>ENA-ORTG01001073-ORTG01001073.1-human-gut-metagenome-genome-assembly--contig:-NODE-1073-length-26415-cov-3.724697_pt1 | contig 26415 bp, 20 predicted proteins | sample MGYA00241906_ERZ509176 | MGnify/ENA primary metagenome ERZ509176 (study PRJEB26280, sample SAMEA2338811) | human gut metagenome | biome: human gut; feature: human-associated habitat; material: faeces...
ATGCTGCTGGGTATGATCATCGGTGCCGTACTTGGTGTGGTTGTGGCTCATCCCGATATGGAGCTGAATGCATTTAACGGTTTTCAGGTAGGTAACAGCAGCCTGTTCCCGACTCTGTTCGTCACCATCGCCTGCGGTGCGGTATCCGGCTTCCACAGCCTGGTATCCTCCGGTACTTCATCCAAGACCATCAGCAATGAAAAAGATATGCCCATGGTAGGTTATGGTGCCATGATCGTAGAGAGTCTGCTGGGTGTGGTTGCACTGGTAGTTGTCGGTGCAGTTGCAGTCAATGGCACGAAGCCCGATGGTACACCGTTCTCCATTTTCTCCTCCGGTGTCGCAGGATTCCTGGAGAAGATGGGGGTTCCCGTAACCGTAGCAACTGTATTCATGACCATGTGTGTATCTGCATTGGCACTGACTTCTCTGGATTCCGTAGCAAGAATCGGGCGTATGTCCTTCCAGGAGCTGTTCCTGGGAGACACCACAGATACCGCAAAGATGACTCCCGTGCAGAGAGTTCTGACCAATAAGTATTTTGCAACCGTGATCACCCTGTTCTTCGGCTATCTGCTGACTCTTGGCGGATACAACAATGTATGGCCGCTGTTCGGTTCTGCGAACCAGCTGCTGGCAGCACTGGTATTGATCGCCCTGTCAGTATTCTTAAAGACTACCGGTCGTACCGGCTGGACACTGTACTTCCCTATGGGAATGATGCTGGTCGTAACCTTTACTGCATTGATCCAGAAGACAGTTGCCCTGGTGAAAAATGTGGCATCCGGACAGGCTGCCTTCCTGGTAGACGGCTTACAGCTGATCGTAGCCATACTGCTTATGGTACTGGGAGTTATGGTTGCTTACAGTTGCATCCGCAAGCTGTTCGGTGCCGGGAAAAATTCAGAAAAAGAGGCAGCATAAGTTGTCAAAAAAATTGATTTTCCGGTAGAAAAGAAAGATAAGATATGCTAGAATAAGGAACGGTCAAGGAGTAAAAAACTCTTTGACCGTTCTTTTCGTCAGAGTGGACGCTGATGGGAAGAGTAATAACAGAGATACAAATATGGGAAGAAGATAAAAGGATAGGATTGAAAATGAAACAGAATATGCAGGATCTGACGGAAGGACCCTTAGGAAAGAAAATACTGATCTTCAGTGTGCCGTTAATGCTGTCCAATCTGCTACAGGTGCTTTTCAATATGGCGGATATTGCGGTGATCGGTCAGTTTGCTGGTTCCCTGTCGCTGGGAGCAGTGGGTTCCACGGCCACGTTGGTCACCATGTTTACCGGATTCCTCATTGGTCTGTCCGGCGGTATCAATGTACTGACGGCACTGTATTACGGGGCAAAGGATAGGGAAAGCCTGTCGAAGACGATTCATTCCGCCGCACTGGTCAGCCTGATCATGGGAGTGCTGTTACTGGTACTGGGAGTCGGCTTATCCGAGTGGATGCTGACAATGCTGAAGACCAGAGAGGAACTTTTGGACAAAGCAGTATTGTACCTGCGGATCTATTATCTGGGAATGCCGGCGCTGGCCATTTACAACTTTGGTAATGCGGTGTACAGCGCAGTGGGGAATACGAAGAAGCCTCTGTATTATCTTGGTTTTTCCGGAGTGCTGAATATTATTCTGAACCTGTTTTTTGTGATCGTCTGTCATATGGATGTGGCAGGAGTGGCATTGGCCAGTATCATTTCCCAGTATGTATCTGCAGCATTAATCCTGCAGGCACTGCTTCGCTGCAAAGACATTTATGCCCTGCATCCGGGAAAGCTGCGGTTGGATCCGGAACTTACGAAGGATATCCTGAAGCTGGGAATGCCCTCCGGATTGCAGAACGTAATTTTCCAGTTTGCCAACAGCTTTGTGCAGATGGGTGTGAATTCCTTTGATGCCACCATGGTGGCAGGCAATTCCGCAGCCACCAATGCAGATGCCATGGTATACGATGTCATGGCAGCATTCTATACCGCCTGCGGCAGCTTTATGGGACAGAATTACGGTGCGGGCAAACCGGAACGTATCTGGCTGGGGATTAAGGCAAGCGTCTTGATGATGATTATCTATGCGGCGTTTACTTTCGTGCTCCTGATGTCGGGAGCTAAATACTTTGCCTTGATTTTTGTAGACCCCTCGGAAACGGAGATTTTACTGGATACTGAACTTTTCCTTCATATTTCCTGTATGTTCTTCCCTGTGCTTGGATTGTTGTGCGTCTTGCGTTATACCATTCAAGGAGTGGGTTTTACGAATCTTGCTATGTTTTCCGGAGTGGCGGAGATGATTGCCCGTATTCTCGTCAGCCTTTATGCGGTTCCTGCTTTCGGTTTTCTGGCTGTCTGCTACGGCGACCCGTTGGCTTGGATAGCTGCGGACTTGTTCCTTGTTCCTGCTTTTATCTATGTCTACAAGAGGTTGAAGAAGCAGGTGCTTACAAACGCTTCGGTTACGCAAGCGGTGGCATAGGGGTTGCCGGCTTGCGCAACCGGAGAGAGGTTAGTCTTGTATCGGATACTCAACGGCAAACTCCGAATCGACCAGATCGCCATGCTCGAACCGGCTACTTCAGTCCATTCTTTTACGCTTACATTGGCGAATGTTAAGGAGTTTTCGTCAATGATCGCCCGGAAAAGATATGAGTTTCCTGCCGCTAGCAGACTGTTGGGGGGAGTAAGCGGAGTGGTGTAGGTGCGTGAGAAACTTTCTCCGTTGACCAGTAATTCCAGTGTTAAAGTCATGGGTAAGGAACTTTTCACAGGCAACATGGTATATTGTACGGTAAAGTCATTGATTCCCATGATAGCGGCCTTGTCATAAGTTGTTTCCGAAGTGATGATTCCGGTAGACAAATCCATGACTGCGCCCGGTTTCGGCGGAGTGATAGAGGCGGAGATAATCTTGTTGAGAGTTATATTGGCACCTCCCGACAAGGCGACTACTATTTGCGTAGCTGCGTGCTGGTAGGTGATCGGAATGTTGATCTGGGAGTTTGTCACGTCTTGGTGCGTAGCGTGCCACCAGAGATAGTCTACTCCATTGGATAAAGGGGCGGATATCCCGTTGGTAAAGGTCGGGGCGGGATTCTTGGAATTGCAGGAAACGGCATAGAAATTATAGATGTTGTTGCTAAGATACATTTTATATCCGTTGTTGCCTGCCAGTACGCCGGGAGAGGAGGTGATGTATGTACCTTCGGCAATAGGATCTCCGGTGATTATGTTCGAGGTATTGGACAGGTAAGCACACAACCAACTTTGTAATCCCTTGCCCATAGGCGACATGGCGCGGGTGATGTTTCTTCCTTCTACGGATGCGCTGAAAGTAACTAAAGTACCCTCTTTGGAAGGATTGCCGTTGTCGTTGCCACTGTCATTGCCGGACGGGTGGCCATTACCGTTTTCTTCGTTAGGATCGGCGAGGTCGATATAAATGTTGTTTTTGGAGCAGGCTCCTAATAGCAGCATGGCTAATGCAGATACAGCCAGGCACTTTGTAATTCGAAATTTAATACTCATAGTCAGGTTCTTTTTGAAAGTTAATAGTTACCCTATATACATTTCAAAAAGGTTTTGGTTCATGGCATAAGAGTCTTTTTCTTAAAAATCAGGCTCTTTCTGTATGCAGATGATGTCTCCGTAAATGGGGTGACGGAATTCTATGTATTCGGCATGAAGATATAGCCTGTCTGCTTTCTTTCCGTAGAGCTCGTCGCCTAGAATGGGGCAATTCAGACCTTTCGGGTGGGCGGCGTGCACACGTAGTTGATGAGTGCGTCCGGTCAACGGGCAGAAAGCGATACGGGTATGTTTCTCTGAGTTTGTGATGATCTGATACTCTGTGATAGCTTCCTTCCCATGTTCTTCGTCAACGCTCTGGCACGGTCGGTCGAGAGGGTTCGGACAGAGAGGAAGCTCGATTCTTCCTGCCTTTCCGGTTGTACTTATTACTTCTGTTGCTCTTACCTTTTCTGTTTTTCTTGTGTTTCCTGTTGTTTGATTTGTTGTTTCTTCGGTTTCTGTTATGCACCCGTCCAGTAAGGCGATATATCGTTTTTTTATACTTCTGTTCTCAAATTGCGCCTGTAAATGTTGATGTACTTCTTTTGTCTTGGCAACAAGCAGTAACCCCGAAGTCGCCATATCGAGTCGGTGTACGATCATCGGTCCGGTTGCGTCCGGATACTTTTCTTTCAGGCGGTGATAAACGGAATCCATATCCTCCTCCTTTCCCGGCACGGATAACATTCCGGACGGTTTGTTGACTACCACCAGCCATTCATCCTCAAACACGATTTCCAGTTCCGTGTCTTTATGCGTATTGCTTAATAGCGGATTTTCGTCTACCTCCAGTCCCTGTAACATATGTTGTAGAATCGGCTCGCACTTCCCTTTACAGGAAGGATAGTAATATCCATGACGCCGGATTTCGTTTTTGGGAGAGTCCCCCCACCAAAATTCAGCCATTGCCAATGGCTTTAGTTGATGAAGATAAGCATATTGCAGTAGCTTGGGTAATGCACATTCACCCGCACCGCCGGGAGGTACTTTCTGAACAGTCTGCTCAAAAATAGTACATAAGTCTTTCACTTCTCCTTTCGCGTTCAACATCCGGAACTGCCCGAATAACTTTTGTTGCAAAGCCGCCGAACGTTCTTTCCGTTCTGTTTTCAGGCTTTCTATGTCCGTCTTGAAACGGTTAACTTCGGTTTCAAGTTCTTCCAACCGTTTTTTCCATTCCTTCTCTTTCCGTTTGTATTCAGCTTTTTGATATTGACTTTCCCGAATCAAGACGGCTTGTTCTTCTTCGGAAAGTCCGGGCGAGGACTGACGGCGGATTTCTCTGGCCTCCTTTGCGGCTTTTAACTCTGCTTTGGCTTGACTCAACTCCGCTTTAGCCTGTTCCGTTTCTTTCTTCCACCTTTCTTTTGCGTCCAGATAGGGACGGCTGTTTTCTAATTCATTGATGCGGATATTGATAGCGGAGATCTGTTCTTCCTCTATTTTGAAGAATCCTTGTGGTTGGAGCAAGTCATAAACAGGAGGAACAAAATAAGTATGCAGATTCTTCCCTGCCAGATTGCCGGAAAAGGCTGCCAGGTAACCGATTCCGCCTTCTTCGTCTTTATCGGTACTTTCTCCCGTTTCTTTTTCCCTCCCTTTTCTTGTCCTTTTTCCTGTCTCTTGTACAATCAATACCCCGAACATCTTTCCAAGCGTCAATTCTTCCTGCCATTCCTTCCGGCTTGAAATATACTCTTTCACTTCTTCCGCCGCTAATACGCACAACGGATGCGGCGTATAGTGGAAAGGATAAGTGAATTTCTCCGGTAGCGCAATATGAGAAACGCTCTTCTTGAAAAAATGTATCATCGGTTTATATATGAATGTGATTATCGGTGCAAAAGTAAAGTAAATCCGCGAATTTTGTTCTATATTTGTTCTGGAGTTTAAATGAAATAAAATGAATGTTTGAATGAAATGGATAAGATAGAGGAAAAACCGAAACTAGCTTTTGTAGGCAACAGTCATATAGCGTTCTGGGCATTGAATATCTATTTTCCGCAATGGGAATGCCTGAACTATGGTGTGCCCGGTGAGGGATTGGCTTATGTCGAAGCGTTTGATGTGGACACATCGGATTGCCGGGTAGTTATTCAGTTCGGAAGTAATGACATCTATCAGTTGAACGATGAAAATGTGGACGGCTATGTAGAACGGTATGTAAAAGCAGTGTTGGCTGTTCCTTCCCGGCAGACTTACTTATTCTGTATCTTCCCACGCAATGATTACGATGATTACAGTACGTCGGTGAATAAATTCATCTGTATGCTTAATCAGAAAATACACAGGAAACTGGAGGGAACGGACATTATCTATCTGGATGTGTTCGACCGTTTATTGCAGGACGGAAGGCTGAATCCCGAACTCACTATTGACGATCTGCATCTGAACGGAAAAGGGTACAGTATCTTGTCGGAAGCCTTGAGGCGAACCTTGGAACAACCTTTGAAACAAGCCCCTGATTTGTAAACTATCCCCGACTTCTTTTGTTCCTGCTTTTATTGCGTAAATTAATGGCATATCAGTTTATTTTTTCTATTTTTGTCCCCGATTAACATTTATAATAACCCCCATAAAGCGATAAGACTATGGAAAAAGTAATTATCAATTCGTACGAAGAATTCGAAAAGCTAGTAGGACAACAAATAGGTGTTTCAGATTATGTGGAACTCTCACAGGAACGCATCAACCTTTTTGCAGATGCAACACTGGATCATCAATGGATTCATGTGGATACGGAACGTGCCAAAGTAGACAGCCCTTATCACAGCACGATTGCTCACGGCTATCTGACATTATCCATGCTTCCTTACCTGTGGAATCAGATTATCCAGGTGAATAACCTGAAAATGATGATTAACTACGGCATGGACAAAATGAAATTCGGTCAGGCTGTGTTGTCAGGACAAAGCATCCGTCTGGTGACTACCCTTCATTCATTGACCAATTTGCGTGGTGTGGCAAAGGCTGAAATCAAATTTGCTATTGAAATCAAAGACCAGCCCAAAAAGGCTCTTGAAGGAATTGCCGTATTCTTGTACTATTTCAATTGATTTAATTCATAACGACATAAGAGAGAAGCTGTTTTCCGTAGCGGGAGACAGCTTCTTGTTTTTTTGTTCGTTATTTTTTTGCTTTCATCGCCTTTAGGGTATTTCTGCGTACAGCACGAATGGCGGGATTCAATAATTCGGGTTCCATGATTTCCAGCATTGTGCGTAGTTCCTGTTGCAGCTCGGGAATGGAACAGGTCAGTTGATAGGCAAGTTTTATGCAAAGAGATTGTACACCGCCCGGTTCATGTCGGCTTATGACACGCTCCAGGCAGAAATCGAGGAAATCCATTCGTGGCGGATTGGCTGCCGGTTGCTGGCTGAGCAGGTTCAGGAGCATCCTTCGTTTTCCTGAGTGCGGACAGGTCATTGCCGCGTCAATCAGTTCGTTTTGTCGCCGGCTCAACCATTCTACATCCTCCTTTGAGAAATGCGTACAAACCCACAATGCCTGATAAGAGACAATATCGTCCTCGTCAAAGATAAATTGATAGACTTCTTCTCTGAGTTGTTCGTCATCTTGTATAAAGTGAAGTATTTCTCTAATATCTTCAATATGCACACGTTCGGATAATCTCGCACGTAGGTTCATGTAACTTTCTTTTTGAGGGTTAACCTTTACTCTTACTTTTTTCGACAGTTGCTTCTTTCAGCTGCAAATGCAGGATCGGATAAGGTTTTCCCATACCGTCCGTTTCGTCCCTTCCGATGATTTGGAATCCCATGTGAAGATAGAAGCTGAGTGCTTTTTCATTCTGCTCGTTTACGTCCACCTTATCCAACTGCTTTTTCCGAGTAGCGTATTCCAGTAATCGCTTGCCGTATCCTTTTCCCTGTTCGCCGGGATTTACGAATAACATCTCGATTAGTTCATCGCTCAGTCCCATGAAAGCTACAATCTTTCTGCCGGCATCCCGGATAATGTATAGTTCTACCGCCGGTAAATAATGATTGCGCACCAATGGCTTGTAAAACTGGATATGTTCTTCCGTGAGAAAATGATGCGTGTGGCGTACCGATGCTTCCCAAACTTCCAGAATCTCGTCATAGTCTTGCGGGGCAGGCTGGCATATATTCGGAAGATAGTAACACAAATGGTCGAATATATTCCCGTTGTAAGTCAGTTCCGCCTGATGCAGCACACCTTCATAGATAAATCCGTTCCGTTCAAGCACTTGTTGTGACCGTTTGTTGTGTGGGTAACAATTGGCGGTGATGAGGCTGAGTTGCAGTTCGTTGAAACCGTAGTTGAGTATAGCCTGTACCGCTTCCGTCATATATCCTTTGCCCCAATGTGCTTCGTCAAGCCAGTACCCCAGCATACGGACCTGTGGATTCTCCCGTTTCGGGTCGGGGACGATTCCGATAGAACCGATAAGTTGCTGCGCATCTTTCAGTATCATCGCCCAGATATTCTCTTGGCCGATAAACACATCCTGAAGAATCTTCCGCGATTCTTCTATCGTCTTGTGGGGCGCCCAACCGGCATTATTACCCAAGTTTGGGTTCTGGCAACAGGCAAAAAATGCATCCGCATCCTCTTCTTGAAAAGGGCGGATCAGCAGCCGTACCGTCTCGAGGCTACGGGGCGTCACAGTTTCCTCTGTCTCAGTCTTCTTCTCCATATTCTTTCTTGTATACACATTCTATACGGTTCCCGTCCGGGTCAAGGATGACACTTTCAAAATAGCCGTCTCCCGAAGTGCGCGGCTCACCGGCAATGGTGTAACCTTCGGAACGCATTTCCTCAGTGAAACGAAGAACTTCCTCCTGGCCGGGAAACGTGAAAGCGAGATGTGTCAATCCGACTCTGTTTTCTTCCACCACCGTATTCTGTACATCGGGACGGCTCATCAATTCCAAAGAAGGACCTTCACCGAAAGATATGAAGTAAGACTCGAATCCCTTCTTGGGATTCACATATTTCTCATTGCTTTTTCCACCCAGGAAGCGGACATAGAACTCTTTCAACTCTTCCAAACGGAAAGTCCAAATGGCGATGTGGTGTAGTTTCATTTTTAATCTGATTTTTCTTTTTTATCATTAACTATTACTCTCTTTATTTGGCAGACTGCATCGCGTATTCATAAACAATACGTGAAATATCAGCGATAATCTTACTGTTTTCCGCAAAGCTTTCTTCGGAATCTTTCACAAAGACAGCTATGCTGTAAGTGCGTCCGTCCGGCAAAAGAACAAAGCCGATGTCATTACAGCCTATCTGTTGTCCTTTGGCATTAAGGTCGCCTGTCCCCGTTTTATGTCCTATTACCACTCCTTTATCCGCTAAAGGAGCAACCAGCCGGTCTTGCCCGGTCTTGCATTCTACCATTGTCTGATAGATGAAATCCTTATATTCTTGTGCAAACAACGGTTCCCGTCGGAAAATCTCCATTAATTCGGCAGCAGCCAATGGTGTACTCCAGTTTTGATAACACAAATCCAAATCTTCGTGCATGGCAGTTTCCGTACCGGCAATAGCACAATCCCGAATGCCTAACGAATGGATATATCGGTTCACGGCATCCGGTCCGCCCTGATAACCAAAAAGTATATCGCAGGCATTGTTGTCACTCTGCTGAAGTGTGTATCTTAGCAAGTCGGCAATGCTCATCTCAATTCCCCCTTGCGGATATTTATCCCGTAAGGGACTATACGTATTCGGTTTCAAATCCGATTTCTCTATCCTTAGCAGAGTATCCAATGACTGATTCCGTTTCGCCATATAATCGGCTAACGCCAACGCCTGATGAAACTTGAAAACACTCATCAAAGGATAATGAATATCATTATTGACTGTTACCGTATCTTTTTCATCTATGATAACGGCAATCCCTATTTCAGCTTTCTTGTCTTTGATAGCTTCTTTCAGTTGTGTTTCAAGAGAAACACTCCGGCAGGAAAACAGCAGAACGGGAATGAAGCAAAGAAACACGATGAATGAGCGCATAATCAATTTTTTCTTTTTAATAGGTTACTAATTCTCTATCGAAGTCACAAAGGTATGAATAGTAATTTGAAAAAGTAGGGATAACATCTTAAATTCTATTATGACAAAGTTGTAAACAAAGAAATTAGATTTTATTTGCTTATTCCGTTATATAGAAGAGCTGTCCCTTGTGAAATAGGGAGGTATCGCATTTAACCATAGAAAGATAAGTCGTTCAATTTGTAACCTCCGTACTTATGAGTTGTGTCCTGCCTTGAAACCAACGGTTTCAAGGTGCGAAACTGTTGGTTCTGCGGTTTGAAACTTTAGTTTCATACGCTTGAAACTCTAGTTCCAATTGCTTGAAACCATTGGTTTCTTACCGATGAAACTCTAGTTTCTCTTAGCTGGAACTTTAGTTTCACGCAGAGAAAACTATTACCCCCTAATTTGTGACAGATGACAGCAACTTACCAAATATATTCTTCTGTGTAGCGTTGGTAAGTTGGTTCTTCTTTTATCCCTTTATTACGGAATATTTGTTTTATATAAGCTTGGTCTTTAGGCATAAGTCCCCGTTCTCCACGGTAGAACCGGTAGTATCCTGTTTTCCCATAGTGCCCCACCAGTTGCATTCTGATACTGACCGCATCCTCATAAGGAATTCTGTCAAGCAATCGTTTTAGTCCCCATGCCACATGAACTTTGACAGCGGTCTTGAAACATTCGCATTGGTTTCCGTCTGCAGGATAACGTGCCGGATTGACGATAGAGATATAAAGGTAATCAGTTATTTCATTTTTGGCAGCTATGTAGCGCAGGCATTTCAAGGCTTGTGGACATTGGTCGTTGAAACAACGGGAGAAATTGTAGGGGACAGACAGACTGTCGGGTTCTTCTTTCATTTTGTAGGGTTTATTTTATTTGCGGGATTATTTTGAATATGTACATCTATATTCTCTACAAAAGTAGGACTTTATTTTGATAATGGAAAGTGTTTGGATTGTTTTATTTGTACATAATGTCATTTTAAGATATAAATATTATTGGTGGTGACCATAAGTATTCACTGTAATGTGGTTAGTCAATTTAAATTATAAAAAACATAGGTGTTTACTACATTGCGGAACAACTATTTTGTATCTTTGTAGCTAGGAGATTTTAATTGCATTATTGAACTCTCACACATTGGATTGGGTGAATGCCTCAACGTTAGTTTGGCTATAAGGAGAAGAATATTGGCGCAATTGAAGGACTTGAAGTTGATTGAAGGAATGGGAATTGATGAAAAACAGGACATTGTAAAGTAAGCAGTAAAGGTAAAAGTCTTAAAAACAGACTGAAATGATGAAACTAAAATTTAAATAAAATGCATAAGGTTTGGTTATATGCTCCGGGAGAGAATGCGTCTAAATGGGATGTGTGTCTATCTCAAAACATAATGTGTATTGGTTGGGATGAAATGGGCAATCTTTTGGAATATGCTTCAAAGAAAGAAATGGCAGCTAGGTTGCAGGAAATATATGATAAGCCGGAGGCCTCGTTTAAAAATGACAGCCTGGCATTATGGGAGTTCGCTCATGAGATGCAGGCCGGTGATATTGTTATAGTCAAGAAAGGGCAGAATCAAATAATAGGGCGTGGGATTGTGGAAGGTGATTATGCCTTTGATGAGTCTTTTCCTGATTTTAAGAATGTCCGTAAAATGCAATGGACGAATGCCGGAGAATGGGAGAATATAGGTAAGAATGTCCAAAAGACCTTGACCGATATAACCAAGTATCCGGATTATGTGGAATCTTTGGAGAAACTATTTGAGGATAAATCTCAAAAGCAATATTGGTGGCTTGTGGCTAGTCCTAAGATATGGAGCTTTTCGAAAGCTCCGGTTGGTAAAATACAAGACTATACTCTTTATAATGATAGTGGAAATCAGCGAAGGATATTTCAAAATTTTATTGATGCAAGAGAAGGCGATATTGTTATAGGCTATGAAGCTACTCCTGTGAAGCAGGTGGTAGCTATAGCGGAAATAGTCAAAGCTGCTGATGGACAAAAAATATATTTCAAGAAGACCGAAAGCTTGCTGAACCCGATTGATTATTCGGTTATAAAGGATATACCGGAATTGAGCGGTATGGAATTCCTGAAGAATAAGAATGGGTCGTTCTTCAAATTAACAAAAGATGAGTATAACGTATTGGCGGATTTGATCCGTGATGAAAACCCTATAACAGTCAACAAACGTAATCCTCCATATTCCGGGAATAATTTCCTGGATGATGTTTTTATAAAATCAGAGGAATATACCAAGTTGAGAAGTCTGTTGCTGGCAAAGAAAAATATCATATTACAGGGTGCTCCGGGTGTCGGTAAAACGTATTCGGCAAAACGCCTGGCTTATTCTATTATAGGAGAAGAAGATAGAACTAAAGTAGAGTTTATCCAGTTTCATCAGAATTATTCTTACGAAGATTTTGTGATGGGATATAAGCCGAAAGAAGATGGCGGTTTTGAATTAAGACGAGGTGTATTCTATAATTTCTGCCGGAAAGCCCAAAGTGATCCGGATAAGAAGTATTTCTTTATTATTGATGAAATTAATAGAGGAAATATGAGCAAGATTTTTGGCGAGTTGCTGATGCTCATCGAAAATGATTATCGGGGAGAAAAGCATAAAATCCGTCTTGCATATAACGATGAGTATTTTTCTGTCCCGGAGAATCTTTATATTATAGGTATGATGAATACGGCCGACCGTAGCCTGGCTATGATTGATTACGCTTTACGCCGTCGGTTCAGTTTCTTTGATATGACGCCGGGATTTGATTCGGTTGGTTTCAAAAAGTATCAGGAGGATCTTGATTGTGAAGTCTTTAATAAAGTGATTGATGCCGTCAAAGCCCTGAATATTGAGATTGCTAAGGATGATTCGCTCGGAAAAGGCTTTTGTATCGGTCATAGTTATTTCTGTAACCGGGAATCTATTGATAATATGTGGCTTGAGAATGTGATTGAATATGATATTGCCCCTATGTTACGAGAATATTGGTTTGACAATGATAAGAAATTCAAAGAAGAAACGGACAAGTTATTGAGCCTGATAAAATGACAATAGACAAAGGTATATTCATTCGCAATATCTACTATATGCTGACTTATGCTTTTCAGGAGCTTAAGCAGAACAACTATGAAGAAATAGCCGGTGAAGAATTTGATGAGATTCATGATTTGTTTGCTGAAATTCTGCTTCGTGGCATTTCGTTTCAATTAAAACAGGGGTTGCATAAAGAATATATTTCCTGTCATGGTTCGTTGTCCACATTGAAAGGGAAGCTTGATATATGTGGTACGGTCAATAATCTAATGCGGAAACAACAGAAAATTGATTGTGAGTACGATGAATTATCGGAGAACAACAAGTTTAATCAGATATTAAAAACAACTGTTCAATTCTTGCTGAAACATCCGAAAGTCAAATCGAACAGGAAGGCTGCGTTGAAGCGCCTTATGCTCTTCTTTAGTGACGTGGAGGCCGTTGATATCCTGACGATAGACTGGACTACTATGCGCTTTGATAGAAATTGCAAGACTTACCGGATGCTTCTGTATGTTTGCTATTTTATTCTCGACGGGATGTTGATGACTACGGAAAGAGGTACTTATAAAATGAAGGAATTTTCCGATGAACATATGTGCAGACTATACGAGAAGTTTGTTCTGGAGTATTATCGGAAACATTATCCGGAATTAAAAGCAAAGGCAACTCAAATAGACTGGAATATTGATAAAGAACAGTCGACTTCCAGTATTCTTCCTATCATGCGGACGGATATTATGCTGACATTTAAAGAACGAACACTGATTATTGATACCAAGTATTATAGTAGGTCAATGCAGTCCCAATTTGACAAAAGGACTATCCATTCTAATAACCTATATCAGATTCATTCTTATGTAATGAATTACGATACTAATCATACGGGGAAGGTGGATGGGATGTTATTGTATGCCAAGACAGAAGAAGATATAACGCCTGATGGACAGACGACATTTAGGGACGGAAACGTCATATATTACAGGACACTTGACTTGAATCAGAATTTTGAGAATATCAAGAAACAGTTGGATGGATTTATAGGGCAAGGTTGAACAATAATAGACTTATGAGAATAGAGAATTTGGTTGTTAATTGTACTGCAAGATATCCTCGGACTTGTAGGAGAACACCTTTTGAAGTGGTAGTATACGAACTAAACTATTCTTCGGAAGACAAGGATCTTATGGATTTGCTTAGAACAAAGGCGGAAGAGCTTGCACGGCAAGTAAATCCTGGTGCTGCAAACAATTCTATGCATGAAAGATCTCCTGAACGTATTTTGGCTGATTGTATAGCAGGAGTTGTATCGGAATATTTTTGGAAACTTTATTTGAATTCCGAAGAGAATGTCGTATCAGAAACCGAATTTGATGATGCGTCAAGGCAAATAGATCTTAAAGTAATATCTAACAATAAGAAAATAGAAGTAAGATCCTCATTTCCGAGAAATGGAATAGAATTTGCGATATGTCATCCGTCTTATGAATTCGATGTGATTGGTCCATATAGTAACAATTACAAACCTGGAGAAATACAGAAAGATTACTATGTTAGAACTTTGTTTCATTTGTATAATCCGACAGATATTATTTCTATGATAAGTGCAGATAGTTTCAAGGTTTATTTGACTGGTGGAGCAACATGGGATATGATGATTGATACTGATTATTCTAAAAATAAAACTCTTTTGCCTGACTTTGGTTTGGGGGTTATACAGAAAGCATCTTATAGAGTCGTACCTTTTAGTAAATCTAAAGATACACGAGAGATAAAGCGTGTTATAATAGAAGATCAACAAGTCAAAAACTAATGATAAGAAGAAGACTCTTTTATATGAAAGTTTTATGAGAGTGTCCGGATTGACTTTCATTTGATAAATATGGATCTGATGAAATCATTATCTTTGCACCGGAATGGGGCTGTTAATTAATGAAGAGGATATTATGCTTACATATACATATATTGAACACGGAAAATTTGAGTTACGGGAGAAGCCGGAACCGGAAATAGTAAATTCACGGGAGGCAATTGTACGGGTGACTCTTGGCAGTATTTGTACCAGTGACCTTCATATCAAGCACGGTAGTGTGCCGCGTGCCGTACCCGGAATAACCGTCGGGCACGAGATGGTAGGTGTTGTGGAAAAGGTGGGGGCTGATGTCACCTCGGTCAAGCCGGGGGATAGAGTAACAGTGAATGTTGAAACATTTTGCGGAGAGTGTTTTTTCTGCAGACGGGGGTATGTTAACAACTGTACTGACCCGAACGGGGGATGGGCTTTAGGTTGCCGCATTGACGGCGGTCAGGCAGAATATGTCAGAGTTCCTTATGCTGACCAGGGACTGAACCGTATTCCTGATACAGTCAGCGACGAACAGGCTTTGTTTGTGGGTGATGTGCTTGCGACAGGTTTTTGGGCAACCCGTATTTCAGAGATTTCCGAGGATGATACTGTGCTTATTATTGGCGCCGGTCCTACCGGAATCTGTACTTTGTTGTGTGTGATGTTGAAGAAACCGAGGCGTATCATTGTCTGCGAAAAGTCTCCTGAAAGAATCCGTTTTGTGCGTGAACATTATCCTGACGTGCTGGTGGTGGAACCTGAAAACTGCAAGGAATTTGTGATTCAAAACAGTGAACATGGTGGTGCTGACGTTGTTTTAGAAGTAGCCGGCAGTAAGGATACTTTTCGTCTGGCATGGGAATGTGCCCGTCCTAATGCTGTTGTCACTATCGTAGCTCTTTATGACGAGCCTCAAATTCTTCCTTTGCCTGATATGTATGGCAAGAACTTGATTTTTAAAACAGGTGGAGTGGACGGATGTGATTGTGCCGAGATTCTTAATCTGATTGAAGAAGGCAAAATAGATACTACTCCTCTTATTACACATAGATTTCCGTTGAACGAGATTGAGGAAGCTTATCGTATATTTGAAAATAAATTGGACGGAGTCATTAAGGTAGCCATTTATCAATGATCAGTTATGTGAAAGAAGCGATTGTATGTTTAATTGAAAGTTATAAGCAGTAGTATGCCTATTATTGAAATATCATCTTTATCTCATCCCGGAGTTGAGGTGTTCAGTACTCTTACTGAAACTCAGTTACGTAACCGTACCGAACCCGGCAAAGGGATTTTTATAGTAGAAAGTCCGAAGGTTATCACGAGAGTTTTGGACTCCGGTTATGAACCTTTAGCTATTTTATGCGAGTACAAACATATTGTCGGTGATGCTGCTGAAATCATTGAACGTTGCGAAAATGTGCCTGTTTATACTGGCAGTAGAGAATTACTTGCTACGTTGACAGGTTATGTCCTGACACGTGGAGTTCTCTGCGCCATGCGTCGCCCCGAGCCGCGCAGCATGGAAGAAGTATGTCGGGAAGCCCGGCGCATTGTAGTCATTGACAGTGTGGTTGATGCAACTAACATTGGTGCTATTTTCCGTTCGGCCGCCGCTCTTGGAATTGATGCCGTATTACTGACTCGCAACTCTTGCGATCCGTTGAACCGCCGTGTGGTCAGGGTATCAATGGGAGCAGTTTTCTTTGTGCCATGGGCTTGGATGAACGGTTCCCTCAGTGACTTGGGTAAATTAGGCTTTCGTACGGCTGCTATGGCGCTCACAGATGATTCTATTCCTATTGATAATCCTGCCTTAGTGAATGAATCCAAATTGGCTATCGTCATGGGTAACGAAGGGGAGGGACTTTCACATGAAACGATCACTGAGGCTGATTACGTAGTCCGTATCCCTATGGTGCATGGTGTTGATTCGCTTAATGTAGCTGCTGCGGCGGCTGTTGCCTTCTGGCAACTTCGTGTTCCGCAATCCTGAGACTAGTATGCTACAATACTGTCTCCTAAGTATTTGCGGGTAACACAATTTGCCACTAATTACAATAGAATAGCAAGTTCATTTGCTATTCTCCACTAATGGTAGCCACCATTCGTCGATTACCACCATAATTCCGAAATTCACAGAGATAGATACCTTGCCAAGTTCCGAGGTTTAGCTTTCCATTTGTTATAGGTATTGTGACCGACGTTCCTATGATTGAGCTTTTTGCATGAGCCGGCATATCGTCATTTCCTTCTAAAGTGTGTTGATAGTACGGTTCACATTCTTTCACTAAGTGGTTGAAAATGCTTTCCATATCCATACGAACATCAGGATCTGCATTTTCGTTAATACTTAGCCCGGCGGAAGTGTGTTTGATAAATAAATGCAGTAATCCAACTTCGGGTAATGGCGGCAGATTACGTAATATTTCTCCGGTTATAAGATGAAAGCCACGTCTGCGTGACTGTAAATCAAATTCTACTTGTTTCCACATATTAATTAATCAAAGTACAATTAGTGCTAAATATGATTCTATTTGCCGATGCAGCATATAGATGTAATTGCAAATCAAAGGATTGCGATTTAAACGGTAGAAAAGCCTTTTTAAGGCTCTTGTGACTTGTTCTTTGTGTCAAAATTCCGCCGTTTTTTGCGTTTCCTTTGTCTCGTTAGAACCATGGGGCGCATATCGCTCCCCAACCGAAGTTCACCAATCTTCTTTCCACTTACAAAGGTACTGATTTTACATGATATTTTCGCCAAGAATGTCAACTAAATACAAGAGGGATTCACTAATATGTTATGCTGACCAAAAGAAAAAATGAGTTCCTTCATCCTTTCCCTTTGTTTGCTTTACTTTAATAGACGTATATATGAGTACGGAACTAAAGTAAAGTCATTTTTCTTTTGGTAGGCAAATAATTATACCATTCGTTGGCTATTTCAAAACATATTACTACTTTTGTATTGTAAATATCAATATAGTGAATATAATGGCGATATATAGTATTTAATCATCAGTATAGTGATATATAAATATGAAAGATTTGTTTGAATACTCCACTCCTGAACTGGTACGCATGTTGGGTACTCGTTTTAAGGAATATAGAATGCGATGCAATCTGACACAAAAAGAAGTGTCGGAACTTTCAGGTGTCGGGCTGACTACCATACACAAGTTTGAAAATGGCACGGCAGGCAATCTTTCATTGTCGACATTTATTCTCTTGTTGAAGGTGGTAGGTCAGATTAATTCTTTAGACGATATTTTGCCGGAATTGCCCGAATCGCCTTATCTTATGCGTGAAAATGAGAAAAAAGCGCAACGAATCAGACACTCTAAATAAGACATGCAGATATGATGAAGTCGTTAAAAATAATGCTTTGGGATGAAGAAATCGGTCGCTTGGCTTGGGATGAACGCCGACATCTTTCTTATTTCACATATAATCCCGATTTTATCAGAAAAGGATTGAATATTTCCCCTTTGGTTGCACCTGTTGATGGTACCAGAGGGCTGTTGCCTGTTTGGGGTGAAGATGCCAAGATTTACCAGAAGCTTCCGGCATTTGTCGCAGATTCATTGCCTGATGCCTGGGGTAACCAATTGTTTGATTTATGGCGTCAACAGCAAAAAATATCCAATTCAGAGATAAATCCGTTGGATAAGCTCTCGTTTATAGGCAGAAGAGGAATGGGTGCGTTAGAATTTATTCCGGAAACTAACAGGGAGCGAAGAACAGCAAAAATAGATGTTAAGTCGTTGGCAGATTTGGCAGAACGCATTTTCGTAGAAAGAGAGAATGCCCGTATTATGCCGGAGGAGTCCATAACCATGCAATCTTTGTTGACTGTAGGTACATCCGCTGGGGGGCGTCAGCCGAAAGCGATTATTGCGATAAACAGAGAAACAGGAGAGATACGAAGCGGTCAGATTGCAGTTTTGGAAGGATATGACTATTATCTTCTCAAATTTGGTAACTCCGAATATTGTTCGGCAGAATTAGAAATGACTTATTATAAGTTGGCAACTATGGCAGGTATCAATATGATGCCGTCAATGTTATATTCAGTGGATGGAAACAATCATTTTTTAACCAGACGGTTTGATCGTAATGGTGGAAAAAAGATTCATACACAGACTTTGGCTGCCATATATCCCGATGCAGAGAGTTATGAGCAATTGATATCTGTTTGCCGTAAGCTCCGTCTGCCTGATGCGGATTGTCAGGAAGTATTCCGAAGAATGGCCTTCAATATTCTATCGAATAACACAGATGACCATAACAAGAATTTTTCGTTTATTATGAGCGACGATGGCTCTTGGCGTCTTGCTCCTGCATACGATATTACCTACATCATTGACAGGGGCGGTTATTTGCCGAACAAGGAGCATTGCATGTATATTCGAGCCAAACTGTATGACATCACACGCTCGGATGTTATTGAATTTGCCCGTGATAACGGAATTCGTCGCCCCGATGCTATCATCAAAGATGTTGTTTCTTCATTGAAGCAATTCCGTACAATAGCAATCGAGAATGGTGTGTCAGAATCATGGATAGGCAGAGTAGAGTCAACTATCGCCAACCACCTGAAGGTATGGGGCGAATGGGAGTGTGAAGTCGAAGATGCTGCAATGGAAATCGATGGACACACCATCAGCAATATGCGTGTTGAGCAAACTTATAAAGGGAATTACCATCTGCTGGCAAGCATTGATGGCGTAGAAAGGAAATTTGTGATAAATAAAAAGAATGCAGACTTTGCCTATATAGAACAAATTGGTTTGGCAAATCTTACGACTGAGTATTTGAAAACTCTGGTGGAAAGATATTTCAAACTATATTAAGCTATGCTGCCTAAAAGGGAAAATAATTCGTGTAATCATTTGAAACATTAATGCCATGTTTTCTAATATTGATTTTAATTCATCTCATAGGTAAAGGAATGAAAGTTTGAGATATGTCTATTTACGCATCTTTGGAAAATAGCTATAGACGACCAACAAGGATATACAACTTATCAAAATTCAGAAGTATTTACATATTTGAACACTAAGTCATGAAAAATATCAATATAGAAAAGGTTAAGGAAGTATACAACAATACCTGGCGCTCATATACTGAAATGCAGTCTAACTTGCCATGGTTTGAAGATTTCAGACAGGAAGTAGAGACATTGAAAGGTTACCGAGGTAGAGAAATCTTGGAATTGCTGCAAAACGCTGATGATGCAGGTAGTCCGAAAGCCTGTATCTCTCTCAATACTCATTCAAATACCATCACGATAACTAATTTTGGGGAAGGTACAATACCTTTTTCTTTCGAAGGTTTTCGAGCCGTAATGCTTTCAAATCTGAGTCCGAAAGAAAGCAATGGGGAGGAAAGACTCATTGGGGCAAAAGGATTGGGATTCAAGTCTGTTCTTAATTGGGCGGAGAAGATAGAACTGCAGAGTAATAACATAAAGCTTACTTTCGGTACAGAACAAGCCATGTTCAAGTGGAAGGAACTGAAAAAGAGACTCTATATCCAACAAGAAACTATTAAAGACCAGGAAGAAATGGCTGCCCAGCAGGGACGCTGTGTTCCAATCTCTATTTTGAGGTTGCCGGACATTGAGGAAGTGGAAGCGGAAGATGACAGGACCTCGATAGTTTTGCATTATAAGCCTGAAACACAATCATTAATAGATAGTCAACTCAGAAAATTTACACCAGAATCGTTACTATTTCTTCATCATCTCAAGGAACTTGAAATTATAATTGACGATAAAAGAGCTTGCTATACTCTTTCCGGTAAAAGTGAAGAAAAAGGCATCTCTACCGCATCATTGAGCGTAGAATCCGAAATAGAAGGTATCTCCGCCAATGAGAGCCAATGGGCATTGGCACATGACTTTGGCCGTGAATGTGGAAAACGATACGAGGCTGCGGCTGCTATCAATATATTCATGCGCAATATCGCCGAGCAATCGCATTTCCTGTATTGTTTTTTCCCTACTAAGGTTAAAATCGGAATGCCTTGCATACTTCATGCGACACTTGAGCTTGATGCCACACGCAACGCCTTGATAGAGGCAAGCAAACTCAACGATAGGATGATGGACAAACTTGCTGGCTGTATTGAAATCCTTTGCGAATATCTCAAACAAAATGAAAACCATATCGACTGGGCTCCTTACCTAATGATGCATCCTCAATCATTTGATGAGAACTATCTTAAAATCCTTAAGAATAATTTATCCCGAAGAGCTAGCGGGAAAAAACTGATTCCTACAATTGGCGGTGAGTATTGCAGCGAAGAAGAAACTTATTATTACACGAACCAAATCTTTAAAGCGGTAAGGGTTAGAGGTAAGGATTTGTTTGCTAAAATGCGTCTTGATGGAGCGCCTACAAGTCTGGTCTGGAGAGAGGATCCTGATATAAAGAGTCATGTGGAGGATTATTGCAATAATGTGTTGAAGGAGGACTATGATGCTTTGGCCGATTTTATTTGTATGCTTTTGGAATACCATAAAATACATTTGGTTGCTGAAAAATACGAAATACTACCTGACCCTGATGGAAACATAATACACCAGAATGTAGGAAGTAAGCCGTCTGATGAAATTTTAGCGCATGTCAACACAGGTGAAAGAATAGACAATATTCCTTCCTTCCGACGACTCAGATATGTATCTCCGAAGCTGATCACATGTCTTGTTGGGCGATTGGAGATGAAGGGAGATTTGCGAAATCGTGAAGTTGCAAACCGTCTGTCTGCCATTACTATAGTCACAAGCACAGACATCACCGGAGTAACTCGTCTTCTTATACCCAAGGAAAGCGACAAAAATCTCAGCGATGACAATAAACAAGAATTGATGATAAGTCTATTTCGACTGTTCATGTCTCGAATGCAGAGTACTAAGGATGGATTTGTGATATCTAAAGACGTAAGTCCATACATTCTATCGGAGAATGGAGAATGGAAGCGTGCATCTGAATTAGTAATGTCTGACAGAAGATTTCCTGATGGATTCCGCAACATAATAGATAGCGACACATATTATGCACCGGAGCAATGCGCCGCATATCCTGCCTATCTCGAGGGATTGGATCTTTCGAACAGCAAATCGGAGAATGAATGCGACAATAGTGATAAGAGAATCTCTACTCCATCAAACGTACAGAGCTTCCTTAAAGCGCTAGGGGCCAATCTCTATTTTTTGCGCAAAGAGGAGTCGATAACGAATGGCTTGAAGTATGCAGAATATCTATTTCATAAAAAAGAGATTGATGTTTATGCTAAAAACCGTTGTGTGGGTAAAAAAATAATACCAGACATTAATGCGCTGCGTAAGCTTAGTCTTCAATCCCTATTGATACTGCTCGAAAAATCGGATTTTGCAGACAAAATTATCAATGGCGAAAAGTTTCAATGGTTTTATAACGGAACCAAGGAGAAAGAAGTATCACTCAGTTATGTGGCGTTCAAAATCCGCACAGATACTGATGCCGGGATGTTGAAGAATTATTCCATTGAGGAAGATTTTTGGCTTCCCGGATTCAAGAATAAGCATGTACTGAAAATAGATACCCCGGACTATCGAACCAGAGCATTGCTGCATAAATTAGGCGCAAAAAGACGTATGGCAGATTTTGATGCCGAGGAGTTGTATTTGGCGTTGAATCAGATTGGGGAAAACTGGAAGCAAACCCAGAGCACAAATGGAGTAAAAAACATGTATCACGAAATAAAACAGGCGTTAGACCAGAGAGTAGATGCTCGTCCTATTCCCGACAGCTGTCAATTGAATCTGCTCTGTACTATTAATGGCGAATGCAGATTGATGCCGTCGCGCGATATTTTCTACAGCGACAATAAAAGCTTGCCCAAGGCTGTGATGGACAAACTGCCCCTTCTGCTGGCAAACAATCGTGAGGGAGAGGGAAAGATTAGCCAATATTTCGGATGCCGCACTCTTAAGGATCTTTCCACTCGCGTGCTGGAGGAAGAAATCAATGTAAATCTGGATAGGCAATTGGGTGCGCACCTTGAAAAGATCAAGCCCTACCTTCTGGCTTATGCAGTAGAGAAAGCAGGATCTCTTGGCGGGAATCGAGAGGCAAGTGTCAATCCCCAACAGAAAGCTCTCGAAACACTTAGCATCACACCGGTGAAATCATTGTCTTACAGATATGAAATAGAAATGAATGATATGAGACAATATGACAACGGAATAAAACTGAATGAAAACGAGATGCTATATCACAGAGATGCGTCTACTTCACATTCACAGAAAAAGCGTCTCGAGAACATCTACCTTAAATCTGTTTGCGAGTCGCTTGAAGAAGCCTTGATAAATCCCCGATTCGTCAACGCTTTGGTGGAAGCTGTATGCATAAGTCTGAGACTTTCGATGGATGAGAATATTCACAAGTTCTATCGCATTATCAAAGCCACTGATAGGGAATTGGAATATCTGCGCACCTCAGAAATCGATCCTGAGCTATGGCAAGGCTGCATTGCTGCCTTCGGTGCGAGCAAAGAAGAAATAGATTTTTGGGAAGAAGTATGCCGTAAGAATGGAAAAGAATTCAACTGTTGGCATGATGACAATCTTGACAGAAACATGTTGGCTGAAATTCTGGGTATTGAAAGAAGCATTGCCACAAAAGAGGCTTTTGAGGCGAATCAGAAACGACTACTGAAAGCTCAACGGGATAAATTGACAGCCGGATATTGCTGGTATATACATAGTCTATCCTTTGGAAATGCAGCGAAGGAAAGATGTTATTTAGCCCGAAAAAGTGACTTTGAGAAGGATGATTGGGTGGAGAATCTTCAGAAAGGCATTTCACATAAACTGGCCCCTGATTATGCAAATATAATAGCCAAAGAATGTCGGGATCGGTTTGACTTCACCCAAGACGCAGATTCGAATGATAATTATCCAGATATATTGGACGATTACAAAAAGCTGATTAGCGAGTGCAACAGTTCTCTATCTCTGAGCGAGGCGCAGAAAAGTATGTTATATTTCCCTGGTCATGTCAAAGAGTTGGAATCATGGCTTCAGGATATATCGAAAGCAAATGAGGAAAAGGAAGAAGCCGACTATAATCGACTCATTAGTTCTTCTATATTGCCGATAGAAGAAGTAAGCATTGAGCTGGTGGATAACACTTCTATACATGACGGAAAGAACTATGGTGGAGGAGGTGGCGGTGGTAGCAGCAATGACGACAAGGTAAAAAAACGTCATGGCAATTGGGCGGAAGACAAGGTGGTCGAGGCAATGGAGAAAGACCCACGTTATAAGATTATCCGCAAATGGTCGAAATATCTCGATAAATTGAATGGTAGCGATGAGGTAGGCTACGATCTGAGTTACGAATTAACATCGCGCCCCGGAGAGACGAGAATGCTTGAGATTAAACACAGCGACGGAAAGTCATTCATCATGTCTGCCAACGAATTCAATGTAGGCTGCAAGAATCCACTTTACGACTTTGCGCTTGTATCCCCAAAGGAAATTAAAATAATCCAAGGAGCACTGACTGATGACAGCCGTTATAACGCTACAGCACATTCTTATAATGTCAAAGTATCAACCATAACGAAAAACGATGTATGTCTTTCAGATACTGATAGTAATGAGTACATTCAGTAGAGTAGTATAAGATGGACTGTTTTTTCCCTTTGTTTGGCTTTACTTTAATATACGTATATATGAGTACAGAGTTAAAGTAAAGTCATCTTTCTTTTGGTAGGCAATATGTATTTTGCTGTAATGCTTGTTTGTATATCATATCGGACATCACAACCTATGATATATAACGTAAAACTAAGATAAAGTTTTGCTACTGAAATCATTGTCCTAATTTTACAAATGATTAGATGAACCGCATAACCTATCATTTAATATATAAACACATACCATTTATGTACTATATGATATGTTGATATGATGGGGGCGTTTCAACAGGCTTCATCGTTCAAACAGGATTCCGGCTTTTATAAAGATGGGTTGGGTTCAACCACCCCATTTTTCCGTGTCCAAAGTTGCAATTTGCTCTTTTGGAATAAAAAATATGGCTCAAAATTTTGTGTTATGCAATAAAAACATTATGTTTGCACAGCATAATAAAAGTGTAATATGAACTTCGTTGATAGAATAGAAGAAACAGCACGACTGAGGGATGCTCTTTCAAGAGAGAAGTCCTCGTTGGTCGTAGTGTACGGTCGCAGGCGTTTGGGTAAGTCAACACTTATCAAAAGAGTCTTGTCGGACAGTGATGTATATTTCCTTGCCGACCGTTCCGAAGGGCAACATCAGAGGACTTTGCTTGCAAAGGTGGTAGCGCAAGTATTTCCTGATTTTGATAAGCTGACTTATCCGGATTGGGAATCCCTGTTTCGTGCTGTCAATTATCGGACGGACAAGCGTTTCACTTTGTGTCTGGATGAATTTCCATATTTGGTGGAACAATCCCCGGAACTGTCGTCAGTATTGCAAAAATTGATTGATGAAAAGCAGTTGAAGTATAATCTTGTACTGTGTGGTTCATCACAAAATATGATGTATGGATTGTTTCTTGATTCAACGGCACCCCTCTATGGCCGTGCGGATGAGATAATGAGACTTACGCCGATACGTTTGCCGTATATTCAAGAGGCTTTGAATCTTGACGCTGTGAGTGCCGTTGAAGAGTATGCTGTATGGGGCGGTGTACCTCGTTATTGGGAACTAAGAGAAAACAGGAACTCACTTTCCGATGCGTTGTGGCACAATATCCTTTCGATAAATGGGAATCTTTACGAGGAACCGATAAAACTGTTTCAGGATGATGTGAAGGATATTGTCAAGACTTCTACAATCATGTCCTATATCGGATCTGGCGCAAATCGTCTTTCCGAAATCGCAGCTAGATGTAATGAGCCGGCAACTAACCTATCTCGTCCATTGAAGAAACTTATTGATCTCGGATTTTTGGAGAAAGATGTTCCGTTCGGAATTGACGAAAAGAATGCGAAAAAGAGTCTATATAAAATAGCCGACCCATTTATGGCATTCTACTATCAGTTTGTTGTGCCTAACCGTTCGTTCATCGAACTTGGTCGTCGCTTACCCATAGAACAGGCTTTGGCAGTTCATTTCTCGGAGTATGTGAGTATGCATTGGGAAAAACTATGCAGAGATGCTGTAACGGGAAATATGGTCAATGGAATTTTTTACGGTAAGGCAAAGCGCTGGTGGGGACCGGTTCTCAATGAGAGGAAAGAACCGGAACAAATAGAGATTGATGTGATGGCCGAGTCGCTTGATAAAAAATATTTGTTAGTTGGCGAATGCAAATGGACAAATCAGGAGAATGGCAAACAGCAGACAGCCGAGCTTCTCCGTAAAGCCAACCTGCTGCCATTTGCCAAGAATTACAATATTCTCCCGGTATTATTTCTTAAGAATGCACCGAAAGATGATGTCGGGAATGCGATGTTGCCGGAAAATGTTGTTGAGTTGATGAAATGAATTGACTAAATTAAAGCATTATGAGTGGCGGATATTTTGATAGGAGCACATACGCAATGCACGAGATAGCAGATACTATTGAGCGCGATATTGCGAAGGCATTGAAACCTAAACCTGAGAAAATTCAAGAGGACTATTGGACTATTTACGAGAAAGATTGCTTTGGCTCATACCATAGTTATAAGGATTTCATGAGTTTTGGGAGCTATGAAGACGCAGAATCTTTTCTTCTGAGAGACAAAACTATCGTCAAGGCGGAACAAAAATACGCAGACCGACGATTCTTTGATGATGGGGTGATTTTCCAATCGAAAAATCGATATATGTCCGACACTCCTGATAGTGAACAAATTCCGGTATTATACTCAATATATCATTGTTATCATGACCATTATCCG
>ENA-ORTG01001085-ORTG01001085.1-human-gut-metagenome-genome-assembly--contig:-NODE-1085-length-26322-cov-3.733392_pt1 | contig 26322 bp, 25 predicted proteins | sample MGYA00241906_ERZ509176 | MGnify/ENA primary metagenome ERZ509176 (study PRJEB26280, sample SAMEA2338811) | human gut metagenome | biome: human gut; feature: human-associated habitat; material: faeces...
AAGAAACGGGGCTGTTTCGCGGCAGCCCCGTTGACAGTCCGCCATGTGTTCCGCCTCTGCGGCGCGCTCTTGCTTGGCGAGAAGGGATTCAGCTTGTGGAAGAACAGCAGGATAACCGCCAGAATGGCGCCAAGCTGAATGACAACCTCAAACAGCTTATAAAATTCATCCGAAACCTGCAGCTTCACAAATTCATTCAGCAGAATCATGTGTCCCGTAGAGGAAATGGGCAGCCATTCCGTAATGCCCTCCACAATGCCAAAGAATATGGCCTTTAAAATTTCTGTTACCATTTTATCAGAAACTCCTTTCCTGTTTGTACGCTTTATTCCATCGTTACATTATAATCGAATTGCCTGCCGGAAACAACTTATTTAAGAGAAAATTAAAAAAGACTGCTTCATTGAAATTTTATTCCAACAAAGCAGTCTCCTATCGGTGCGACGGGATTTGAACCCACGACCTCAGCGACCCGAACGCTGCGCCCTACCAAGCTGGGCCACGCACCGACAGATGTATAACATAACTATTTTCTTACATTTTTGCGAAAAAGTCAAGAGGAAGTTTTGTCTTTTCGTGTAAAAAAGAAAAGGGCAGAAATTTTTCCACCCTTTTCACGGTTTTTATTCCTCTGTTGCTTCTTCTGTTTCCTTGATTGCGATGCCCAACTCGTCCAGCTGTTTTTCGTCTACCACGCCGGGTGCATCTGTCATCGGGCAGGATGCGTCCTTTACCTTAGGGAAGGCAATCACGTCACGAATACTGGGTGCATTGCTCATCAGCATGATGATTCTGTCCAGACCGAACGCCAAGCCGCCATGAGGGGGTACGCCGTATTTGAAGGCATCCAAAAGGAAGCCGAAGCGTTCCTGCGCATCCTCGTCGCTGAAGCCAAGCAGCTCGAACATCTTCTTCTGGATATCTCTGCGGTGGATTCTGATGGAGCCGCCACCCAGCTCATAGCCGTTCAGAACGATATCGTATGCCTTTGCACGCACAGCGCCGGGATTGGTGTCAATCAGCTCCAAGTCCTCATCCATGGGTGCAGTAAACGGATGATGCACCGCTACATATCTGTTTTCCTCTTCATCCCATTCCAGCATAGGGAATTCTGTAATCCACAGGAATGCGAAATCATCGGGCTTTGTCAGCTCCAGCATTTTGCTCAGCTCTACACGCAGTGCGCCAAGGGAATCGAATACGACCTTATCCTTATCCGCACAAATCAGAATCAGGTCTCCGGGCTGCCCATCCATCGCATCTACGATTTCCTGCATTTTTTCGGGTGTGAAGAATTTTGCAATCTGGGATTTGATTGTGCCGTCTGCGTTTACCACAATCCAAGCCAGACCCTTTGCCTTATATGTTTTTACAAACTCAACCAGAGAGTCGATTTTCTTTCTGGGGAAGGAGCCACAGCCCTTCGCATTGATGGCACGCACGCTGCCGCCGTTTTCCAAAGCAGATTTGAATACCACAAAATCGGTACCTGCCACAACATCGGAAATATTTTTCAGCTCCATGCCGAAGCGTACATCGGGCTTATCGGAACCAAAGCGCTCCATTGCCTCCGCATAGGTCATTCTGGGCAGGGGCAGCTTGATATCTACGTTCATCAAATCCTTGAATACCTTCTGCATCATTCTTTCGTTGATATCCATGATATCTTCGATTTCCACGAAGGACAGCTCCATGTCCACCTGTGTAAATTCGGGCTGTCTGTCCGCACGCAGATCCTCGTCACGGAAGCATTTCGCAACCTGATAGTATCTGTCCATACCGGAAACCATCAGAAGCTGCTTATACAGCTGCGGGGACTGAGGCAGACCATAGAAATTGCCGGGGTGTACGCGGGAAGGTACGAGATAGTCTCTTGCGCCTTCAGGTGTGGATTTGCCCAGAACAGGAGTTTCAATCTCCAGAAAGCCCTCTTTATCCAGGAAGTTTCTCATCACCTGTACAACCTTATGACGCAGCACCAGATTTTTCAGCTGAGAAGGTCTTCTCAGATCCAGATAACGATATTTCAGACGCAAATCATCCTTTACAGTGATGTTGTCCTCAATCTGGAAGGGGGTTGTTTCGGATTCGGAAAGGATACGCAGCTCCTTGGCGATAATCTCGATTTTCCCTGTTTTCATGTTGGGGTTGATGTTGCCATCTTCTCTTGCGGCAACCAGACCCTTCACTGCCAGTACATATTCACTGCGAACCGTTTCCGCCTTTGCGAACAAATCCTTTTCTGCTGTGTTGCCATCGATTGCAATCTGCACCAGACCCGTTTTGTCTCTTAATGCAATGAAAATCAGCTGACCCAGGTCGCGGCGACGCTGTACCCAGCCCATTACCGTCACTTCCTGCCCAATCATGCTTTCGTTTACATCGCAGCACATGCAGCTTCTTTTTAAACCTGTTAAAGCTTCACCCATGTCACTATCTCCTTACTCTTTTATCTATTTCTGTTTTCTACTGTCATAGTAGTCCATCCTTAATATCATAAACACTTTTCTTGAAAAAGTAAAGTTTCCAAGCGGAAAAAGCTGTTTTTTCACCGAAAAAATCTCCGCTTGTCACTTTTTGGGAAAAGCGGTATAATGAAAAAATATGAAAAATAAATTTTACAGAAATTGCATTTCTGAACGATAAGGAGTTGTTACCATGAACCAGAATAAAATCATCACCATCAGCCGCCAATATGGCAGCGGAGGTCGCATTATCGGCAAAAAACTGGCGGAAGCCCTTGGGATTCCCTTTTATGATAACGAACTGATTACCATGGCAGCGGAAAAAACCGGACTTTCCGTGGAATGCTTCAAGGATGCAGAAAAAACCTCTGTCGGCAATCTGTTTTTCTCTCTGACCTCTCTGACCCCCAGCATTGATTCTGTTGGTCTGCCGCTGAATGAAAAAATCTTTCTGGTGCAGTCTCAGGTCATCAAAGAGGTGGCAGAGGAGGGACCCTGCGTTATTGTTGGTCGTTCCGCAAACTATGTGCTGTCCGAAAACCCCAACTGCATCAATATTTTCCTGCAGGCGGATTTGCCCGACCGCGTGGAGCGTGCCATCCATACCTATCACCACGACCCTCAGGGCGCAGAATCCATGGTGATTAAGACCGATAAGCGCCGTGCGAATTATTACAACTACTTCACAGGCGGCAAATGGGGAAAGGCAGAAAATTATGACCTTATCCTCAACACCTCCAGAATGGATCTGGATAAAATCGTTGAGGTCATTAAAACCTACGTTTCTCTACGATAAAAGCGATAAAAAAAGCACACACAAACGCTGTGCATGCTTTACAATTCTAAATATTATGATATAATAAAACTAAGTAGGAAACCGCCACGTTGTGGTCAACCTCAGGGGTAAGACTACCTGTCTAAACCGTCCAAAGTTCTATGACAGGTAGCCTTTTTATTTTCTCTTGTCTATATAAGAGAGGAGTGCTATCAAAAATAAGCCAAATGTAAGTACGGTCATCCACACTTCATAAGTATTCATAGCACCACCTCCAATCCTTAGTTAAAATCGGAGGTCAGCCAAACCTGTCGCGGTTTCCATGTACCAATCATATCATAAATTTTATTTTTCGACAATAAATGAGCAGACCGAAAGGTCTGCTTTTTATGTATCATTCCTGTAAGCTATCTATCAAACCGATTACAATTTTTTGTTCTCTCTCCCCTAATTTTTGAAATTTTTCCATAACTCCTTTCGGATGCTTTTCTATACCTAATAATTCATTCGGTGTAACATCCAGCACCTCTGCCAGACGAATTAAATCACGAAAAGAAGGTTCATTTCTGCCGCTTTCATAGTTTGCAATCGTTGTCGAACCGTAGTGCAGCTTTCTGCCCAGCTCCGCTTGAGAATATTTTTTAATTTTCCGAAATTTTCTTAAATTTTCAGCAAAATCGGTCATTATGGTCACGCTCCAAAACTGGACTAATATCAGTCCCATTATAGCACATCCTATTCTTAAAATAAAGAAAAAGAACTGATTTCAGTCCAGTTTAGGAGGGGCTTATGGATTCCAAAATCAAGCAGACAAAAACAATTCCTATCGGGCAAAATATCCGTAACCTACGCCAAGCCAAAGGCATTGGGCAGACAGAACTTGTACGTCTGTTGCAGTTGAGAGGAATTGATATAACAAGAGAATCTCTCGTTAAAATTGAACGTGGCATCCAACATATTTACGCATCCCAATTAAAAGGTATTCGCGATGTTCTGAAAACTACCTATGATGAACTGCTGAAAGAAGCCGAAGAACAATAAAAAGCCCCCAAATGGGGCTTTTTGATTTTTTCGCCCGAAGGGCTCTTTATACTGCCCTTTCGGGTCTGTGGGGAAGGGATTACCAATGGAAACCTTGTTTCCCTTGGTTCGTTGGGAGGTTTGGAACCTATCCGAAAAGGTTCCAAGTTTTTTGCAACTTTTTTTCAAAAAAAGTTGAGGAATGTCTTTTGCTTTTGCCAATGCACTTCTTAGGGGTGGGCGAACAGCAGGATTCTCCAACCACACTTTTGCTCGCATGAGCCAGCCATCAGACACTTGCCCTTTCGAGAACTTGAATTTCAATTGAAAAATTCCCCCCTACAGCACCCTTTCCACCTTCGTCCCCGGAAAATAGCATGCGATAATTTCCGCCGCCGTTTTCCCCTGCTCCGCAAGATATTTCGCGCCATACTGGCTCAGTCCCACGCCATGCCCGTTTCCGCCGCCGTAAAGTGCCACGCCCGTCAGCTTTCCTTCCGCGTTTTTCATTTCTTTCACTGCGAAAAATCCGCTTGGCAGCATAGCATTTCCCGTCATGGCTTCTGCGCCCTTCCGTTGCAGATAAATCGGCTCACCAAGGGTTCTTTTTGTTGGCGAAAGCACCTTACGGATAGCATTTTCCGTTTTCACCGTTGCCATCCCCTTTTCAAAGGTCAGCTGCAATTCCATTGCGAGTCCACCCTGTCCTCTGCGTGTCACCGCAATGCCTGTCAGCCTGCCCAAATCATTTTGATTCCCTTCTATCCTGCAATTCGCGCTTTCCGCCAGAGTTTTCTGCAAAATTTCTGTCAGCTGTCCACAACTGAAATACACCTTCCAGCGATACCACGGTGAATTCATATCGTACCCCTGTTTCTTCCAATCCTGCCAGAAGGCAAGCCATTCCTCCTCTGTCTGCGGCGGCGCAAAATCCCCGTAGGTCTGCGCCTGCAAATAGGATTTTTCCCTACCGGAAAAGCTGCCGTCCTTCGACCAGACCTCCTGACTGCCTGCCCCGAAGCCACAGGAGGTGGAATAAAAATAGGTCTGCGCCACCGCACCTGTTTTCGTTACGGCGCACATCCCCTCGGTCGCTTTCACTGCCTGTGCCGCCGTTTCATTTTCAGCATAGCCCAGATACACCTGACTGGCGGTGGTATCGGTCACATGCGCGCCATACGCACAATAGGTATTCGCATAAAACTGATTATAGGCATAGCTGCGTGCCGTAATTGCCTGCGCCTCCAACGCCGTCTGTCCGAAGGAGGTCGGCATTTCATGCGGCACAACGCCGAGCAGATACCGTTCCAAGGACAGTTCATTGATAACAGCAAGGCTATCTGCGCCGCGCCGTTCCAATTCAATCGTGCCTTCATATTGATACGCTGTTCCGTCTGCAAATGCCACACGAATCGGTGTTTCTGCCGTTGCCGTCACAATGCCATGCGAAAACCAAGGCAAATCGGCTGTCAGAACCGCCTTTCCTTCGGGTAAAAAATGCTTCTCATTTGTTCCATTGGAAAGCGTAAAGCCATTCTCCGCGGAAAGGGTTACGGTTTTCTGCTCCGCCCCCTTCAGAAGGACACGCATCCGCTCCAGAACCGCAGGAGTACGAATCACCGCCGCACAGATTTCCCCGTCCTTTTCAAAAAATTCGCCGCAATCCGTGCCGCAAATCAAATCAGTAAAATCCGCCTTTGCGATTTCTTCTCCTGCCGCATCATAAACCCTTGCCGCTTCCGCCCAAGGCAGCTCGCCCCGCTCCGCCAGATACAGCGTTTCTCCGTCCACGCGCTTCACGGTGCAGCCTCCGACAGATTCCGCTGCCGTCACCTCTGCGACCTTACCGTTTTCCAGTTTTACATCATAAATTCCCTCATCAAGTGCCTTTCCATAGGCAAGCATCGCCGCACCCTCCCCCGTTTCCAGAAAAAGCGCACCTTTTTCCTGCCTGCAATAGATATTTTTCACCACAGGCGAAGCGGCTTCTACCGTCAGCAGCGCAAGGATTTCCCCATCCTTTTCCAGAAAGGTAATGCGGCTTGCGGCATAGGGCGTTAAATCTATGCCTGCCGCAGTAAATCTGCCCATATCGCAAAGCCCATCCGCATCCAGAACCACCACATTTTCCGTTTGAATCCCATAGGAATAAAGGCTGTCCTCTCCGCGCCTTGCCTTAAGCGCCGTTTCCAAAAGCTGCACCCAAAGCTCATAGGAAACCGCCATGTTTTTATTCTCCGCCGTTAGCACAATGCGGCTGTTGTAATCGGGCGCAAGCCTGTCCATCAATGCCTGTGCCTCCCAAAGCGTCAAATCCGCCTGCGGACGAAAGGTTCCTTCCTCACTGCCTGCGAAAAAGCCCTGCTCCACACAGCCTTGAATATAAGGATATGCCCAGTCCTCCACTGAAAGGTCAGAAAAATTCAGCTTCGTTTCCATTTCATCCAATTCCTGATTCGTATAAAACGCTAAGGCAATCGTTTTCGCCGCCATTTCCCGACTGACGGAGCTCTCTGCACCAATCTGCCCCACCTTTGCGCGCTCTGCCGGTCGCTCCGTACCGCATGCAGAAAGGGAAAGCAGCAGCAGACCGCCCAATAATATGTATTTTTTCATTGTACCAACTCCTTATCGGTACAAGTATATACATCTGTAGCAAAAAAAGAACCGCCTTCCGGCGGTTCAGTTCTCTGCTGATACTCTATTTCTATTTTAACGTAAAAAAATAACCCCGAAATGCCGGTCTTGCCCCTTGACACCTAGCCTAAGCCAGGTGGGTTTCCGCAACCTCGGAATCTGCCTTCCCCCGCCCAAAGGGAATTATCTTGGGGCCTGACATATCCGCTGTTTATAGGAATCCCGAGTCAGTAATGTAGGTTCAAATATAGCAAGTTGTCGTGCATTTCAGGATTTCTGTACTGATTATACTACAATCGCCCATGTTAGGCAACAGTAAAATCATTTTTTCTTATTTTTGAGAAACGGAATCACTGTCATCCAGAGCGCACCAACGACAATCGAAACATCCGCAATGTTGAAAATCGGGGCATTTTTCCCCTTCACGGGGATGAATAGAAAATCCGTCACGCGCCCTTTTCTGAGCCGCTCCCAGAAATTTGCCGCACCGCCGCCCAGAGTCAGGGCAAGCGGAAGGGCAAGCCGTCTTTCCCCTTTGCCGCGTAAAATCCGCACCAGCAGACCGCCGTAAAAGGCAAGCAGCACGCCCGTGGCAAGAAGGATTCCCTTTCTTCTTCCGCTGAATCTATTATATGCTATGCCTCTGTTCTTTATGTGCCAGAAAAAGAGGTGATCTTTGACAATTTCCCGTTTTTTATTGAGCGGCAGGTTTTTCTCTGCCCACTCCTTCGAGGAAAGGTCTATCCCCAGAACTGCCAGAATCGCCAGAATTGCTTTCATTTTTCCATGCCCCCAATCTTTTCCGTGCAAATGCCTTGTCACAAATCTATTACCGTATTATAATTCTAATATAAGGCAATGCTAAATGCAAACCCAAAATAATTCAAGAGAGGTGTCTTTATATGGCTTTGGTAACAACAAAAAAAATGTTTGAAAAGGCATTTGAGGGCGGCTATGCCATCGGTGCGTTCAACATCAATAACATGGAAATCATCCAAGGTGTCGTAGCTGCGGCAAAGGCGCAGAATTCCGCTGTCATCCTGCAGGTTTCCAAATCTGCTCTGAAATATGCGCATCCCAAATATCTGAAGGCAATGGTGGATGCCGCAATCGAAGAAACCGATCTGGATATTGCACTGCATCTGGATCACGGCTCTGATTTTGAAGTATGTAAAGACTGTATCGAATACGGTTTCACATCTGTCATGTTTGACGGTTCCCATCTGGAGTATGAGGAAAACGTAGCACAGACAAAGAAAATCGTAGAATACGCCCACGAAAGAGGCATCGTGGTTGAGGCAGAGCTGGGCAAGCTGGCAGGCGTTGAGGATGAGGTTAACGTAGATGCGGCACATGCAACCTACACTGATCCCGATCAGGCAGTTGATTTCGTAAAACGCACGGGTGTGGATTCCCTTGCCATTGCCATCGGCACAAGCCATGGTGCTTATAAATTCAAGGGCGAGGCAAAGCTGGACTTTGACAGACTGGCAACCATCACAGAAAAGCTGGAGGCGGCAGGCTTCCATAACTATCCCATCGTTCTGCACGGTGCATCCTCTGTTGACCAGAGATGTGTTGCGATGTGCAATGAATACGGCGGAAACATTGCGGGCGCAAAAGGGATTCCTGCGGAAATGCTGCGTAAGGCATCTTCCATGGCTGTCTGCAAAATCAACATGGATACTGACCTGAGACTGGCAATGACTGCTGCTGTTCGCAAATCCTTCGGGGATGAGCCTGCGGCATTTGACCCTCGCGGCTATCTGGGCGCAGGCAGAGCGCTGATTCAGGAGCTGGTTGAGGACAAAATCAAAAATGTCATCGGCTCTACGGATTCCATGAACTAAACACCTTAAAGACCTTGAGGCTTTGCCCCAAACCCCACTTAGGGGATAATCCCCTAAGAACCCTATACTGACACAAAACTGCGTTTTGTGTGGGAAATTTCAATAATTCCTCGCAAAAACGCAGTTTTTGCAAATGGAGGTCTGAGGTATCCAGCAGAGGTGTTGGGGTTCGCACCGCCGAACAGATGCGGCGGTTGCCCGAAGGGCAAGGGTGCAAACCCTGCTTGAACCAGCGTCCCCAAGGTCTTATTTTTTAATAAAGGATAAAGGAGGTTTTGCCCATGTATGAACTGGTGCAGGTCGCAGAAAATACCTATTACATCAATGCTCCTTCCAAAATCGGCGTTTATCGCGTAAGTGATGACGATGTCTGGCTGATCGACAGCGGAAACGATAAGGATGCCGGCAGAAAAATCCAGAAAATTCTGGATGCACAGGGCTGGAAGCTGACCGCAATCATCAACACCCATTCCAACGCCGACCACGACGGCGGCAATACCCTGCTGCAGAATCGGCTTAACTGCGCCGTCTATACCACACCCATGGAGCTGGCGATTGTGGAGCACCCGATGCTTGAGCCATCCTTCCTTTACGGCGGCTATCCCTTCAAGAAGCTGCGGAATAAATTCCTCATGGCAACCCCCTCCAAGGGACAGGATATCGCCGATGCGCCTTTGCCTGCGGGCATGGAATATTTCCGCCTGCCGGGGCATTTCTGGGACATGATCGGCGTGAAAACACCCGATGATGTTTATTTTATGGCAGACTGCGTGTTTGGGGAAAATATCCTTGAAAAATATCATATCTCCTTTTTCTATGATATTGCGGCACAGCTTGAAACGCTGAATATGATAGAAAAGCTGGAGGGCAGGCTGTTCATCCCTGCGCACGCGGAGCCGACAGAGGACATCAAGCCTCTGGCAGTCGCAAACCGTAAAAAGATGCAGGAAATTCTGGATGCACTTCTGGAAATCTGCAAGGAGCCGCTGCATTTTGAGCTGATTCTCAAGCAGGTATTCGAGCGGTTTGCATTAACGATGGATTATAGCCAATATGTCCTCATCGGCAGCACGATTCGTTCCTATCTTTCCTATCTGGTCGATCAGGAGAAGGTGGAATGCTATGTAGAGGATGCCCTTCTGCTCTGGAAAACAACTGAATAAAAAAATAAGCACTTGAAGCCCGTATCGGAAAATACGAATTCAAGTGCTTTTTTATTTGCTTTTTTAGAAAAACAATTCGCCCGGTCTGTAGCCTTCGGGCAGTTCCTCTTCCTCTAAGAATTGGAAATTCTCGTCCTGCAAAATCGGCAGAAATGCCGCAAAGGGCGGTCTGCTGAATTCAGAGCCGTAGCTGCTTGCGCCGAACCAACCGCCTTCCTTCCCCTTCAGATTCAGCCCACGGGCAAATTTCGTGCGGTTGGAGCAGTCATGCACCGCAACATTCCAGCCCTCCTCGTCCGCCTGCTTCATCAGCTTGAAGGTCAGCTCTCTGCTCCAAATGGGAGAAACATACCCCTGTCGATAGACGTACATGTTTTCTCCTTCGTAATTCCAGATATTGTTGTTGTTCAGATGCAGCTCCGCACAGTTCATGAAGTCCACGCCTGTTGCCAGAATCTTATCCTTTTTCTGCATAAATGCTTCAAAATATTCGGGTGTCATAGGCGTTTCAATCCCGACATATTTGATATATTTCTTTGCTGTCGCAATCGCTTCAATCACCTTATCGGAAGCATTGCTTGCCCCCAGATTGAACCGCAGCTCATCCAGACCTGCCTCACCTAATGCCTTCAGATTTTCCTCTGTCGCCAGTGTGCCGTTGGTATACATGTGCTGATGAATCCCTGCTTCGTGGAATTTTCGGATGATGCCGTAGTATTTTTCAATCTCCATAAACGGCTCTAGGTAAACATAGGAAATCCCTGTCGGCTTCTCCTGAATGGAAAGCAGTAGGTCTAAATCCCGTTCGTAAAACTTCGTGCCGCCGATTTCCCAAAGCCCCTCTCCGATGGGCATACAGTCCTCCAGCTCGCCGTAGTTATAGCAAAATTTGCACTGGATGTTGCATTTGTTCGTCTTACGAATGGCAGTTAAGCCTGTCCCCGTCATACAGGAACGGCAGCCCTTGGCGAATTTTTCCTCCGGACCGACAAAATAGGTTCTGCCGCCAATGGATTTCAGCCCCTTGATTTCCGCCATCAGCTTTTCATTTCTCGCATCAATGGCATCCTCAATCTGCGCAAAGGTCGCGTAAACCAGCTCCATCTGCTTCGGCAACAGTTCTTCCTCCTCGTCCAACTGTGCAAAAAAGGAAAACCACAGCAACGCATCTTTTTTTGAAATTTTCATTGTTCTCTCCCTCTATTTATTTCTATTATATCTCTTTCTTCCATATATTCGAATCTACATCAAATGTATCATGATACCGGTCGTTATACAAGAAGCAGAAGCCCTAATTTTGCAACAAATTTTAAAAACTGCGATAAATTGAAAGAAATATCTGCCAATAAAGCCGATGGTTTTAAGAACAATCCTATCGGAGCACATCCTAAGCTATAGCCCCCGGAACTCACTCCTGCATTTCCTCCAGCATCCGAAGCATCGTTTCCTTCAGCCTTTCATTGTACGGCGAGCCCGGGTCAAAGCACAGTTCGATAAACTGCTGTACTTCCTTATTCCCTGCCAGAGCCTTCGGCTGATGTGCATACAATCTTCCTTCGGGGTTATCCGTGCGAGCAAAGATGTAATCCATAGACACGTCAAAATAGTCCGCATATTTTCTCAGATTTTCAACCGTTGGTGTTGCTGTTCCCTGCTCATAACGGTTAATACTGGGCTGTTTCAATCCCAAAATCTCTGCCATTTTCATCTGTGACAGCCCCATACTCTCTCTTAGCCCCTTGAGCCGCTTTCCCATTTCTTTCATGCGCATCCTCCTCCCCGTATTCCATGACACGAAAGGCGCTCACCGTTTCCGATGAACGCCCTCGGTTATTCTTTTTCCGATTTATTTTTCAATTTTCGTGATTGTCACTGTCTTTGTTGCATCGTCCCAAGCGACGGTTGCGCCAAGCTCGTCTGCCACAAAGCGAACAGGTACGAAGGTACGTCCATCAATAATCACAGGTGCAACACCGTATTTCTCCAGTGTTTTGCCAACTGTCATCTTGATTTCCTTGCCGTCGATGTGCAGTGTAACCTCTTTTGTTGCGCCGTTCCAATCAACCTTGCCGCCCAGAGTTTCTGTAACGATTCTGATAGGAACCAGAGTTCTGTCATTGCGAATAACGGGTGCAGCATCGTAAATCACTGCTTCATTATCCACGTTGACAATGCGACTGCCGATTTGCAGCTTGATTACCTTGCTCTTTTCAGCCGCGCTGTTCTGGTTAGCATCTGCCGCATCCTTCTGTACGAATGTCGCATCAACGGAAACCTTACCCTTCGGCATTGTGAAGGTGTATTCATTATCGTTTACCTTCGTCAGCTTCACGTTGCTGTTGTCTTTATCCTTCACAGTTACCTTATCCAGCTGATAGCCGCTGTCAGGTGTTGCTTTGATTGTTACCTTCTCGCCTGCTTCTGCCTTTGCAGGAGTAACGGAAATCTTGCCGTTCTCTGTCTTGCCTGTGTTAACGCCGTAGGTCGGTGCGGAGGTATCAGAAGAGGAGGAAGATGATTTCTTGCGAGAAACGCTTACTGTGCAGGAAGCAGTGCCTTCACCGTAGTTGCTTAAATCCCCATCAATCTGTGCCGTAAAGATATATGTTTTGGTTGCATTAGGCAAAGATACAGAATATGTACCATCTTCATTCTTTGTAGGTTTGATACTGTCATCACTGCATACAATACCTGTTACTTTAATTTCATCAACTGTACTGTCTGCAGTAAGTTTAACTGTGCCTGCACCTCTCATTGTTTCTTTATCGGCAACAACAGATACCGGGTAATCTGCCGCCGTAATTACAAGACCACCTGTAATTGTCTGGCTGAAAGCCTCATAGGTATCATCTTCGGCACGCGTAATAATTACATCATAGGTGCCGACTGCCGTAGGAGCTGCTACTGTTTCTTCGCCTTTCTTATAGCTGATTGTAAATCCTTCAAGCTCGCTGGTTAAAGTATATGCTTTTCCTGTTCCGTCATATTTACTGCTCTGAACAGCATTTTCACCGGAATCAAATGCAGGGATTGTTTCCTTCTTTGTCCATACAGCATATAATGTGACATTGCCGTTATTTTCCGCAGTTAAGTTCTTAACAGAAACCTTATCAGGATATTCAGAAGTTTCCCCTTTTGTCGTAGACCATCCGGCAAAATTATATCCTGTCCTTGTATATTTATTTTCAGAAAGTGCATCAGATGTATCATAGGTCATTGTCTGCACTTCCATAGTGCCGTCTGTGCTGCCATTGCCGTCAAATGTTACGGTATAATTATTAGGTATAGCCTTAAGAGATACTGTTTTATTTTCGTCTACATTTTTAATCTCAATACTTGCAGATTTTTTATCTTCGCTGAAAGAAGAATAAGTTGTCCTATCAGGCGCTGTTTCAGGAAGCGTATAGCCTGTGTCTGCTATAATTGTAGCAGTATAATCTTCACCTTGCTTAATTTGCGTTACAGTTGCACCTTCCACTTTTGCATGGGACAAATCCAGTGCAACTTTATAATATGTTGCATCGCTGTAAGCCAATTTCAAATAGTTTCCTGTTTCATCAGCCGCTACAATCGTGTTCTCTGTATCAGGAACAAAATATTTTGCCGAATCTTTATAATATTTTGTATCCGTTTCCGCTGTAGTTATCTGAACGGTACGTCCTTTCTGGAGTTGCGTTTCTGTTGTTACCCCTATGGAAGCACCGTCTTTCAGTTGCCCCAGATGAATTGTCTGACGCTCTGCATACGCATCTCCTAATTCATTTCTATTATTAAGAGATAAATAGATATTATTTTCCGCTGTAGCAGCTGAGGTATCAACAGTGTATACATCACCAGTTACATTCACTTTAGCACCTTTTTTATTATTGGCAATAACAGGAGAACCACTTATGGTAACAGTCTGGTCATAGACAGAATCTCCCTTTTTTCTTGCAGATGTCATATTTATTGCTCCGCCTTCTCCGCCTGTTACATAGTTCCCAACAATTTTGCCACCTGTAATATGAACTGTCCCACGATCATAAGGACCATAATGGAATGCTATTGCACCGCCTCTATGGGAGGTATTATTCGTTATTGTACCTCCATTGATATTTAACGTGCCTCCTAAAACATAAAATGCACCGCCGCCGATTGTGCGTGCCTCAGTATTATCTGCCGTGCATGTATCAATATTTCCGGAAACTTCGCCACCATTCATTGTAAATGTCCCACTTACAGATGCTGCTGCGCCACCATTCCACGAACCATCTTTTATATTATCGGAAATCTTACCGGAATTAAGTGTGAACGTTCCTCCGACAGCAATACCGCCGCCATTTGTTTGGCTTGTCGGATTGATAACATGGTTGCCAGAGATTTCACCGCCGTCCATCGTAGCAGTAACACCTTTATCCAAGTAAATACCACCGCCGGCGGCTGTGCCATAATTCTCTTTAATCTGACAGTTCTTTAAAGTTAAAACTCCGGTAGAAGTATCATTCTGCCAAACCCGTGCAGCACAGATACCTGCACCACTTCCGGATTCACTTTTGTTTCCTTGAATTAAAACATTTTTGAGCGAAACATTATATTCGTAATCCTCTGTTCCTGGGATACAGATACCGCCACCATTTGTTGCTGCTGTATTACCTGTAATTTTTAAATTTGAAGCAGTAAAAGAAGATTTTCCATTTGCATAAATACCGCCACCGCTATTGGACTGGTTATTTTCTATCGTACCGCCGGTTATATCAGCTACACTTCCTGCTGTTAAATTTAAACCGCCACCAAAACCTGTAGAACCATTTGTACTTACTGCCGTATTCCCCGATATTTTTCCGTCTGACATTCTCAAACAGGAACTATATACATTGATACCGCCGCCCGTTGTTGCTGCTGCGTTGTTTTCAAATGTACCCCCTTTAACATAAAGTATCGAGTATCCATCTGCGCATACAGCGCCACCTGCACCATCAGACTTATTCTTTGTAAAATTACCATCGAAAATTGTACAATAAGAAGCATTCGAAGCAGTATAATCTTCTCCTGTATCATTTTTTTTGCCGGACAGATAAATTGCTCCGCCATCACCCCAGCTATTTCTTGCATAGTTGCCGCTTATCGTACCACCGGTCATTTCAATCTTGCCATAGCTTGCAATACCTGCACCACGCCAGCCAACATTGTTATTGCGAATTGTACCACCGGAAATTTCCATCAAACCGCCATTTAACACAGCACCGCCAAACTGAACTTTATCCGTAACAGACGGGAATGTATATTCTCCTGTTTCTTCATCTTTCATTGCAATAGCACCACTGGTTGTTGTGTTATCGTTGTTTTCCAGAATTGTGCCACTCTTAACTGTAAGTGTACCAAAATTATAAATCATCGCACTGGTAGCTTTTACACCGCTGTTTTCCGTTCCTCGACCAATCGTTGCATCTTCAGAGCCTTCCCATACAGCACCACCATCAATCTTAACATCTTTCAGCGTAAGAGAACTTCCTTCAGGAACAACTATCATATAATCTTCAAACGCCTCATCACGCTTGATTGTACCGCCGGAAATTGTTACATCACCGGAAATTGTTACCTGACCTTTCAGCGTCAAGGTTTTCTCTTCTGCAATCGTTAAATTCTCAGCGAGTGTGGTTTCGTCTGTCCATTCTGTATCTTCGCTAATTACACCGCCTTCACTCTGCGGCGTAATAGTTATCGCTTCATCCCCTGTTGTTACCTGTGTAGTCGGCTCCGTTGCAGGTGTCTCTCCCTTAATGGTCTGTTCTTTGGTCTCCTCCTCGCTATCCTTAGATATCTGCTCGTTCTCACCCTCTTTTCCCTGTTCCTGCGCCGCAGGGGCAACATCCTCCGCCGCAAACGCAGGCACAGAAACCATGCTTGCCGCCACGGTCAGCGCAAGCACCTTTGCGTAATAATTCTTCTTCATAACCATCTTCCTCCTTATTGTTGCCAAATAATGCCCATTGTTTTTAAAAAACAAAAAAACACCGCCCTCACGGCAGCGCTCTGGTTGCAGCTGGCTGCCATTTGAAAGGCCCTATAGCTTTGCGTCACAGGCTTTCGCCTGCTTTGCCATCGTTTTCATTTGCATTTGTTGCCCCTAATTTTTGTAAAACACCCCCGATTTTCTCTCACATAATACGGACTACACATTCTGTCCTTTATCCGCCGTCTTTTCATTGTGAAAAAGAGAAAATTTTTCAAAATGCGACTGCCACTATTGATTCTCTCAGACGCGAGATGGCAGAAAAAAGGAATTTCTGCATAAAAAAGGCACACAAAAGAAGCTGGCAAAAAAGAATCCTTTTACCGGCTTTTTTTGTGTGCTGAATTTTGTAAAATTATGCAGGACTTTCTTGAATAATGCTTTTTTTAGTGCTATACTAAGAAAAAAATATAGTAAATGTTTGCTTTTTTTCAAAAAAACAGCGCTGAATTTTCCGTATATGAAACAGAATGTGTAATATGTCCTAAATGCACAATTGCATTCGCTCAATCTGACGAATATGGCTTTCCGCCGTTTCCATCACATAAATACGAGTAGTTTCGATGCTGGCGTGTCCCAAAAGATCCGCCAGCTTTGCTATATCCTTTTCCAAGTGGTAAAAGCTGACCGCAAACAGGTGCCGGAAGTTATGCGGAAAAACCTTCTTCGCATCCACACACGCCGCCTTGCACAGCCGCTTCATTTCGCCCCAGACGTTTGTACGGCTGATCGGCTTTCCCGTTTTCGTGATAAACACCGCCCCCGAAGCAATTTTGTTCCTTTTACAATACCTCTGCAATTCCTTCCGCAGCCTTTGCGGCAAAAGTACCTTTCTCTGTTTTCCTTTGCATTTCACAACCGCTGTTCCCGTCCACACTGCCTCAGCAGTAATAAACTGCAATTCAGAAATACGAATCCCTGTGTTGCACAGTGTTTCCATGATATAAAACAGCCGTTGATTCCCCTTTTGCTTTGCCGCCTTTAATAAGGAAAGATATTCTTTTTCCGACAGCTCCCGCTCCTTATCCCGAAAAATACATCGTTGCTGTTTGAACGGCTTTACTCTGCAATCACGCCACCCTAAAAACGAAAATAGCCCATTCAGCGCCACCAGTGCTGCATTTGCTGTACTTATGGCATATTTCTCCGCAATGCTCTTTTTGTATGCGATAACCGTCTCTTTCGTAACCGTCTTTTCTCTCGGCAGATACCGATGAAACTGCTCAATGTTATGAAGATATTTCTGAATCGTCCCACTGCTACGCTCCGCCAACCACAAATGCCTTTCGTATTCTTTCACCATTTCCTGTGTTAAGGTATACTCCATCCTTTTCGCCTCCTCGATTTTATTCCCCTTGATTTTAGAAAAAGAACGGAAAAATAGCAAAAAAGTCCACAAACAGGCTCTTGCCCATTTGTGGACTTCATTTTTTGTATGCAACAGATTCAAATTCTCCTTTTCTGCATATTTGAGTACCCTTTGCGTACCTTTCAAAATTCAACTAAAAAAAGCCTTGAAAAATCAAGGCTTCTGCATGGAGATGAGGGGAATTGAACCCCTGTCCGAAAACCCATCCATAAGAACTTCTCCCATCACAGTCAGTCTTTTTCCATTCCCTCGTTGCAACGCCGATTGACAGGCTTTACCCCTCAGTAGCTTCATGAATCTTTCCCTGCCGCAAAGCTTAGGCAGAAAAGTGCCCCACCAAGTCGATGCCGGATTCTTCAGCGGTGAGAAACCGAAGGCCGACAGGCGCCGTTAATTAGGCAGCCAGTGCAAAATTATTTTTGTCGTTTCTTTTTAAAAAAGGTTCCAGCTTGATGACGCGGTTCACTGGTCCGCGGATGGCTATTCCTACTTTCAAGACTCCCGTCGAAACCATTGCATCCCCGTAAATCGTGAAACTTCACGCCTTTTCGGTGAAATGGCTGTAAACGACAAACTTATAAAGTAAGATTTCTGATTTTAAAATCCTTTTCCGCCTGACGGCGCATATCATTCTTTGCAATGGTGTCTCTCTTGTCATAGAGCTTTTTGCCCTTCGCCAGAGCAATGTCCACCTTCACATAGCTGCGGTCGAAGTATACCTTCAAGGGAACAACCGTATACCCTGCCGCACGCACCTCATGGTCCCACTTGCGAATCTGCGCTTTATGCAGCAGAAGCCTTCTGGGGCGAAGCGGGTCTTTATTAAAGATATTCCCCTGCTCGTATGGGCTGATGTGCATGTTGTAGATGAAAGCCTCTCCATCCTTAATCTGGATGTAGCTTTCCTTCAGGCTGCACTTACCCATGCGCAGACTTTTTACCTCTGTCCCTGCCAGAGAAATGCCTGCCTGTATGGTTTCTTCAATGAAATAATCATGATATGCCTTTTTGTTTTGCGCAATCAACTTTGTTCCTTTTCCTTTTGCCATACAGAATCACCTCCCCGACAATCTTCTATTGCAGAAATAACTATATCATATTCTATCAAAAAAATCAAATGACGATTCGGTTACAAATATTTCATTTTATTTACAAAAAACTTCCTTTTAAGATATCCCTCCTGTTTCTTACACTTTTCTTACAATCTTCCCATTTCTCACACAACCCGTCTTTTTTCTGTTACACTGAGTCATAATAGACACTTGTATCTCTGCCACGAAAAAGGGGGATTTTTTATGACAACAGACGCAATTCTTACCACCGAAACAAACGAAACACAAACACCATTGAAAGCACCCTGGCGCAGATTTTTCGCACGCAGTCTTGACCTTGGGCTGCTTGCCACACTTCTTAACCTTTGTCTTTCCTTTTTTCTCCAATGAAGGCAAGCAATTCCTCTTTCGCATGGACGCTTCTGGAAACCTATCTCTGCTGGCTGTTTCTCTTCCTTTTAGAGCCGCTGTTTCTTTCCAAATGGGGCAAAACTCCCGGCAAATGGCTCTTTGGGCTTTCCGTTCATCAGAAGGATAGCAGTCTTTTGACACGCTCACAGGCATTTGAGCGTCTTGTCAAAATTTTCTATGTGGGCGAAGGCTATGCCATCCCGTTTTACAGCCTGTATCGCAATTATAAATGCTACGAAATCTATACCGAAGAAGGAACTCTGCCTTGGGATAATGACCTTTGCTATGAAGTAAAACCGTTCCGTCTGCGTTCTGCCTTCGGCTATATTGTCATCGTGCTGTTTGCAGGCATTTTCACATTTCTCATCCATACCTGGACGATCCTTCCCAACGGCAACACTCTGACCGTTGCGGAATTCTCAGAAAATTATAATCATCTTCTGGAATATGCTGAACTGGATACCCTTCCTTCGCTGACGAAGGACGGCAAATGGAAGGAAGGCGAAGATGACCTCTCATTTCTGATTTTTCTTCCGAATGTCGTCCGCTCTGAGCCTGTCATTCAAGAGGAAAACGGAAAACTATCTTCCTTTTCCTATACCCTCACGGATACCGAGGGAGATCTTCTTTCCCCTTTGGAGCAAAATCCCCTGCTCGCCATGGCACTCCTGCGTACACAGATTGATTTTCTCCATCCGGATTTAGAACGAATCAGCGGTCAGCTTCTCTCCTCCGATGATACACAGGAGCCACAGCGGATTTCCTCCGTCCTCAACTATATGGATAGACACCCCTATTGCAGTTACACCATCGAAACAGGCAACCTCCGCATCATACAGGAAATTACACTGGTTGGCTACAATGTGGATAAGCACAATAGTTATTCCATCGGTCCGGATGAGGATGCAAAGGAAACCTACTATTCCCTTACCTTCACATTGGAACAACATTAACTTCCTACAGAAAAAGGTCAGACCGTTTTCTCTCAGTCTGACCTTCCTTTTTTCTTTATTCCTGAAAATCATCGGTTTCCTCTGCAAAGGCAAAATCAATCGTCCCCATCATGCGGTCTACCTTCGCCACGGAAACAACGACCTTATCCCCCAGACGATAGCTTTTCTTCGTCCGTTTCCCGAACACAAGCATTTTCTTTTCATCAAATTCATAATAATCATCATCCATCTGGGAAAGTGCCACCATGCCCTCAATGGTATTCGGCAGTTCCACATAAATCCCCCAGTTCGTCACACCGGAAATGATGCCCTCATAAATCTGACCAACCTTATCCTCCATGAATTCCACCTTTTTCAGTGCATCCGTATCCCGTTCCGCGTCCTCCGCAACGCGTTCCTGCTTGGAGCAATGCTTTGCCCAATCGGGCATTTTTCTGCGATAATAGGCAGATGCCTTTTCATCCAGTTCTCCATGGAGCATTTTTTTAATCATGCGGTGAATTTCCAAATCGGGATATCTGCGAATCGGAGAGGTAAAATGGCAATAATATTTTGCCGCCAACCCAAAATGTCCGCCGTTTTCCGCCGTATATCTTGCCTGCATCATGCTCCGCAGCACCATTCTGGTGATAATGCGTTCCTCGTCCGTTTCCTCTGCCTTCTGCAAAACCTTCTGCAGCTCTCTCGGGTGAATCTCCCCGTCCTTTTTCCGCAGATAATAGCCAAAGCCACGCAGGAACTGCTCCATTTTTTCCAGCTTATCCTCATCCGGCTCCTGATGGCTGCGATACATGAACGGCATTTCCTGCCAGAAGGAATTTTCCGCGATTGTTTCGTTGCACACCAGCATAAATTCCTCAATCATGTTTGTCGCAATGCTTTTTTCATAAGGCTTGATGTCAATCGGCTTTCCGTTTTCATCCAGAATGATTTTCGATTCGGGCAAATCAAAATTCACAGACCCGCGTTTTCTTCTTTTTTCTCCCAGAATCTGCCGCAGCTCCTCCATATCCTCCAGCATAGGCAGAATTTCCGCATACTGCTCCAATAACGCAGGTGTTCCGTCCTCCAGAATCTCACGCACCGCCGTATAGGTCATGCGGTAATCCGAATTGATGACGCTCTCCAGAATTCTGTGGCTTACCACCTCGCCTCTGCCGTTCACTTCCATCAGACAGCTTAACGCAAGCCGATCCACATGCGGATTCAGCGAACAGATTCCGTTACTCAGCTTATGCGGCAGCATGGGAATCACCCTGTCCACCAGATAAACGCTTGTTCCTCTGGCGTAAGCCTCTTTATCCAGTGCCGTATTCTCTCGCACATAATGCGAAACATCCGCAATATGCACACCCAGTTCAAAATTGCCGTTCCCCAGCCTTTTCAGAGAAACCGCATCGTCTAAATCCTTCGCATCCGCGCCGTCAATCGTAATCGTCAACAGGTCGCGCAGATCCTCTCTGCCCTTTTTGTCCGCCTCGGCAACCTCTGTCCCAAGGTGCTCAATCTCCGCATAAACCTCCTCCGGAAATTCCACCGCCAGTTCATATCTGCGAATCACCGAAAGAATATCCACTCCTGGGTCATTGATATGCCCCAAAATTTCAATGACCTTTCCCTCCGGATTGCGTCTGTCCTCGCCGTAATCCGTAATTTCCACAACGACCTTATGCCCCGTCACGGCACCCTTTGTGTTTTCTCTGGAAATAAAAATATCCTTCGCAATCTTCTTGTCATCCGCTACCACAAAGCCATAGCCCTTGCTGCCTGCCTCAAATGTGCCAACAATCCGCTGCTGTCCTCGTTCCAGAATCCGTACAATTACGCCATCTGCCTTTTTGCCCTTTTCCGCCTTATGCAGCATCTTATACAGCACTCTGTCCTTCTGCATCGCGCCCATCGTTTCGCTCGCCGGAATAAAAATATCCTCGCCTCCTGCGTCGGGTGTCACAAATCCAAACCCTCTGGCGTGTCCGATAAATGTCCCCGTTGCCATCTGCAAATCCTTCGGCGAAGCCAGCTTACCCTTCTTTGTTTCAAATACACGTCCCTCTGCAATCAGCTCATTGATGAGGCTCTCAAATTTTTCTCTGTCCTCCTGCGGCACAGAAAGCATCGCGCGCATATCTCTGCGCTTTATGGGAACATATCCTTCGCTTTCCATATATGCCAGAATCCGTTCTTTTCTTTCCTTTAAAATGTCCGTCTCGTCCATGTCCTTCTCCTTATGCTTTCTCGTGCTTATCCTGCCCAAAAGCTCTCTGTCCTATCAATCCCATAAACCTATAAAAAAAGATGCCCCCGAAAAGGCATCTTCTTCTGCATTTGTTAACCTACCAGGTTAATGATGAGCGCAAGAATCATGAACAGTGCGCCGCCGATTTTTGTATATCTTTCCAGTGCGCCTTCCACAGAATTCCCTTTGTTCTTGCTCCAGTAAGTATCACTGCTGTTGCCGCTTACTGCGCCCAGACCTGCGGAACGCTTGGACTGCATCAGAATGATTGCTGCCAGAATCACCGCAAGAATCATCAAAATAACTGTTAATACCATACCGATTGTAGACATGCCAAAACCTCCTGTATTTTCACTCCGCCGAGTGGAATCTCGTCACACTTGGGGACATTTCTCCCCACTATTTCTGTATTGTAGCACATCTTCTCATTCTCTGCAACAGTTTTTCGCCCGAAACTGCACTGTTTCCTTCCTCCTCCGGCAAAATTTCAAAGGGAATCCCGCCGTAGGTCAGCCCTTTTTCCTTCATCTCACCGTGCCGCATTCTGTGCAGCTTCCCATGCGTATTCACATTCAGATTCACCTGCAAAACCAGATTTGCCGGAATAATTTTCCGCAGATGCTTCTGCAAAAACTCTCGTTTTTCCTTCACGCATAATTCCAGTACCAGCCGCAGTCTGTAGCTTTCCCTTTCCAGAGTACCGGTATAATTTCCCGCACCTACACACCCGTCCAGCCAGTCCTGCAAATGAAAATAGGTATATGGACTGCGGCTGCACCAGCGCGAAAGGATTTCCTCCCGCAGCTCCTCTGTTTCCATCTGCTCTGCCCCGAAAAAGCCCATCATCCCTGCCAGTCGCAGAAGACCGCTTTTTCCGCTGTCAGAATCCATTGGTTTCGTTCCAGTGTCTCTTTTGCTGCCGCCGCTTCTTCCAAAATCGTCCCCTCGATTTCTCCCAGCTTCCGAAACTCTCTCAATTCGCTCACCGTACACGGGCAGTGCTTTTCATATCTGTTCTCCGTCATTGCTTCACCTCAATTTCACCCAGCACAGGCACATCATTCGCCCCCAGAATCAGGTTGCCGCTGCCGCCGTTGATGCCGCAGTCCGAAACATCCACCACACCATCTGTCTCCAATGCCCTTGATTCCAGATGGCTGATGCGTACCGTCAGAAAGTCGCTGTCCGCCCAGTTCTTCCGCAGCTCCTCAAAATATGCCGAAAATCCCTCAGTCAGCTTCGTCAGAACCGTTCCCTTCGTCACATCCTCCGCCACAGAAAGCTGCAGCGCAATATTGCAGCGCACCTCTGTCACTCCTTCCACCGTTACCTTATGTCCAATCGGCGCAATTCCGTAGCCTTCCCCCTTGCTTTCGGGGTCAATCTCCTTCTGCAATGCCGCCAGCTCTGTTTCCGTCGGTCTGCGCCATCCCTGGTCAATCAGCACCAGCTTCACCGTGCCGCCCCCGTTCCACGCGGGATAAACCTTCAGTCCGCCCACATTCTGCATCGCGTTCACCTTCCTCTTGTAATCCGCAATGTTTCCGCCGAAGGCATCCGCATCAAAGCTTGCAAAAAAGCGTTTGCGCAGCTCCTCGTCGCCTTCCGCATCCTCGCCGTCCGTCCGCAGTTCCTCCAGTGTTGCCTTTGCTAAATCGGGCATCGTTTCCAAGGGCAGCAGCTCCCCCAGATACACATTGCCGCACGCCCCCTCTGTTTCACATTCCAGAATATATCTTCCGTCTGCCTCTCTCCCCAGTACGATATATTTATATTCCTCCAGTGCAAATCTTGTCCCGTTTTCCACAGGATATACCGCTCCGTCCGCATCCAGAAAACGCCCGTAAAAGGTTGCCTTCACCGCGCCCTTTCGCAGCATTCCCCTCTCTGCCGCCCGTCTGGTCAAATCCTCGCCCACAGCCGTATCCGCAAAGGTTCTGTCCGCCAGCAAATCCAAATCTGCGTAAAATTGCGCCGTTTCCGCCGCATTGGGTGCCAACGCGTCATAAATCAGACTGCCCTGCCGCTTGTCCCTTCTGTCATCAATCCTGTCCAGCTTTTTCTCCATCAGTTCCTCATAGCTTACCGCCATCATATATCCACCGTCCTCTCTGCCGTCACTTCCCCGAAAATCGTATATACCGTAAATGCCGCCGTCACGCTGCCCTTTTCCTCCCGAAAGGAAAAATCCGTCACCACCGTCACCCTGTCATCCGCAAGCAGGGCATCCTCAATCCGCCTTTTCAGCTCCGGAATCACATACGATACATTCTTCCCGTATAAATCCTCCAGTTCCACGCCGTAATTCCAGTCATAAACCGCATAACGATACCGCTCCGTCTGCAAAATTTTAGAAACCGCCTGCCGCATCGCGTCCAGTTCATCTGTCTCGCCACGCACCTCTGCCTTCTCCTCGTTGATTCTCCATGTCAGGCTCGGCATCGTCCTTTTTTCCAGCTTCTCCATGTCAATTTCCGTTTCCTGTATCGGTGTCATCCTATCCTTCCTTTCGTACTCTCCCAAGCACCAAATATTGCTGTCCGCCGTCTGCCCGCAGCAGTGCCACCGCCTCTCCTGCCTGCAAAGCTCTGCTTCGCTTCAGTCGATATGCACGCCAACTGCCACCCTCAATCTGTATACTGCCCGTTTCCTCTGCCTGCAAAACATCCTCCGTCAGCACCAGAAACGCCTCTGTCAGCTCCAGTCCTTCCTCCAGTCGAATTGTCAGCGGTGCCGCCTTTGTCACTGTTCCTACGCAGAAATCCGCACCCTTCTCCGCCGCATCCAGTGCCAATTGTTTGATAATCTCAAGCATCCCTTCTCCTCCTTATCGTCTCAGCCGCCTGCCGCTTGCTTCCCTTTCTTCCCAGAGCCGCTTCGTCATCTCGCGCATCAGCCGTTCTATATCAATCTCCGCACCCTTTGCCTGCTCCCGTTCCTTTTTCGGTGCTTCCTGCGGCAGCTCTTCCGCTTCTTCGGCAGCCGCCGCTTTTTCGGCAAGCCCTGTTTCTGCCACAATCGGAATCGTTTTCCGCTTCTCCTGCTCCGCAAAAGGTGCTTCCTGCATAAAAATCGTTTTCCGCCTTTCTTCCGCTTCGCGCCGCTCCGTTTTCTCCCGAAAAATCTCTGCCGTAAAAATCGGGGCAATCGTTTTTCTCTCCTGCGTGCTTTCCTCCGCCGTCCGCAATGCAGGCCCCTTTGCTTCCGCCGTTTTCTCCTCCGCAAAAGGTCTTCGCCGCTCCTGCCCGAAAGTCTCTGCTTCCTCTGCCTTCTTTTCCTTTGCTGTCCGCACTGTTTCCTCCCAAAAGAAGGGCTTCTTTTCCGCTTTCTCCTGTGACAGTGCGTCCTGTCGGTTTTCTGCCGCTGTTTTTCCTTCCATTTTTCCGCCGCTCCAAAAACCGATGCCACCGTCGGCTTCTTCCGTCTTTTCCTTCCAAAAGTCCAACAGCCGCCCAAACAGCCCCTTTTTCTCCTGCTGCATCCCTTCACCTCTTTTCCTCTGCCGCAATCTCCATCTCAATCACCGCACAGCAAAACATTCTCTCAGGTGTTGTCATTTCCGCCCAATCCTTCGGGCGTATGCCGTATCTGCGGAGAGCATAGCAGGCATAATCCGCCTCATCTACACCCTCCGCAATCATTTTTTTGCCTGTTCCTTCCAGACCCTTCTGCGGCTTTGGAATCCATTGATATCCTTCACCGCCTCCAATAACCGCATATACTCCCCCGGATAAAGCATCTCCTGCAATGCTGCTTCTCCGCTGTCCGCGCCATAGCTTTCCCGGAGTGCCCTGTCCGTCAAATCCGGCACTACTACAGAAAGCATGCAAAGCACCGCCCATTTATCTCGCTTGCCCTCTGCCGCCCTGCGGTATTCTTCCTCGCTCACCGCACGCAGCTCCCAGAGCACCTCCTCGCCGTTCTCCCGAAAGCAGGGCGAAATATGCACCCTTCTGTTTTCGGGAAATCCGTTGTTTTCCTTCAAAAAGCCTTTCAAATCCATTAGCCAACCTCCTCAATGCGAATGTCCAGCTGCATCCGATGCGCGCCTTCCTCAAAAATATGTGTGCAATTCTCAATCAGAACCTGCCCCTGCAGGCTGATTTCCGCCAGTCCGGGAATCTCCAGCCAGATGGTATTCCCTGCAAAAAGCATCACATCCCCGTTGATGTTCTCCACCGTCAGCTTTTTCACCAGCAGCTCAGTCTGGCGGACGGACAGATCGTCCTTGATGATAAGGGCGGCGGCGGTTTTTTGCAGCTCCTCCGTCAGCGGCACCAGCGCACGGGCATGTCCACCGGAGAGCTTGCCCTCCTCCACCAGCGCCCGCACCTCTTTCGACAGGTTCACCGGGGCAGAGTACGGGGGGGCGCATGGGAATGCCCTGAGTGTTCATGGG
>ENA-ORTG01001087-ORTG01001087.1-human-gut-metagenome-genome-assembly--contig:-NODE-1087-length-26294-cov-5.992721_pt1 | contig 26294 bp, 20 predicted proteins | sample MGYA00241906_ERZ509176 | MGnify/ENA primary metagenome ERZ509176 (study PRJEB26280, sample SAMEA2338811) | human gut metagenome | biome: human gut; feature: human-associated habitat; material: faeces...
CAGCCTGCACGGAAGGGGCCATGAACCCTGACTGCCCCGTCTGCGGCGCGGAGGACGCGCGGCCCGAAGACTGCCGCGCCCCGAAGCTTGCGGACGAAACCGGTGGCACGCCGACCCCTGAAGAAGACCCTGTCCCCGCCCTGGGCGGCGCGGATGAGGAGCAGTCCGGTAAGGAGCAGCCTGACGCCCCCACCGAGGACGCAGACCCGGACGCCCCCACAGAGAACGAGGGATCATCCGCGCCAGCGGATGATGAACTTGGCAGTGACGCCGTTGCCGCCGAAGCAAGCCCTGTCGTAATGCGGGCGGCGAATGGCATCAGCGCGCGGGCGGCGAATGGCACGATTACCCTCGGCAGCACCGTTCTCGACATCACACAAAGCTCTATAAGCAGCACTTACGATACGACCGGCGGCTTCAAGTATGACGCTGACACAAAGACGCTGACGCTGCGAAACTGCACGATCGACACTTATACAAAGGTCTCGTCCGAGCAATTGCCCGGCATATTCAAATACTATAACGTCTTTCTCGACAGCCGGAATGTCGGGACGCTGAACATCGTGCTCGAAGGCAGCAATTACATCGGTAATTCCGGCAGCTTGAAGTATATGCCCGCCGCTTCCGATGAGAATACGCCGCGCTATCTCGGCATCTGGGGCAATACCGTCCGCTTCTCCGGCAGCGGGAGCCTGACCATTGCAGCCCAGACCTTCCCCATTCAGTCCGGCGGCATTGAGACAAGCGGGAGCGTGGATCTGACACTGCGCAGCTACATGAATGGAACCGTGACGCGGAGCATGGCCGTCGGCGCCGGGACGTGCGTCACCGCAGAGGCACAGGGAAACAATCTGGACTTCTACGCGCTCAATGTCAAGTACGATCTGACGGTGAATGGCACGCTTAATGCGACCACCAAGGGATGCGTATACCAAAATGACTATCCCGTCGCCTTGCTTGTGGGCGGAACACTGCGCGTCGTCGGCGGTCAGGTGACCGCCACGAGCGACGGTCGGAACGGCAATGACGGCTGTCAGGGCTACGGCATCAAGGCCAATGTACTGGAGATCGGCGGTGGCGGAACCGTCCGCGCCTATTCCAACGGCTACAGTACGAAGACCAACCGATACGACGGCAAGGAAGCTATTTACGTTTCCTCGAACCTGACGGTCGACCTCGGCGGCTATCTGTACGCGAAAACACAGAACCCGACCCTTTCAAACGAGAATGAAAACGGCGCGCTGAAGGTCAACGGTCGCTGGGATCTTTCCGGGACCAATGGAGACACGGCATACACAAAGGCCGTCATAACAAAGCCGGTGAACGGCAGCATCTACGAGAATGTGATCCTCGAAACAACCGTAAGCCCTGAAAAAGAGGTGGAGATCAGCGGCATCCGAAATGCCGTGCTGGTGCTCAGCTACAATGAGGACCAAAACAACAAGGGAAAAACCTGGTACTATCGCAACGCCGACCGCCCCGGGGATACAGATTCCATCAAGCAGAATGTTTACAGCTCCGGCAGCACGCAGCAGGAGCTGAACCTCAAAGAGGGCTTTAGCAGGGTCCTTGCATCGGACTACAATAATTACTACGGCATCGATGTGCGGGAGGGTGAGCATACCGTCGTGCTCGATGGTCTTGCAATCGTGCGCGATCACACCTTTCTTACCGTGCGCAGCGGCGCGACGCTGAACCTGAAGCTCACAGGCAGGAGCTATCTGAAAAGCGGCAGCGCACCCGCCATCTATGTGGAGCAGGGCGGCACGCTGAACCTCATCGGCGGGGGCATGGCGCAGTCCTCACTGGTGCTCATGGGCGGTCTTTCGGCGGCAAGCGGCGCAACTGTAAATTTCAAGGACTGCGCCGTTTACGCCGCAGGTAAGACCATCGGCGGAACGGGAGCCAACGTATCCGTTGAAAACTGCTGGATCAGCGCCGACTTTGCCGGAAACCTGCGCGTCACGCGCAGCACACTGGAGGGGGAGCACTCCGGCGGCACGGTGAAGATCGACCGTAGGAGCAACGCCAACCTGACGGACGCCTCCGGCAAGGCGGTTACCGGCGTCACGGATCACAGCGGCAATCCTGTTTACCGGACAAAGGTCGAGCTGGAGGACATGAACCAGAGCCGGAACCTCATGATGATCACCTACCGCACCGACGCTACCAGCGGCACCATGCAGTCGACTCTTTACCCGTTGGTCACACAACTGCGCGTGAATATCCCCAACACTGTCAACGATGACATTATTAAGGATCTCACCATGCTCGTCGGCAGCAACACTGTCTACCTCTGGCTTCCGGCTGGTACAAAGATCATGAGCGTGGAGGGCTTTCAGGACGACGGCAGCTCGCCGGTCGGCTTCATCCATGATCCGCAGAAAGACGCGCCCATCATCACCACCGCCGACAACAACGCCAGCGGCAAGATGATCCTGCTCAACCTGCTCCTCGCCTCGGGCGTGCTTGCCTTCCGCGGCACACCCGGCGGAGACAACACCGCGCTCTGTGCGGGCTATCTGGGGGACTCTGCAAAGGACACCTGGATCGACTATCACCCGGAAAAAGACGTCAAGCTCCAGGCGGATTGGAAGTTTATCACAGACTTCGGCATCCGTATGCTTACAGGCGGCGAGGCGGAGGTCAAGCTCAACGGACTGGACCTGAGCGGCCCGAACAAGCGCGTGGAGCTGGATGACCGCTCGAAGCTCTCCATCGTGCTGATGGAAAACACTGAGAGTGTCATGAGGTCCAACGAAGGCAGCACCGACGCGGTCTGGACGCTCAAGGGTTCGGGCGGTCTGACCATCAAGGGGCAGTCCGGCGGTGAAAAGCTGACGCTCCGCGGCGGTCACGCCATGGACGGCAGCACCGGTGCCTCCCTGACATTCAATGGCATCACGCTCATCAACAACTGCACGAACAAGCCGGAGACGACGCTTGGGAAACTCACCATCTCAAACAGCCTGGTCTTCGGTCTGGGCACGATCAACTGTGCCAACATTATCATCAACGGCGGCAGTGTCGATCTGGATGTTCCAGTGAACACGGTCGTGAAAGATTCCAACGGCAATGAGCTGAAAAAGGTCACTCTGACCCTTTCGCAAAAGAACGCCGCCGTGGAGGATGTCACCCTTTCCGGGCTTCCGGCCAATACTACATTTGACGACAGCCATATCATCTCCGACGGCAGCGGCAAAATCTACCTCTGGATCCCCAAGGATGCGGAGGTGGAGACTGTGACCGTCGGCGGGAACAAATACTATCCCAAGTCGGACGGCAGCATGACCATCGGCGATGTGCCGGAGTTCACCAGCCCGGCAGAGGATGTCAGCTGCGTGGTCGAAAGCAATGAATACATGACCCTGACCGTGGAAGTTGTCGGCACGCCCGCGCCCGCACTGCAATGGCAGGTCAGCCGGGACGGCGGCAAGACCTGGGAGAACATCGAGGGCGCGACTAAAGCCACCTATCAGGCGCTCCTGCCCCTGTCCCTGCACGGCGCAAAGTTCCGCTGCGCGGCGACGAATAAGGATGGCACGACATATTCCCATACATTTACCGCGTACTACTGTCCCGCAGTTCTGCGCGGCGCGGCCTCGCCCATGCGGGGAAACGGCGAATTCATTCAGGACGAGATCGCGACCATTACCGCCGGTTTATACGACAATAGTACCTGGTATCCCGTAAGCTCTCTGACGGGCGTCACGGCGGAATACCGCTGGAAGTACTGCAGAAACGTTATGCCAACGGAAGAGGAGTGGGCTGCGATCCCACCCGCGGGCGAATCCTATCCCATCACCATCACGGATGAGATGGACTATCAGAGTGTTTGCTTCCATGTCACGCTGACCTATCCCGACAATACGGTCAAGACCGTGACCGGTTACTGGCGGCTCAATGTGTGCGTCACACCCGTGGTCACGGAGCAGCCGCAGAGCGTGTCCGCGGCTGCGGGTGATTCGGTGACATTCTCCGCCAAGCTGATCGATCAATATCTCAACACGCTGGAGTATCAGTGGCAGAGCAGCACCGACGGCGGCCAAAGCTGGACGGACATCGAAGGCGCCGGCGGCAAAAGTACGGCGGACTCCTGGAACTACACGCCCAGCTATACGATCCCGTCCGTCACGGCGGCACAGAGCGGCCAGTTGTTCCGCTGTGTGCTCTGGAACACGAACAACCATACGGGCAGTGACCGCGTAAGCACGCCTCCCGTATACTCCGAGCCCGCGACGCTCACCGTGACCCCGCCCGCCCATGAGCACCGCTACGGCGACTGGAGCAAGGACGGTACGAACCACTGGCACGAATGCACCGACGCGGCGTGCCCGAATCAGTCCGAAAGCATCAAGGACAAAGCGGCGCACATCTACGACGATGACGCGGACACCACCTGCAACGTCTGCGGCTACGTCCGCACCGTGACGCCCGGGAATGTCCCTGTCAGCGGCGTTGCGCTGAACACTACCACCGTGTCGCTGGAGGTGGGCAAGACCACGACCTTGACCGCCACGGTCACGCCCGGGAACGCCGCCAACAAAGCTTTGAATTGGGCGTCCTCTGACACCTCCGTTGCCACCGTAGCCCCTGACGGCACCGTGACGGCGGTCAAGGCAGGTGCCGCGACGATCACCGCCACCGCGGCGGACGGTTCGGGCAAGTCCGCCGCCTGCACGGTCACCGTGACCGGCGATACCACGCCCTCTCAGCCCGGCGGTTCCACGGGCGGCGGTTCCGGCGGTTCTTCCTCCGATGGTGGCGGCGGCTCCAGCAGCACGACGACCACCAAGCCTGAGACCGCCACCAAGCCGGACGGTACGAAGGTGGAGACGGTCACAAAACCCGACGGCACCAAGGTGGAGACCACCACCGGCAAGGACGGCTCCGTGACCAAGACCGAGACGAAAACGGAGACGAAACCGGACGGAACGAAAGTCGAGACCAAGACCGAGACCATCACCTCCAAGGACGGTACGAAGTCTGAAACGAAGTCGGAGACCAAGACCGACAAAAACGGCGTGACCTCCGGCACGGAGACCACCAAAACCACCACGGCCAACGGCTCCACAGGAACGACCGTCACCACCACCGAGAACGGCGAGAGCAAGACCGAGGCGGTGGCGAAGGTCAGCGATAAGGCCATCGAGGACGCGAAGAAGTCCGGCGAGGCCGTGAAAGCTCCTGTCGAGGTCGAGGCTTCCCGCGATTCCAACACCGCTCCCACCGTCAAGGTGGAACTGCCCAAGAATTCCGGCGAGGCCAAGGTGGAAATTCCCGTTTCCAACGTGAAGCCCGGTACGGTGGCCGTCCTCGTCCATCCTGACGGCACGGAGGAACTTTTGAAGGATTCCATTCCCACGGAGAAAGGCATCCAGCTCACCGTGAACGACGGCGCGACGGTGAAGATCATCGACAATTCCAAGGACTTCATCGACACGCGAGACCATTGGGCCGAGGACGCCATCGACTTTGTGAGTGCGCGCGGACTGGTGAACGGCATGAGCGACACGATCTACGCCCCCAACAACTCCACCACCCGGGCGCAGCTGTGGACGATTTTGGCGCGGCAGAACGACGCGGACTTGACCGGCGGCAGCATCTGGTACGAAAAGGCCCAGAATTGGGCCAAATCCGAGGGCGTTTCCGACGGAGCGAACCCCAACGCCGCCATCAACCGCGCCCAGATGGTGACGATGCTGTGGCGGGCCAAGGGCCAGCCCACGGCGGGCGGTACGGCGCACTTCACCGATGTTCCCACTGACAGCTATTACGCGCAGGCCGTGGCTTGGGCCGTGGAGAACGGCATCACCACCGGCATCGGCAACGGTCATTTCGACCCCACCGGCGCCTGCACGAGAGCCCAGATCGCCGCGTTCCTGGCACGCTCCATGAAGTAACGTAAAAACAGCCCCGGTCCCTTTCGCAGGGAGCCGGGGCTGTTTGCCGCGAACTGCTGCTGTTTTTGTAAAACGCGGGACACATTTTGCACCGCTGAAACCAATGATGGCCACCCAACCTCAGAGTATCCAGAACATGATGGATATGGTGCATCTGGTATGCTCAAATATCAGGGTACCACTTCCGAACCGAAAACCTGAAGCGGAGAAATCCGCTTAACCACAGGATAAAGTGGCATTTCATACCCACGGAGGTGCCTGAAGAGCCAAATTTATATGCCTTTAAGCAAAAACCGCTTCCCGATATCGAGAAGCGGTTTTTGCTGCATGGGATAAATGTAGGAAGGTAAGAGGACGGCAAATAGTTGGCAGGTACAGGGATGATTTTAGATGACCTGCTCCGTGTGGAGCCGTGCGATTTCGTCGCCGCTCAGATGTAGGATATCCGCCAAGATTGCATCGGTATCCTGGCCGATAGTGGGGGCAGAACGCTGCACCTGGTCCTCACACCCGTGCATCTTGATGGGCGTGCCGGGGATCTGGATATCTTCACCGATGCCGTTATCATGGACCGTCCACAGCATATTGCGATCCAGCAGAGTCTCCTGCCGGCAAACCTGGTCCAAGCTGAGAATACGACCAAAGGGAATCCCGGCTTCCACGATCATTTCCTCCAGTTCCGCAACCGTGTACTGCTCAGTCCAGGCAGAGATGATGCCCTTCAGATCACTGAGATAATATTCGCAGCGTTTGGTATTATTGATGAACCGGGGGTCTTCAGCCAGCTCCGGCTGACCCATGATCTCGCAAAGGCTTTTCCAAAAGCCGTCCGTGCCACAGGCCATCACGAAAGCTCCATCCTTGGCTTTATAGGCGTCAAAGGGAGAGATTGCGGGATCCCGGTTTCCTTCCGGCTTAGACACATGACCGGCCACCGTGTATTCCACACTGCTGGTCTCCAGAATAGAGAAAATGGTGTCCAGCATCGAGACGTCTAAACGGCGGCCCATGCCGGTGCGCTCCCGCTGGAACAGCGCCATGACAATGCCCAGAGACAGGTATGTGCCAGAATAGTTGTCCGCGATGGCGGGCCCCACCTTGGTCGGCTCATTTATGCCAGTCACGCTCATCATGCCGCCCATTGCCTGGGCGATGATGTCGTAGCAAGGCCGCTTGGCCATAGGCCCTTCTAGGCCAAAGCCGTTGATGGAGGCGTAGATCAGGCGGGGATTGATCTCTTTCAGGACCTCATATCCCAGCCCGAGTTTCTCCATCGTGCCGACACGGAAGTTTTCAACGACCACGTCAGCTTCTTTTACCAGTTTCTTGAAGATCTCCTTGCCTTCGTCAGCCTTCAAATTCAGGGATAGGCCATACTTATTGCGATTGATGTAGGCAAAATATCCGCTGGAACCATTTTTAAACGGCGCCCAGTTGCGGCTCTGATCGCCCTTCCCGGGAACCTCCAGTTTGATGACCTCCGCGCCTTGGTCAGCTAAATGCATCGTGCAAAACGGGCCGCTGTAGGCGTGGGAAAGATCCAAAACTCGTATGCCCTCAAGAGGTTTTTTTGCAGCAGCAAAGGCATTCACAGGAACCTCGTTGCTCATGAAAATATCTCCTTTTTAACATTTTTGATAGAAGAGCCGCACTCGTTGAGTGCGGCTCTTCATAAGTCGTGCATTATTCCGCTCAGCCTCTGCCTCAATCATACAGAAAGCCGCAACTATGATTTACTTTTCAACCTTGTCTAACATATAGTCCTCTTCTTTGATGCTCTTTCCCGCATTTCGGAACGCAGAAATAATGATAACTGCCATGATAAATGCGATCGGGAATCCAATGATGACCCACATACCCTTAACCGAACCAACGCCTCCGGAAGCAACCAGCACATATGCGATCGCACCCATAATAACGCCGAAGAGGATCTTCAGTTTCTTGGGAGCCTCATCATCCACGCTGAAGCCGTGTGTGCTGATGGTAGCCAATGCGGCAGCCACAGGGTCCGCCATCGTAGAGAAAGATGTAAAGATTGACACCAGGAATACTGCAATCAAAACTTTACCCAGTGGGAACGAACTCAGAATATAGAAAATCGTGGATTCCATGCCTGTTGTGTTTACAGCATTCCAAATATCAAAGGTGCCGGAGCTCTGCATGTGAAGGGTAACGCCGCCAAACGCCGCGATCCAGACTATGCAGAAAATAGAGGGTGCCAGCACATTGACCAGGATGAAGGAACGGACGGTGCGGCCCTTGGCCATACGGCTGAGGAACATACCCAAAATCGGCGCATATACGATAAAGGAAGCCCAGTATTGGATGATCCAGTCGGCAGCCCAGTTGTCTCCATCAGCCATGGTATTTAAAATGGCTGTTTTGGAAAACATATTGTCCAGTAGGTGCGCAAAGGATTCCGTCCCAAGTTTCGCCATAAATGTGGACGGTCCAAGGATGCACACATAGATCAGCATTCCGATAAAGACGATGGTCGTGAAAGAAGACAGCTTCTTTAACCCGGTCCCAATGCCGGAAACACAGGACACAGTAAACAGCACTGTGATGATCACAGCCACTACCAGCCAAACGCCAGCTCCAGTCTTCAGCCCAGTCAAATACTCCACGCCAGCGCCGATCTGCATCAAGCCAACGCCCATAGAGCAGGCCACAGCGCCGCACATCGTAAAAATGGTCAGGCTATGGACCACCGTCTCCAGCTTGCTGGATCTATTCCCGATTGCAGTATCCAGAACCGGCCCATAAGCCAACGGCTTTTTCATATTATAAGCAGTCAGCGCAAATGCCACCGCACAAATGGTATACATGCAGTACTGGGGGATTGACCAGTTCCACATCGTCTGAGAAATCGAGAAGATCGCTGCTTCACGGCTTCCAGCTTCCACACCAGCCGCAACCGGCGGCGTCATGAAGTGGAAGATCGGTTCACCCATTGCCCAGAACAGCAGACCCGTTCCAATACCGCCGCACAGGGACATGGTGATCCAGTTCCAGGTTTTAAAGTCCGGCTTTGCATCGGGACCGCCGATTTTAATATTTCCGTATTTGGATAAGGCAAGCACAAAGGTCAAAACAATGCAAATAATGGCGAATAACTCAAAAAACCATCCTGCACGGTCTGCCATACCATAGAGGATCGTATTCAACAGCGAACCTAACGCATCTGTGGCAAAAACACCTGCACCCACCAACACTGCCAAACATATCAATGCCGGCCAAAATGCAGCTTTGTTGATATTTGTGTTTTTCATAGTCTCTCTCCCTATTTATTTCTCAAAATTCGCGTTTTAGAAATGCGGGGACCGGAGATTTTGATTTAATAGTAGATATCGATCTCGTCCCTATCATCGTGGAATTCAACTTCCTTGGCGCCCTCCAATTTGGCATAGTCTTCTTCAGAGAGATTCACCACAGGGATATCTACATTATAGAATCGCTTTGCAATAATGGGTCCTGTCAAAACCACAGGGTCACTACGCAAATTGATGATGGCCGCGGGAGCGCAGCCGGTACGGATCTGTTCCAGAATGATCAGGCCAGTACCGCTGCTGCCCTTGGGCGTTGTAAACGCCAAAACCTTGCCCGCCATATTTTTCATATACAGAGCATGGCGGTTGTCGCGGATCAGTCCGCTCTGAGGGTCCACAGTTCCCCAGAAGCTCATTGGCTCATTTGCCCAAAGAAGTTCTGCTCTGACATTGCCATAAACGGCCGTCTTGCACTTTACAGTCACTTTCTCCATGGTTTAGCCTCCTTCACAACCTTGCCAGCCACGGCAGACTCAATACACTCCCGCATACTTCCGAACACCGGCTGCAACCCACGCATGGCAAAACAGTAGGTATCAAACTTACCGGAGTTCGACATCATCGTGTTGGTACCCAGGTTTTTGTTCCGATATTCCAGGATGCATCCATCGCAGTAAATCTCAACGCCCAGGCGGATCAGGCGTTCATACAGGCCGCTGTCCTTCAGCCGATCCAGCACGCTTCTGGCTGTGATGAGCCAGAACTTCACGTGATCGTTCACACGCCTGCCCCGGAGCAGCTCCTCCACACGCGCACATTCATTATAAGAACAATGGGGACAGCCCAACACAACAGCATCAATATCCGTCACATCGGGATTTGTAATCTGCCGCTCTGCCTCCGCGAGATCGGAGAGGTGGATCTCAACGACCTCCTTCGGCTCCTTCCCACCGAAAGCCTGCTCTTTGGTCTGCGCCTCCGGCGTAACACCGATCATATGGAAAAGAGCAATACCGCCAGAAGATGCTGCGGTGGCACTGAACTGCTTCAGGATCTCATTGGTCATCCCCTTCGCCGGGACACCTTCCAGTGCCCACACCCGGTCTGCCACAATGGAGCCATACGCATAGGAGACCAGGTTATAGATATCCTCTTCCTGGAAATACTCAGGCTTGATATCGGCTCCCAGCTTCACTAAGCCCTGCGCATACCGATTTTCAGGCACATGCAGCCCGAAGTAGGGTGCCCGTCCCGCAATGCCGCACAGCAGTTCCAGCGGGCCGGCATAGCGATTGGTTCTAGCTCCGATAATGGAGTTATAATAGCAGATAACGTTGGATTCCGCACTGGCAAACTGCTGACCAAAGGAAGGTGCAACACCGATATGGTAGGGTGCGCAGGACCACGTGGGAACAGCGCCCATCTTTACATGCGCAGCCTCGATGCGGCGGGTCGCCGCCATGGTCTCCACATCATGCTTTTGGCGGTCCCACAGATTGATGTCGCAAGCGGTGGCGTTTGTGGTGGTCGGAACAGAGAACTTTGCGCCCTTATTCGCAAGGTGTTCGGCAAATGCGACCTGCGCCTCGCCGGCATAGACCGTGCTGTCATCATGACAGCCGACAATTTCAACAAAGTTCTCAACATCATAGAATGATGCAAGATCGCACAGCGCCTGCATGGCCTGCTGGCGCATTTCGCCATGCTCACCATTCAGCATCGCTTTTTCATAATCAGTCAGTCTCATCATAATCTCCTTTCTAATTCCCCAAGATTTTTATTGATCACGCCGTGGTCTTGCAGCTATATCTGTCCTCCCTTTTTTCGTTTTTATTTACTGGTCCATCACTTGCTTTTGGTCTAGAGCCCCCTTGATCTTGCTCTAGATGACGCGCTGTTTCATTACAGAAATTCACTGAAAAAGATCAGGCTGGTCGATCCGGCCAAATGTATAGGTAAGATCCACCGTAGCGCAGACCGCATCGGGTTCCAGACTCTGGGCGATCTTCTGCACCTGATTGATGAGCCGCTTCCTGCAATAACAGGTCAGGCTTGCGCCGGAATCATTCAGCACAACTCTACAAGGCAGCTTGGACTGCAGCTGTTTTGCCATCGCCTCCGGCCGCCGGGCATAGATCACCGCAGCACTGCGCCGGTCGATCTCGTAGACCTTATCGATTGCGATGACGCACACATAGAGATCCATGACAGAATACAGGAATAGATCCCAATTCTTCAACAGGATCGAACCAACGGTAATGATGATGAAGTCACCGACCAAGAGGATGTTACTGATGGGAAGATTGGGATATTTCCGCACCACCAAGCGGCCAACCACAGTCGTTCCGCCGGTGGTAGCTCCCGCTTTCAGGATCATACCCAGGCCAATCCCCATCATCACACCGCCGATGACAGACGCAAGCAGGATATCCTGCGTCATAGGCTGGAGGACCATTGCCAGTTGATCCATTAAAATGGAGTTGAGAAAGACGGTCAGTGCCGTGTACACCAATAGCTTCTTACCCAGATAAAACACGCCGATCAAAACCAACGGGATATTCACCACCAAGTTCAGCACGCCGATGGGGATTCCGAACAGGGCCTTGGTTACCACTGCGATACCGGTCACACTGCCGGGGATGATCTGCGCCGGATCGATGAACCACACAACTGAGAGGGAATACAGCAGGCAGCCGACTACAATCCACAGCACCTCGTTGGCGATCTGTTTCGTCTGTAAGCTCTTACCCATAGCGTTTACTTCTCTGTAACGGTTTCCTTGCCCTGGTTATAGCACTCCAGGTTGCTGGGAGCATTTTTGCCCTTCTTTGCAAAGTAATGATCCAGACCCTCACCGAATTTCTCCGGATCAATAAGGTGGGTTGCCCGCATCATGGCGCCCAGCATCACCAGATTTGCTGCGCGGCTGTTGTTCAGGCTGTTGGCGATGTTGGTGGCATCTACCTCGAACACATGGACATTCTTGGGATACTCACGCTCGCTCATCAGGCTCTTGTTGACGATCACATAGCCACCATCCCGCATATCGCCGATGAACTTATCATAGGAGGGCTCATTCATGGCCAGCAGCACATCCAGCTTCGTGGGATAAGGACTGCCGATCTCCTCATCGGAAATCACAATGCTGCAGCTGGCCGTGCCGCCGCGCATTTCCGCACCATAGGAGGATGTCCAACTGACGTTTTTCCCCTCCCGGGCGGCAACATCGATCAGGATCTTACCGGCAGTCAGAATGCCTTGACCGCCAAATCCCGCTAAAATCATATCAGCCATTGTCTTTACCTCCGCGATCAACGTACACGCCCAGGGGGAATACCTTTTCGTTCTCGTTCTTGATCTTCTCCATGGCAGCAATGGGATCCAGCTTCCAGTTGGTGGGGCAGGGAGAGAGTACCTCGATCAGAGAGAAGCCCTTGTTATCCCGCTGATTTTCAAAGCCCTTTTTGATGTACTTCTTGGTCTGTTCGATATGCTTGGGATCATAGAGCGCGCCACGGGCCAAAAATTCCACATCATAGGTGGACATAGCCTTCAGCATATCCACCGGCTCACCCATAGTAGCGGGATCCCGGCCCTTTTTGCTGCTTAGAGTCTTGTCGCCCACCAGTGTGGTTGCCAAATTCATCTGGCCGCCCGTCATGCCGAAAATGCCGTTATTTACCACGATCATAGTGATCGGCACATCCCGGATCGCGGCGTAGCTTGTCTCTGCCAGACCGATAACATAGGAACAGCCATCACCGGCGTGGACATAAACGGTCTTGTCCGGGCGGACCCGCTTCATGCCGGTGGCCACAGAAGCGCAGCGGCCATGGGGTCCCGCAATGAACTCATAGTCCATAGCGTCCTCGCTCCAGAACGCACAGGCAATATCCACAGAAGCAAGCACACCGTCCTGCAGGCCCAGCTCCTCAATGCTCTCAGCGATCAGTCGCTGCACGATGCCATGACCGCAGCCGGGGCACCAGCCTGCCGTTGCGATAATGGATTCGGGTTTCTTAAAAGTAGCCATCTCAGTACACCTCCACAGGATCGGCATCGCCCGCCATGACCTTACTGCAATATTCAATGATCCCCTCAACGGTGGGCAGTTCTTTTGCTGTGAGATAGCCGTATACCGGGCGGTCATTCCGGCTGGCCAGGATAATGTCCTGCCCCATTTGAGCAGTCAGGCTCATCTCTACGCTGACATAGCCCTTGACGCCGGCCGGCATCTTCTCAAACGCTTTTCTGGGAAAGGGCCACACGGTGATGGGCCGCAGCAGTCCCAGTTTCATCCCCTCTTTTCGGGCCTGCCGCACGGCGGAGCGGCACACGCGGGAGGAAATGCCGTAGGCCACCAGAACCAGCTCGGCGTCCTCCACCATGAACTCCTCCCATCTCTGTTCATTCTCATACATGGTCTTGAACTTGTTCCGCATCTCCGGGTTGTAGGTCTCATAGCCCTGATACCAGCTGACGTTATAGGCGTTGTTCTTCTTCACGCCCCGTGGCTTGCCGGTCATGGCCCAGTCGAACTTGTTGATGTCATGCTCCTTGGCTTCTGGGAGAAAGCACTTCTCGATCATCTGACAAATGGCGCCGTCGCTGAGGATCTCGACCACATTGCGGTATTTTTCCGCCAGGTCAAAAGCCATATACGTCAGGTCTGCACACTCCTGAACAGAAGCAGGAGCCAGCACCAACAACCGCTTATCGCCGTGGCCGCCGCCTCGGGTAGAAACCCAGTAGCTATCCTGGCCAGCGGTGATCTCTCCGTCGCCCAGACCATAACGCATGGCGTTCACCAAAACGGCAGGCAGATTTGCTGCAGACAAGTAGGAGATCTCCTCCTGTTTCAGATCGAAGCCCGGGCCAGAGGAGCTGGACATGCAGCGGGCGCCGCACGCCGCCGCGCCGTACAGCATACTCATGCTGGCGATTTCATTCTCACCCTGAATAAACACGCCGCCCCGCTCTTCCATGTGGTCTGCCATGTACTCCAAGATCTCACTCTGGGGGGTAATGGGGTACCCGGCATAGAACCGGCACCCCGCACGCAGGGCTGCTTCGGCAATTGCCTCGTTGCCCTTCATCAACACATAATCTTCACGCACGTTCGTATCCTCCCTTCTCTTTATTCCACTGTGAAGACATAGTCTGGACACATCTTGTAGCACATGCCGCAGCCAATGCACAAATCCTCGTCCACTCGAATAATCTCATAGCCCTTCTTGTTGACGGTTGTCAGCGGAATAATCGCTTTTCGGGGGCAAACGCCCACACACAGCCTGCACCCCTTGCAGAGCTCTGTGTTTGCTTTTGCTTTTGCCATATCCTTCTCCTCCATTTAAACCGTATCTTTTTGAAATTTATTAGCCGTATTTTAAAACGGCAACTACAAAATGACATATTCTTCTTCCTTTGTCAATACTTTGCTTTCAATTTCTACATAGTGCATATCAATTTCATTTTTTTCTGTGCATATTTTTTATTTTGAAATGATATAATTGTATAGTGAAATATTTTTGCGTATGAAAGCATTAAAATCGCGCTATGTACTGATACATTTCAGCAACTACTTCAGCACTCCTTATAATATCGGTTGACTTTTTATTTCACTTTTGATATGATTATTTCAAAATACAAACCATTGCGAAAGGAACTGACTGCCATGCCTGTTGCTGAAAATTCTTTTCAAGCGATTGACCGTGCCTTTCTGGTGTTAGAGACGATTGCTCACACAGGGGCCATGAGCCTTGCGGAGCTGCACAAGGCACTAAATATCAATAAACCTGCCCTCTTTCGCATTGTTCAGGCCCTCTGCAATAACGGCTATCTCCTTCGGGATGAAAAAACCGGGAGCTTTTCCCTCTCTCTGAAAGCCTTTGAGATCGGCGTCCACGCCGTTCGCAGCCTGAACTATATGTCCCTTGTCAAAAGTGTTCTGCGGGAGCTCTCCACAGAACTGGGAGTGATTGCCCAGTTCTCTGTAGAAGATCATAATGAACTGCTCTGTTTGGAAAGCATTGACATCAATAACACTGGCTTTTCCGTATACACACGGGTGGGTGAGCGTTCCGGCCTGTATTCCACCAGTGCCGGAAAGGCCCTATTGAGTCTTTTACCCAATGATGAGATCCTGCAAAAGTTCGATAAAATGACGATCCGCGCCCTGACGCCCAACACCATCACCACTCCTGACGCTCTCCTTCAGGACATTGCCAAAACCCGTACCCGCGGCTATGCCTTGGATCTGGAGGAAAATGAACCCGGCTTATTCTGCATTGGCGTACCTCTCATGGGTTACAACGGAACCGCCCTCGGCGCTATCAGCCTCTCTGGGCGGTCTATGACGCCTGAGGATGAGCAGCGGCTCAGCACTATGCTGGTTTCTTCCTCACAGCGTTTGTCCACCATGCTGGGCTATACATCCCACTGAGTAAGCTATTTATGAAAAAACAGCTCCGGCTTGCCCGGAGCTGTTTTATTTTTAAATATTTTGAAATTTACTATTTACATTTTGAAACGTTTGTTATATTATGCAGATACTGGAGACCATTAAAACTTGATTGGGAGGAAATCAGATATGCCGTATTTTGATATCGCCACCACACAGAAGCTCACCGATGCTTCCAAAAAACAGCTCCAGCAAGAGATGGGGCGCATCATCGAACTGGTTCCCGGCAAAAGCGAACGCTGGCTAATGGTACAGCTCCATGATGAGGTCTGCCTGAGCTTTGCCGGTAGTGCTGACGCCCCCGCAGCCGTAATTACCCTCAAAACCTTCGGGGAACTGATGGCAGAGCAATACGATATGCTGACCACAGAAATCTGCCAGTGTGTCGGCACACTTTTGCAAACAACCCCCGACCGTATTTATGTCATCTATGAACCCATTACCCATTGGGGCTGGAATGGCTCTAATTTTTAACAGGAGGCTTTTTTCATGGATCTGAAGCGAATCGGCAATGGCGCCCACTATAGCGAAGTCATCGATTATAACGGCATTCTTTACCTCAGCGGGCAGGTCAATGTGAACACCCATGAGTTCCGCTCCCAGAGCAAGGCCATCTTTGCGGAGATTGATCGTCTGCTGGCAGAAAATGGCTCTGACAAGGAACATATTCTCTTTGCCACCCTGTATCTCAGCGACGCCGCCAACTTTGAGGGCATGAATGCTGAATGGGATATTTGGCTTCCCGCTGGCAGCCGCCCGGCCCGGGCCTGCATCATCACTGGTATGGCCGCTCCTGAAATCTTGCTGGAGGTTGTCATCACCGCCGCGAAAAAGTAATTGCTGCCAAAGTTCCTATGCAGGGTTTCTGGTCTGAGGTGTTCCGCGCCGGAAGCAGGGAAGACGCGCTACATCGCTCGATATACCTCAGCTTACATGGGTGCTATGTAGAACGACTTCAAGCGGGTCTTATAGAAATAACGGTCACACGAGGCAATCCCCCCATGTGACCGTTTTTCTTTTTTAGAACAAACCTTGTATACTTGCCTGTATCAGTGCTGCCGCCAAGCTGCTTCCGGCATTCATCAAGAAGTCCTTCAGCCCAACAAGCAGAGCCTTTATCACACCCGGCTTCTTTTCTTGTGCTATTTTGTCTCTGATTTCCGTCAGCATTTCCAGTGCGGCATCTTTATCCTCACTCTGTAGCTGTTCCTGAGAAATGGCCGCTTCAATTTCTGAAATGGCTGCACGCGCCTGATCATAGGAAAAAGTCACATGCTCATTTCCGGACACGATTTGCATACCTTTGCTTGGTGCGTTGATCACATTTGTTGCCCCATAATAGTTATTTACCGTCTGGGGGAGGGCCATTGCGGTCTGCTTTTCTTTGTCGCTAAACCGCATTCCTTCACCGAGGACGCCTTCTTCTTCGAGCTTAAGCGTCCATTCAAGGATCGTGTTTTTGACCTTTTCTATAATATCCATTGCGGAGGTCACAGAAATATGAAGCGCATATCGCATGGGCAAAGGCGAACCGAACAGGCGATCCAAATGCTCCAGCTGCTCACCTGGAAATTCGTACACCAACCTGCTTTCAGGATTTTTGCAAAGGGTGATGATCTCGGAAATAGAATTGGATATCTTCTTCTCGCAAATTACTGTTTCAAGTTCGCCATCAGTAATTACTGCCGGAATCCAGCCGTGATAAGGATTAAACGCCTTTAATGTACCTCTAACCTTACGATAATCAGGACAGGCATTCTGGTCTGGATAGCCATTTAGTTCATAGGATATCCACTGGTCGAACTCTTTCAGCCCAAGCTTGACGGCTATCACATGAGCACGGCGGAGTATCTGAACAATGTCACAATCTGATGACAAAATTTCATCCTGCAAATCAATAACAATGCTGTTCATATGTCCTCCTTACGCCGTTTTCTTTCAGGAAAAATAGTTTCTCATGCAGAGGCCCTTCCCAGGTCGGCTTTTTAGCCGCATCACAAGGAGCTCAAAATCATCGAGGCAGAAGGGGCGTATGTGCCCGCTCAGCGGTCGGTGTCGGCCTGCTCGTCCCGCTGGATGGCTTCCATCACGGTGCGATAAACAAAAGCGTTTGTGGACTCCCCGTGCTTCTCGGCGTGGGTCTTAATGATCTCTTTTGAGCCTTTCGGCACTCTCAGGTTAATGGTCTCAACTTTTTCGGACAGCCATTTGTCCCGTGCCCGGCGTTGGGCATCCGTTGGCGGCATAATGTTCCCTCCTATTCAGTTGCTATCTATTTCAGTATACTGCGGCTGCCTGATCCCGTCTATATGGTAATGATCGACATATATGCAACCGTATATTTGTGCAACATTCCGGCTTGATATGTGCAACCGTATATGCTACAATACAATCAGAAAGTAAAAAACACGGCAGTGACGGAGCGCTACCAACACTCCATCACCTGCGCAGGTGAAGTGACCACCTACACAACGGGATTCCCCGCACCGATAGGGACAGTATACCCTTTTTCGGCGGGCGGGGCAAGAGGAAAGTGAACGTTCCTCCCGCACGATGTAGGGCAACGACCTGCACCGTGCGCTTTGTTTTCGAAAAAACATTTTTTGGAGGAACTATTATGCGCGAGATCATCATTCGAAACATCAACAACGCCCCCAACGGCAAGGAGTTTTTCGCCGGCATTTCCGGCAACTTCAAAAACTTCGGCCAGACCCTCTGCGAGCTGATCGACAACCCTATTTCCAATTTCCGCGCCCATAAGAGGCGCGGCCGGGTGGAGATCGTACTGGAGGAGCAGGGGGACCATGTGGACGTCATGGTCCGGGACAACGGCACCGGCATCGAGAACATGGACGCCGCCCTCACCATTGCCGCCCGCTCCTGCGCCGAATCCACGCTGAACGAGCACGGCATGGGTCTGAAGCACGCCCTGGCGTCCATCAACGCCGAGGAGGATCAGCATTGGAGTATCCAGACCCGGACGGCAGAGGACGTGGCCAATGACCGCTACCAGCGGGTGGAAGGCCCCTACGACATCCACATGCCCGTGTCGATGATCCCCGGCAGTGGGGAAGTGGCAGGCGGGACCGGCACGGTGGTGCGGGTGCGCTGCCCCATGCACAAGTACCTGACCCTCAAGCCCGCCTCCAAAAGGGAGGAGCCCACCTTTGGGCAGATGGCGGCCTACCTGCGGGAGACCCTGCGCTACACCTACGCCAACCTGCTGCGGGACAAGGCGTTCACCATCTGCTTCACCGCCGTTGACAAGAGCGGCGCTTCCGACGGCGGGGAGATCACCGGGGCGCTGGAACCCAACTGGCGGGACGGCCAGATGACGGAGCTGCCCCCGGTGGAGACCGATCTGGGCGGCGGGCCGGTGACCATCTGCTGCCGCTACGGAAGCATCCGCCGCAGCAAGGAAAACGCCTTCTATTACCGGGCCAACATGGCGTCCAGCGGCGCGGAGATCCGGATCAACGGCCGCGCCATTCAGCACGGACTGTACAACGAGATCTGGGGAAAGGCCCTGCACCCCAGCCAGAACCGCTTCCTCGCCCAGATCGACATTCTCAGCGATCAGGCGGAGGCCCTGCCCGATACCAAGGCGGCGAAAAACGGTCTGCGTGAGGATGATGAGAAGGTGGCGGCGCTGTTCAGCTGGATCCGCGCCAACATCCCCGAGCCGTTCAAGGAGGAGGGACGGGAGCAGATGCTGGTGCGTCTGCTGGCAGAGAAAAAGTCGGCGGAACCGGGCGTTCTGCGGGTCTCTACGGAGAAGAATCTGTATCAGTGCCTGAACCTGCAGATCAAGTCGGATCTGTTCGTTAGCACCACGGAGGGCGTCACGCTCTTTGAGGCGAAGGCCGGCGGCAGCAAGGCGGAGGATCTGTATCAGCTGCGGATGTATCACGACGGCTGCGTGGCGGATGACATGGAGGTGCGTGAGGCCGTGCTCATCGCCCAGCGTCACCCCGACACGGTGAAGGCGCTGCTGGCAGAACTGAACCGCCAGAAGGACAAGAAGGGCCGCCCCTACCACTTTGCGCTGACCACCTGGGACGAGGAGGGCATCGTCCTCCCGCCCGACGCGGCGTAAGCCCCAAAACCCGAACTCCATAGAACCCAGCCGTGGCCGGAATCCTCCGGCCGCGGAGAGGAACAAAGACCCCCGGTTCGTGCGAACCGGGGGTTTTCCTGTTGTGCGCCCGGCATGGGCAGCAACTTGGTGGCGAAAGGCCACTATGCGCTCGGCAGTAGGAAGCGTTAGCCGAAGGTAATGGTGATATTCAGGCATATCTGCAATGGTATGGCTTTGGCCGCAGCAAAATTACCGGAAAATACCCGGAAACCTTGAAGCAGAGGCGTGGGCGCAGTTCGACCGAACATACTGCAACAATGACCCTGACGTCCAAGAAATGTTTGAAGATATCTTCCCAAATCTGAGCACGCATGCTATGATGGCACTGAAAGGGTTGATTTGATATGTGGAATGGTCTTGTAACCGAAGAATTATTAAGCCTTTTTCGCCAGTACGCCCAGCAAAATTATGGAGTTGAACCTGATGATTATGAAGATATCGATTATGACGATATCACATACGATGAGTTTGTCAGCTTCATTCGTGAGTGCTTGGCGACCGGAAAAGAGATTCCCGATGTAGTAGATTGACCACCGTTGCCGATGGCGCCGGTGGTTTTCTTATTAAGGCATATCTGCAATGGTATGGATTTGGCCATGATGCGGAATACTGGAGCGATGTGGGGGCTCTGGAAGCCGAAGCGTGGGCACAATTCGGCCGGGTATATTTCGACAATGATTCGAATGTCAAGGAAATATTAGTGTAAAGTTATCATTTTTATCTTCTTTAGTAGATATTCTGCCCATTTTCTATTTCTCCTCGACAGTATATTGCGGCTTACGCCTATAACAGGTGCTGTATTTTTCGCGTGGTACTATCGTTCGACACAGACAGTCAGAATTAATACTGCAATTTCATCTGAAATATCTTTCAAATACTTCTTTTGATTTCTTTTGAATCTGCGCCATATTTTCTTTGAAGCGGACTAACAACTTATCGATTTCAATACTACCGATCAGAAAAATCTTTGCATCCCCGTGAATCAAAGTCACAAAAGCGTTTGTTTCAAATGTATAATCGCCCTTTTTTACGGTCGTGATAAACTCTTTCTGATAATTCCCGTTGTTGGATAGATAATCAAGGTCGTGCTCATTCATGTTCCTCCAAATACGGATTTGCTTTCGCTCCTCCGCTGTTGCTATCGAATCCAGAACACCCTGAAAGCTGGTATCACCTCGATTGATAAGTTCAGCATTCAGCTTTTCCATGTTGACAATAGAATGGTGGATTGCGGTAATCAAAAAGGTTTTATCAGCAAGAAACATATCGAAAGATTCACTATCATCCCACGGAAGCGGTCTATTATCTGCCTCCAACGCATCAAAAAAGCGGTGTGCTTGGCACAATACAGCTCTGCACCATTGTCCGGTATGCAAAGCCAGTTGCCAAAGATGCTTTTCCGGTAAAGGTTTATATTCTTTTTGTCTCATAACAACACATCGATTAATTCTTTAGGGCCGTAATTGGAACCACAAACACCCCATCCGGCCGCTGATAGGCAGCGTTTGCCATGCCGCATAGTACGCAAAGAACCGCGGGGGGCTTTCCCTTGGGGTCTTCCGAAATCTGCCTTTTGATCTCCAGCAGGTTGGCGGCGGCAGCGTCGATCTGGTTGGCTCCCAGTTTGATCTCAAACGCGCACCATTGGCCGTCAGGCAGTTCAATGACAGCATCGATTTCCTGATTTTTATAATCCTGATAGTGGTACAAGCTTGCGCCGAAGGATTCTGCATAGATTCGAAGATCCCGCTCGCACAGGGCTTCAAACAGGAAGCCGAGTGTTTCCAGATCGCCCATCAGTCCAGCAGGAGTAGCTTTCAGTAAAGCACAGGCCAGAGAAGGATCGGAGAAGTGCCGCTTTTCGGCTTGCTTGATACGGACAGATGAACGGATTCCAGAGGAGAACGGCGGCTGATTGTCCGTAATAAACAACCGCTTGAAAATATCCAGATAGGCAGACACCGTATTGGAGTCGATATCCTCGTCATCCACGGCCTTGATGTCTTTCATTAAAGTCTTATTGGTGACGGTAGTGCTTTCGTTGCGAGCCAGAGAGCGCAACAACAAGCGCATCTTGGATGTATCGCGCTTCACACCGTCGATGCGGTACACGTCGTCATCGATAACGGCGTTGAGGTATTCTAAAGGAAGCAGAGTAGCCTGTTCAATAGGCAATCCCAAACTGCCAGGCCAACCGCCGCGGATAACCACTTCAATCAGCTTTCTTAAGTCCACTTCGCCGGTTAATGCAGGTGTCAACTCACCGTGACACAGCTTTTCCAGAGAGACCTTACCGCAGGAATCTCCAGACTCGTATAGGGACATAGGACGCATCCGCAGTTTGGCAATACGGCCTGCACCGCTGTGCAGAATGCCCTTGTGGTTAGGAGTAGCAGAACCGGTCAGAATGAATTGCCCTTTTTCCGCAACCTGATCCACCTTGTATCGCACGGCATCCCAAATGGAAGGAACCTCCTGCCACTCGTCAATCAGGCGCGGCGTATCTCCCTCCAGCACCAAGGCAGGAGACAGCTCCGCCAGCTGGCGATTTTGAAAGTTGTTGGCAGGATCACCGATGTAGATCTCGCTTTTGCTGTGATAAGAGGAAGTCCAGGTCTTTCCGCACCACTTGGGCCCCTCAATGCAAACGGCACCAAAGGCCGACAGATATTCTTTCACCTTTGCATCAATAACGCGGGGTTTGTAGTTCTGCTTATCCATAAACGTTCACCTCGACTATAAGCTGAGTCCACTATAATCCATTCAGCCGGATTTCGCAACTATATTCAGTCAAATTTCCGATTTTCAATCAGTTAAATTTCAAAAATTGAAGGGGAACCGTGTAGCAGTCAAGAAAAGTAGACACGAAAAATATTTATTGTACACTGAATAATAGAAAAATCCTTATATTTCAATCCATAGAGGCCAATCCGTGGTATAATTGAAGCAAGAGAACTGGCAAAAATCCAGCAAAAACCTTGCACCTAGAGGGCAACTATGTATCGTTACAGCAATGGCCTATTGGCGTCCGGCTGAAATAGCCCCAGTGGTTTTCCTGGCAAACGCTAACATGGCCGCTATCACGTTGGAAAAGATAACATTTTTAAAGGCGGCCTTCCAAGTGAACAGAAAATCATAAACAACACAAGAGGACCGGGTGGTAAAATGGTCAGAAAAAACGCCGTCGGCGTAGACCGATGGCGCAGGCCAGAAAACAGTTAGCGGCTGACATTCTGGCAGGCACAATCTCCGGCCTTATCGTTCTGGCAGTTCAAAAACTGCTGAACTGGTAAAGGCCAGGGGTGCGGAGACCCTAACCTCCGCACCCCAACTATAAAGAATGAGCCACTAAACTGTCAAGTGGGTGAAAAGCTTAAATATCTGCTTTTCGGGTCATATTCGCGGCAGTGTTTGTCCCGGTTCGCTGCGGCATTCGGGCGCTGCAAACTTTATTAGAGTAGCAGAAATAAAGAGCCGCACAGGAGAAAGCGGGGGAGGGACGGTCCGCGCCGTACCGCCCGACGCTGCGTAAGCCGCAAAACCCGAACTCCATAGAACCCAGCCGCGGTCGGAAGGTTCCGGCCGTGGGGAAGAACAAAGACCCCCGGTTCGTGCGAACCGGGGGGTTTCTGTATTCAGCGCAAGGGCGCACAGCGAGCAGGGAAGGGGGAGGGATACTTATCCCCGGCCCGCCCGCATATCCGGCGGAACAACGGACAGGGGCTTTGTATGCAGGAAGACCAACTCCCAGTAACCCCTCCTGTAGTTTGCCCTCAGCCACCGTTCCAGCATGACGTTGTACTTCTCATAGTCCTCGCGCCATTCCTTATCCTGAATCATATCCGCATATTTGCCCGGATAGTTTCCGGTGATGCCGATCCGGCAGATCGGCCATCTCTCATCCTCATCCTCTTGAAACAGTTCTTGCAGCAGGCTCCTGACTTGCTCTGCCTCGAAATCCACGGTATAGGGCGTCTCCATCGCCGTTTCCCACAGCGTAATCGTCCGGGGGTGTCCAAACGAATCCTTATAGCGGGATTCCTTTTCCACTGACGTCAGCACAACATACCCGTTATGCTCTTTTTTCGGCTTCAGACCCCGCTCCGCATTGGCCCGCTCTTTGGTGATCCGCAGCAGATTGGCGTTCAGCTCTCGCTGCAGAGCGCTTTCCTGCTGTTCTGCCGCCAATTTCTTTTCCCATTCTGCTGTATTTTTCGCTATTTTCTTCTCTGCATCCGTTATTCTGCTCTGCGCTTCGCTCTGTATCTGGTGGATTTTTTTGTCCGCATTGTATTCTGCATTTTTTGCCGCCTGCTGTGCGCTGGAGATCTCCCGTTTCAGCCCGTCATACTCGCCTAACGTCAGAATCACATGGGTACACTCCGTATCGCGCGGTCCGCCCGCCACCGGCTTATACCCACCAAGTGCGGTTTTCTTTACAAATTCAGCCATGGTGGTGCACCTCCTTACAGGCCCCGAATGTAGTTATCTGCCACAACGCTGATGCGGTTATGGCCCAGCGCCTTGCTGCAAACCAGCATAGCGGCCTTGTCCAGCTTTCTCCCGGCCTCATCCTTGCGGCAGGTGTACACCTCGCTTTGGTAACGCCGCCCCGTGCCGCGGTTAACCTTGTCATACGGGATGTCCTCGATGGCCCTGGCATGAGCCTTGTAGATGGCCGTGGCATACTCCGCCCGGTAGCCGTGGATATCGGCGCTGGTGTGGATATGCTGCCAGACCTTTTCCTCTGCCGGCGTGTCCGCGATCCGCTCCACGATCTGATCCGCGTGCTTGCCGATGATCGGACTGAGACGCTCCCGTCCGCCCTTGCCGTTGCGAACATGGATAAAGGACTGCGCCTCCGGAAACAGCTGCGTGTCCCGGAGGATCTCAAGACGCCGCGCGACGCTCGGCGCTTGCTGCGCCTCGGGGATCTTCTCCAGCTCGGCAAGCTCTGCTTCGATTTGCTCCCTGGAAACCAGATCCTTTCCCCGCAGCTCCTGCAATTCTCTTCGCCGCAGGCCGGTCCCGCGGCAAAATTTTATCAGTTCATCATTGTTCGTCTTTGAGAAGTGTTTGTCCCGCACCCGGTCTCCGCGGCTTCGTTTAATATCCTGCCGGTTTCTTTTCGGCGGGTCAAAGTATGCCTCGTCATCCGGAGAGATCCCGTACAGCTTTCCCAGCGCCTTTGCCTCCAGCTGCACCGTCCATGCGGAGAGGCCCTGATCCACTCTGCTCTGCAGCCACTCGTTGACATACTTCTTTGCATTCTTCAAGGTGGTGCACTCAGGATGCTTCTCCTTGATGTATCCCAAAAAATATTTGATGTGCTTCCAGTAGTTTTTATAGGTGGCGTGAGAAAATATTTTATTCTTCGCCGTGCCGGTGGCCATTGCCTCTTTTTTGCTCTCGCCGAATGCCAGCATCCCTGTCAGCTGGTCATAGGCTTGCTGATGCAGATCCTTGGAATATGTTTTGTTTCTGCGTCCCATTCCGGTCTCCTGTCTGTTTATTTTTTAAATCTATTTTTCACTTTACAGAGTTCTTCTGCTCGTTTGTTTCGTCTGTTAAAGCCAGGGGCCGCCTCATGCCAGCTCCATTTGGAATCTCGACAATCGGCAATACACTTTTTTAACCTGCTTATGTGCGCAGCTCAGGGATTCCCCTCAACACTTTTTTCTTGCTTATGTGTGCAGCCCTATTTATTAAATTATTAGTATCTACGGCAGTTAGGGTTCTGTCGGCCTCTTTCGTAGAGTGAGGCGTCTCTCCGGGAGATTTACAGCATCCCGGCTACTATCACATAGGGTGGATCGGGACAGATACGTTCTTACCGACACTTTCACAAAGATTACTCATGCCGGGTCCGTGATGCGCTTTCCAATTCACAAAGATTACTACGGCGAGCCCGCGCATCACATAGGTGTACCAGACCTGGTGCGGCTCCTGAATCATAATCTGAATTAAGCACAGCTTATCATATGTTGCAGAGAAGGTCAAGGAAAATTTCATACTTTTCAAAGATAACGGTTTACCCGTTCCCGATTAGCGCTCGCGGATTTGATGAAAAAAGGGCTGCCAAGACGCGGTTGGGCGGAGGCGGAAGATAGACGCCCGCCTCTTTTTTTGTGGGAATTTTGGGCTCATCCGAGGCATTGATTGGGAGTTTTTTCGGCTCAACTGCTGCCCGTCAGCCCCATGGACGGACGCTTTTAGAGGATGAAACACAGCCGCATTTGCCATCATATTGCCGCCCGCTCAGGCAGCAATGCGGCGGGATTCCGACCGAAATGCGGCGGGGCTTAACCAGAAACCCGGTCTGAAATCGTGGCCGATAAGCGCCGTTGCCGCCGCTCAAACGGGGCAGCGATGCGTGTTTCTTCTTCATTTTCTGGACAAAAAAGATGCGGAGAACGCTCCGCTCATTCTCAATTTTCCTCCGCTTTTCGTAACCGCGGAACGCCAAGATGGGGGAGAACTCCGCAGTTGAATTGCATCAAACCCAGTCAGGAGTACTCAAAAAA
>ENA-ORTG01001101-ORTG01001101.1-human-gut-metagenome-genome-assembly--contig:-NODE-1101-length-26024-cov-4.441295_pt1 | contig 26024 bp, 25 predicted proteins | sample MGYA00241906_ERZ509176 | MGnify/ENA primary metagenome ERZ509176 (study PRJEB26280, sample SAMEA2338811) | human gut metagenome | biome: human gut; feature: human-associated habitat; material: faeces...
TATACACATCGAAAAAAGCATTCTTCAGCATGTCCTGCCACGCACCTTCCCGTTATATGTATATATTTATATCATAGCCAATTTTCGGGAATACAACCAGCTTTAGCCCTTTTCTACGGCAAAAATCAGCTCTGCCGTGGCCGCAACCTCTCCATCCACGACAGCCTTGGCCTTGCCAAAGCCAATTCCGCTTCGGAAGGCCGTCAGTGTGCACTCCATCTCCAGCACATCTCCCGGCGTCACCTTCCGCCGGAACCTGGCGTCCTTCACGCCGCCGAAGAGGACGATACGCCCTTGATTTTCCGGCTGTGCCAGGAAGGCCGCACAGCCCACCTGGGCCATGGCCTCCAAGATCAGCACACCGGGCATGACGTGCTTTTGAGGGAAGTGGCCGCAGAAAAACGGCTCGCCCACGCTGACGCACTTGATGCCCTTGGCCCACACGCCGGATTCCCCGTCGGTGATGCGGTCCACCAGCGCGAAGGGGTAACGGTGGGGGAGGATGTCCGCGATCTCATTGGAATTTAACTGCAAGCCCATGTCAGTCCTCCCATTTCTTCAGCAGCAGGCTGCCGTTGTGTCCGCCGAAGCCCAGAGAGTTGCTCAGGGCGTACCGGATGTCCGCCGGACGGCCCTCGTTGGGCACCACATCCAGATCGCACGCAGGGTCCGGGGTCTGATAGTGGATGGTGGCGGGGAGGAAGCCGTCCCGCAAGGCCAGGGCGGTGAAGATGGCCTCCACGGCTCCGGCGGCCCCCAGCATGTGGCCCGTCATGGATTTGGTGGAGCTCATAGCCAGATGATCGGCGTGGGGACCGAACACGGTTTTCACTGCGGCGGTCTCCCCGGCGTCGTTGAGGTGGGTTGAGGTGCCGTGGGCGTTGATGTAGCCCACCTGCTCCGGCGCAACGCCGCCGTCGGTCAGCGCCATGGCCATGGCCTTGGCGCCGCCGCTGCCGTCCGGCAGGGGGGCGGTGATGTGGTGGGCGTCACAGGTGGCACCGTAGCCAATGATCTCCGCGTAGATATTCGCGCCCCGGGCCTGGGCATGGGACAGTTCTTCCAGCAGGAGAACGCCTGCCCCCTCGCCCATGACGAAGCCGCTGCGCTCCGCATCAAAGGGGATGGAGGCCCGGTTGGGGTCCTCCGTCTGGGTCAGGGCCTTCATGGAGGTGAAGCCGCCGATGGACATGGGCGTGATGGAGGCCTCGGTGCCGCCGCAGAGCATGACCTCGGCGTAGCCGTCCCGAATGTAGTGGAACGCGTCGCCCACGGCGTTGGTGCCTCCGGCGCAGGCGGTGACGGGGCAGGAGCACATGGCCCGGAAGCCCGCGTCGATGGCCACCTGACCCGCCGCCATGTTGCAGATGGCGGTGGGGACATAGAAGGGGGATACCCGGTCAAAGCCCTTTTCCAGACCCCGGCAGTGCTCCGTCTCGGTGATGGCCTGTCCGCCGATGCCGCTGGAGAGGATCACGCCGCAGCGGTCCGGGTCCGCCTGCTCCACGGAGAACCCGGCGTCGGACAGGGTCTCCCGGGCCGCCGCCACGGCGAACTGGGTGAAACGGCCCATGCGCTTGGATTCCTGACGGCCCAGCAGGGCCTCCGGGTCGAAGCCCTTTACCTCTGCCGCCAGCTTCACCTTCTGGGCGGCGGGATCGTAATGGGTGATGGGGCCGATGCCGCACACGCCGTTTTTCACGGCCTGCCAGCTTTCTCCCACCGTCAGGCCGATGGGGGTCACAGCCCCCAGACCGGTGATAACAACTCTGCGTCGTTCCATGTCGCGTTCCTCCTTACATACTCATGCCGCCGTCAACGGCCAAAACCTGCCCGGTGATGTAGCCTGCGTCCTCGCCAGCTAAAAAGGCTACGGCCTTGGCCACGTTTTCCGGCGTGCCCATGCGGCCCATGGGAATGGAGCCGAGGGCGGCGTTTTTCGCGGTCTCCGTCAGCGCGGCGGTCATATCCGTGTCGATAAAGCCGGGGGCCACGGCGTTGACGGTGATGTTCCGTCCCGCCAGCTCCTTGGCGAGGGATTTGGTCATACCGATGACGCCGGCTTTGCTGGCGGCGTAGTTCACCTGTCCGGCGTTGCCCCGGAGACCCACCACGCTGGAGAGGTTCACGATGCGGCCGTAGCGCTGCTTCACCATCTGCCGGGCCACGGCCTTCATGCAGAGGAAGGTGCCCCGGAGGTTGGCGGCGATCACCGCGTCAAAGTCCTCCGGCTTCATCATCATGAGCAGGCCGTCCTTGGTGATGCCCGCGTTGTTCACCAGAATGTCGATGCGGCCGAAGGTTTTGAGGGCGGCGTCCGTCAGGGCCTTCACCTCGTCCTCTTTCGACACGTCGCACCGGACGGCCGCGGCCTTGGCCCCAAGGGCCTCGCAGGCGGCGACGGTCTCATTGGCCGCCGCTTCGTTGCCCGCGTAGCAGAGCACCACATTGGCTCCGCCCCGGGCCAGCTCCAGACAGATCGCCCGGCCCAGCCCCCGGCTGCCGCCGGTGACGACGGCTGTTTTTTCAGAAAAATTCATAGAGATGCTCCTTTCAGAGTTTCCGTCAGCTGTTTCAGCTCCGCCGCAGTCTCCACAGCGTACACCGGCAGCTCCGGGACGGTTTTCTTCACAAAGCCGCTGAGGGCCTTGCCCGGGCCGATCTCCACCAGCGCGTCCAGCCCCATGGCGGCCATGCGGCGGAGGGAATCCTCCATGTAGACGCTGCTCTGCACCTGCCGCACCAGCAGCTCCGGGATGGCAGCGCCGTCGGGACGCTCCGCGCCCAGACAGTTGAAGATCACGGGAATTTGCGGTTCCCGGAACTCCACGGTGCGGAACCGCTCCGCCAGAGCGTCCCCGGCGGGGGCCATGAGGGGGGTGTGGAAGGGGCCGCTGACCTTCAGCGGCAGACAGCGGCGGGCGCCCTTTTCCTTTGCCAGAGCCGATGCGGCGTCCACGGCGGCCTTCTCGCCGCCGAGGACCAGCTGGCCGGGGCAGTTGTAGTTGGCGATGACCACGCAGCCGTGGGCGGAGGCCTCGTCACAGGCCTCCTGCAAGGCCGCCCGGTCCAGCCCCAGCACCGCTACCATGGCAGAGGGCCGTCCGGCTGCGGCTTCCTCCATGGCTTTGCCACGGAAGGCCACCAGCTCCACGGCGGTGTCGGCGTCAAAGACCCCGGCGGCGTGGAGGGCGGAATACTCGCCCAGAGACAGTCCGGCGGCAGCGGCGGGGACGATGCCCCGCTCCGCCAGCAGCGCGGTCATGCCTGCGGCGAAGGCCACCATGCAGGGCTGGGTGTAGCGGGTCTGATTCAGAACACCCTTCGCATCGATGAAGGAGACCTCCTTCAAATCGAAATCCACCTGCGCGGCGGCGCTGTCCAGCACGGCGCGGAAGGTGGGGAAGCGCTCATACAGGTCAGCGCCCATGCCGGGGTGCTGGCTGCCCTGTCCCGCGTATAAAAATCCTAACTTCATTGTGCAGCTCTCCATTCGTCCATGATCTGAGCCATCTGCTCCGGTACGGTGGAGAGGGTGTTCACCTCGCCGCCGGCGGCTCCGCAGAAAAACAGGCCGTTCTCCCAATCACCGTTCCGGGCGGCGATGAGGGCCTTGGAAATGCAGTAGGGGGCGTTTTTGCCGTCGCAGGTGACGATGCACTTCACGCACCGCTCCGGAGGCGGCTGGGTGCCGGCCTCCACCCGCTGGATCAGGGGACTGCGCAGCGCCCGTCCCGGCATCCCCACGGGGCTTTTCACCAGGGTGATGTCGTCGGCCTTTGCCGCTAAGAGCCGCTGCTTGTAGCCCTCGGAGGCGTCGCACTCCGCCGTGGCGATGAACCGGGTGGCAAACTGCGCCCCGGCAGCGCCCTCCTTCATGTAGCGGGCCATGTCGGCCCCGTTTTTCACGCCGCCGGCCACGAAAACCGGAATGTCCCGGCCCGCCTTGTCCCGGAAGGGGGCGATGGCGGTCAGGACCTCCCGCAAAAGGTCGGAAAGGGAGGGGGGCGCGTCTAAATCCTGCCGGGAGAAGCCCAGATGCCCCCCGGCCTCCGGCCCCTCTAAGATCAAAAAGTCGGGGACGCGGCCATAGTGCCGGTCCCACAGCTTGCACAGCAGCCCCGCCGCCCGGCCGCTGCTGACGATGGGGGCAATGGCGGCGTCACTGTCGGAAACTTCGGAGGCCAGCGCGGGGAGATCCTTGGGCAGTCCCGCACCGCAGACGATGGCGTCAGCCCCCGCCCGGAGAGCGGTGCGGACGCTGTCAGCATACTGGGTGGTGGCAACCATGGCGTTGACGGCGATCAGCCCCGCGCCGTGGGCCAGTTCCTTGGCATGGCGGACCTGCCGGTCCAGCGCCCGGAGGTTGGCTTCAAAGGGACGCTTGGCGAAATCCGGCTCCTGAAAGCCGCAGAGGGCGGTGGAGAGGGTCCCCATGCCGCCGCAGGCGGCTACCGCCCCGGCAAGACCGTCCAGACTGACGCCCACGCCCATGCCCCCCTGCAAGATCGGGAGGGGGAGGGTCTTTCCCCGGATCGTTACCGCCATGCTGCCTCCGTGGCCTTCAAAACGGCCTGACTGCCGGTGTACAATTCCTCGAAAATTTGCCGCAGGGGCTTGATCTCATGGAGCATACCGGCCACCTGACCGGCCATGACGCTGCCGCGCTCCATGTCTCCCTCGAACACGGCACGGCGGAGACCGCCGAGGGTGACGTGTTCCAGCTCCTCCAGCGTGGCTCCACGCTTTTCCAGGGCGAGATATTCCCGTGCCATTTTGTTTTTCAGCACCCGCACCGGTCCGCCGATGGAGCGGCCCGTCACGGTGGTGTCGCTGTCCTTGGCCTTCAGAAGGGCCAGCTTGTAGTTTTCGTGGATGGGGCACTCCCGGCTTGTCAGCAGGCAGGTGCCCACCTGAATGCCACAGGCCCCCAGAGCGAAGGCCGCTGCCGCCTGCCGTCCATCGGCAATGCCGCCGGCGGCGATGACAGGGACGTCCACCGTGTCGATGACCTGGGGCACCAGCGCCATGGTGGTCATTTCACCCACATGGCCGCCGGACTCCATGCCCTCGGCGATGATGGCGTCGGCCCCCTGATTTACCAGTCGCTTGGCCAGGATGGAGGCCGCCACCACGGGCAGTACCTTGATCCCGGCATCCTTCCAGGCGGGGATGTACTTGCCGGGGCTGCCTGCGCCGGTGGTCACCACCCGGACGCCCTCTTCCATGATGATCTGGGCCATTTCGTCGGCGCAGGGGTTCATCAGCATCAGGTTCACGCCGAAGGGCTTGTCCGTCAGGCTCTTGCAGATGCGGATCTGCTTGCGCAGCAGGTCCGCCTCCAGCATCCCGCCGGTGGCGATGACGCCCAGCGCCCCCGCGTTAGAGCAGGCGGCGGCAAATTCGCCTGTGGCGATGTTGGCCATGCCGCCCTGAATAATGGGGAACTCCGTCCCCAGCAGCTCGTTGAGTTTTTTCATAGTATGCTCCTTTACAGAAAAGAGGCTCAGGCCATTTCCAGCACCGCGCCGCCCCAGGTCAGGCCGCCGCCGAAGGCGGTCAGCAGCAGGCGGCTGCCGGGACCCACGCGGCCCTGCTCCACCAGCTCGCTGAGGACCAGCGGGATGCTGGCAGCGGCGGTGTTGCCGTAACGGTCGATGTTTTTGTAGTATTTTTCCGGCGGGATGCGGTATTTCCGCACCGCCAGGTCAATGATGCGGGCGTTGGCCTGATGGAACACGAAGAAGTCGATGTCCGCCGGGGTCAGTCCCGCCTTTTTCAGCGTGGCGTCCATGCAGGCGGGAACGGTCTCCACGGCGAATTTGAACACCTGCGTCCCCTCCATGGAGAGGACGTTGGGCTCTCCCCGGCCAAGGCCCGGCAGACGCAGGAGAACGTTGTCCCCCCGGCTGCCCAGCACGGCACCGATGGAGGGCCAGCCCTCCCGGCACTCCACCACGGCGGCGGCCGCGCCGTCCCCAAAGAGGATGCAGGTGCCCCGGTCCGTCCAGTCCACCACTTTACTGAGGGCTTCCGCCCCCACCACCAGACCGAATTTCCGGGGGGAGGCATTCAGCAGGCACTCCATAGTGTGCAGAGCGTATACAAAGCCGGTGCAGGCGGCGTTCAGGTCGAAACAGGGGGTATCCTCCGGCAGACCCAGCGCCCGTTGCAGCAGACAGGCGGCAGAGGGCACTACGGTGTCCGCCGAGACGGTGGCCACGATGCACACGCCGATGTCCGCCGGGGTGATCCCGGCCATGTGCAGGGCGTCCCGCGCGGCGCTGACGCACAGCTCCGTGAGGGTCTCTTTTTCACAGCGGTAGCGGCTGCGGATGCCGGTGCGGGCGGTGATCCACTCGTCATTGGTATCCACCAGCTGGGAAAGATCGTCATTGGTGACGGTATTGGCAGGGACACAGCGGCCTGTGCCCCGGAGCTTGATCCCGTTCATGCATCCTCCTTCCCGCGGCCAAGGGCGCGGAATTTCTGATAGCGCCGTTCCGTCAGGCTGACGGCGCTTTCCTTCAGCAAGGGTTCCAGACAGGCGGTCAGCGCCCGGTCCAGATTCCACAGCGTCCGGCTGGGGTCGGTCTGCGCGCCGCCCTCCGGCTCCCGGACGATGCCGTCGATGACCCCCAGCTTTTTCAGCTCCGGGGCGGTGAGCTTCATCAGCTCTGCCGCCTCGCCGGAGCGCTGGGCGTCCTTCCACAGGATCGAGGCGAAGCCCTCAGGGGACAAAATGGCGTACACGGCGTTTTCCAGCATCAGCACCCGGTCGGCCACAGCCAGCGCCAGCGCGCCGCCGCTGTTGCCCTCCCCGGTGACGACGGCGATGACCGGCACCGTCAGACGGCTCATCTCAAAGAGATTCCGGGCGATGGCCTCGCCCTGACCGTGCTCCTCGGCCTCCAGACCGGGATAGGCACCGGCGGTGTCGATAAAGGTAAATATAGGGCGGCGGAACTTCTCCGCCTGCTTCATGAGCCGCAGAGCCTTGCGGTAGCCCTCCGGCCCCGGCATCCCGAAGTTGCACCGGAGGTTTTCCTCCAGCGTTTTGCCTTTCCGGGTGCCGATAACGGTGACGGGCCGCCCGTGGAACAGGGCAATGCCGCCTAAAATGGCGGGGTCCTCCCGGCAGGCCCGGTCTCCCCGCTGCTCAAAGAAGTCGGTGAACAGTCCGTCGATATAGTCGGTGATATTGGGCCGTTGGGGATGGCGGGCCAGCGCCACCCGCTCCGCGGCGGTTTTCTCAGCCATGGCGTTCTCCTTTCCCGTGGAGCTTCAGCAGACGGATGAGGGTGTCCCGCAGATCCTTCCGGGGGACCACCGCGTCCACAAAGCCGTGCTCCATCTGAAACTCCGCCCGCTGAAAGCCCTCCGGCAGGGTCTCGCCGATGGTCTGCTGAATGACGCGAGGCCCGGCGAAGCCGATAAGCGCACCGGGTTCGGCCAGAATAATGTCTCCTAACGAGGCAAAGCTGGCGGTGACGCCGCCGGTGGTGGGGTCCGTGAGAACGGAGATGTACAGCAGTCCCTTTTCCGAAAACCGGGCCAGAGCCGCGCTGGTTTTCGCCATCTGCATGAGAGACAAAATGCCCTCCTGCATCCGCGCGCCGCCGCTGGCGGCAAAGAGGATCAGGGGCAGCTTGTTCTTTCCGGCGTACTCGATGGCCAGCGTCAGCTTTTCCCCTACGGCGGCGCTCATGCTGCCCATGAGAAAGCGGCTGTCCAGCACGCCCACCACGCAGCGGCTTCCGCCCACGGTGCCGGTGGCTGTGACCACCGCCTCGTTCATGCCGGTTTTCCGGCGGGCACCGTCCAGCTTGGCCCCGTAGCCGGGGAAGCGGAGGGGATCACTGGCCGTCAGCTTTTCATGCAGCTCCCGGAAGGAGCCGGGGTCCAGCACGCTGCTGAGCCGGTAATAGGCCCCCATGGGGAAGTGGTAGCCGCACAGGGGGCAGACGGACAGCGCCGCCGCCACGTCCTTGCGCTGGCTCTCCCCGCCGCAATGGGGGCAGGTGACTAACTTTTCACCGGGGACGTAATTCTCCCGCATGGCTTTCATGGCCAGCAGCCGCGCCCGGCGTTTCGCAAAAATGTTTTCCATGTATTATCCTTTGTGATCGTCTACCCGGCGGCTGAATTCCAGCAGCTCCGGCAGGCTTCGGTCCAGAAAGGCGGTGGTACAGCCGCCCCGGACAAAGGTGGGGTGGAACAGCAGCTCATAGGACAGCTCCGCATTGGTGGGGAAGCCCTCTAAGGTAAATTCCTCCAGACAGCGGCGCATCCTACGGATGGCTTCCAACCGGGTGGGGGCGTGGACCATCACCTTGGCGGCCAGAGAATCGTAATAGGGGGAGAGGGTGCAGCCGTTATAGAGGGCGGAGTCCACCCGGACGCCGGGGCCGCCGGGGAAGTGGAGAAATTCCACCTTGCCGGGGCAGGGCCGGAAATTGGCCGTGGGGTCCTCGGCGTTGATGCGGCACTCGATGGCGTGGCCGGTGAGGGTCACGTCCTCTTGAGTCAGGTCAAGGGGCAGACCGGAGGCGATGCGCAGCTGCTGACGCACCAGATCCACGCCGGTGATCATCTCTGTGATGCCGTGCTCCACCTGGATCCGGGTGTTCATCTCCATAAAGTAGAAATGCTGCCCGTCGCTGTCCAGCAGAAATTCCACGGTGCCTGCGCCCTCGTAGCGGACGGCCTGCGCCGCTTTCACGGCGGCCCGGCCCATCTCCTCCCGCAGCTCCGGCGTCAGGCACCGGGCGGGGGCCTCCTCAATGAGCTTCTGGTTCCGGCGCTGGATGGAGCAGTCCCGGTCTCCCAGATGGATGACGTGGCCCTGCCGGTCTGCTAAGATCTGAAACTCGATGTGCCGGGGCTCCAGCACCAGCTTTTCCAGATACATCTCGTCGTTTCCGAAGCAGGCGTTGGCCTCCGCTTTGGCGGCGGCGTAAGCGTCGGGCAGGTCCTGAGCGCTGTCGCAGCGGCGGATACCCCGGCCGCCGCCTCCGGCGCTGGCCTTCAGCAAAACGGGATAGCCCACCGTCTCCGCCACGGCCAGAGCGTCCTCCACGGAGGATACCGGCCCGTCGGAACCGGGGGTCACGGGGACCCCGGCGGCGCGCATCAGGTCTCGGGCGGCGGATTTGGAGCCCGCCTTCCGGATGGCGTCCCCGGAGGGACCGATGAAGGTGATGCCGTTTTCCGCGCAGGCGTCGGCAAATTCCGGGTTTTCCGACAGGAAGCCGTAGCCGGGGTGCAGACCGTCGCAGCCGGTGGCTATGGCGGCAGAGAGCAGCGCCTGAGGATTTAAGTAGCTGTCAGCGGCCCGGGGAGGGCCGATGCACACGGACCGGGTGGCCAGCTGGACGTGGAGGGCCTCCGCGTCCGCCTGAGAATACACCGAGACCGTCTCGATGCCCGCCTCCCGGCAGGCCCGCCGCACCCGGAGGGCGATCTCCCCCCGGTTGGCGATCAATACCCGCTTCAGCATGGCTGATAGCGGAACAGAGGCTCCCCGAAGGAAACCAGCGCACCGTTTTCCTTCAAAACCGCCGTGATCTCGCAGTCACAGGGGGCGGGGATCTCGCTCATCATCTTCATGGCCTCCAGCAGGCAGACGGGCTGGCCCTTGCGTACCCGGTCGCCCACCTTCACAAAGGGGGGCTGCTCCGGGGCGGAGGCGGCGTAAAAGGTGCCCACCATGGGGGCGGTGATGGCATCGCCCTCCGGCTCAGCGGCCGCGGGTACCGCCGGGGCAGCAGCCGCTGCCGGGATCACCGGCGCGGCGGGAGCGGAGACGGCCCGCTCCATTTCTATGGTAAATTCCTGGGTGGACAGCTTCAGCTTGGACAGGGAACTGCCCTCAAAGCTGGCCAGCAGGTCCTTCAGTTCTTGATTGGTCATGGAATATCCTTTCCTCGCAAAACCGGACCGCCGGAGGGTCTGTACCCTCCGGCGGACGCACGTTAATTCTTGTGAGCGGCCAGATAGGTCATGATGTCGCCCACCGTTTTCAGGTTAGCGGCGTCCTCCTCGGCGATGGAGATGCCGACGGCCTCTTCCAGGGCCATGACCAGCTCCACGGCGGCCAGAGAATCGGCGCCCAGATCGTCAGCCAGAGAAGCGGTGGGGGTCACGGCTTCGGCGTCGCAGCCCAGAGTCTCCACAATGATGTCACGCACTTTTTCAAATTCCATGATAGATCTCCTTGTTTCGGTGAAAGTCGGCTCTTGTTAGTTAAAAACATTTACTTAAAATAATTTAACTAAAAGAATTGAACTATATAATAGCGGACGCCCCTCCCATTGTCAAGACAAAAATTGTGAATAAACGGTTAAAACCTGGGAAAGTGGGGGCGCAGCCTATTTTTTGATTGACAGGGGAAACTGGATGTACTATCATCCAATCAGAAAGATGTATCTGCAACTATCTCTTGACCGGGCACAGGCTCCGGGGAAAGGAACGCTATGGATCTCACAGAGCGCAAGATCACGAAAATCGCACGGGAGGCCAGCAAGCTGGCCGTCCGGACGCTGAAGGAGGACGGTATCGGCACAGCGGAATACGATTTCATCCATCTGGTGCGCCACCATCCCGGCATCACGCAGGCGGAGGTCCGGGAGCAGCTCCGTGTGGACAAGGGAGCCGCCGCCCGCCGGGCGGCCAGTCTGGAGGCCAAGGGCTACCTGATCCGGCAGGCCAACCCCAAGGATGGCCGCAGCCAGCTGCTTTTCGCCACGGAAAAGGCGGAGGGCCTGCGGAACTCCAAGGCGCAGGTGGAGACCACCTTTTATGAATGGCTGCTGGCGGAGCTGCCGGAGGCGGAGAAGGTCGCTTTCTGCAAAACGCTGGACACCATCTATCGCCGTTCCAAGCAGGAGAGCCGGGCGGGCTTCCCCCACATCACGGCCCTGACGGAGCAGGGGGAGGGGGAGCGCCATGAGTAAGCGGCAGCTTCCGCCGGACCGGGTCAGCTCCTATTTCCGGGCGGAATCCGGGGTGCTGGTGGTCATCACCGTGACGGGTCTCCTCTATAATATAGGTCTGGTGGCAGGCCCGTGGTTCGAGGGACAGATGACGGAAACGCTGGCCCGGATCCTCTTGGGAGCGGGCAGCTTTTCCACCATGGTCTCTCTGGCGGCGGGGTACATCGCCGTTGTCGCCGCGGTGCAGGGACTTCGGTTTTTGAAGCGGTTCTATGTCCGGCGCTTTGCCAACAAGGTGAACCGCCGCATGAAGCGGGTCCTGTACGGCGCACTGGTCCGGTCGGATCGGGAGGACTTGGAGCGTGATGGCGCGGGAACGGTGCTGACCAAGGCCATTTCCGACGTGGACGACTGCGCCGAGGGGATGCGGAAATTTACCACGGAGGTATTCGACACCGGCGTGGCCTTGGCGGCCTATGCCGGGATGCTGCTGTGGTATGACTGGCGGCTGGCGCTGCTGTCCATGGCCTTTCTGCCGGGGAGCTACGCGCTGGCGGAGCGGATGAAGCGGCCCGTCCAGCGCACCGGCGCGGCCTTCAAGGAGCAGGCCGGGATTTTGAATGCCGCCACCATGGATCGAGCGGTCAACGCCCTGACCTACCGGGTCTTTGGCCGGGAGGAGGAGCGCCGGGCAGCCTATGAGGAGCACCTCACCGCTTACGAACACGCCGCTGTAAAGGCAAACCTGTGGACAGCGTCCCTGCCGCCGCTGTACCGGGTGCTCTCCATGATCGGGGCGGCGCTGATCCTGTATTTCGGCGGGAAAAACGTGCTGGGCACCGGCTGGACGGTCTGGTCCATCGCGGAATTCACCACGTTTCTGGCCTGCTTTACCAAGCTGGCCACCAAATCCTCCAAGGCGGCAAAGCTGTTCAACGCAGTCCACAAGGCGCAGGTGTCCTGGAAGCGCATCCAGCCCCTGATGCGGGAGATCCCCGCCGTGCCCGCCGTTTCCGCCGGCAGGGTGGAGCGTCTGGAGGTCCGGGACCTCACCTGCGGCTATCCCGGTGACGTGCCGCTGTTCTCCGGGCTGGATTTGACCGCCTGCCGGGGGCAGATCATCGGCGTCACCGGGCCGGTGGCCTGCGGCAAATCCACGCTGGGCAAGGCGTTCCTCTGCGAGCAGCCCTACGGCGGCAGCATCCGGCTGGACGGCCGGGAGCTGGCGGAGCTGCCCCAGTGGGAGCGGACGGGCCTTGTGGGGTATCTGGGCCATGACCCGGAGCTGTTCAGCGGCACGATCCGGGAAAATGTGCTGCTGGGAGACACGGGCGATCCCATGGATTACCTCCGGGCTGTGTGTCTGGACGGCGAAGTGGCGGCCATGACGGAGGGGCTGGAGACCCGGGTGGGCACCGGCGGCGTCCGGCTTTCCGGCGGTCAGGCCCAGCGGCTGGCGCTGGCCCGGACGCTGGCCCATCAAAGGCCCCTGCTGATTCTGGACGATCCCTTTTCCGCGCTGGACCGGGCTACGGAGGCGGAGATCTTCGCCCATCTGCGGCATCTGGCGGCGGACAGCGTGGTAATTCTGATCTCCCACCGGCTGTACCTGTTCCCGGAGCTGGATCGGGTGATCTGGCTGGAAAACGGGGAGGCCAAGGTGGGGACCCACGAGGAATTGGTGGGGAATACCCCGGATTACGCGGCGCAGTTTGACGCACAGAGGGAGGAGAACAGCCATGAATGACTGCAAAAAAGCAGCCCATGTGGGGACTGTGGTACTGGAAACGGTGAAAGACCACCTCGGGCTGTCCCTTACCATTCTGGCGGTGGTGGCAGGGGCCGTAGGCGCGGCGCTGGTGCCGCCGCTGGTGCTGGGCCGCATCGTGGACGGTCTCACCGCCGGGGAGGGGCTGACCCTCCGCCTGCCCCTGTGGTATCTGGCCTTCACCGCATTGGCGGGAGGGCTGGAATCCGCCCGGGAGAGCGCGTTGACGGTATTCGGCCAGAAAACCACCCACGCCCTGCGGAGCCGTCTGATGGAAAAGGAGGGCCGCCTGCCCGCCGACGAGCTGAACCGTCAGGAGCCGGGGGCGCTGGTGTCCCGGTTCGTGGGGGACGTGGACACGGTGGAGACCCTGTTCACCGCCGGGATCATCAGTATGGCGGCGGATGCCTGCCGGATCCTCAGTATTCTGATCGTGGTGTGGCAGTGCAGCCGGGGGCTTGCCTATCTGCTGCTGGCGCTGCTGCCGGTGCTGTTCCTCTTTACCCGGTTCGTCCAGAAGCGGATGCTGCACAATCAGCTGAAAAACCGGAAGGCGGTGAGTCGGGCCTCCGGATATGTGCCGGAGACGGTGCGGAACCTCCGCACCATCCGCACGCTGGGCAAGGAGACCTACATGGAGACCCGGTACGATGGCGCGCTGGGGGAGAGCTACCGGGCCATTGAGGGCACCAACTTCTATGACGCCCTGTATTCCCCCGTGATCCTCACGGTGAACGCCGCTGTGGTGGGCGCGGTCATGCTGTTGTCCGCCTCCGGAGACCCGGCGGTGCTGACGCTGTTCGGCATGACCGCCGGTACCGCCGTGACGGTGATGAACTACATCAGCCAGATCTTCTCTCCTCTGGAAAGTCTGGGCATGGAGATCCAGACCATCCAGTCCGCCGTGGCGGGCGTTCGCCGGATCAATGACTTTCTGGCCCAGCCGGAGCAGGAGACAGTGGCCCAGGAAACGGAAGATCCCGCCGCTCCCATGGTGGAGCTGCGGGATGTGGACTTCGGCTATGAGGCAGGGCAGAACGTTCTGCGTCATTTAAATATGGAGATCCGGGAGGGAGAGCTGGCTACCCTGTCCGGCCGGACCGGCGCGGGAAAGAGCACCGTGTTCAAGTTGGTGCTGGGGCTGTATGCCCCCCGGCGGGGCACCGTCCGGATCCAGGGCGTGGATCCCCGGTCCCTCACCGGCCCGCAGCGGCGGGCACTGTACGGCTATGTGGAGCAGCGGTTCCATCCAGTCCCCGGCACCGTCCGGGATCAGATCACCCTGTATGATGACACCATCACGGAGGGGCAGGTCTGCCGGGCCGCGGAGCTGGCGGGACTGGCGGAGGCCATCGGCACCCTGCCCGAAGGCTTCGACACCCCCTGCACCCCGGACATTTTCTCTCAGGGACAGTGGCAGTTGTTGTCCATCGCCCGGGCGGTGGCGGCGGACCCCAAGCTGCTTCTGCTGGACGAGATCACAGCCAATCTGGACGCGGAGACGGAGCGGGCGGTGCTGCGGGCCTTGAAGCGGGCTACGGCGGACCGGACGGTGCTCTCCATTTCTCACCGGGTCGGGGCGGACACGGGACGGCTCATTCCCATTGGGGAGGAGTCATAGCCAGAAACCGGGCCAGCGCGGGGTTGGGGTTGGTGGTCTGCCACGCGGCGATGATTTCCTCCACCTCTCCCTCGCCGATGAGGGGGACAAACACCAGATTGTCGGCGTTGTAGAGCTTTTCCACGCAGTAGGCGGGGAGGATGGAAATGCCTTCCTCGGCGGAGACCATCATGAGGATGCTCTCCGTGTCGGCGGAGCGGAAGAGGATGTTGGGCTTGTAGCCCGCCTCGTTGTAAAGCTGCATGAAAAAGGCGTCGCCGTAGGAATCGTCGGCGGCGTCAGGGGACATGTAGAGGATGGTCTCTCCCCGCAGCTCCTGCCGCCGGAGCTGCTGCCGCTGGGCCAGCGGGTGTCCGGCGTACAGCGCCACCACCAGCCGGGCCTTTTCCACGGTGCGGCAGGACACGCCCTCCTGGGTTTTCAGGTTGGTACTGTCCCAGGTGAAAATGATGTCGTATTCATGGTGCAGCAGCCCCGCCGCCAGCGCGTCGGTGGAGCAGCGGTAAAAGGTGATGAGCACGTTGCTGTTCTGCTGGTGAAATTGGCGGATATGGGCGGACAGGTCGCTGCGCTCGTACCCCCGGACGTAACCCACCCGCAGTGTGCCGGAGAGTCCGGTGGAGGCGTCATGGACCCGCTCCTGCGCCCGGCTCATCCGCTCCAAGATCCCCTTGGCCTCCCGGAGGAAGATGGTCCCCGCGGAGGTCAGGCTCACGGGCCGGGTGCTCCGGTCAAAGAGAGGACAGCCCAGCGTTTCCTCCAGCAGACGGATCTGCTGGGTGATGGCGGTCTGGGAAATGTAGAACTGCTCGGCGGCTTTCGTGAAGCTGCGGCTCTCCGCCGCGGCCACGAAATACTTCAGCTGATTTCGATTCATAACGCCCTCCCACGACACAAAATAAGTTTTTCTTATTTTATCATGAAGAAATCCCCCTTGTAAAGGGGGATTTTTTTCGCTAAGATAAGTGCATATTTGTTGTGTGTAAGCGAGGTACTTAGAAATGCAAAGAGAATCCTTCGGCTCCCGGCTGGGCTTCCTGCTGGTGAGCGCCGGATGCGCCATCGGCATCGGCAACGTGTGGCGCTTCCCCTATATTACCGGCAAGAACGGCGGCGGCTACTTCGTCCTGTTCTATCTGGTGTGCCTGCTGCTGTTGGGCGTCCCCGTGATGACCATGGAGCTGGCGGTGGGCCGCGGCGGCCGCAAGAGCGCCGTGCTGGCCTACAAGAATCTGGAAAAGCCCGGCTCCAAGTGGCACCTCCACGGCTGGTTCTGTCTGGCGGGCTGCTATCTGCTGATGATGTATTACACCACCGTCACCGGCTGGATGGTGAACTACTTCGGCAAATTCCTCACCGGCGGCTTTCACGCCGGTATGACCGGCGACGAGATCTCCGGGATGTTCGGCACCATGCTGGGCAGCCCCGGCTCCATGGTCATCTTCACGGAGCTTGTGGTGGTCACCGGCCTGATCGTGTGCAGCTTCGGCCTTCAGAAGGGCCTGGAGCGGGTGACCAAGGTCATGATGATCTGCCTGCTGGCACTGATCGTGGTGCTGGCGGTCCACAGCCTGACCCTTTCCGGCGCGGCGGAGGGCATGAAGTTCTACCTGCTGCCCTCCGTGGACACCATCCGGGAGCACGGTCTCGGCAGCCTCATCACCGACGCTATGAATCAGGCGTTCTTCACCCTGTCTCTGGGCATCGGCGCCATGGAGATCTTCGGCAGCTACATGAGCGACGAGCAGACCCTCCCCGGCGAGGCTGTCCGCATCTGCATTCTGGATACCTTCGTGGCCCTCATGGCGGGTGCCATCATTTTCCCTGCCTGCTTCACCTTCGGCGTTGCGCCCGGTGAAGGCCCCGCGCTGATCTTTCAGACCCTGCCGCCTCTGTTCGTGAACATGTCCGGCGGCCGCTTCTGGGGCACGCTGTTCTTCCTGTTTATGGTGTTCGCCAGCTTCTCCACGGTGCTGGCGGTGTTTGAGAACATTCTGGCCGTCTGCATGGACACCTTCGGCATCAGCCGCAAGAAGGCCGTGCTCATCAACGGCGTACTGCTTGCCCTCCTGAGCCTGCCCTGCGTGTTCGGCTACAACATCTGGAGCGATTTCCATCCCATTCTGGGCAAGGACGTGCTGGACAGCGAGGACTTCCTCGTGAGCGGCCTGCTGCTGCCCATCGGCTCTCTGGTGTACCTGCTGTTCTGCGTCAGCAAGTGGGGCTGGGGCTTCGACAAGTATGTGGCGGAGGCCAACAAGGGCAAGGGCCTGAAATTCGCCAAGTGGCTGAAGCCCTATTTCCAGTTCATTCTGCCGGCGCTGATCGTTGTGATCTTCCTACAGGGCCTGCTGTAAAGCGGAACAATATTACAGCAATAGAGGGGGACATTTTCCCTGTACGGGACATTTTCCCATCAGCCTGCCCAGGGAAATGACCGGAAATGCAAGAAATATAAGAACATAGGAGGCGTGTCAACAGACACGCCTCCTATGACTTTTATTGGGGGAATTTACAGAAGCCAACTCATGCGATGTTACAGCACCAGTGCCTCCTTCAATACCCGGAGGGAGGTCAGGTGGCCCTCCAGCATGGGCATGGTCAGGTCCTCCATTTCCAGAGACACGTCGCCGTCATAGCCCGCCATCCGCACGGTGGAGAAAAACTCCTTCCACCACTGGGAGCCGTGGCCGCAGCCCACAGCCACGTAATTCCACGAACGCGTGCGGAACTGGTCGATGGTCTTCGTGTCCAAAAGGCCGTTTGGTCCGACCATCCGCCGTTCCGGGCGGGAATCCTTGCCGTGGACATGGTAGAGAGCGCCCTGCTCCCCCAGCACCCGGGCGGCCTCGATGGGGTCGCCGCCCATCCAGAACAGGTGGGAGGGGTCCAGATTCATGCCCACCATGGGGCCAACGGCCTCCCGCAGACGGAACAGGGTCTCCGGGTTGTACACCAGCTGCATCCCGTGGTTTTCCAGCGCGATCTGACGGATGCCGCAGTCCTCCGCCATACGGACCAGTTCCTTCCACTTGGGGATGGCCACCTCGTTCCACTGGTAGTCCAGAATGTCCTGGGTCTCCGGCGGCCAACTGGTGGTGATCCAAACGGGGGTCTTGTCGCCGGGACAGCCGGCGGGCAGGCCGCTCATCATCACGATCTTCTCCACGCCCAGCAGCTTCGCCAGACGGAAGGTTTTCTCCGTCACCTCCCAGTCCTTCTGGAAGGCAAGGGGGTTGCCGGAGCAGTTCAGGGCGCACAGGGCGATATTCCGGCGGCGAAGCTGGTCCATCCAGCGCTGCCGGGCCGTTTCGGAGCCAAGCAGCTCGTCCAAGTCGATGTGGGGCGCGCCGGACCAGTTGCCGGTGCCGATCTCCACCGCCTGAACGCCCTGCGCCACGCAGAAATCCAGCATGGCCTCAAAGGGCATATCCAATGTGCAGGTTTTGATAGAAAGCCGCATAGGGGACCTCCTTGGTCATTGATCTTTTTAGGGGCCGCCGCGGGGCGGCGCATGAAGATCGTCTTTTTTCGCGGGGAGTTGAGGGGCGCTATTCCTTGGTGAACCACAGGTCCAGATCCACAGGACCCTCGACGCCGTCCACAACGCCGCTCTCGCTGTACTGCCAGAGGGTCACGCCCCGGTCCAGCGCCGGGACCGGGCCGTAGCTGGCCAGCCAGACCGGCAGGTGCGCCAGCGCCTCCATGCCGTACATACTTCCGGCCCAGTGGAGGTTCATGTAGACCACCGGCTCATAGCCCGCCTGACGGATCACGTCGCAGAAGGCGAGGGCGTTCTGGGTGGCCTGTTCGCCGGTGAGATCGTCGGTCCGGGCCTCGTCCGCCGTGTAAAATTCCAGATCATAGGCAATGGGGCCGCTGACGTTCGTCCCCCGGAGCCGCTCCACCACGAATCGGGCTTCCTCGGCGGCTTCCTCCTCCGTGACGGCCTGAGAGTAGAAGTAAACGCCCACCGTCAGCCCCGCATTGGCGGCGTCGGCGGCGTTCTGGGCGAAGGCGTTGTCCTCCACCAAAGCCCCGGTGCCGTAGCCCCGGAAGCCAACCCGCAGCATGGCGAAGTCCGCTCCGGCGGCTTTGACGGCGGGCCAGTCCACGTTCCCCTGATAGCTGGAAACGTCCACCCCGGCATAGGCGGTAACGCCGGGGGCGTCATATTGGTAAAACGGCTCCCTGCGGGTCAGGGCTTCCTCGTTGACGGAGATGCCCGGCCCCGGCGCGGTATGGGCCCACCATTCCAGAATACCCCAGATCCCAAGGCCCGCCAATACCAGCACCGCCAGCAGCCAGCCACGGCGGTTGGGCGCGGCCCGCTTGCCGCCTTTCTTTTTTTCTTCCATGTGTTTTCCCCCTCTTTTCTGCTCATAGACTACCACCGGCGGCGCTGCCTTTGGTGAACAAAGTCTGAATTTGCCGCAAAAAGGGGAGGGGACGGCTCAGGTTTCCTGCGCCAGCATCCGCAGGGCGAACAGGGTGTGGAGCGCCGCGCCGGTGGGGAGAACGTCCTCGTTGAACACCACCGCCTCGTTGTGCATGGGCTTGCCGTAGCGAGGGTCCTCCTGCGGCGTTCCGGCACCTAACAGCAGATAGGCGCAGGGCAGCGCATAGGTGAAGGAGGCGAAGTCCTCGGAGCCCATGCCCCCCTGATCCAAACGGTACACCTTTTCCTTGCCCGCCAGCTCCTCCGCCCAGCCCGCGACCTGCTCCATCAGGGCGGGATCGTTTACCAGCGGCGGCGCGGAGGCGATCTCCTCCAAATGGGCGCTGCCTCGGAAGGCCGCCGCCGTGTTCTCCGCGATGACCCGGATGCGCTCCATGATCCGGGCGCTGAGCTCCCGGTCAAAGGTGCGGATGGTGCCCTCCAGCACGGCCTCCTCCGGGATGATATTGGGGGCCTGTCCCCCCTGGAACCGGCCCACCGTCACCACGGCAGGCTTCTTCGCGGAGATCTCCCGTGCGGTCAGCTCCTGCAGGGAGAGGTAGATGTGGGCGGCGATGTTGATGGGGTCCACGCCGGTCTCCGGCATGGCCCCGTGGCAGCCGGTGCCCCGGACGGAGACCCGGAACAGGGTGCAGCCCGCCATGAATGTCCCCCGGCCGCAGAGCACCATGCCGGAGGGGGTGCCGGAGTTGACGTGGAGAGCCAGCGCCGCTTTGGGCGTCGGCGCATCCTTCAGGACTCCGGCCGCCAGCATGGACTTGGCCCCGGTGAAGCCCTCCTCATCCGGCTGGAACACCAGCCGCACCGTGCCCTTCAAGTCCGCCTGATGCCGCTTGAGTAAAGCGGCGGCGCTTAACAGCATGGCGGCGTGCATATCGTGGCCGCAGGCGTGCATGGCGCCGTTTTCCGACTGAAAATCCAGCCCCGTGGCCTCCCGGACCCGGAGAGCGTCCATATCCGCCCGGAGCAGCACGCACCGGCCGGTGTCCTCACCAGTGATGTCCGCCACCACGCCCCCGGCCAGCGGGCGGGGAGCGTATCCCAGCGCCGTCAGCCGTTCCGTCACGTAGGCGGCGGTGCGGGGCAGGGAGGGACCCACCTCCGGGTCTCGGTGCAGGGTCCGGCGATCCGTCAGAAGCTGGGGCTTCAGGGCTTCCGCCTCTGCCAGCAGAGCTTTGGTATCCATGGTCATAGCACGTCATCCTTCCTTTGAACTGCGCCGTTTCCGGCAAGCTTATAATACGGTTATTATACCGCAGGGCGATGCATTGTCAAACACCGCCGGAGAAAAAACGGAGCTGCGCCAAGTATCTTTCTTATTTTCCTGATAGGACTTCGGCGAGAAAAGTGAGTACGAACTGTCTTGGTAGCCGCTGGCGGCGCTGGACTGAGCGGCAGAGGCACTTGCCGCAAAGGGCAGAGCTTGGGCGTGCAGATCAGCCAGTTCTGGTGATACAGGCCAACCAAGCTGTGAAGTAAGCGGGACAAAGTGTTTAAATTTTTGCCGGGCAGAAATTGAGACTTGGAAAAATTGATTAATAAAAGGCGCACACCTCTTCCAAAGCAGTTTGGGAGGGGTTAGCCTTTTTCCTTACAGGAGGCTGTGATCCCGGGACTGAAATTCGGACAGGATTACTACGATGATCTGCTGGCGAAATACACCCACAAGAAGGAGCTGTTCCTCAAGGGACTGGATGATCTGCACATCATCCACAACGATCCGGAGGGGGCGTATTATGTCCTGCTGGACATTTCCGAATTCGGCTATGACAGCGATCTGAAATTCTGCGAGGATCTGGCCCGGCTGGTAGGCGTCGGAGCAGTGTCCGGCTCCAGCTTCTTCCGCGAGCCGGTGAATCATCTGATCCGCTTCCACTTTGCCAAGAAGGACGAGACGCTTCTGAATGCCCTGAACCGACTGGAAAGTCTTCGGGCAAAAATCCCCTCCCGCAAAAGGAACTGAAAGAGACCGCTCTCAAGCGGGAAGCCTCACAAGAGCAGGGCGTATCTGTCAGCCGTGCTGCGAGAAATCCACGCTGCCCGAGATTGCAGAGATATTACCCCGGCGTGGTATTTCTGCCGTCCATGACCGTGGGGGCCACGGACGCCCACCACTATGAGCAGATCTGCGACACCTGCCTGCGGTGCAGCCCCTTCATGGCGGAGCCGCAGGAAGCGGCCACCGGCGTCCACGGGACCAACGAGCGCATCCCGGTGCGAGCCTATTTGCAGGGCATTCGGGACCTCATCGACCTAATGGAGCACGTGAACCTATCCTGCTAATGTGCTAAGGCGCGTATGTGCATCCGAGACCGCACTTCAGAAATTGAACGAGTGAAAAAGCTGCCGGGGAGTTAATCTCCCCGGCGGCTTTTTTGCGGTCAGTAGAAGGTTGGATTCTCACAGAAAAATGCCCGAAGGAGATGTTCCTTCGGGCATTGCGTGTATTCGGCAGAAATCAGCTGCTTTTTCCCAGATACGCTTCCTTCACCCGGCTGTCCGCCAGCAGCTCCGCGCCGGTGCCGGACATGGTGATGGTGCCGGTCTCCAGCACATAGGCGAGGTCCGCGATCTTCAACGCCATGTTGGCGTTCTGTTCCACCAGCAGCACCGTGACGCCCTGCCGGTTGATCTCCCGGATGATGGAGAAGATGTCCTGCACCACCAGCGGGGCCAGGCCCAGAGACGGTTCATCCAGCATCATCAGCTTGGGGCGGGACATGAGGGCACGGCCCACGGCCAGCATCTGCTGCTCGCCGCCGGAGAGGGTGCCCGCCAGCTGCCAGCTCCGCCCTTCCAGACGGGGAAATAGGCTGTACACCCACTGGATGTCTTTTTCAATCTCTGCCTTGTCCCGGCGCAGATAGGCCCCGATCTTCAGATTTTCCAGCACCGTCATATCCGGGAAGACCCGGCGGCCCTCCGGACTCATGGCGATGCCGGTGGAGATGATCTTGTCGATGGACTTGCCCAGCAGCTCCTGCCCGTCCCACTGGACGGAGCCGCCGGAGGCCTTTACCAGTCCGGTGATGGTCCGCAGGGTGGTAGATTTGCCCGCGCCGTTGGCGCCGATCAGCGTCACGATCTTGCCGTCCGGCACTTCCAGAGAAATGCCCCGGAGGGCCTGAATGCCGCCGTAGTGGACCTGGAGGTTTTCAATTTTAAGCATCGTCCGCCACCCCCAGATACGCGTCGATGACGCGCTGATTTTTTTGGATCTCCGCCGGTGTGCCGTGGGCGATCAGCTTGCCGAAATCCAGCACATAGATGCGGTCGGAAATGCCCATGACCAGATTCATGTGGTGCTCGATGAGGAGGATCGTGATCTTGAATTTTTCCCGGATCTCCCCGATAAAGGCTGTCAGCTCCTCCGTTTCCTGAGGGTTCATGCCGGCGGCCGGCTCATCCAGAAGCAGAAGCTTTGGCTCCGCCGCCAGCGCCCGGGCGATCTCCAGCCGCCGCTGCTTGCCGTAGGGCAGGCTGGTGGCCAACTCATTTTTCACATCGGCCAACCCTACGATCTCCAGCAGCTCCTCCACCTGCGCTCGCTGGGCCGCCTCCTCCTTCCGGTTCAGCCGGAACGCGGCGGAAAACACGCTGCTGGTGGAGCGGCAATGCTTGGCGATGAGCACATTGTCGAACACCGTCTGGGTCTTCCACAAACGGATGTTCTGAAAGGTCCGGGCCATGCCCGCCCGGGTGATCTTGTCCGGGGTAGGGGAGAGGGTCTCCGTGTAAAGTCCGTCACACTGGCCCTTGTACTGCTTTTTCATTTTGCCCTGGGGGTGGTTTTCGATGATCTTCGCCCCGTCGAACCACACCGCGCCGTTGGTGGGCTGGTATACGCCGGTGATGACATTGAAGGCGGTGGTCTTTCCCGCGCCGTTGGGTCCGATGAGGTCCACGATCTCCCCCTCGTTGACCTCCAGCTCCAGATCGTCCACAGCCACAACGCCGCCGAACTGCATGGTGATGTGATCCAGTCTCAAAAGCTGCTCACTCATGGCTGTACCGCCTCCTTCTTCGCTTTTTTCTGCCGCTTTTTCAGGAGATCCGGCAGCTCTTTATCTCCCATGATGCCCTTTCGGAAGAACAGCACCACCACCATGATGATGACGGAGAACACCACCATCCGGAAGCCGGTGCGCAGGAAGGGGACCTTGAAGCTGCCGATGTAGGTCTCGGTATCCAGAAACCGCAGCCACCACTCACTGGCCGCCACATACAGGAATGCCGCGATGCAGCTGCCGGAGATGGAGCCGATACCGCCGATGACCACGATCAGCAGGATCTCGTAGGTCATGACCGTGGTGAACACCTTGGCCTGAGCCTGATTGGCGAACATAGCGAACAGGCCGCCGCCCACTCCGGCGAAAAACGAGCTGATGCAGAAGGCCAGCCGCTTGTGGCGGGCCAGATTGATGCCCATGGCCTCTGCCGCCACCTCATCGTCCCGGATAGCCTTGAAAGCCCGGCCGTAGGTGGAGTTGATCAACAGCACGATCACCGCCACGCACACCCCCGCCAGCAGAAACGGTACGAAGGTGGACAGCCGCAGGATCACCTTGCCGTCGGCATTCTGGATATTGAAGCTGGAGAAGGTGGGGAAGTTCTTCAAGGCGTTGGCACCGTTGGTCACAGGGTCGAGGGGGTCCCACTGGAAAATGGCCCGGATGATCTCCGCGAAGCCCAGGGTGGCAATGGCCAGATAGTCGGATTTCAGACGCAGCACCGGCAGGCCGATGAGCCACGCCACCGCTGCCGCCACGCAGCCGCCCAGAAACAGGGCCAGCAGAACGCCCAGCACCAGCCCCACAGCCCCGCCGCCGAACAGCTCCGGCAGGGAGAACTTCACGGGGGAGCCGTTATAGAGATAGTACACCGCTTCCCGGTCCGCCGTGGGTATGGTGAGAATGGCGTAGGTGTAAGCGCCCAGCAGCATGAAGCCCGCCTGTCCCAGAGAAAACAGGCCGGTGAAGCCGTTGAGCAGGTTCATGGACACCGCCACCAGCGCGTATACCGCGCCCTTTTTCAGAACGGTGAACAGCATACCCGTGGGCTTCATGGTGTTTTCCAGCAGGATGACCAGCGCCAACAGTGCCAGCGCGCAGAGCAGGGCGATCACCGTGCCCCGTTTGCTTTTCTTTTCGTTCAGCACAGTCGATCCCCCCTTACACTTTGTCCGTGACCTTTTCGCCGAACAGACCCGTGGGCTTCACGCAAAGCACCACGATCAGGATGGCGAAGGTGAAGGCGTCGGAAAAGACGCTCCAATCGGAGCCTTTGATGACGCTCTCGCAGATACCGATGAGAAACGCCCCTACCACAGCGCCGGGAATGGAGCCGATACCGCCGAATACCGCCGCTACGAAGGCCCGCAGTCCCGGCAGGGAGCCGGACAGGGGGACGATGGACTGGTAGTTGGTGAAGTACAGCAGGGAGCCGATGGCCGCCAGCAGAGAGCCGATGATAAAGGTCACGGAGATCACGCTGTTGATCCGGATGCCCATCAGCTGCGCGGTTTCAAAATCCCGGGACACGGCCCGCATGGCCATGCCGATCCGGGTGTGGTTGATGAGCTGGGTCAGGGCCGCCACCAGAAGCACCACCAGCACCGGCGTGACCACCGTCACATACTTGGTGGATACCCCCGCAATGGTCAGCTGGTTGGACAGACCGGGCAGAGCGGGGTACATCTGGGGCAGGCCGCCGGTGACGTAGGTCGCCAGATTTTGCAGCAGATAGCTGACACCGATGGCGGAGATCATCACCGACATCCGGGGGGCTGTCCGCAGAGGCTTGTAGGCCGCCCGCTCGATGATGAAGCCCAGCAGCACAGTCAGAATGATCATCAGGGGAATGGCCGCGGCCAGCGGCAGGCTGGTGCTGAGGTAGACCATCATCAGACCGGCTACCATGAATACATCGCCGTGGGCGAAGTTGATCAGCCGCAGGATGCCGTAGACCATGGTGTAGCCGATGGCGATGAGGGCGTACTGCCCGCCCAGCGATATGCCGGAGAGCAGAATGGAGATGCCGTATTGCACGGGGAACCCTCCCTTTTCTTTCAAGTTTTACGCGGAAAGCATGCGGCGGAGCCGTCTTGAAAAAAGCCGCAGAGCGGCTGCTTTCGGGGCGGTCCCGGCCTTGGGGTGCTTTCACGCGAACCGTCTGTAAACGGTAAGACCGCCTGGCGGGGGAGTCCCCGCCAGGCAGGTCGGCAGGATCGGATCAACCGGCTTTCTGCATCGTTTCCAGAGCCCAGGCGTTGTTGGCGGTGTCAGCCACCTTGATGTAGGCAGTGTCGCGGATAGCGTCGCCGATGTCATCAAAGGCGATGTCGCCGGTGACGCCGGTGTAGGTCACACCGGGCAGCGCGGCCTTGACGGCGGCGGGATCGGTGGAGCCGGCGGCCTTCAGGGCCTCCAGCGCCACATAGTAGGCGTCATAGCCCATGGCGGTGACGGCTGCGATGGTGTCATTGCCGCCGTTGTTGGTCATGGCGGTGGCGTCCTCGTTCAGCCAGGCCTTGATGCCCTCGTCGAATTCGGGAGAGCCGCCCTCCTGATAGAAGGTGGAGACATACAGCTTTACGTCAGAGCCGGAAGCGGCTTCCAGAACCATGTTGCTGTCCAGCGTATCGGAGCCCAGAATGGGGATCTCCAGACCCATGGAAGCGGCCAGCTTCACGATCTGAGTGGAGTAGGAGATGGACACGGGGCAGAAGATGACTTCCGCGCCGGAGGAGACAGCCTTCGACAGGTAGGTGCTGAAGTCGGAGGTGTTGGTGGGGAAGGAGTCGGTGATGACCTCGCCGTCAAAGGCGTCGGTGAAGTACTTGATCAGGCCCTGATCGTACTCGTTGCCCAGCTCGCCCAGGCAATAGGCCTTCTTGGCGGAGAACTTCTCCTGCGCGAAGTTGGCCAGAACGGTGCCCTGGAAGGGGTCCAGGAAGCAGATGCGGAAATAGTAGTCATTGCCCGCAGTGACGCCGGGGTTGGTGCAGGTCACGCCGATGGCGGCCAGACCCGCTTCACCGAAGATGGGGCCGCCGGCCATGGCGCAGCTGGAGCCGTAAGTACCCAGCACCAGAGAAACGTCCTTGCTCACCAGCTCAGAAGCGGCGGTAGGAGCCTTGGCGGAATCGGAGCCGTTATCGGCATAGACCAGCTCTACCTTGTAGGTCTCGCCGCCGATGTCCACGGTGGGGGTCATGTGGTTGGCGTACTGCATACCCAGCAT
>ENA-ORTG01001104-ORTG01001104.1-human-gut-metagenome-genome-assembly--contig:-NODE-1104-length-25992-cov-3.689016_pt1 | contig 25992 bp, 16 predicted proteins | sample MGYA00241906_ERZ509176 | MGnify/ENA primary metagenome ERZ509176 (study PRJEB26280, sample SAMEA2338811) | human gut metagenome | biome: human gut; feature: human-associated habitat; material: faeces...
ACGCCACCTTAAAGGCGGCGTTTTTTAATTCATTTTTCATAAACTTTTACCAAAAGCTGTTTTTATCTTTCATCTTTCACCATAAACAACTGATAATCAACAATGACTATTTTTCAACAATAACCCTATTGGTTACGAATGCTAATGCATAGCTTTACAACTCGCCAAACAGCTCGGTTAGCCTCCGACCCTGACAAACGATATATCTGCCCGCCTTGCGCGTTGTCGACAATTAAGAATGTACAAAGTTGATAATATAATGAGAGGATTGTGACCTTAGTACTAAGGGAACTATGGATTTTGTGGGGGAGATTAGGACGGTAATGGTACTTGTTTTCACCCGGTGAATAGTTGTTTGCAGAAAAAAATGACGTTTTTTATATTTGTCCCCTCAAATTACCGACTGTGAAAAAGAATTTTACTTATTTTTGTCAGATAAACAACCATAGTTCCCTTAGAACTAAATCCATTCGAACAACACATCATGGATGAGAAAGCGGACATAAAACGATTCAATAATATTTTCGTCACCCATCGGGACCGATACATTCGGTTCGCCTATTCTTACACATATAATCAAGAAACAGCAGAAGACCTGGTGACGGAAAGCCTGATGTATTACTGGGAGAACCGGCATCGGTTAGAAGAAGTCAAAGACATACCCTTATATATATTAGTCACCCTAAAAAACAAATGCCTGGATTACCTTCAACGTGAACGAACCTGGAATAACATCGCTGAAAACTTACTGTCCAACAAAGAATGGGAACTACAAATGCGCATCTCCAGCCTGGAAGCATGTGAGCCGGAGACATTGTTCAGCAATGAAGTACAAGAACTTGTCAACCAAGCACTGGCCAAACTACCGGAAAAGTCCAGACATATTTTTATCATGAGCCGATATGAAGGGAAAAACTACCAAACAATAGCCAAGGAAACCAACCTTTCAGTGAAGAGTATCGAGTTCCATATCAGTAAAGCTCTGAATTTACTACGCAAAGAGTTAAAAGACTACCTTCCTTGCCTGCTATTTGTGGTGGATTTCTTTTATACTCCCTAAATATTTTCACACCAACCAAACAGTGAAAATAAACCCTCTTGCTAAGAGATGAAAAATAATAAAAAATAGTTCGTTTTCCCTTTAGGGTATTTTTCCTCCCGTTCGCCCTTAATAATAGAAACAGGAAAAAATGGAACAGAAGTTACTACATAAAATGTTTAACGGAGAGGCCACAGATAACGAGCTGACTCAGATCCGCCAATGGGTAAATGCCGATAAAATGAACAGAGAAACTTTCTATCATGAACGTGCCCTGTTCGACGCACTCCAATTAAATGCTTTTCAAAAAGGAAATCATGTCCGCAAGCAGTCCGTACCACTCTGGAAATGGATCGGAAGTGCTGCCGCTGCTGTTATCGTCCTATTCTTATTATATAACATTCCGGTATTCACCACTAAAAATATCCAGCCAGAAATAGCGCTCAACACAATTAAAGTTCCTGCCGGACAACGGGTTGAAGTAACGCTTTCAGATGGGACTCATATCTGGCTGAATGCCCGGTCGGAATTTTCTTATCCGGCTTCGTTTAACGGAAATACAAGAGAAGTCCGTTTAAAAGGAGAAGCATTTTTCGATGTAGCCAAGGATAGAGACAAAAAGTTTATTGTCAATACAGGCCGCTGCGAAGTGGAAGTCTTAGGAACACAGTTTAATGTGGAAGCCTATAACGAAAATGAATTTTCCACAGCCCTCATACAAGGCAGCGTAAAAGTTACCGACAAATCACAGCCAGACGAATCAGTTGTGTTAGAACCCAATAATACAGTCAGTCTCAACAACGGAAAACTGACGGTCACTCCCATCACCGACTTCAATCCATATAGTTGGAAAGAGGGACTTATCACTTTTAAGGATATCAATTTCAAGGATTTGATGAAGGAACTTGAGAAAAATTTCGGTATCCGAATAATTATCGACAATCATACGCTCGACAATTATGCATGTAGTGGGAAGTTCCGTATATCCGACGGGATTGAGCAGGTGTTGAGAGCTTTACAACAAGATGCTCACTTCACCTTCGAGCGAGAGAGCGGAACTGAAATTCGCATTCAATAAACAATTAAATAGATAAGCCTATGAAAAGGAGATAATCAGAATGACGGGCAAACCATGTCCAATGTAAAAATGAAGTTTCAATCTAATATCATTTATTAAACTATCACAAAGATGAAGAAAAGAAAAATTTGTGTATCTCGTGTTTTAAAGATGACATCTCTGTTCTTCCTTTCCTGTGCCATGTGCGCACAAGCAGAAACGGTAAGTTCACAGAGCATACGCATCACTCTTAACAAAAACAATGTCCGGCTGGAAAACATCTTGAACGACATTGAAAGCCAGACTAATTTACTGTTCATTTATAACAAGAACGTAAATGTTAACCGAAAAGTCTCAGTAAATGCCCAAAATACTTCTTTACAGGAAGTATTGCAGAACCTGTTCGACAACAATGTATCCTTCAAAATCGAAGGTTCTTACATCGTTCTCTCACCAGCAGGAGCAACAGGCAGCCCACAACAAGCAAAACACACAGTGAAAGGTGTGGTTGAAGATGCATTAGGTCCTATCGCAGGTGCCAATGTGGTAGAAAAAGGAACAACAAACGGTACGATTACCGATATGGACGGTAATTTCACATTGAATGTAGCACCGAACGCAACGTTGGTCATTTCGTATATCGGCTACAAGGATCAGGAAATTGCGGTCAACAACAAGACAAATATCCAGATTAAATTAGTCGAAGACTCACAAGCATTGGATGAAGTAGTCGTTGTCGGTTACGGTGTCCAGAAACGTGCATCCGTAACAGGATCGGTTGCTTCACTTCAAGCCAAGGATATTGCAACTGTCAAGACTCCGAATGTCAGTAATGCGTTAGCAGGTAAGTTGCCAGGTTTACGTGCCGTACAAAGAAGCGGTGCTCCGGGTGACGACGATGCAAGCATTGATATTCGTGGTTTTGGTAATGCATTAGTTATCGTAGATGGTGTGGAACGAGATTTCAAACAAATCGATGCAAACGATATCGAATCGATCAGTATCTTGAAAGATGCTTCCGCCGCCGTTTACGGTTTTAAAGGTGCAAATGGTGTAATCCTTGTTACAACCAAAAAAGGAGCTGTTGGCAAGCCGAAAATCAACTATAACGGATATGTCGGCATACAGAATATCACTCGTTTCCCAGAATATTTCAATGGATATGAGTATGCAACCATGTTTAACGAAGCACAACAAAACATTGGAGTTGCTGCGCCCTATTCTGCTAAAGAATTAGAACAATTCAAACAAGGTATTGGAACAACAGACTGGTTTAATGAAACCATCAGAAAAACAGCTCCATCCACTTATCACAACTTAAGTGTTTCGGGAGGTGCCGAGAAAGTAAAATATTATTTTTCACTTGGTATGACACACCAAGATGGCATTCTTCGTTCCAATGATATCAATTACAGAAAATACAATGTTCGTTCAAACATTAGTGCAGAAATCATAAAAGGTCTTACTGTTGATTTACAACTAAGCGGACGATTAGATACAAGAATGACACCTGCTTTACCTTACTCAAAAACGAATTTATTTGGTGACATTCAGATGGCAAAACCTGTTACAACGATTTATGCTAATAACAATCCCGAATATTGGGGTAATCCAGCTGGTGGAGGACACAATCCTATACAAGTATCTGATATTGACGAAATCGGATATGACAGAAGAGACAGAAGAGAATTTAATGGCTCTATCACGATGAACTGGGAACTCCCTTGGATAAAAGGACTATCGGCAAAAGCCCTTTTCTCGTATGACTACAATAACAAATATAGTCGTAAGTGGATTAAAGAATACAAAGATTATATATACGACAAAGCAAACGATACATACAATGTTGCAGGGAACAGTCCTATTTCGGAACTGACAACAAGATCTGACAACTATTTCAGGCCCAATGGACAAATTTCTTTAAATTATAAAAATACGTTTGGGAAGCATGACATCGGAGTTTTAGCTCTATGGGAATTCTATAACGATCGTAAGGATTGGATAGAAGCCTATCGTCAATTCACAATTGGTGCCATCGACCAAATTGGGGCAGGAGACAAAGTAAATCTTAATAATGACGGAACAGCTGAAGTTTCCGCACATACAGGTCTGGTTGGACGAATCAACTATGCATATGCCAGCAAGTATTTGGCCGAATTCAGTTTCCGTTACGACGGTTCTTACAAATTCGCCCCAGATAAACGTTGGGGATTCTTCCCTGCTTTCTCTTTAGGATGGAGAATGTCTGAAGAAGAATTCTTCAAAGAAGCATTACCTATGGTTGAAAATTTAAAAATCAGAGGTTCTTATGGGAAAATTGGTGATGAAGGAGACTTCAAAGCCTATCAATATTTGACAGGATATACTTATCCATCAAATGAATACATTTTGGGTTCAGGTGGTGTTCTTAACGGAGCAACTGACAGAGGTATGCCTAACACTAATTTGACATGGTATGAATCTACCACCGCAAACATCGGTTTTGAAGCATCCGCATTGTCAGGGTTATTAAGTCTGGAATTTGATTACTTTATTCGTAAGCGTGACGGTCTATTAGCTACTCGTATCCTTACACTTCCTACCACATTCGGACAGACATTACCGCAAGAGAACTTGAATTCTGACAAAACGCAAGGTTTTGAAATTGTATTGGGGCATCGCCATCAGATTGGAAACTTCACATACGATGTAAAAGCAAACTTCTCTACAACTCGTAATTATAATCGTTATGTAGAAAGAGCAGCTTCTGCCAATTTATACGACAATTGGCGTAACAATAGTAATGATCGCTACAAAGATATCCAGTGGGGTAAGGTTTGTATCGGACAATTCAAAAGTTACGAAGAGATTTTCAACTCTCCAATCCAAGATAACAACGGGAATAAATCATTGATGCCCGGTGATTTGAAGTTTGAGGACTGGAACCATGACGGTATTATCGACGGCAAGGATGATCAACCTATTGGACACGGCAGTACACCGCGTATATATTACGGTTTAAATCTGAGTGGTTCATATAAGGGAATTGACCTAACCGTATTCTTCCAGGGAGCTGCCGGTCACGATATTTTCACCTCAGGAGATTTCATGTATCCGTTTATCCAACAAGGTTTGGGAAATGGAATTACATTATGGTTAGATCGTTGGCATAGAGAAGATCCGTCGGATATGAATAGCGAATGGATACCAGGATATATGCCGGCTCTGCGACCGACTGGATATGGAGCTAATGCGTCCAATAATACTTGGACAATGCACAAAGCCAATTATCTACGTTTGAAAACAATTGAGTTGGGTTATACATTCCCGAAATCATGGATGTCAAAAATCGGCATTGAAAACCTCCGTATTTATGTAAATAGTTTCAATACACTCACTTTTACAAGCAGAGAAGGTCTGATGAAATACATGGACCCGGAAAACAACAACGGAGCATTTAAGTATTATCCACAAATGAAAACGTTTAATTTTGGAGCAAATCTAACATTTTAAAACAGCTAATCTATGAATACAACAAAAATAAAAAGTATCGGACTTGGATTACTTTTGCTCGGAAGTAGTGCTTGTTCCAATTATTTGGAAAAAGAAACTTTCGACATCATCACTCCTGACAAAGTATGGAATGATCCTAAACTGATAGATGCAGTTTTAGTCGGAATGTATTACTATGTCCAAATGGAGGATTTCGACTATTGGTATCGTGATCCTTGGCGTTTGCAAAATGCATCTTCCATGTCGGATGACGCGCAAGGTTCTTTCCAAAAAGATCCACTCTTCGATAATGGAAATGCTACTTATACATATGAAGATGCTTTATTTGAACAAAAATTTTCCGATGTGTATAAATATATCCGCAACTGTAATGATTTCCTGTATCAGATTGAGATTTCAACAATCTTATCTGCAGACAAGAAAAAAGAGTTGGCTGCAGAAGTACGTTTTCTTCGTGCCATGCACTATTTCACTTTGGTTAAACGATATGGAGGGGTTCCACTTATCAAAGAGCCACAAGAATATAATCCATCTGACTTAGAATCTTTAAGAGTACCACGTAACACAGAGAAAGATATCTATGATTTCATTATATCCGAATGCCAAGCCGCAGCTCAAGATCTGCCGGAAACAAGGAGTAATGAGGCTAAATATCGTACTTATAAATATGTAGCATTAACTCTTTGCTCTCGTGCTGCTCTTTATGCCGGTTCTATCGCCCGCTACGGTACAGTACAGTTAAACGGTTTAGTCGGTATTCCATCTTCTGAAGCAGACCGATATTTCCAAACTTCTTATGATGCATCTAAAACAATTATTGAATCAGGGCAGTTTGCACTATACAATAAAAAACCGGACAACAAGAGCCAGAACTACTGTGATATATTCTTAAAAGGCAATGGTGATAACGGAGAATATATTTTCCAAAAGCAATATAATGTTTCCGGTGGAAAAGCACACAGTTGGGACAAACGAAACGCACCATTCTCTTACCGTGGAAGCGGTTGGGGATGTGGTATTGCACCAACTTTGGAACTGGTTGAAGCATACGAATACATAGACGGTTCTGAAGGCTCTTTAAAATTGGAAGAGAACGGCAAACAACGACGTTTCGATGACCCGTATGAACTTTTTGCCAACAAAGACCCACGCCTCTTTGCATCTGTCTTTCTGCCGGGTTCTCCTTGTATGGGTACAAATATCGAATGGATAAGAGGTATCATCGATTTCAAAAACGAAAAACACCAAGCAACCACTCAACCGGACGGTGATAATACTGTAACAATTGACGGAATCACTTATAAAACTTGCGGTAAAGACGGTGGTGCCGATGCTGGCGATGCCTCTAAAACAGGCTTCTACCAAAAGAAGTTCTTCGATGAGACATTGACTAATATGAACATGAACCAATCAGAGACTCCTTGGCCTATCTTCCGTTTAGGAGAAGTGTATCTGAATTTGGCAGAAGCAGCAATGGAGTTGAACAAATCATCCGAAGCATTGGATGCCGTCAACAAGATTCGCGAACGTGCTGGAATCGCCTTATTATCAACTATCAATATGGATAAAGTCCGTCATGAACGCAGAGTGGAACTGGCATTCGAAGGTCATCGTTTCTGGGATCTGAAACGTTGGAGAATCGCTCACTTGGATGTAGCACAAGGTGGTTTAAATGGATTTAGAGGAACCGCATTGTATCCCTGGTATGATATTCGTGATGGCAAATATGTGTTCGAAAGAGGAACTAATCCACCGAAACAGACACGTATCTTCCTTGAAAAAAACTACTATACGAAGATCAACCAAGACGATATTAATTCCAATCCGAATCTCATTCAGAACCCTGGTTATACCAATTAATCATCTAATTTAGAAATTTGATATGAAAAAGATAAGTTTATTACTGATGACCGTTTGTTCACTTTGCTTTACAAGTTGTTTGAGCGATCTGGACAATTATGAATCTCCCAACGGAGGTATCAAAGGGCAAATCCTAGATGCAGAAACGAATGAACCGATTCCACTGCCAGTCCAAGGATCTACCGGTATTATTATCAATATGTTCGAACAGAACACAGAAGCAACACAATCGATCGATTTTTATGCCAAGATGGACGGCTCATACGAAAATTCAAAGTTGTTCAATTGCGACTACAAGATCGTTGTAAACGGTCCGTTTGTTTCTCCTTGCGAAGAGTTTGTAACTGTAAAGGGACAGACAACATTGGATTTGAAGGCAACTCCGTATGCAAGGATCAGTGCTTCAGCACAAGTGACGGGTAAGAAAATTACGATTACATACAAAGTAAACCCAACAAGCAGCAATTTCAAGGTATCCGAAGTGTACGGCTATTGGAATTTTGCGCCAGGTGTTGATAACGGAAATGCCAACCACGCAGAAAAGCAGGCCGTTGAGGAACAGGAAGGTACAATTGTTTTTGATTTGGAAAACAATAAAACCTATCTGGATAATCTGTATAAAATCAATAATAATGGCAATAAAATATATGTACGTATCGGTGCCAAAACAGAAGGCACAGTCAATTACAGTACTATTATAGAAGTGGTTGTACAATAAAAAACCTTTAGGCACAGGTATCTGACAAAAGAATATCTGTGCCTCTTTTATTCTTTAGAACATGGAAAAAAGTATCTTATTCATCAGTCTGGCAGTTCTACCATTATTCGGGTATAGCCAAAATGTATTACCGGACTGGGCTTTAGGCGGCTTTGTCAGACCGGAAAAAGCCAATCCGATCATTACCCCCAATCCTTCCAATCAATTCGACTGTCCCATGCAGGACAAAAAAATAGGATGGGAAGAGAGCGATGTGTTCAATCCCGCAGCAACCGTAAAAGACGGTAAAATATATGTCCTTTACCGGGCTGAGGACAATTCTGCAACGGGAATCGGCAAACGTACTTCGCGTATCGGATTAGCAGAATCCGAAGACGGTATCCACATGAAACGCCGGAAGACCCCCGTCATGTACCCGGACAAAGATAATATGAAGGAATACGAATGGGAAGGCGGTTGCGAAGACCCACGTGTGACAATGACGGAAGACGGTCTGTATGTCATGGCCTACACTTCCTGGAACCGGAAAGTGGCACGCCTCTGCATCGCCACCTCACGTGACCTGGTCAAATGGGAAAAACATGGCCCTGCTTTTGCTAAAGCCTACAACGGACGTTTCAAAGACATTTTCTGCAAATCCGGTTCTATGGTGACAACGATCAAAGACGGGAAACAAGTGCTGACGAAAATCGATGGAAAATACTTCATGTATTGGGGAGAACACGCGGTCTACGCTGCCACCTCCGACGATTTGGTCAATTGGACTCCGATATTGGACGAGAAAAACGAACTGGCGACTGTCATCAAACCTCGTCCTCAATACTTCGACAGTGCATTGACAGAGTGCGGACCTCCCGCTATCCTGACAGACAAAGGCATCGTCTTGCTTTATAACGGCAAGAACCAGACAAACGACAGCAAACGAGACAAGCGTTTCACAGCCGGAGCTTACTGTGCCGGACAAATCCTGACCGATCCAAAAGAGCCGTTGAAAGTGTTGCAACGCCTGGACGTCCCTTTCTTCCGCCCGATGGCTTCATTCGAAAAAAGCGGACAGTATGTTGACGGAACCGTCTTTATCGAAGGTTTGGTCTTTTTCAAAAACAAATGGTATCTCTATTACGGATGTGCAGATTCTCAAGTCAGTGTAGCCATTTACGATCCGGCAAAGAAAACTCCCGGCGATCAGATCCCGAATTAAAAGATTAATTTATGAAAAACATTTTTACAGGAATATTTTTACTTGTGTCTGCCTGCTTCATGCAAGCTCAGACACCCAATTATTACCGAAACCCGGATAAAATATATCTGGATTCGAAAGAAGGACATAACGGAAGTTTTACCTGGCAGATGCATAAAGCCGACGAGACGAAAGATCCGGCTGAAAAAATCTCACAACCAGGCTATCAGACCGGAAAATGGATGCCGGCAATCGTTCCGGGTACAGTTCTGAACTCTCTCGTCCACAACAAGGTATATCCGGAGCCTTATTATGGAATGAATAATAAGCTGGATCGGAATATCATCCCGGATCTTGCCAAAACAGGACGCGAGTTCTACACCTATTGGTTTCGTACGGAATTTGACGTACCGGAAAACTATAAAGACAAAATCGTCTGGCTTCAGGTAGACGGCATCAATTACCGTGCCGAAATATGGGTAAACGGTTATCTGCTTGGCAATATGTCCGGCATGTTCAAACCTGAATATATCAATATCACCGACTTCGCCCGTATCGGTCAGAAGAATGCCTTGGCAATCAAGGTTTATCCGGTCGATATGCCGGGAACCATCAAACCGAAACAGTGGGGAGCTACCGGCGAGTTTCACAATGGTGGAGACGGTAACATCGGACTGAACACAACCATGCTGATGAGTGTCGGTTGGGATTTTACCTTCAACGACGGTATCCGCGACCGTAATACCGGTATTTGGAAAAACATCAGCCTCTATGCTACGGACAAAGCGGTCATCCGCCATCCATTCATCAAATCCGAACTCTCCAAACCGAGCTACGATTTGGCAAAAGAGACTGTCAGTGTAGAAGTGACAAACCCGACACAGCGTAGCGTAAAATGCACGGTCAAAGGAGAAATCATCGGCGAAAACATCACGTTCAGCAAAGACCTGAAGCTATTCAGAGGAGAAACGAAGGAAATTTGTTTTACTCCGGAAAAATTCCCACAACTGACAATCAAGAACCCACGTCTGTGGTGGCCTATCTTCAAAGGGAATCCGGAACTGTATGAACTGAAACTAACTGTAAGCATAGACGGTAAAGTGTCCGATGAGATAAAAACCCGTTTCGGTATCCGGGAAGTCACATCCGACCAGAATACACCGGACAAATCCCGCCAATTCTATGTGAACGGCAAGAAACTCTTCATCCGGGGAACCAACTGGATTCCGGAAGGGATGCTCCGTACCTCCGATGAACGCACTTATGCAGAATTGCGCTATACAAAACAATCCGGTATCAACCTGATCCGTATGTGGGGAGGCGGAATTGCCGAATCGGACTATTTCTTCCAGCTCTGCGACGAAATGGGACTCCTCGTATGGCAGGAATTCTGGATGACCGGCGACACCAAACATCCACAGGATAAAGATTTATACCTGAGCAACGTCGAAGCAACCGTAAAACGCCTGCGCAACCATCCTTCATTGGTCTACTATGTATCTTCCAACGAAAGCACGGAAATGCCGGGAGCAAAAGACCTGATCATGAAACTAGATGGGACACGTGGTTACCAGATGCAGTCGGAATGTGACGGTGTGCACGACGGTAGCCCCTACAAACAGGTAAACCCGATGCAGCACTACGAAAATACAGCATCCGAACGCGGTAGCCGTGTCGATGGCTTCAATCCGGAATATGGTTCGCCGACTATACCGACCGTTGAAACGCTCCGCGAAGTAATGGACGAGAAAGACCTCTGGCCGATCAATAAGGAGGTATGGGATTATCATGATGGCGGAGGGTTCCATCTGATGTCGACCATGTACACAGACCTTACCAACCATTATGGTCCTTCCTCTTCCATCGAAGAGTTTGCCACCAAAGGCCAGGCTGTCGGTGCCATGAACTCCAAATCAATCTGGGAAGTCTGGAACTATAACAAATTCGGTTATGGTGACCGCTATGCATCAGGGTTATTGTTCTGGTATCACAACTGCCCCGTAAGTCAGGTTTGCGCCCGTATGTGGGACTACTCTTTGGAACCGACCGCCTCTTTATACCATACCCAGAACGCATTGGAACCGCTTCACGCACAGTTTGATTACTTGAAAAATACGGTTTCTGTTTATAATGACTACTATCAAGCATTCAAGGACTATAAGGTAGCTGCCGAAGTATACGATTTGAACAGCAAGAAGGTATGGAGCAAAAGCCAGAAGATCGATATCCCGGAAGACGGTGTCGTAAACGATGTCTTCACAATTGATTTTCCCCAAAACATCACGCAGGTCCATTTCATAAAACTGCGCCTGTTCGACACGAAAGGGAAAGAGGTAGCCAACACATTCTACTGGCGTTCCAACGACAAGTATGAAGGACGCAAGACCCTGACAGGCCCGGCCTCATCCGGCTTCGAAGATTTGTCGAAATTGAAATCGGTACAACTGAAAACCAAACATAAACTGGTAAAAAAAGAGAACTGCCAGATGATGAAACTGGAAATCAAAAACCCTTCATCATCCTTGGCTTTCTTTGTTCAACTGCAATATTTAGATGCAGACAACAAGCCGGTAAGACCCAGTTTCTATACCGACAATTTCTTCTCTCTGCTTCCGGGCGAGTCTAAAAAAGTAACGATCGAAACAGCACTCGGCAACCTGCCTGCCAATGGCAAGTATGTTGTGAAAGGTTGGAATATAAAACCTCAAATAATTAAATGATGAGAAAGATAAAAATATCTATTATATCATTACTGGCAATCGCTTTTTGTTCTCCTCTTTTTTCCCAGGAGAATGAGATTACAATAGATGCATCCAAAAGTTTAGGCGAGATCAACCCGTTTGTCTACGGACAATTCATCGAATACATGGGACGTTGCATAGACGGCGGCATATACGAAGAGAACAGCCCGCTTTCAGATGCAAGGGGATTTCGAACCGATGTGTTGGAAAAAGCGAAAGAGCTGGCTCCGACCTTGCTCCGTTTTCCGGGTGGAACTGTCATAAAGACGTTCCACTGGGAAGACGGGATCGGTCCCAAAGAACAACGGAAAGCCAAAAAGAACCTGATATGGGGCGGCATCAATCCGTACCATTTCGGGACTTGCGAGTTTATTGAATACTGCAGGGAGTTGAACTGCGAACCGGTATTGGTCATCAATATCTCTACCGGCACACCAGACGAAGCGGCTAACTGGGTCGAATATTGCAACGGAACAGAGAACACCTATTATGCCAACCTTAGGCGTTCACACGGCTACCCGGAACCGTTTAATGTCAAATACTGGGCATTGGGAAATGAAGAAGCGGCCGAACCGGATGCCGGACGGCATCAGAACCCACATAAATATGTGGAAGATGTCTGGCACTTCATCAAGCTGATGAAACTGACCGACCCTTCGATCAAACTGATCGCCAACGGCGAAAGCGGCAACAAGGAATGGACGAAAACCGCATTAAAAGGATTGGATGGCGCCATCGATTACATTTCCTATCATGCCTATGTGGGGACAAACAGTCCCTGTCCCTATTCCATTTTCCAAAAAATACAAGGTCAGGACACATGGATGAGGGAGTTTGCCGAGATGGTCAAGGCAACCGTGCCGGACACGGTGCAGAATTGGAAGAAATGGTATCGCTTCCCGCATCGTACAGCTCCGGTCAAAATCGCATTGGACGAATGGGGAATTTGGGAACAACAGGAACCGCCGTACGGGACTACTAACACGTATGAATGGAGACATGGCCTCGCTACCGCTTGTTTCTTAAATGCAATTTTGCACAATGCAGAACATATAGGGATGGCAAACTGGGCGCAAATGGTCAATATTCTGGCTCCGATCATGACTAATACCCAGACTTCAGTAAAACAAACAGTGTTCTTTCCTTTGAAAGAATATCGTATACAATCTTTGAAAGAGAGCGTACAAGCCAAAGCTCAATCTCCAATCATTGAAGAAGGGCTACAGTCCATCAACGTTTCGGCCACGATAGACAGGGATAAAAAACAGATGACAGTGAACATCGTCAATATAAATCCTCAATCTCTAAAGACAAAGCTTCGATTCTCCGGATGTAAAATCGGTAAATTATTAAAGACAACAGTTATGACTGCCACATCTTTAGATGCAAAAAACAAACTGGACACTCCAGATAAGAATGTTGTACAAACAAAATATACCAACATCAATAAAAAAATCGAAGAAATCAAATTACAAGGAGAAAGCATCACTATTTGTAAATTTGAGTTATCTGATATTTAAAAAACATTCCATTTTACACAAACAAATTACATATGATAAGATTATTTCTATGTATATACTAAGAATATAAACATTTGGTCAAATCTAATAGTATGAACTACTTTTATTTGTTACTCTCTTTCCTTTGGGGATTTGTGTTTTTTGTTTCGGGACAGGAAAGAATATCTGTCTGCAATCTTCGGTGTGAATATCTGGAAGATCCGGTTGCAGTGGAGAATGAAAAGCCCTTGTTGAGTTGGCAGTTGCAATCCTCCGGGCAAGCGAAAAGTCAGACAGCCTACCGTATCCTCGTGGCAAGCTCTCCTTCTTTGCTAGCTGAAGGAAAAGCGGATTTTTGGGATTCCGGGAAAATAACATCTTCCCGTTCCAGCCAGGTAGGATATGAAGGGAAACCGCTTGATTCCAGGCAAACGCTTTACTGGAAAGCGATGGTTTGGGATGAAGCGGGAGAGGCTTCGCCTTGGAGTGAAACAGGGAGATGGACGATGGGATTGTTGGAACCGTCTGATTGGACAGCCCGGTGGATCGGCAACCGGGAGGACGCTTATCCCGACTCGACGTTGACTACTCCGGCTCCTTATTTCCGTAAAACATTCCGGATAAACAAGCCGGTCAAACAGGCGAAAGCCTATATATGCGGACTGGGCTTTTATGAAATGTACCTGAATGGCGAAAGGGTAGGCGACCAGGTATTGGCTCCCCCCGTTACCAATTTCGATCGTCGTCCGCTCAAAAAGATGTTGTATTTCTTTGATGATCAATCTAACCAAAGGGTTCTCTATAATACGTTCGATGTCACGTCTTTGGTGCAGAAAACGGAGAATACGGTTGGAGTCCTGTTGGGAAACGGCTGGTATAACCAGCGTGACCGGACGGTGGAAGGTTGTATGTGGTACGATACGCCCCGGCTGTTATGCCAGTTGGAGATAGAATACACTGATGGATCGACGGAACTGGTTGTTACGGATGATAGCTGGAAAACAACGACCGGCCCTTTACTGCATGACGCCATATTCACAGGTGAAGAATATGATGCCCGGCTAGAGCTGGACGGCTGGAACCGGAACGGGTACAAGGATTCTTCCTGGAAGAAAGCCCTTTTGGTAAGGGCGCCGAAGGGTAGTCTGCATGCTCAACTTGCCCCTCATGAGAAAATTATCCGGATATTGCAGCCGGTAAGCTGCGAACAAAAGGACGATTCTACTTATTGGTATGCATTTCCGGAGATGATTTCCGGCTGGGCGCATATAAAAGTGCAAGGCAATGCCGGTGACCGGATCAAGCTTCGTTTTGTCGGAGAGGAAAAAAATGATTTCGGACAAGTGGACCTCTATACGTTGCGGGGCGGTGGAGTGGAACAATGGGAACCGCGTTTTACCTGGCACACGTTCCGCTATATCGAAGTCATATCCCGACAGGTCAGGATGAACAAGGAAAGTCTGGTTGCAAAAGTCGTGCATACCGATCCGCAGCCTACCGGAAGTTTCAGTTGTTCGAACGAATTGTTTAATAAGATCAACGAAGTCTACTTGCGGACGCAGAAGAATAACTTTCACGGCAGTATCAGCAGTGATTGCCCGCACCGGGAACGGTTGGCTTATACTGGAGACGCGCAGGTGGTCGTGGAAAGTTCTATCTTATCTTTCGATATGACGCAGTTTTACCGGAAATGGTTTGACGATATGGGGGATGCCCGGAATCGGAAGAGCGGTTATGTTCCGCATACCGCACCTTTCGGTGGTGGAGGAGGCGGTCCGGCATGGGGATCGGCTTATGTGATCATGCCCTGGGCCTATTATTGTTATTATGGCGATACGGTTTTGTTGAACCGTCATTATGAAGGTATGAAACAATGGGTTGCCTATCTGGGAACAAGGACCGACGCCCGTGGAATCATCGTCCGGGAAGAGCCGGATGGCTGGTGCCTGGGGGATTGGTGTGCACCGGGGAAGAAGATGGAACTGCCCGAACCGTTGGTCAATACGGCTTATTACTATCATTCGGCAGACTTGATGTCTAAGGTTGCGGCTGTCTTAGGGAAAGAGGAAGACAGACTGCACTTTGACCGGCTGTGCACACGGATCAGGCAGGATTTCAATACTGTCTTTTTCAACCCGTCGACCCATCATTATTGGGAAGGGCGACAAGGTGCGGATGTATTCCCGCTGGCTTTCGGAATGGTGCCGGAAGGTGAAAAGGAAGCCGTGTTCAACGCTTTGCTCGCTCATCTGGACAGTATAGGAAATCATTTTGACACAGGTATCATGGCAACGCCTTTGCTCTTGAAAGTATTGAGTGATAACGGACGTGCCGATATTGCTTTCCGGTTGATGAACCAGCGCGAGATACCGGGGTTCGGGTATGTGATGGATGACCGTTATTCTTGTTTATGGGAGCGATGGGAAGGAAAGGCTTCCCGTTGCCATCCGATGTTCGGTAGCGTGGTGGCTTGGTTTTACCGGACACTTGCCGGAATCCGTTATGATGAAGCGGAGCCGGGTATGAAGCACATTGTCATCGCTCCTCAACCGGTGGGCGGCCTCACTTATTGCAGCGGATCGTATCAATCCCTGTACGGTCCCGTCCGCTCGGACTGGAGGATAGAAGCGGATTCGTTTGAGTTGACAGTCGAGGTACCCGCCAATACGACTGCCACGGTTATCTTGCCGTCCGGCAAGATATACGGGAATGTTGGATCGGGCATCCATCGGTTCGCGTCGCCTCTTATGTCGGATCGTTGAACCAGATAGAAGGGAAAATTCCTCATCCGGCAGTGCTTATCGAGGTCAGTTTCTTTTATTTGTTGGTTTTTTGGTTGTGAAGTGCTGTCTTTAAACTGACAAAGAACCTTTGCTATGATATTATGACGTGCCGATAGGAAAATGAGAATGACCTTTCTGTTTTTGTAGGAGGATGCGACAAATATATCCTGCGAGAGCATCTTGAAAAAGATAAAAAACTTGTATGTTTGTAGGGATAAAAACAGAAATGCGAAATGAAGACATTAGTACATACCGACAAAGAACTGATTGAAGCGACCATTAAGAAGTGTGATATCTGTTATGTGGGACTGGCCGATACGGATGGGACTCCCTATGTATTGCCGATGAACTTTGGCTATCGTGATGGTGTTATATACCTGCATTCGGCACAGGAAGGACGGAGTATCTCCATTTTGGAACGGAATCCGCGTGTCTGCATTACGTTTAGCACGGATCATGATCTCGTTTTCCAGCATCCGGAGGTCGCTTGTAGCTACCGGATGCGCTCCAAGAGCGTGATCTGCTGGGGTGAAGTTCGTTTTGAAGAAGATTTCGACAAGAAGACGGAAGCTCTGGATATCATTATGAAACAGTATTCGGATAAAGAATTCCGCTATTCCGATCCGGCTGTGAAGAATGTCAAAATATGGATTGTGGAAATGGACGAAGTGACCTGCAAGGAATTCGGGGCACCGCATAATAAGCTGAAAATTGGAAGTTAAAAATTGAAAATTGACGTTGCCGGGTGGTTTGTCTTTTTGGATAAAGCGTTGTATGATGGGCAAATAATTGTCAATTGTCAATTGTTAATTGTCAATTTCTTCTTACTTTTGTTGCCAAATATGATATTGCTGAATAATGGGATTGCAAAAGCATAGCAAGGTCTTGAATGATACAGTTGAGATGCTCTCGGACGAGGGGTCTTACCATCAACTGTTTCATGCTTACCGCGATGAAGAGGCGCTTCCTTCGGGTGAGGTGCTGAAAGAGATCATAGATTTATGCCGGGCAATCCTTTTCCCCGGTTATTACGGGAATGCACGGATCAGCAAGCAGACCATCCGTTTTCATACCGGCGTGAACGTCGGAACGTTGCATACGCTGCTTTCCAAGCAGATTTATGCAGGGCTTTGTTTTGCTGATACTGCCTGTGTTTCTTGTCCCGAAGAAAAGATCCTTACCGAGGCGGAAAAACTGTCGGAAGCCTTTATCCGTACGCTTCCCGAAATGCGCGCCTTGTTGGCGACGGATGCCGAGGCTGCTTTCAACGGTGATCCTGCTGCTCAGAACATCAACGAAGTTATTTTTTGCTATCCCGGTTTCCGGGCTGTCTGCAACTATCGTATTGCGCACCAGCTATACCGGTTGGGCGTTCCCTTTATTCCCCGCATGATTACTGAAATGGCCCATTCGGAGACAGGTATCGATATCCATCCGGGGGCGGAGATCGGACACTATTTCTCGATTGACCACGGGACGGGAACCGTTATCGGTGAGACCAGTGTTATCGGGAACTACGTCCGTATCTTCCAAGGAGTCAGTCTGGCAGGAGAGAAACTGCCGCCTGACGAAAACGGGAATGCGATACGCGGTGTGCCGCGTCATCCGGTGTTGGGCGATCATGTGACTGTCTATTCCAATGCCACATTGTTAGGGCGTATTCGTATTGGCGAAGGAGCTACGATCTGTGGCAACGTCTGGATCACGGAAGATGTTCCGGCGGGAGCAACCGTGAGCCAGCAGACAATTAATAAAGTCAGTTGACTGCCAGTGAAGTCATAGAACAAAGAATAATTAATAATTAAAATAGAATTACTAATAAACGATGAGGAATCATTGTTAACTTTCAACTTAAAATGAGCGAAACATTTGAAATGGTGGCTAAGACCCTTTACGGGTTGGAAGAAATCCTGGCCGGCGAGTTATTATCTTTAGGTGCCAACGATATACAGATTGGCCGCCGGATGGTTTCCTTTACCGGGGATAAGGAAGTGCTTTACAAAGCCAACTTCTATTGCCGTACGGCATTGCGTATCTTGAAGCCTATCTATCACTTTAAAGCTAAAGACGCCGATACTGTCTACAAAGAGGTTAAGAAGGTGAAATGGGAAAACTACATGTCTTTGGACAAGACGTTTGCTATCGACTCTGTAATCTACTCTGAAGATTTCAATCACTCCAAGTTTGTTGCTTATCGTACGAAGGATGCGATCGTGGATTATTTCATGGAGAAGGATCAGAAGCGCCCCTCTGTCCGTGTAAACAATCCGGATCTGTATATCAATATTCATATTTCACATAACGACTGTACGCTCTCTATCGACAGTTCGGGCGAGAGCTTGCATAAACGTGGTTACCGCGTGGACCAGACGGAGGCTCCGTTGAATGAGGTGTTGGCTGCCGGTATGATCTTGAAAACAGGCTGGAAAGGCGAGTCGAATTTCGTCGATCCGATGTGCGGCTCCGGTACGTTGCTGATCGAAGCGGCGATGATCGCCTTGAATATTGCGCCGGGCGTGCATCGTAAGGAGTTTGCTTTCGAGAAATGGATCGACTTTGACCAGGAATTGTTCGACCGTATCTATAACGACGAGAGTCAGGAACGTGAGTTTAATTTCAAATGTTATGGTGCCGATATCAATCCGGCGGCGATCGAGATTGCCGAGAAGAATATCCGTAGTGCCGGCCTGATGAAATATATCGAACTAAGGACCCAGCCGTTCCAGCAATGCACGGAGGCTCCCCAGCCGGGCATCATGGTGACCAATCCCCCTTATGGAGAACGTATTTCCAGTCGTGATTTGTTGGGGTTGTACAATATGATCGGTGAACGTGTCAAACATGTGTTTACTGGCTATAAAGTATGGATTCTGAGTTATAAGGATGAATGCTTCGACAAGATCGGCTTGAAACCGAGTGAAAAGATGAAGCTTATGAACGGATCGTTGGAATGCGAATACCGTTGTTACGATATATTCGAAGGAAAAATCAAAGACTATAAGAAAGCACTGAACGAAGAAGGTGAAGCACGTCCTTCCCGCCCGGAAAGACCTTCTTTCGAACGTAAGCCGGACCGCTCGTCACGTCCGAATTTCCGTACCGACCGCATGGATCGTCCCGCCCGCCGTTTTGCTGCCGCGCATGCTGAGGACGACAACGAACGGACACCTTTTATTCCCGGCAAACGCTATTTCGGCGATGACCGTGCAGATGGCCGTCCGGCTCGTAGGGATTTTGTCGGCAAACGTCCTGTCAAGAGACATTTTAAGGATGACGAGGAGTTTGGCGGTAAGAAAAAGTTCGGTGACCGTTCGTTTAAGAAACCATTCAAAAGAAGAGGAAAGGATGATTTTGAGGATTAATATTTTAGGTGTATTATGTGCTTTGGCACTTATAAATCCGTTGTCGATGATGGGACAAGACAAACAGTTTACTTTGCATGACTTGATTCCCGGTGGAAAGACGCAAAGTCGTTTTGTGCCTCGCAACTTGAAACAGTTGCAGTGGTGTGGAGACACATATCTGTATGTCAAGGGTGACAGCATGATGAGTGGAGAATCGACAAAGGCGGTGAAAGTCGCCTTTACTCGCCAGCAGTTGAACGAAGCGCTTGCGGTGGCCGGTGCGCAGTCGGTTGGCGGTATGCCCTTCTTCTCGGTTCCTTACAAAGATCAGCCGGTGCTTGCTTTTAATGCCAAGCACCATCGTTTCCATTACGATTTTGTGGAAAACAGGATTGTAAGCATGTATGATCTGAATGGTTCCTGGGAGAATTTAGACTTTTGTCCGGCCAACGGTTATTTGGCTTTTACGGAGGAGGACAACCTGAAAATCCTTTCGCCGGATAACGCTGTCAGTATCGTGACGGACGAAACGGCCGAAGGTGTTGTCTGCGGGAAGTCCGTTCATCAGAACGAGTTTGGTATCCATAAAGGGACTTTCTGGTCTCCGAATGGTTCGGCGCTGGCTTTCTACCGGATGGATGAAAGCATGGTGACGGATTATCCGTTTGTCGACATTACTGCCCGTTGCGCGAAAGCCGAACCGCACAAATATCCGATGGCTGGAATGAAAAGCCATGAGGTGACAGTCGGTGTCTACAACCTGGCGACCGGAAAAACCGTCTGGTTGAAAACCGGATTACCGAAGGAAAAGTATCTGACGAATATTACCTGGAGCCCGGATGAAAAGAGCATTTATATTGCCGAACTGAACCGGGATCAGAACGAGATGCACCTGGTACGCTATTCTGCCTTGACAGGTGATAAAGAGGTGGATTTGTTTACCGAAAAGAACGAACATTATGTAGAGCCGCAACATCCGGTGCTTTTCCTGCCGAACAATCCGGATCAGTTTATCTGGCAGAGCCGGCGTGATGGTTATAATCATTTGTATCTGTATAATACGAAGGGAGAACAGTTGAAGCAGTTGACGGAAGGCGAGTGGGAAGTCCTGGACATCCTCGGTTTCGATGTTAAGGGAAAGGCATTGTTTTTCTCTTCCACAAGGCCGTCAATGCTGAGCTCGTTCAGTTATGGTGATGCTCTGTATGTCGGAACGTCACGCCTGGATCTGAAAAAGGGAACTTCTTACGAATTGACTTCGGGAGGTTTGCAAGGAGTTCATGCTACGCAACTGAGTGCTTCCGGTAAATATTTGATCGACAGTTATTCAGCTCCCGATGTTCCACGTGAAATTTCGATTATCGACGGACAGAAACGTGAAACTTTACGGACGTTGCTGACGGCGAAGAATCCGTACGAAGGTTATGCGATGCCGGAAATCGTTACCGGAAAAATCAAGGCGGCAGATGGTGTCACCAATTTGAATTTCCGTCTGGTAAAACCTGTCGGTCTGGATGAGACGAAGAAATATCCGACGATCGTCTATGTGTACGGCGGCCCGCATGCCCAGTTGGTAACAGGCGGATGGAAGAACGGTGTAGGCGGTTGGGATATCTATATGGCTCAACGCGGATATGTGGTTTTTACGCTCGATAGTCGGGGATCGGCAAACCGGGGACAGGCTTTCGAAAATGTCATACATCGTAATTTGGGTGTGAACGAGATGGCAGACCAGGTAAAAGGCGTTGAATTTCTGAAATCACTTCCGTATGTCGATGCCGACCGTATCGGTGTGCATGGATGGAGCTACGGCGGCTTTATGACGACGAACCTGATGTGTTCGTATCCGGAACTGTTCAAAGTGGGGGTTGCCGGTGGTCCGGTGATCGACTGGAGCAACTACGAGATTATGTATGGCGAGCGCTATATGGACCGTCCGCAGGACAATCCGGAAGGTTATAGGAATGCCAACCTGAAATTGAAAGCAGGTAATCTGAAGGGACATCTGCTGTTGATCCACGGAGATATCGATCCGGTTGTTGTTTGGCAGCACAGCCTGGGATTCCTGAAAGCCTGTGTGGATGCGGATACATATCCCGATTATTTCGTTTATCCCCGCCATCTGCATAATGTGATTGGTAAAGACCGTCCGCATCTGTATGAGAAGATAACGCGCTACTTTGACGACTACCTTAAGAATTGACAATTGACAATGGGCAATTGACAATTGAGAGAAAGAACAAAGATGAAATAACAAAAAAAACAATAACCATTAAAAAAGATGATTGGGAAAGGATAATGACAAGTAATTGTCAATTGTCAATTGTCAATTGTCAATTATAAAAAAATGAATATTCTTTTATTAGGCTCAGGCGGCCGCGAACATGCAATAGCCTGGAAGATTGCTCAAAGTCCGAAAGTGGATCAGTTATTTATTGCTCCCGGTAATGCAGGTACTGCATTGGTAGGCACGAATGTAAATATTAAGGCTGACGATTTCTCTGCTATCAAGGAATTTGCCTTGGCAAATCATATCGGTATGGTGGTGGTAGGTCCGGAAGATCCGCTGGTGAAAGGGGTGTATGATTATTTCAAGAACGATGTCGCCCTGGCAGGTATTCCCGTGATAGGCCCTTCGAAAGAGGGAGCGCAACTGGAAGGCAGCAAGGACTTTGCGAAGGCCTTCATGATGCGCCACAACATTCCGACAGCTCGTTATAAGAGTATTTCTGCCGGAAATTTAGAAGAAGGATACGCTTTCCTGGAAGAATTGCAGGCTCCCTACGTATTGAAGGCCGACGGTCTGGCTGCCGGTAAAGGTGTGCTGATTCTCGACACGCTCGAAGAAGCAAAGAAGGAGCTGGACGATATGCTGGGGGGTATGTTCGGCGATGCCAGCAAGACGGTCGTGATCGAAGAGTTCCTGGACGGTATCGAATGTTCCGTGTTTGTGATGACGGATGGCGAGAGCTACAAGGTGCTTCCGGTGGCAAAAGACTATAAGCGTATCGGCGAAGGCAATACAGGTTTGAATACAGGTGGAATGGGAGCCGTTTCTCCGGTTCCTTTTGCCGATGAGACGTTTATGCAGAAGGTGGACGAGCGTATTATCCGTCCGACGATCGAAGGGCTGAAAGCGGAAAATATCGACTATAAGGGTTTCATCTTCCTTGGTCTGATCAATGTGAAGGGCGAACCTATGGTGATCGAATATAATTGCCGCATGGGTGATCCGGAAACGGAAGTTGTCATGTTACGTATCCAAAGCGACTTGGTTGAACTGTTGGAAGGTGTGGCCGAAGGTAATTTGGGCAGTCGTACATTGGTTCACGATCCGCGTGCGGCCGTAACAGTCATGCTGGTAAGCGGCGGTTATCCTGAAGCGTATGAAAAAGGAAAGGTTATCAGTGGCCTGGATAAGGTTCCCGCCGAAAACATCATTTTCCACGCAGGGACAAAAGCTGCCGATGGGCAGATCCTGACCAGTGGCGGTCGTGTCATCGCTGTCAGCTCTTACGGAGCCGACAAGGAAGAAGCTCTTGTCCGATCTTTCGCCGGTGCCAAGCTCATTGATTTCGAAAAGAAATATTTCCGTAGTGATATCGGATTCGATTTATAAATTGTTGTCATAAATGCTGATTTATGGGGTGAGCTAACAGACGATTCAAGCCTTGTGTGTTGCAGGCTCTCTTTTGCCTCATCTGTTGGCTCGCATGTAAGTCAGCATTTATCTATTCCTGATCAGAAATGCGAGTAGCTTATAACAAATATTCCCGTCGATTCGACTTCTCCGCGCCACCGACATTCGTGCCGGTCTTATTGGCATGTATTGCCTGTTGGGTGGTCAGTTATTTGTACTCCGTGGGCTATCCTGTCTATGGCGAGGTCTCGGCTACTCCTCTCTGGAATACGATTTGCCAGACATTGCCAGGCAAGGAGTTTACCTATATTATCGGGATGGCGTTGATGTTCGGAGGGGCTTTCCTATTGCATCGTGCGAACTATGTACTGGTGTTGATACGGGAAAAGACGATGCTGCCCTTCCTCTTCTATGTCCTGTTCATCAGTACGAATCCCGACTTCTTTCCTTTGAAATCGACTTCGGTCGGTGTTTTCTGCCTGATTCTGGCTATTTACCAACTGTTCACGACCTATCATGATCCCGAGGCGAGAGAGAAGGCCTACAGTGCCGCCTTGCTGATCGGTATAGGCAGTCTGCTTTGGGTTCATTTGCTGTGGTTTTTGCCGTTGTTCTGGCTGGGGATGTATAATTTCCGTTCGCTGACGTCCCGTACCTTTATCGCCTCTTTGTTAGGGGTGGCGACAGTATATTGGTTCCTGTTGGGGTGGTGTGTCTGGCAACGGGATTTCATGCTGTTCAACGTCCCTTTCTCGACGCTTTTCAAGGTGCGCCTCTTGGCGACGGACGGAATAGTGTTGCTGGATTGGATCAGTATCATGGCGATTGCCCTGTTGACAGTTGTCGCTTCCCTGAATATTGTCATGCACGATACGGAGGATTCGCTTCGCTCCCGTCAGTTTCTCTCGTTCCTGATTGCGATGTCCGTATGGGCGTTCAGCCTTTATTTCCTCTATGATCAGGTTTCGGAAGAATTTTTGGAAACAGCTTGCGTGCCAGCCTCTATCCTGATCGCTCATTTCTTTACGGTGACACGTGGCAAGATCGTGTTTTGGTCGTTTTTTACAACTGTGGCAGTCCTGGTTGCCACTCTATTCATTCGTATATGGAATTTCTTATAGAATACGGATATATCGGTGTGTTCATCGCCTCTTTTTTGGCTGCTACCGTTTTGCCGTTCAGCAGCGAGGTCGTTCTAACCGGAGTGTTGTTGGCGGGAGCGGCCTACTGGCCTTGTATGATTGCGGCTACGTTAGGTAATTTCTTAGGTGGCATGAGTTGTTATTGGCTGGGTATGCTGGGCAAGGTCGAATGGATAGAGAAATATCTGAAACTGGATGCCGTCAAATTGCAGAAAGTGCAGGATTGGATAAAAGGGAAAGGTTCCTGGATGGGCTTTTTCGTTTTCCTTCCCGGTATAGGCGATTTTATCGCCGTGGCGCTCGGTTTTCTCCGCGCCAATATCTGGATCGTGGCTGTCTCGATGTTTCTCGGAAAGGCGATCCGATATTGGGTTTGGATGGAATTTGTCTATAAAGTACAGGGAATGTTCTGATTATTCCACTTTGACATATATTTTCGTATACACCTCGTTATGGCGGGCGTAAATGGCATAATTTCCCCGGATGTCGCTCCACGAAGGCAGAAGTGTGACTTTCAGTATGCCGCCTTCGGTCGTAATCTGAAAGAGGTCTTCGAGGTCGCTATCGTAGCTGAACTCCGTGTCTTTGGGAAATTCCCGGACAATCTCGTCTTCATAACCGCTTACCACTGTCCCGATCGTGCTGTCGTAGGCGGGTAACCCGTCTGCTTCGGGATTGATCAGGGCAAACTGGATGACAGTGCCTACTCTTTTCTCCTCTTTCATGATCTCGGATCCGACATAGAATTGGTAGTAGTCTCCTGCCAGCGCCAATGCGAATTTTCCCGATGGAAATTGCTTCACGGCTTCTTCCTTGAAAGCTTGGTAGAGGTGTCCCGGCGTTACGGCTGCTTGATAAACCAATCCGTTGCCGACTTGGGGCGGAATGACTTTTCCAATCCCTTTCGACGGACCGATTTCGGCGATCAGGCATTCGTTTGTTTGAAAGTTGTTTGCCGCGTTGATATAGATGTCCGAATTGCCCAGACGGGTCGCTCCATTCTCCACATCGAGCATGTTCAAGGTTGTTGCATTGTTGATTTCAGGAGCCGAATCGTCGTCCGAACAAGAAAAAGCCGGTAACAGGAATGCCGCCAGCAAGAGCTGGAACAAGAAATTCTTTTTCATTTCTTCTTTCTGATCCATCATTAGTCCCCTATATAATTATAATTCAGTGATAAAAATCCTGATTTGTTTTACCACACTATACCACAGTCATCACAACATTCCTACCCCTGCTTTCCATTCATTTGAGGAAATTCCATCTTAAATTTATACTGGAATCCCTTGATTTCTTTTCCATCCTTCGTATAGGAAAACTCCTCTATGCTCTCCGGAATCAAATAAGCATCATAACTGCCTTTCTTGCCTTTCAGACCTTTTACAAGTATCTTCTTTCCTCCTAAAAGACTCTTAACTTGCGAATCTGAAAGTGTCACTCCCAGTGCCTTGCCGACATTCATACCGCACTTCCCGGTACAGTACGCTCCGAATTTTC
>ENA-ORTG01001106-ORTG01001106.1-human-gut-metagenome-genome-assembly--contig:-NODE-1106-length-25951-cov-9.950070_pt1 | contig 25951 bp, 21 predicted proteins | sample MGYA00241906_ERZ509176 | MGnify/ENA primary metagenome ERZ509176 (study PRJEB26280, sample SAMEA2338811) | human gut metagenome | biome: human gut; feature: human-associated habitat; material: faeces...
GCCGTTGCTGATAACACTGACACGGAAAACCTTGTCCTCGTGGTTTTTGGAGGACTGGATCAGCGTGTTTTCGACATTTTCCGTGCCGGAATTAAAATTTGCGGCGTCCTCCGGGAGCGTGCCGGTCTTGAGCAGGCTGTCGATGTCCGCCTTGAGCTGCACCTCGATGTGATCCTCATAGACCCGGATTTTTTCGATCATCAGATTCAGGTCATTGCGGTCGAGCGACGGCTTTTCCAGAATGTCGTGAAATACATCCATTGCCGTTTTCGCCACGCGGTTGATGCGGATGATGGTGTTGCGCTTGTCGCTGGCAAATTCGATCTGGTGCTGGATGCCCGCAATACGCTGCGTCAGCTCCGCCTCCAGCTCGTCGTAGGTTTCGTCTAAAAGCGCCTCCTGCTCCGGGTGCTTCATCATGTCGCGGATGCGCTGACGCTTGGTCGCTTTCAGCTCCTCCTGCTTGTCAAGCAGTAAGGCTTCCAGATTTTCCTCCGTGCGCTTCGTCTCCGCAATGTCGGTCTGTTCTTTCTCCAGATCGGCGTTCAGCCGCTCGAGCATGGTGCCGGAATTGTCATGGACTTTCCGCACATAGTCCTTGATCAGCGCATCGAGCGTTTCCACGCGGATATGGTGGCTCGTGCACCCCTTGAGACCACGCCTGTGATACGTTCCGCAGGTATAGGCGGGAGCCAGATCGCTCCGGCTCATCGCGAACATTGGGCTGCCGCAGTCGCCGCAGACGAGAAGCCCCGAGTACACGTTGTCGTTGACCTTGACCCCGCGATAGTTGTTTGTCGAGCGGCTTTCGCGCAGAGAGCGCACGGTTGCAAACGTGCGGTAGTCGATGATCTCCTGATGGTGGTGCTCAAAGACGCGGTGCTCGCGCTCGTCCAGCTTTCGGTCGCTGCCGTTGATTTTCACGCGCGTGAATTTTCCCTGCCGCAGCGTGCCGATATAAAAATCGTTATCTAAAATCCCCTGCACCGTGACGATCGCCCAGGCCGCTTTCGTCTTGCGGCGGACAGGCTCTCCCGCAGCGGCGCGGCGCTCACATTCGGACATCCGCGGCGTGGGCACGTTGTTGTCCGTCAGATAATTGGCGATTTTCTTGTAGCCCCAGCCGTCCAGATATAATTTGAAAATCGTCCGGATGACCTCGGCTTCTGTCGGCACGACCTCAAAGACCTGCTGCTTGTTCAGAATATAGCCATACGGCGCGGCGCAGAGCCATCGTCCCTCCTCTTGCCGCCGCTTCACGACGCTGCGCACCTTTTTCGACGTGTCCGTGACCGGCATTTCGTTAATTAAGAACTGGAACTGGATCTTCAGCCAGTCGTCGTCATTCGGGAAGTCGATGTTATCGCCAATCGAAATGATCCGCACGCCCGCATCGCGCAGATCCTCCAGCTCTACCAGTCCGCGCGAGTTGCGGCGGGAAAAGCGGGAGAAATCCTTGACGATGAGAATGTCGTACTTGTGGCGCATCAGCCCCCGGCGCATCTCCTGATACCCCTCGCGCTGCTCGAACGTGTACCCCGAGCGGTCGCGGTCTTCAAAAAACGTCAATGTGCTGTTCGGAAAGTGCGTTGTTACAAAATCCTCAATGATGGACTTCTGGTTTTCAATCGACACATTGTCGCGGTCAAGCTCCTCATCGACCGAAATGCGGGCATACCCCGCAATGTCAAAGCGTTCTATCATTCGCATTCACCCTTGAGATACTGTTCCGTCTGCCGCCAGCTGCCGAGGATTCCTCGGTAGTTGCTTTTCGGTTCATTTCCCATTTGCGTTATCCTCCGTCTGCTCCGGCAGCTGTGCCGCGTCCGTTACTATGTCCGTGACGAGTTGGCGGAAGCTCTCGGCTTCCAGCGCTTTTCTCGCCACACCCGCGACATTGCCGCCGCGCCGGGCGACCTTCTGGTTTTCGTCAAATCCCTGCGGCTGCTCGGCTTTCGCAATATCGGTGGTAGACGCTTCTGCCAGCATGGTCAGCACCAACTCCAGATCGCTCATATTATCGCGGAGATTTTCCTTTTTCAGTCCCTTGAGATTCTTATTCTGCCGCGTATTCATACCAGCCCACGCGCGGGTGATCTCGTCTGTCAGAATGGCGTATTCTTTGCCCTTCTGCACGCCGCGCTTTTTCCACTCGTCCGTCAGCTCGTTGCGAATGCGGATGGCAAGCAGCCGCTGATGTACCCATTCCTCGGAATAGCCCTTTTTCAGATAGGTTTCCAGCGCACGGTCGATCGCCCGCTCGGGGTCGATGGTCTCCTCAATGCGCTCCCGGCCGACCAGCGCCAGCCACGCCTTGAACGGTTCGGCGTTCTTGGAGGGAATGGACTGGATGATGCGCAGAAGCTGCTCCGTGTCGGCAACGTCCGTCAGGCGGTTTTTGCCGTCCGCCGCCCGCATTTTCAACTGGTGACAATTCGTCACCAGTTCGCTGCCCTCGTCTTTCAGCCGCTGTTTCAGCCTGTTCTAGTATTTTCGCCCGGTATTATAGTCGGGGCTGTCTGTCAGCACGCCGACAACGTCCACAATGGAAAAATACCATTCCTCCCGTTCGGCATCCCACGCCACGCGGATCTTCTGGTCCTCAAAAAGCTGAATCTCGTTTTTCATTGGTTCGCCCATTCTCGTCCTCCCCAATCAGCCGCGCTCTTATCACGAATATCTACGGTTTCGTTTTAATATCGTAGATAATATTGTACATCATCAAAATAGAGATTGCAAGACAAAAATGCGCTGTATATCGGGAGGTGCATAAAAAGAAAACGGGGGCGAAGAGAAAATTTCTCTTCGCCCCCAATGTATCCGGCGCTACATGGTCATCTGCTGCGCCTTTTCACGCTGGACTTCCTGCTCCGCCAACCGCTGTCGGTTATAAAGCAGCAGATCCCGCGTCTGCTCGTAAAGGTCGCAATTTCCAGACTCGAAAACTGCCACCAGATACTTTTTCTTTTTGTATGTGTCATAGACGCTCTGCAAGCCGGCGCGCAGGACCGGGTCTGACTTTTCTGCATTCGTCAGCCAAATCTCAACCAGCTTCCGCTCGTCCTTGACGGTCATTTCCATAGCCTCACGCTCCTTGTGGATATGATTTCCGCATTTTCCCTGTTTTTATACCAAGCTGACCTCCTGAACGCAAAAAAGCCGGGACTTCTAAAATCCCGGCTTCCTGCGAATATTACATTGTCTGTTCCATTGTGAACCCCTGCTCCTGTTCCGGCTGCGGCAAATGCATCAACGGATGCTTGAATTTTATCTCGTTGAAAAAGAGCAGTTTCCCGAAATCAGGAAACTGCTCAAGCTATGGATGTGGGCTGCAAAACCCTGTGGAACACAAAGAAAACGATCGTGGCTGGAAGAGTCTCGGTCCTCCCGTATAGAAGATATAGGAAGGACGATACAAGCTGCGGGAATATACCTGCGATTCAGCAAGCGATACCCATCGTAGGTGTGGAGTTGGTCTTCTCTCACAGCAAGTATCACAGCCGCCGGCGGATGGTGTGTCCATCCATCGGCGGCTGTGTGTAAGTTCTGCGAAGTCCCGCTGCGGCTCAGCCGAAGAGGAAATCCTTCAGATTTGTATTAAACAGGTATTCTGCAATGTAGGCTCTTGTTCTCTTATACAGTGCATCCTGTGCAAATGAGACATCATTTCCGGATTCTTGCAGCGCAAATTCATACGTCTGCCTGAGCTCCGTACCGACATTGATCTTGGCAATGCCGGCGGAAATGGCGTCGAGAATGTACTGGTGCTGAATTCCGGAGCCGCCGTGCAACACAAGCGGAATGCCGACTGCCCGGTAGAGCTCTGCCACGTGCGCAACGTCGATTTTGGCTTCCGGCTTTTTCTGGTTACGGACAGCCTCGGCGACTGCGCCGTGGATGTTGCCGACTGCGACGGACAGCCAGTCGCACTTACTTTCCTCTGCAAACCGCTTTGCCTCGTCCAGGCGGGTAAAGCCCATCTTCGAAGCAAAAATCTCTTCATACGGCGGCATGACCTTGTTTTCGTGCCCCATGACCGCGCCGAGCTCCGCTTCACAGGGAATCTGCGCGGCATGCGCAAGATCAGCCGCTTCCCGCGTTGCGGAAATGTTTTCCTCCAGCGGCAGACGCGAACCGTCAATCATGACGGACTGGTAGCCTGCGCGGATGGCGCGCTCGATCAGTGAGCGATAATCCACGCGCTGATAGTCCTCGTCAATCACGGGAACGTGATCCAGATGCAGCAGCGTATGTGCCGGATCCTTGTACCGGTCATATTCCTCCGCGATGCGCTCGAGAGATTCGGCTTTCATTTTTTCCCACTCCACGCGCGCAACTTGAATCATGGCGACGCTGTTTTCGTCGCGAATGGCCTCGATGATCGGCTTGACCATCGGGATATGAGGTACGTTGAAGGCGGGCACGCATTTGCCCTTTTCACGGGCTTTCAGAATGACTTCTCTTGTGTTCACAATTGTATCCTCTTAATAGTGTCGCAGATAGTCAGCGGAAATTGCCTTGTATTTCGCATACCGTTCTGCATATTTTGTTTCGTTTTCCGGAATCGGCTCGAAGTAGGAAACGGGATTGCCCATATGGGCGGCCGCGTCTTCCACGCTGGCATACCAGTTGTTTCCGAGACCAGCCAGCATACAGGCGCCAAGCGACGGAAGCTCGATGTTCTGCATTCTTCCGAGCGGAGCCTGGATCAGATCTGCCCGCAGCTGCAGAAGTTTGTCGGTACGGGAACCACCGCCGCCGAAATGCAGTCTGGTAAACGGCTGCTCACGTGTAGAGCGGATGTAGTCGACGCAGGCGACAAACTGGTAGGCCAGGGATTCGAGAATCGCTGCGAAGATCTCGTCCGTCGTGGTGGACAGGCTCATGCCGACAACGGCTCCGTGGAAGTTCTCTACATACGGCAGCATCATAAGCGAACCGGTTCCGTCGAGCTTTGCATCGGCGATGAGCTTGCCGATGTCGGCGGACGGATCGCGCAGAATGTTCTTGCAGAACCACTCCAGCAGCGCGCCGGCAGTTGGGAACGCGTCCATGACCGTATACTTGTTGTTGAACGGGGAGCTGTAGCAGCAGGAGAAGATCAGAGAATCGCCGAAATCGTTGCAGCCGTCGACGAAGGTATCGGAGAAATATCCCATCTGCTCATAGGTACCCATCAGAACGCCGATGGTATCTGGATTTTCAAGCTGGACACCAGCGGACAGGAGAGAGGCAGAGACGTCATGGCAGCCGATTGTGACGGGCAGCGTCCGCGGCAGCCGGACAGAACCGTAATGGTCAATCGTGCCGACAACCGTTGCGGATTCGACAATCTGTGTGCCGAGCTGCTGCTCGGTGACGCCGGCCAGCTCCAGAATCGGCGCAGACCAGCAGTTTGCCTTGACGTCGATCATCAGTTTGCGTGCGGCCATGGTACGATCCTGCACGTCGCCAAGCCCGAGCTTGCGCATTACATACTGCTGATTGGAGTAGAAGCCAGCCGCTTTTTTGAAGACCTCCGGCTCGTTGTCCCGCAGCCACATGATTTTTGACGGTGTTGCAAGCGTGGAGAGCGTATTGCCGGTGATTTTCGCGTACGTGTCCGCGCCGATTTCGCGGCCGATGGTCTGTACTTCTTTGAACGACCGCCCGCAGAAGCCGGGAATCATGCCATACAGCGCTTCGCCCTTTTCGTCGACCGGCGTGATGCTGTCGCCAAAATAGGAAAACGTGATGGCCAGCAGCTCTACATCCTCCGGCAGCTGGCGAATCACTTCGCCAACTGCCCATTCAGATGCCTTCCAGGTTTCGTCAATATGGAGCTCAACCTGATTCTGTGCGGGATAATACCATCCGTATTTTTTGTTCGTGTTCACGATAATCCGGGTTGTTTCGGCGTCAATCACCGATGCGTGCACATTGGACGTGCCGAAATCAATGGCCAGATATGCGCTTCGTTTTTTCACAGGAACGCTCCTTTCCCGGTCAGTGATTCACAACGTTTTTCAGTTCTCCGCCGCTGAAATACTGTTCAAGGTTATCCGCGACAATCTTGATGGAGCCGCTGAAGGTTCCGATATCCGTACCGGCCAGATGCGCGGATAACGTCACGTTTTTCAGCTTTCTGAGCGGGTGGTCAACCGGCAACGGCTCTTCGCGGAAGACGTCGAGCACGGCACCGCCGATCTTCTTCTGCTCCAGCGCGTCGATCATAGCGGCTTCGTCGACAAGACCGGCGCGCGCGGCATTTACAAAAATGGCCGTGGGCTTCATCTTCGCGAATTCTGCCGCGCCGAACATATTCTGCGTCTGCGGGCTCAGACGGACGTGTAAGGAAACGAAGTCGGCCTGCTCCAGCAGCTCGTCAAGCGAAACCGGCACGCAGCCGAACGCTTCAATGTTTTCTTTTGTGCAGTAAGGATCATACGCGAGAATCGTCGTGCCGAAGCCCTTGAGCCGCGTGGCAATCTTTCTGCCGATGTCGCCGAAGCCGACCAGACCGACCTTCAGGTTGCACATGTTGTCGGAATAGGTGCGGTTGGGGTATTTCTTTGTCCAGCCGCCGGTCTTGATATCTTCGTCCGTTCTTGCAATATTCCGGATCTCGCAGAGCATTGCGGCAACCGTAAAGTCTGCAACCGCAACAGCTGCGCGACCAGGCGCGTTGATCACCTTGATGCCGCGTTCCTTTGCAGCCTCCATGTTGATGTTTTCCATGCCGGTGCGGAGTGTCGCAATAATCTTCAGGTTCTTTGCCGCCTCGATCATGCGGCGGCTGACCGGTGCAAAGTGTGTGATGATGATCTCTGCGTCGTCCAGATACTGGAAGACTTCTTCGTTGATGGGTGTGCCGTCGGGCCCGTTGACCTCGACGGAAAGCATGGAATTCTGGTAAGCCAGCTCGTCTTCGTTGACGGTTTTTTCAACCAGCGTCAGCTCGTATCCGTACTTTTCCAGGACATCAAAGCCCTGCATCAGATTTTTGTCAATGCCTCTGTCATAAATTGCAACAATTCTCTTTGCCATGTTATAAGTCCTCTCTTTGCCCCAGGTTATTTACTAAAATCCAGCCAGCCCTTCATATAATCCAGATCCTTGCCGTGAGACATGACCTCTCCCAGTGTATCGAGCGTTGCTCTGTGGGAGAAAATCCGTTCAAGACCGAGCTGCTTGTACTTCAGAAGCATCTGGAATGCCTTGTCGAAGGTCTTTGCCGTGTTGACGCTCATGCCGATATACGTAGCATGCTTGCCACACAGATCCTTGCCCGGATAGAACTCCACGGGCTTACCGGTGCCGATGTTGCCGATTTCAACCAGCGTGCCGACGTTTTTGAGCAGATCCACGCCGTCGCGGAACGCATACTGCGAACCTGCGCACTGGAAGACGACGTCAGCGCCGTTCTTGTGGTTGTATTTGTGGATGATTGCACGGCGTTCTTCGATGGAAAGCTTGCTGGAATTCATGACTTCGTCCGCGCCAGACAGCTCCTTTGCCAGCTGGAGCTTCTGATCGCTGAAACCGCTGATGATGATGTGCTGGATGCCCAGCGTGCGGGCAATTGTCGCCACAAGCGCTGCAATCTGGCCATCGCCGATGACAAGCGCAGTCGAACCAAGATTGAAGCTGTCCTCGAAGATGCCGGGCGCGCGCATCGCAAGCTCAACGCCACGCATGGCGACCGCCATCGGATCAAGCAGCGACGCAACATTGCTGGGCATATCATCAGGCACCTGCCACATGAAGGTGCCGGGGAAAACGTACATATACTCGCCGAAGCCACCCTTGATATAAGGCGCTTCATAGATGGAGTTCGAGCGGATCGGCGCGCCGCCGAAGCCGAGCGACTCATATGGCACACCGTAGACGAACGAATTGTCGCAGACACCGCAGGCACCGATACCGTAGGTCAAGCAGTTTTCGCAGGTGCCGCAGACGACCCACGGATACAGGCAGATCCGATCGCCGAGCTTCACTTCGCCGGTGTAGCAGCGCATGGATTTCGCGGCGTCCGGCCCCATTTCGACCACGCGGCCGCAGAGCTCATGACCAAGAATGACGGGATATGCCGGATCCTCTTCGAACAGATGAAGATCGGTGCCGCAGATGCTGGCGGCCTCCAGCTTGATAATCATGCCGTCGCGGCCGCATTCCGGCATCTGGACGTCCATGACCTCAATGGTGTGCTTTTTCGTCAGCACGGCGGCTTTGCAGGTTTGATTTGTCATGATTTGTACCTCCATACAGTTCACAATTATGTTTTTGCCTTGCGTCTTCTCTGCATATTGTCGAATGCAACTGCGAACAGCAGAACGGCGCCCTTTGCGACCCACTGCCAGTATTCGTCAAGATTCATCAGCGTCATGCCGTTGCTGAGCATGCCCATAATCAGCACGCCTGCGACGACGTTGATGATTTTGCCCTGGCCGCCTGCAACGCTCACGCCGCCGAGAACAGCAGCCGTGATGACGTCCATTTCAAAGCCTTCGCTGGTGGCTGGCTGGCCGGAGTTGAGACGGGAGAGCATGATGACGCCGGAAAGACCGGCAAAAAATCCGCTGAGCGAATAGATCTGGATTTTCTTGACCAGGACGTTGATGCCTGACAGTCTGGCAACTTCTTCATTGCCGCCGATTGCGTAGAGATGACGGCCGAAGCTTGTCTGCTCCAGCATCCACCAGCCAATGAAAAAAACCAGTGCCAGAATATAGACTGGAATCGGAATCCCGAGGAAATAGCCCTGTCCAAGGGTTTTGATGGACTCCGGAAGACCGTAGACCGGGATGCCCTGCGTCATGATGAACGCGAATCCTCTGGCGATGGTCTGCATGGCGAGTGTCGCGATCAGCGCGGGAACCTCAAAATGCGCGACCATAATGCCGCTGATAAGCCCGCAGACGATTCCAACCAGAACGCCGACCACCATCGCAGGGAAGATCCCAAAGCCGAGGTCATTGATGAGCTTTGCGGAGACAACGCCGGAAAGCGCAATAATCGAGCCGATGGAAATGTCAATACCGCCGGTCAGCAGAACCATAGTCATGCCGACCGCGCAGATTCCGGTCATGGAGACCTGCCGACAGATGTTCAGCAGATTCTTTGTCGACAGGAACGTCTTTGTCAGAACAGAGAAAAAGACGAATACGAACAGGAGCACCAGATAGACAAACACCTGGCTGATGGAAAGCTTCGTTTCTTTTTTCATAGCGAGACCCCTCTTTTTACATGCCGGAAGCCATCTCAAGGATGCGTTCCTGGCTGACTTCCTCTTTTGTCAGCTCTCCGCTTACGGAGCCCTGGTGCATCACGATGATGCGGTCACTCATGCCGATCAGCTCCGGCATTTCGGAGGAAATCATGATGATCGATTTTCCTTCTTTGACCAGCCGGTTCATAATGAGGTAGATTTCGTATTTTGCGCCGATATCGATGCCCCGTGTCGGCTCGTCCAAAATGATGATATCCGCGTTTGTTGCAAGCCACTTGGCAACGACCACCTTCTGCTGGTTGCCACCGGACAGATTCTTGGTCAGCTGCTCCATACTGGGTGCCTTGACGGCCAGCGCGTTCATGTAGGAATCAACCAGCGTGCGCTCCTTCTTCCGGCTGATGCGTAGGAAGGACTGCAGCGTGTGCAGCATGACGAGAGAAATGTTTTCCCGAATGCTGAGCGTCAGCGAGACGCCCTGGCCTTTCCGGTCTTCCGGGATCAGCGCGATGCCGTGATGGATGGCGTCAATCGGCCGGAGAATCTCAACCTGTTTCCCGCCGACATAAACGGTACCGGAGGATCTGTGATCGGCGCCGAACAAAGCGCGCATGACCTCCGTCCGGCCTGCGCCGACAAGACCGGCAAAGCCGAGGATTTCACCCTTATGCAACGTAAACGAAACGTCGTGCAGCTTCGTTTCCACGGTGGACAGATGCTCCACCCGGAGAACCTCCTCGCCGATCGGCGTGCTGCGTTGTGGGTAGTCTTCCGACAGGTCACGGCCAACCATCAGCTTGACCAGCGCGGATTTGTTGGTGTCTTTTGTGTTGAGCGTCTCGATATACTGGCCATCGCGCATGACGGTGATGCGGTCAGAAATCTCAAACAGTTCTTCGAGACGGTGAGAGATATAAATAATTGAAACGCCTTCGCTTTTCAGCGTCCGGATCATTTCAAACAGGTTTTCAACTTCACGGTTGCCAAGTGGTGCTGTCGGCTCGTCCATAATCAGCACCTTCGCATTTTCAAGGACGGCCTTTGCAATCTCCACTTGCTGCTTATAGGCATTGGAAAGATCGCTGATGCGCGAATTCGGGTCAATTTCAATATGGAACCGCTCAAATACTTCGTGCGTTTTCCGGATCATGGCACGTTTATCCGCATAGATTCCGCGCTCGATTTCCTTGCCAAGGAACATGTTTTCATAGACCTTCAGATAAGGAACCAGGTTGAATTCCTGGTAGATCATGCTGACACCCTTGTCCTTGGCGCTCTGCGGCGTCAGAGTCCGGATCTGTTCGCCGTCCAGACAGAAACTGCCGTCGTCCATCGGCTGCGCGCCCGCGATGATTTTGCACAGCGTGGATTTCCCAGCGCCGTTTTCTCCAAGCAGCGCGTGCACCTCGCCCTTTCTCAGTTCAAAATCCACATGATCCAGGGCGGTGACGCCCGGATAATACTTGCAGATTTTCTCCATTTTCAGAACAATATTGTTATCCATAGTTTTCACATCACTCCGTTTGGATCGCTTTGCATCCGGCCCTGCCGGATATGGAAATCCGGCAGGGCGTTTCCGGCTGACAGCCTATTTGTACATTGCCAGATACTCGTCGACGTTGTCGCGGGTAACGGCGGTAACGGGAACCATGTAGCTCTCCGGAATGCTTTCGCCGTTGCACAGGGAAACAGCGTACTGAATCATCAATTCGCCGGTGCCGACCGGGTTGAGGTCAACGGAGCCGCGATAGATGGTGCCTTCCTTGATGAGCTCCAGAGCCTGCTGCGTGCCGTCGTTGCCGCCGATGTAGAACTTGTCGGTGTCAACGCCCTGCGCAACGCAGGTTTCGTAAGCACCCAGCGCGCCGGAGTCGTTGATGCCGAGGATTGCGACGACCTCAGGATGCGCGGTCAGGATATTCTCGGCTGCGGTCATGCCCATATCGGTGGTGTAGCCATCGACCGTCATGACGCACTCGGCGTTCGGGCAGTATTCTGCAATACCCTGCATGATGCCGTTTTCGCGGCCGATGGTCTGCTCAAGGGATCTCTGCGTCAGAATGGCGTACTTGCAGTCAGCGTCGGCGCCGAAGGTCTCGGCCATCCACTTGCCGCAGGCGGAGCCGTTGGCCTGACCCATTTCAAGCTCGGCAACGTTCATGTTGCAGGTCGCGTCAGCGTATTCAGTTGTGTGCGTGATTACGGGGATACCGGCCGTCTTTGCCTCCGCAATAACGCCCTTCAGCGATTCCGCATCAACCGGAACGACGATGATGACATCAACGCCTTGCGAGATGAAGTTTTCCAGAGCCGCGATCTGTGTTGCGGCATCAGATTTGCCGTCGGAAATAATCGCCTTTACGTTCGCCGCGTCAGCCGCATTTCGCAGGGAATTAGCGATGTTTGCAAAGAAGTTGTTGGAGAGATCCATGGGGCAGAAGCCAACCGTGATCTGCTTGTCAGCGGCATCCGCTGCAGTGGTTTCCTCTGCCGCTTTGTCAGCAGGAGCAGTCTGCGCGGGCGTGTCCGTGTCCTGTTCCGTGGTAGTCGTCTTGGCCGCACATGCTGCCAGTCCGAGCACCATGAGGGCTGCCAGAATAAGAGCAATTACTTTTTTCATTTTGGTTCCTCCTAGTGTTTTACTTTTCGTTTTACGCAATTTGAATTTCGTTTTTCTTGCGCTGGTGCGATAATACCATTTCGTTATCATAATTGTCAATACATCATTTTCGTTTTGTTGCAATTAACAAAAGGCTGATTGTATTTTTGGTTATATTTACGTTTCGATTTTTGTTTCAAAAGCAAAAAAACAACGAGTAGTTTCTTTATAAAGTACTTGATTTTTCCTTTGGAGTATATTAGAATGAATATCAAAGATGCGCAGAATTTCCTGACTTCTACATAAGGAGGAGCCTTTTTTGGACAATGCATCAAAAATTAAGCCCGTGAAAATGGCTGCAGAAGAGCGAAGAAAGTATATTCTCTCCACGTTGGAACAGTACGGTTCCGTTACTGTTTCGGAATTAAGTGAGCATTTCGGAATTTCCGAAGTATCTGTTCGTAAGCTCCTGATCTCACTCGAACAGGATTCGCTGCTGCAGCGGACGTGGGGTGGTGCGGTTCGAACGGCTAGAACCACTGCAGAGCTTCCGTATCAAGTTCGGGAATCAAAATATCTGCAGGAAAAAATGGCGATTGCGAGAGCCGCTTATGACATGATCAATGACGGTGATTCCGTTTATCTCGACAGCGGTACGACGACCTTTGAACTGGCTAAGCTGCTCTGCAACGGGCCTAAGCGCGGCATTCTCGTCGCAACCAACGCGCTCGACCATGCAGGCGTGCTGCTTGGGCAGCAGGGCATCAGTCTGATCCTCATCGGCGGTGAGATTCGCCACGATGTACGCGCCTGTTCAGGCTATCTGGCCAAGGATATGCTCAGCAACATGGTCTTTGACAAGGGATTTCTGGGCATTGAGCACATTTCCTTCTCCCACGGCCTTACAACGCCGAATATGAACGACGCCGAAATGAAGCGCTGGATCCTGCGCACCTGCAAGCAGAGCTATGTTCTTGCGGATTATTCAAAATTCTGGAACGATTCTCTGATCCAGATCGCGCCTGCGGACCGCGTGTACCGGATCATCACGGACTGGCACATTGCCGAAGACGATATCTCGCGCTTTCAGGCAAAGGGCGTTTCCCTCGTCAGCGCACCTGCCGTTTCCAATTTGTAGGGAAATGCGTACTCTTCTGCGCCCCTTACACAGCCGTCTGTGTTCCTGTAAGCCCTTGTAAAGCCATTGCAGATCGCAGTCAGCCAGTTTTTTCAGCGGAACGTCCCCGAGACGCGGGACAATCTGCTGTTCAACTTCGCACCGATAGTGTTCAGCAGTCGAAAACCACAGGTAGGCGTAGATCGCGATTTCCGCCGCGCTCAGACCCAGCGAGAAAATTTCTTTCGGCAGAGGAAAATAATCCTTAACTGAGTCGCGCATCGGCCAGAGGTCACGCTTCATTCACTTTCTCCCGTATGCTGCTCCACCCAGCGGATGAATGCCTCCTTCAGCACGACGATCCGATTGCCGATCTGCGGTGCAGGAAAATCTTTTTCGTGCATCAACTCATAGCTGCTGGAGGGTGCAATGCCCAGCACCTTCGCCACCGTTGCCGCATTCAGGAACAGCAGCAGCTCGTCATAGTTCTTGTAGGGTGTATCTGAAAACTCCCAACGCACCCGGACAGCGGATCTTTTCACGCTGCGCTGCACCATTTTTCCTTGAAATACGTCAGTATTCCTGCGAAAAAATGTCTTGCTCAGCGCAAAAATTTCTCGCTGCCGGTCACATTGGGAGTTTTCAGATACACCCTAGATAGATTCTTTCATAGTTGTCCTCCTTTGTTTGTAATTACTATTCTCGATTGATTTCGTTTTTCTGAAAAAACACCCCCTATCCTTTATCCGTATTCAGAGGGCTTTTGTACCAAACTTTTTGCGTCAGGAAGAGAAAGCTGCAATCTGACCGCTCCTTGATCATGCTCCAGCACGCGCCGCGCCACTGGTCGGCTTCTTCGATCAGAAAGTCCGTCGAAAACCCGAGATAGACCAGTCCCGGCTTCATTTTATAGCCGCCCTTTTTGAGCTGCACGACCGGCTTATCAAAGTCCTTCGCCCTGACGATCATGCTCGTATCGACACCCCGCTTGGCGTCGCCCTTAGCCCCCTTTGTTGGGGGCTGTTTTTTGCGCATTTCCCAAAAAGTGCTTGCTTTTTTCTTGGAAATACGATAGACTGAAAAAGTAGATAAGATACGCAGATGAACAAAAACGATTTTCGTCAGAATGTACAAATTCAGACAACCGAATCTAGCCGGATGAACGAATCAGGAGAGGGCATACCCGTATGCCGCCGAAGGGGAACGCGCAACGAACTCTCAGGCAAAAAAACTGATTCCGGACGGAACTCTGGAAAGCTGCATCCGCAGCACCGAAGAAGCAATCCCGGTCAGCCGGGAGAATCTTTCAGGTTGACGAACAGAGCGCGCCTTCTTTTGGCGCGCTCTGTTTTCTGTTTTTTAAGGAGAAGCATATGATCGTAACAAGAAAAAAGCCCGTGGAGCAGGTGCTTGCGATGCTGCGCGGTGTTCGCCGCGTCGCGCTGGTCGGCTGCGGGAACTGCGCCACAGCCTGCCAGACCGGCGGGGAAAAGGAGCTGGAGCAGATGCGCCAGCTGCTGCAGGAGCAGGGGATCGAGACAGTCGGTACGGTCTTGCCGGACGAGTGCTGCCATATGCTGCTCGTCAAGCGCGATCTCAAGCCCCTGCGCGACAGCGGCGCGGAGGCCATCGTCTGTCTGGCCTGCGGCGACGGCACACAGACTGTCGCGGCCAATACCGCGGTCCCGGTCTTCCCCGCGAACGACACGCTGTTTCTCGGACAGATTGAGCGTGCAGGCGTCTTCCGCGAGGCCTGCCGGATGTGCGGCGACTGTATGCTCGGCCAGACCGGCGGCATCTGTCCCGTGACGCAGTGCGCAAAATCGCTCGTCCACGGGCCGTGCGGCGGACAGCGGAACGGCCGCTGCGAGGTCAACCCCGAAAACGAATGCGCATGGCTGCGCATTTACCGCAAACTCAAGGAACTGGACCGGCTGGATCTGCTGGAGGCGGACCGGGCGGATAAGGATTATCGAAGCACTGCATACCCGCAGGCGCACAGCCTGCGCGAGATCAGGAAAAAGGGAGGAACACCATGAGCGAACTGAAACGAACCGTACTCTATCAGGCCCATCTGGACGCCGGGGCAACGATGGTCGACTTCGGCGGCTGGGATATGCCCATCCAGTACCCGGACGGCATCGTCGCCGAACATCTCTACTGCCGCAGCCACTGCGCCATTTTCGACGTGTCCCACATGGGCCGTATCGACGTCGAAGGGCCGGACATGGTCCGGTTTTTGCAGCACGTCCTGTCCAGCAACGTGCAGGCGCTGGATCTCAATCAGGCGCAGTACTGCATCATCCCCGATCAGAACGGCTGCGCCATTGACGACGCATATCTCTACCGCTTTGAGGCGGAAAAGTATTTCCTCGTCATCAACGCGGGCAACATCGACAAGGACCTCGCCCACCTGAAGCGCGAGGCCGAGCGTTATAACGTCACGCTTACCAACGTCTCCGACCGCTATGCCGCCATCGCCGTGCAGGGCCCGGAGGCCAAAAAGCTGCTCATGACCCTGTCGGGCGGCAAGGCGCTTACGCGGGAAAACGTCAAGAACGCGCTGGGGACGCTCACCATGGAGGGCCATCCCGTCCGCATTGCCAAGACCGGCTACACCGGAGAGCCCATCGGCTATGAACTCTATTGCGAATCAAGGGACGCCCGGTATTTTTGGGACCGTCTGATCGAACTCGGGGCAAGACCCACCGCGCTCGGCGCGCGCGATACGCTGCGAATGGAAGCTTCTCTGCCGCTCTACGGCCATGAGATGGGGGAGTGCGAGTTTGGCGGCGAGATCCCGGTCTATGCCGTGCCGCTGGCCAAATTCGCCGTCTCGTTCGCGGAGGAAAAGGGCGATTTCATTGGCCGCGCCGCGCTGAAGCGGCAGTTCGAGGCGTTCCAGAGGATCATGAACCGCGATTATTCCGCAATTGCAGATCTTCCATACCGCATCCAGCCGGTCTATCTTTCCGGCAAGGGCGTTCTGCGCAAGGGCTTCCCGGTCTACAGCAAGGACGCGTGGGCAGAGGGAAAGCCCGTCGGCTATGTGACCTCCGGCACGATGATCCCCTATTTCAAGACGGAGGGAGAGGGACTGGAAACGGTCATCACCTCCGAGACGGGCAAGCGCTCCATCGGCCTTGCGTATCTCGATTCGCGCATCTGCCAGGACTTTGATCTTGAGATCGACATCCGCGGCAAGCGGCAGCCGGCCAAGGTCGTCGCGTGGCACATCCGGCAGGACGCCGCGCCCTATGTCCGTCCCATCCTGCCCGATCATCCTGCCCCGGCTGCGCCGCACTGCGACGCGCCGTATGCCGAAAAGGCTGCCGCGCTCCTGAAAAAGGCGCAGGAGAACCACCTCTGGCGGCAGCACCGGTGCATCAATCTCATCCCGTCCGAAAACACGCAGTCGCGCGCCGTGCGCCTGCTTTCGGCCTCCGATCCGTCGAACCGCTATGCCGAGCATAAAAAGCAGAAGGCGTTCTATGACGCGGAGATCTTCTATTATCAGGGCACAAACTTCATCGGCGAGGTCGAGGCGCTGCTCGTTGAGGAGATGAAGAAGTTCCTCGGCGCGTCGCAGGTCGAAACGCGCGTGACCTCCGGCCAGATGTCCAATACCGCCGTCTTCTCCGCGCTCATGGACTTCAAGAACCGCGTCGACCGCAAGCGCACGCCGCAGCGGCTCGGCTGGGTCATGAACAACCATATCGTCCGCGGCGGCCATCTGTCCGCACAGCCCATGGGTGCGCTGCACGACTATATCGCCGTCGATCCCGTCACCGAAAAGCAGATGGTCGTCAATTTCCCCGTCTGCGCCGACGACCCGTACCGCATCGACACGGAGGCGGCAAAGCTGCTGCTTGCGCAGTACCGGCCGGAATTCGTGATCTTCGGCAAGTCCATGGTGCTGTATAAGGAGCCGGTCGCGGAGCTTGTAAGCTTCATCCGCGAGCAGGGCATCCGCACGACCGTCATGTACGACATGGCACATGTGCTGGGCCTGATCGGCGACCACTTCCAGAAGCCGTTTGAAGAGGGCGCAGAGATCGTCACCGGCTCGACGCACAAGACCTTCTTCGGCCCGCAGCGCGGCGTGATCGGCGTGAATTACAAGCCGGAGGACCTCAAATGGGGCCTCTGGGAGACGATCGAAACGCGCGCCTTCCCCGGCAGCGTCTCCAACCATCACCTCGGAACGCTGCTCGGCCAGCTGATGGCCGCGTATGAAATGAACGCCTTCAAGGACGAATACCAGAGGGCCGTGATCGAGAACGCGAAGAGCTTCGCCGCCAGCCTGAAGGCCGAGGGGCTTGACGTGGCGGGCGACCCGGCCGTGGGCTACACCGAGACGCATCAGGTCATTGTCCGCGTCGGCTACGCCAGAGGCCCGGAGATCGCGAAGCGGCTCGAGGAGAACAACATCATCTGCAACTATCAGGCCACGCCCGACGAGGAGGGCTTCACTGCCTCCGGCGCGCTGCGCATGGGCGTAAACGAAATGACCCGCTTCGGCTTCGGCAGGGAGCAGTTTGCGCACCTTGCGCACCTGATCGCCGACTGCATCCTGCGCAATGCGGACGTCCGGGAGGAAGCCGCCCGCCTGCGCGAGGGCTTCACCGATATGCGCTACTGCTTCTCCGACGCAGAAACGGAAAAGCTCATTTCCGCCCTGGCCGAGGCTACGGGCATCTGAGCGGATAGAGTACACTTTATCAGAAATTTGCCCGCTCAGTGTAGGGGCCGATGCCGGTCACAGCCGTTCGCGACGAAGGAGCGTTACGGATGTGGGTCTGCCGCTTGCCGGTACACATCGGCCCGGCAGATTGCACCACGTTTTACGAAAATCTTCGGCGAATTCGCAGCTTCCCAACGGGCCGATGTGGGCATCGGCCCCTACTATACTGTGCGAATCCGCACTGCCTGCAAATATGGCGAAGCATATCCAGCGCCCCTTTTCTCCCCCCCACCAACTCAACCAATCAACCCCACAAAACAGAATTGGAGGAACAAATTATGAATTTTCCCGCTGAACTGAAGTATTCCCGCGACCACGAATGGGTCAAGATGCTCGACGACACGACCGCTCTTGTCGGCATCACGGACTTTGCCCAGAGCGAGCTGGGCGATCTGGTCTACGTCAATCTGCCTGAGCCCGGCGACGAGGTGCTTGCGGGCGAAACGGCCTGTGATGTCGAATCCGTCAAGGCTGTATCCGATGTTATGAGCCCCGTGACCGGTGTGATCGCCGAGGTCAACGAGGAGCTGGACGATTCTCCCGAGCTTCTGAACTCCGACCCCTATGAGGCGTGGATCATGAAGATCGAGCATATCACGGACTTCTCCGAGCTTCTGAGCGCGGAGGAATATGAGGCGTTCACGAAGGAGGAGCACTGATGGGCACCTTTGTCCCGACGACAGCTGCGGAGCGGGAGCAGATGCTGCGGACGATCGGCGTATCGTCCGTAGAAGATCTGTTCCGGGACGTGCCGCAGCAGATGTATCTGGACGGATACTTGGATCTGCCGCCCGGAAGGAGCGAGCTGGAAACGCTTGAGGCCGTCTCGGCGCTGGCAGAGCGGAACCGCGTGTTCAAAACCTGTCTGCGCGGCGCGGGCAGCTACCGGCACTATATCCCCGCGGCGGTCAAGGCCGTCGTGACCCGCGAGGAATTTGTGACGGCCTATACGCCCTATCAGGCCGAGATCAGCCAGGGCATTTTACAGGGAATTTTCGAGTACCAGACCATGCTCTGTGAGCTGACCGGCATGGACGTGTCCAATGCGGGCGTTTATGACGGCGGAACTGCCGCCGCAGAGGCCATCCCCATGTGCCGCGACCGCAAACGCACAAAGGCCTATGTTTCCGCAGCGGTCGACCCGAACGTCCTCGGCGTTATGAAGACCTACTGCTTCGGTTCCGGGACAGAGTTAATTGTCGTCCCGATGAAGGACGGCAGAACAGACCCGGACGCGCTGCGCGCCATACTCGGTGCGGATGCCGCCTGCTTCTATGTCCAGCAGCCGAATTTCTTCGGCCTGCTGGAGGACGCGGAGCTGCTCGGCGAGATCACGCACGCAGCCGGGGCCAAATACATCATGGGCGTGAACCCCATTTCGCTGGCAATTTTGAAAACGCCCGGCGAGTGCGGCGCGGACATCGCCGTCGGCGAGGGCCAGCCGCTCGGGCTCGACACGGCCTTCGGCGGCCCGTACCTCGGATTTATGACCGCGACGAGCGCCATGATGCGTAAGCTCCCCGGCCGCATCGTCGGTCAGACGCACGACACGGAGGGGAAGACCGGCTATGTCCTCACGCTTTCCGCGCGGGAGCAGCACATCCGCCGGGAAAAGGCCTCGTCCAACATCTGCTCGAACGAACAGCTCTGCGCGCTGACTGCCGCCGTCTATCTTGCCGCCATGGGCGAAGCCGGACTGCGGCAGGCCGCGACGCTCTGCACGTCCCGCGCGCATTATTTTGCGCAGCGGCTCGAAGAAGTGCTCGGCTGGAAGCGCGTCTATCCCGGCGAATTCTTCCACGAATTCGTGACCGCCTGCCCGTGCCCCGAGCGGACGCTGGAAGTGCTGGACGCGCACGGGATTCTGGGCGGCCTGCCGGTGGAGGGCGGAATTCTCTGGTGCGTGACGGAGCTGACAGATAAGAAAACGCTCGACCATGTGATCGGGCTTTTGCAGGAGGTGAGCGGCCAATGAAGACGATCTTTGAACAGGGCGCGCCCGGCCATGGCCTGTCGCTGCTTCCCGCGTGCGACGTGCCCGTCGTGACGCTGGCGCCGGCGCGCAAAAAGCCGCTGCGCCTGCCGCAGGTGAGCGAAAATGAGCTTATCCGGCACTATACCGCGCTGTCGCACCGCGTCCACGGCATGAACGACGGCTTCTATCCGCTGGGTTCGTGCACGATGAAGTATAATCCCAAGGTCAACGAAGCGCTTGCGGCGCTGCCGGGCTTTGCGCGGCTCCATCCGCTCCAGCCGGAGCAGACGGCGCAGGGCGCGCTGGAGCTGCTGTATGAAACCGGAAAGCTGCTCGGAGAAGTGACCGGCATGGACGCGTTCACGCTCCAGCCCGCCGCAGGCGCGCACGGCGAGTTTACCGGCCTGCTGCTCATCAAGGCGTATCACCTTGCACGCGGCGATGCGGCCCGGACAGAGATCATCGTCCCGGACTCCGCCCACGGCACGAATCCGGCCTCGTCCGTCATGGCGGGCTTCCGCGTGGTCAATATCCCGTCCGGTGCAGACGGCTGCGTTGATCTCGCGGCGCTCCGCGCCGCCGTCGGGCCGCAGACGGCGGGACTGATGCTCACGAACCCCAATACGGTCGGCATCTTCGACAAGAACATCCTCGAAATCACGAAGATCATCCACGACGCGGGCGGTCTGTGCTATTATGACGGCGCGAATCTGAACGCCGTCATGGGCGTCGTTCGTCCGGGCGACATGGGCTTTGACTGCATCCACCTGAATCTGCATAAGTCCTTTGCCACGCCGCACGGCGGCGGCGGGCCGGGTTCCGGCCCCGTTGGCTGCAAGGCGTTCCTCGCGCCGTTCCTGCCCGGCCCCATCCCGGAAAAGACCGAAAGCGGCTTCCGCTTTGCGCAGCCTGCGCAGTCCGTTGGCCGGGTGCGGGATTTCTACGGGAATTTCCTCGTCGTCGTCAAGGCGTTCGCCTATCTGACCATGCTTGGCCGGGAGGGCGTGCATGAGGTGGGCCGCAACGCGGTTCTGAACGCGAATTATATGATGGCCGCGCTGCAGGATATCTACGACATGGCCTACCCCGGCCCGTGTATGCACGAGTTCGTCATGACGCTGGACCGGCTGCACAGGGAAACCGGCGTTTCCGCGCTCGATATCGCCAAGGGTCTGCTTGACAACGGTATTCATCCGCCCACAATGTATTTCCCGCTGATCGTCCACGAGGCGCTCATGGTCGAGCCGACGGAAACGGAATCCAAGGCCACCATGGACGAGGCGATCGAGGTCTTCCGTGCGCTTGCCCGCCTCGCGCATGAGGACCCCGAAGCGCTCCACACCGCGCCGCACAATACCCCTGTCCGCCGTCTCGACGAGGTGCAGGCGGCAAGAAACCCCGTTCTGCGCGCCGCGCTTGCGGAATAAGAAAAAACGGTCTGCCGCCCGGCTGTGCATCTGCATAGCCGGGCGGTACTGCGCTGTCAGGGGGAGGATGGCGTGCGGTTTAGCAGGCTGGTCATGCCTCCGGCGGCCCCTTCTTTTCCGCCTTGCCGGAAAAGATAGGGGAGAAAAGGGGCGCTGATTACGGTTGGTGCGTGCTGCGGATGCAAGTCTGGCAGGCATCCAATTCGTAGTTGCTGCGAGCACGCGCAGTCACCCTACGGGCGATTTGGTACGCGCCGCCTGTTAAGGGACATCAGATTTACAAGTAGCTGCCTTTGAATGGCTGCTGTAAATCAGCCTTGCGTTTAAAATTTGTGAGGCAGTACGGATTCGCCGCAGATCCCAAAAGCCGGAGGGGATATGCTGCAAGGTTCAGAGTGCTCTGAAATTTACGGCATTCGAATCCCCTCGGGCCCTTCGGGTCAGTTCCCGTGCCAGTGCTGTAAAACAAAAATCAGTGTTGACAAGCGCACACGTATATTATAAAATTGGAATATAGAACAATTAGATGATACAGGAGGGCCGCAATGGGATTACAGCATGGGATCCTTGGATTTTTGAATTATGGCCCGTGCAGCGGGTATGAGCTGACAAAGGCGTTTCATTCCTCCGTGCAGTTTTTCTGGCCTGCGCAGACCAGCCAGATCTATCTGACGCTGGGCAAGCTGGAGGATGCCGGCCTTGTCACGCATGAGACGGTCATTCAAAACGGGAAGCCGAATAAAAACGTCTATTCCATCCTGCCCGCCGGACGCGCGGAGCTGCAGCGCTGGCTGTCGGAGCAGGGAAAGACGGCAGACGGCTATAAGAGCGAATTTCTGATGAAGGTCTTCTTCGCTGAAAATCTCCCGCCGCAGCAGGCCATCGCGATGCTGCGCGCGTATGCGGACGGCTGCCGCGCGTGGCTGCGGAGCATGGACAGCGTACCGCAGAGCATTGAGGATTACGGCAAGCTGACCGACGCCAGCGCGCCTGTATATTGGGCCTTTACGGCGCAGTTTGGCCGGAGCTATGCGCAGATGTGCATCGCCTGGGCCGAGGACTGCATCAAACGGCTGGAGGAAATGGTATGAGAGTTCTGGTTCTGAACGGAAGTCCCAAGGGGGACAAAAGCAATACATACCGGCTCACAAGCGCGTTTCTGGACGGCCTGCGGCAGACGCAGCCGGTGAAGGCTGAAACCATCGAGGTCGGAAAGCTGCATCTGCTGCCGTGCCGCGGCTGCTTCGCCTGCTGGAGCAAAACGCCGGGCAAGTGCGTATTGCAGGACGATATGGCCGGTGTGATCGAAAAAATTCTTGCCGCCGACGTGCTGATCTGGAGCTTTCCGCTCTATTATTTCAGCATTCCAGGCCAGCTCAAGCTGCTCATCGACCGGCAGCTGCCGATGTCGCTGCCGTTTATGACCGACACGGACTCCGGCGGCCACCCGAGCCGGTACGACCGCTCCGGCCAGCGGCAGGTCGTGATCTCGACCTGCGGCTTCTATACCGCCGAGGGCAATTATGACGCGGTGGACGCGCAGGTTTCCCGGCTTTGCGGCAAGGATGGCTATACGTCCGTCTACTGCGGACAGGGCGAGCTGTTCCGCGTCCCGGCGCTGCGCCAGCGCACGGATGCGTATCTTGAACTGGTCAAACAGGCGGGCGCGGAGTTTGCGCGCGGCGCGATCCTGCCGGAAACGGCCCGCGCCTTGCGCCAGCCGCTGTTCCCGCGCGCGGTATTTGAGCAGATGGCGGACGCCAGCTGGGGCGTCAGTCGGGAGGATACTGCCGCGGCAAAGACCCAGGAGTCCGGGAAGCTGTCCCCGGCGCAGGCCTTTACGCGGCAGATGGCCGCGCTCTATGACCCGTCGTCGTGGGATGGGAAGGACCGCGTTCTGGAAATTTTCTACACGGACACCGGCGAGACCTGCCAGATTGTGCTCGGAAAGGACGGTCAGCGCGTGTTGCAATCGGACTTCCTGCCCAGCACGACGCGCATTGAAACGCCGCTTTCTGTCTGGCAGAGGATTGGCAGCGGCGAGCTGGATGGCAAGCAGGCCATGATGGAGCACCAGTACCGCGTAACGGGCGATTTTTCGGTCATGCTCCGCTGGGACGAAATTTTCGGACTGGGTGCCGCTGCGCCGCAGCCGTCCGCCGAGCCCCGGAAGAAGACGAACATGACGCTCATGCTGCTGCCGTGGATGGCGATCTGGATCGCGCTGTCTATCCATGCGCAAATCGGCGCGTGCATCGGCCTTGCGGTCTGTGCGCTGCTGCCGTTCGCGTTTCTGAACTACCGCATGACCATCTTCGAGCCGTGCTCGAACCTGGCGGTCGGCACAATTTGCGTGCTGACGCTTCTGGACGCGCTGCCGCTCACGCTGCTGCTGCCCGCGTCGTATCTTCTGTTCGGCCTGATGTGGGGCGTAACAGTCTTTCTGCCCATGCCGTTGACGGCGTATTATTCCATGAACGGCTACGGCGGCGAGACAGCGCTTCAAAATCCGCTGTTCATGCACACGAACCGCATTCTGACGGCCTGCTGGGCGGTTCTGTATCTGCTCACGCCGATCTGGACGTGGTATCTGCTGCAAACGCCCGTTTCATACCTGACCGGCGCGGTCAATTCCGTGCTGCCCATGCTCCTCGGCGCGTTCACAGCCTGGTTCCAGCGCTGGTACCCGGCGCATTACGCCGCAAGCAAAAAATAATGACACCCATGCAGTCCCCCCTGTTATGCCGATCGAAGCGCATGACAGGGGGCTTTTCTGCATAGTCGGGAGCTGGTCAAGCCTCCGGCGGCCCCTTCTTTTCCGCCTTGCCGGAAAAGATAGAGGAGAAAAGGGGCGCTGATTACGGTTGGTGCGTGCTGCGGGTGCAAGTCTGGCAGGCATCCAATTCGTAGTTGCTGCGAGCACGCGCAGTCACCCTACGGGCGATTTGGTACGCGCCGCCTGTTAAGGGACATCAGATTTACAAGTAGCTGCCTTTGAATGGCTGCTGTAAATCAGCCTTGCGTTTAAAATTTGTGAGGCAGTACGGATTCGCCGCAGATTCTCGTAAAAAGCGGTGCGTCCCGCGGGCGGACAGAGTCGTCCGCCCCTACACCGAAATGCGCAGATGCATACGAATTCGCCAAAGATTTCTGATGATTCAGTGCATCCTGCCGGGCGGAGCAGAGCCCCGCCCCTACCAACTGCGGTTAAATTTCAACGATTTTACGTAAAACGGACAGGCGTGCTCATTCCCCCGTAAAGCTTTTGCAGTATGGGGCGAGGCAGCAGCGGTCGCACGCGGGCTTTCTTGCCGCGCAGACGGCCCGGCCGTGCAGGACAAGCCTGTGGCAGAAATCGGAGGATTCCTCCGGCGGCAAAATCGCGCGCAGCTGCTGCTCGACCTTTGCCGGGTCCTTCCCGCTGGCAAGGCCCAGCAGGTTGCAGATGCGGATGCAGTGCGTGTCGCAGACGACCGAGCCGGGCGTCCCATAAATATCGCCCAGCAGCAGATTCGCCGTCTTCCGGCCCACACCCGGCAGGCGCAGAAGCTGCTCCATCGTGCCGGGCACCTTCCCGCCGTATTCGTCCCGCAGCATCCGGCAGGCCAGCACGATATCTTCCGCCTTGTGCTTGTAGAACCCGCAGGAGTGGACATAGCCCTCGACCTCGGCCACGTCTGCCTCCGCGAATGCGTCCAGCGTCGGATAGCGCGCGAAGAGCGCAGGCGTGACCAGATTGACCCGCGCGTCCGTACACTGCGCGGACAGGCGCACCGCGATCATCAGCTCGTAATCCTTCCCGTAATGCAGCGCGCAGAGCGCGTCCGGGTATTCCTGCTTCAGCGCGGCAATGATACCGGCCACACGTTCCGATGTTTCCATACTTGCTCATCCCTTGCCTTTTTTGTTTTATTGTATCATAAACGCGCTGGAAAGGGAACCGCCCGCTTGTAATTGGCAGCGAAAACCGGTATAATACGTTAAAAACTAAAAAGGAGGCGGGCGATATGTATCAGCCCCTCGCGGACGCGCTTCGTCCGCAGGAACTTTCCGATGTCTGCGGCCAGCAGCATATTTTAGGAGAAAACGGGCTGCTGCGCCGGATCATTGAGAGCGGCGCTGTGCCGAATATGATTTTTTACGGGCCCTCCGGCACGGGCAAGACGACGGTTGCGAACCTGATCGCAAAGAAAACACAGCGAAAGCTGTGCAAGCTCAACGCGACGACCGCGTCCTCTGCCGACATCAAGGAGATCTACGCCCAGCTCGACACGTTTCTCGCGCCGAACGGCGTGCTGCTGTATCTGGACGAGATCCAGTATTTCAACAAAAAGCAGCAGCAGACGCTGCTGGAATACATCGAAAACGGCAAGATCACGCTCATCGCGTCCACGACGGAAAATCCGTATTTCTATGTCTATAATGCTATCCTGTCGCGCTCGACGGTGTTTGAATTCAAGCCCGTGGAGAAGGACGAGGCGCAGCGCGCGGTCAGCCGGGCGCTCAATTATCTCGAAGCGCGCGACAGCGTGACCATTCTGCCGGAGCCCGGCGTGAAGGAGCACATCGCGCAGTCCTGCGGCGGCGATATCCGCAAGGCGCTCAACGCCGTCGAATTCCTCTATACGGCCACGCGGCCCGAAAACGGCGTGGTCAGGCTCACCATGGCAGACGCAAAGCAGGTGTCGCAGCGCTCTGCCATGCGGTACGACAAATCCGGAGACGATCACTATGACGATCTTTCCGCGCTCATGAAATCCATCCGCGGCTCCGACCCGGACGCCGCCGTGCACTATCTGGCCCGGTTTTTAGAGGCGGGCGATCTGGTCACGCCATGCAGGAGGTTACTCTGCTCGGCGAGCGAGGACGTCGGCATGGCCT
>ENA-ORTG01001115-ORTG01001115.1-human-gut-metagenome-genome-assembly--contig:-NODE-1115-length-25693-cov-10.613464_pt1 | contig 25693 bp, 21 predicted proteins | sample MGYA00241906_ERZ509176 | MGnify/ENA primary metagenome ERZ509176 (study PRJEB26280, sample SAMEA2338811) | human gut metagenome | biome: human gut; feature: human-associated habitat; material: faeces...
ATCCGGGATGATATGATTCTGGATAACAGGTATTTATATGACATTCTGACCGAGGAAAAACACCCGGAAAGAAACCTGCCGAACAAGCTGCTGACCGGCGCATAATAAGTGACCGGGGACGCCGGTTATCTTCTGATATCCCACAAGGGCTTCGGGCTGCCGATTCTGTAGACCGAAGCGTAGCAAGAATCCATACATATCAGGCACTTGACACCATAAAGATTGAAACAGGCAATCAGACGGTACAGGAGATTACGGATGAAATCTGTGTCCTGTAATAGAAGCTCCAATCTGTCAAGCAGAGCTTGCGTCGGAGTCATAAGCTGCGGATACCACACGGGAGAGAATCGCAATCAGATTCTCTCCCGTGTGGTATTTCCGCTCTATTCTCTGGGCGGCATTCTGCCGCAGGAATGCTTCTCCGGGCAAAAACCGATGGCTCTGCACTTTGGCATGAAGTAATGGCTGACTGTGTAGTCCCACTCCTCCGAGTAACCGCTCAGCTCCCGACAGAGGTCGCTGAACAGTGCGCGGTATTCGTGATATGCACGGCTGCACATCCTCTGGCGCGACATATCCATGAGATTCCGCAGGTTGTGCTTGCAGACGATCCTCGTCTCCATGCCGAGCGGCAGCCCCATCGCGGAATCCTCGCGCGGGACGCCGAGCTCGTCCAGCCGGGCAAGATGCTTCTGAATTTCCATCATCAGTTCATCGTAGACCGCCTTTGCGGCCGAACGCTCCGCAATGCTGGCCGGCGTCACATAGTCAAAGCCATGCTCATAGTTGATATAGCGCGTGCTGGCCTGCAGCCGCGTCGGCTGGCCGCCGATGTGCGTGTACCACTCCCGGATCACCCTTGCCGAATATCCCTCCAGCGTCAGATAGACATCCGGAAACTCAAACGTTCTTCCATGCCCGCTCTCCAGACAGTCCAGCCCTCTGCGATAGTTCTTTTTTTCATCCGCGGTGTCCGCACCCCAGCAGATCCCCGCCTCAAACCCGATCATCGTGATCGGGTTCTTGCATGTATAATTCTGTATGGTAATTTTCCCCATTGTCCATTCCTCCTGTTCTGCACCAATGCCGTTATGCAATTCTGACAAGCCCCCAGCTGATCCAGTCCCATGCACTTTCCCGTCCGCCCCGTTCGGTGATGACAAGCCGCTGCTGTTCGTCAAACTGCCACGCGGCGGCATCCAGACCGATATCCGAAGCCATCCAGGCCGGGCGAAAGTTCTTTCCCGTCCAGTCGTAAATATCTATATGCTGCGACCAGCCCCAGTCCGGTCCGGTTTTCCAGAACGGCCGGCTTTTTCCGAACCGCCCCCATCGCCAGACGAGGAGCAGCAGCTCCGGCGCTCCGTCATGGTCGATATCGCACCAGAGCAGGCTCTGCACCTTCTGTCCTGCCGCCGAGCGCCAGATCTCACTTCCGTCAGAGACTGCACGAAGCGTTTTTCTGCGCAGACTGAGCTGCTCCGGGCCTTCCTCCGCCATACAGAAACAGTCTGCCTCCTGCCAGACGATCCAGCGCGGCAGAAAACAGCCCAGCCGCCAGAGGAGCAGGACTGCGCCGCAGACAGCCGCCAGCACTGGAAGCAGGAGCCATTTTCTCACCCCTGCACCCAATAGCTTTGCGTCCACCACGGCTTCTCCGGCGTTTCATCCTGATGGAAGCGCCCGTCCGGCGACATCCATTCGCCGATCATCTGCCGCCATTCACTGTCTGTCAGCCGCGCGGACAGCGGCTGACGGAACTGATAGAAGTTATAGACGACGCCGGAGGCGATGCGGAGCGTCCCATCCACCGGTACGATCACATAGATCTGCGCCGGACGGCCGTTCGCGGCCTGCAAAACCATTCCGTTCGGGTCTGTGGCAAGATCCGTCACCAGGGACGCCGGGATTTCCCGTGCGTCGAGATACTCCGCATCTGTCCGGTCTTTGACGGCTTCGATCCAGAAATGCTCCAGCGTGCCGCCGTATTCGCGGATAAGATCATATTCCGCATCCGTCAGGCTTTCGTTTTGCAGCTCCTTCCGGCTGATCGTCTCAAGACTCCGCGCGAGCGAAGCGAGGCGTGTCAGATTTTCGCGGTCGGCAGGATCCAGAATTCCATATGTCTGAAGCCCGTCTGCCGTCTGCTCCGCCAGTTCCGCGAACCGGCGATAGACCTCCGTCTCCGGTTCCACATAGCCACGGTCATCCAGCTCCTCCGGAGGGCCGCCGCCCATCTCCGCCATCACCTGCTTGGCATAGAGTACCGTGTCGTGCTTGAGTTCCGTAAAGCTGCCCGCGTAGGTTTCCAGCGCCTTCTTTTTCCACTGCTCCGTCGTCATGAACGACGGGTATCCGGCGCCCTTTTCCTCCAGAAGAGGATTGAGCGTGTACAGCCATCCCGCGTAAAGGCTCGCCGACCACTGCTCCTCCGGCGCTTCCTTTACTGCTTTTCGGAGCATCTGCATCTGCTCCGGGTAGCGTGCGTAAGCCGTATCGCCCTGCTGCGTCAGAATGGACAGCGCCGTCTCAGAGCCGAGCGCCGCCGGCATATCCAACACATCCGGCAGCATCCGCCGTTCTCCCTGTGCGTTTTCCCTGACCTTGTTGAACACCAGCTGCTGCATCACGGCGGCATCCAGCGTAAAGCGCTGCCCCATGAAGCGGAAGCCCTTTCCTGCCTGTGCCAGATCGACGGTTCCCTCCGGGTCGACCACCGGGATGGAGTTGATCTGCGGCGCAGCAAGCGTCCTGATCTGTTCAGTATAGTGTTGATAGGCAGTCTCATCCGCGCGCAGCAGTTCCGTGTCTGGAATGGTGCCGTAGGCAGCCTCGATTGCTGGCAGATACTCATAATAGCCAAGATCGTCGCTGGCGCCCGCAAAGAACGAGGTCACGGCATAGAGCTTTTCCCAGCTGTCCGACGCTGTGTCGTGCAGGGCCAGTGTGATCAGCAGCGCCGTGCGGTTCATATCCTCCTTCTTCTGCGTGAAATTGATCTGCCCGTACCACATCATCGCGCGGAAATACGTCTCCAGCGTCTCGTCGCCTTCATAGTAGCCGCGCGGCTTGAACTGGGAATAATCCAGAAGATCTTCCGTTACAGCACACGGGGCAATACCCTCTGCTGCATAAATGGCAGACAACTCCTGCGCAGCAGCATCCTTCACCTGATCCGGTACCTGAATCTTCGGATCCTGTAGCGCAGCACCCACCGCGAAATACGCTGTGCTGCGCTTTGCCGCATTCTCCCACGCTGTTCCGGTCAGTGCGTCCAGCTGTGCGGCAGATGCGCGCAGCATGTCCTTGCTCAGCGTTTGCAGCTGCGCGGCAAGCTGCTGCTTTTCCGTCCGGTTCAGAAGCAGGCTGAAATACAGATGATAGGTGTGCATCATGGAATCTACCGTTACAAAATTCGGGATCTGCAGATAGCGATTCCATTCATAGCGGCCGAAAAACTCGGAATAAAAATCCGGCTCGACCACAAACAAATTCTGCGCAAGGATGGCTTTGGCCGTGTCGGAAAGCCCGTTCCACTCCATCCATTCCAGATTTGTGATCTCATGCAAGTCCCCGGATACACTGTAGTCCGGCACAGCTGCAGCCGTCTGCACGTCAGCGGCCGTGAAACGGAGAAACTGTGGCCGCGTTAACGGCTCCACCGGAACCACTGCCGCTGCTTCCCGCCTGTCCACCGTCAGTTCCTTCCACCGGGCTTCTTTTTTCCGCTGTGTGAGCTGATATACAAGTACCGTGCAAGCCAGGAGCAGCGCCAGCACACCGGCTGCGATGGCAATCAGCTCCATAGGCTTGATTCTATGCCGGTTTCCACGTCCATGGGCTGCGGCAGCGCCGCAATACGGGCAGCTGCGCTCATATTCCCGGAGTTCTTTTCCGCACTTTGGGCAAAACATGATACCGCCTCCTTTTCTGTGCTTCTGTTTCACCTCTTTTACAGTTCGAGCTTACCATACAACCGCAATTCTGGCAAGACAAATCCAGAAAAAAGGTTCCTGCCAGCCTAAGCTGCAGAAACCTTTTTCTTAATCTATTGATTGAATTTTCGCCGGTAGGCCGCAAAGGCCTCCCGGATCACCGCGACGGCCTCAGCACGGCCATGGACGCTGTCGACCTCCGCGTTGGTATCCGGCTCCAGATGCTTGTAGACGCTGAAAAAATGGCTGATCTCATTGGAGATATGCGCCGGCAGATCGGACAGGGAAGAATATCCGTTGAACATCGGATCGCCAAACGGGATCGCGAGAATTTTGTCGTCCATCGCACCGTTGTCGCGCATGGTAAAATATCCGACCGGATAGACCCGCACCAGGCTCATCGGGCGAATTGGCTCGCTGCACAAAACCAGCACGTCCAGCGGATCTCCGTCATCGGCATAGGTGCGCGGGATAAAGCCGTAATTGGCCGGGTAGTGCGTCGAGGTGTAGAGGATCCGGTCCAACCGCAGCGCACCGGTCTGCTTGTCCAGCTCATATTTGTTTTTTGAGCCCTTTTCAATTTCGATCACCGCCAGAAAATCCTCCGGCTGCATCCGCTCTGGGCTGATATCGTGCCATAAGTTCATCAGTCGACCTCCTTTTTCCTGCGCGTTCTTTTTTACGTTTATTGTATCGAATACAGCCCTTTTTGTCAAATAGCGACCGCCTCGCGTACAGATGAGAAGCCAGACAGCTATCCTCTACAGCTGTACGCAGATCACTTTTCATGCTTTGTAGAATCTGCGCATCATGTGATTCACTCCTGAAACAGTTTTTCTTCCACGGGCAGTTGCATGACTACGATTTGACTACTATCACCTGTAAAACCGAAAAAGCCGGTTTGTCCAGTGTTTTCAATGGTTCCGCAACAATTCAGAAAAGACGGACGTTTTCGCCGAAAGCTGAACATTCCTTGAAAACACAGCATTTTATCCGTTGATGCCTGAAAACTCCGGCCCTGTAGGCAGGACGGCTCAGCCCTTGACGGAGCCTGCTGTCACGCCCTTGACGATATAGCGAGAAAGGAAGATGTACACGAGCAGCACCGGCAGGATGGCGAGCAGGACGAACAGGAATGCGAGCCGCTTGAGCTTAAAATGATAGGCGTGCAGGCCGTAGGCGGTCAGCGCGGAAAAATAGGTGGACAGGATGGCTGTCGCGGCTGCGATGATAAAGCTGTTGAGCATACCGCGCGGGATGTTGATGGAGCTGTCGTTCCACGCGTTTTTGAGGTTCTCCAGAAAATGTCCCTGCGGCAGCGCCTTGAAGCCGCCCTGCAGATCCGCGTTGGTCCGGGACGCGTTGACGATCAGCATATAGAACGAGAACAGGCAGAGGACCGACAGAAAGATCAGCAGCGCGTAGACCAGCACCTGGCTGACGGTCAGCATGGCGCGTGCTTTGCGGCTGTCCGTGGAATTCTTTTTCATTGCGTGCGCCTCCTTAGGGTGTATCTGAAAACTCATGATGTAACCGGCAGCGAGGGATTTTTGCGTTGCGCAAGACATTTTTTCGCAGGAATACTGACGTATTTCAAGGAAAAATGACGCGGCGCACCGCAAAAAGGCCCGCTGTCCGGGTGCGTTGGGAGTTTTCAGATACACCCTAGTTTTCTTCCTGCTTCGTCAGCGATTTGAACACCACAAGGCTCAGAAGACCTGTGATGATGAAGATCACGACGGAAATTGCGCCGGACATACCATAGTTCTTGCTCGTCTTGAGATAATTGTTGAGGTACATGACGAGCGTCGTTGAGGTGCGGTTCGGTGTGCCGAGCGCGTTGGTCAGCACCTGCGGCACGTCGAACATACTTAAATCGCACGGACAGAGCCTCCCTCTACCAGCTTGCCCGGAATGAGGATCCGATCGACCAGCGCGGTACGCGGCTTTTCGATGAGTTCGATGAGCTTCGCGGCAGCGGTCTTGCCAAGCGCGGCCGTATCCTGACGATAGGTGGTCATCGCCGGATTCGTAACGCTTGCAAGCTGGATGCCGTCATAGCCCGCCGCGCTGACGTCTTCGGGAAAACGAAAGCCCATGCGGCGGATGGCGTTGCTGCCGCCGATGCTGGAAAAGTCGTCCGGCATCAGGATGCAGGTCGGCGGCTCCGGCAGCTGAAGCAGCTCACGCGTCAGCTCCGCGCAGCGGTCTGGGTCATGGTACACGCCCTCGCGGACGTACTCCTCCGGGATCTCCAGTCCCAGCGCGTCGCAGGCGCGATAGAATCCCGTCAGGCGGTTTTCCGTGACGGTAGTGCGTTCACCGTGGATAAACGCGATACGGCGGTGGCCCTTCGCATAGACATAGCGGACCAGCTCCTCCATGCCGCGCACATTGTCGGAAACGACGGCGGCGCGGTTATTGAAGACGTGATCGATGGTCACGACCGGAAGGCGGGAATTGACCAGCTCCAGCACCTGCGGATCGTTGAAATCGACGCAGGCGATCACCACGCCGTCGACGCCTCGGTACTGGCAGTGCTGCAGGTAGGTCGTCGCCTTTTTGCCGACGTTGCGGTTGATGAAGGTAATGTCATAGCCGTTGGCCTCGGCCTCGACCTTGAGACTTTCGAGCACGGCGGAGAAATATTCATGCGCAAGGCCGCTTCTGCGCTCATCAACGAACAGAACGCCGATATTATAGGTGCGGTTCGTTTTGAGTGCACGGGCGGCGGAGTTTGTCATGTAGCCGAGGGAGTCGGCAGTCCAGCAGATCAGCTCGCGCGTCTGTTCTCCGATATCCGGCTGTCCGGAGAGGGCTTTGCTGACGGTCGCGACCGAAACGCCGCAGGCCTTTGCAATATCCTTCATAGAAACCATGCCGGTCTGCCTCCATTCTGTCCGCGAGTTTCTTAATCGTTTTCGTAGCTTCAAAATAGCTGATTCTGCACAAAATTGCAAGGGTAATTTTTTATTTTTTAGTGTTTGAAACAAAGTTTGGCTGTTCTGCTCAATTTGTTCACGTAAATTTAGCAAATTTGACAGCTTAACTTCTCCGAAACTTGCTCTGTGCCTCTCTTCCCTTCCTGAAAATCATGTTTTTCAGAAAGAATTGCAAAATATGTCTTGCATTTTGCGCAAAAAGCCGCTATTGTAATGGTGCATATCCGTTATATTGGCAACTCAAACGATTTCGAATTTTGTCGGTACGCATCAGCCTGCCGGCATAGGAAGGAGTTCCAGATGCAATTCGGCCATTTTGACGATCAGCAGCGGGAATATGTGATCACCGACCCGCGCACACCGCTTCCGTGGATCAACTATCTCGGCAGCGAGGATTTTTTCACGCTCCTGTCCAACACGGCAGGCGGCTACTGCTTCTATCGCGACGCGCGGCTGCGCCGTCTGACCCGCTACCGCTATAATAACTGCCCGGTCGACCAGGAGGGGTTTCATATTTATATCAAAGACGGCAAGACTGTCTGGAATCCCGGCTGGCAGCCCACGAAAACGGAGTTGGACCGCTATACCTGCCGCCACGGTCTCGGCTACAGCGTGATCGAGGGGCAGAAGAACGGCGTTTCGGCCGCGCAGACGCTGCTGGTTCCGCAGGGTGAAAACTGCCTGCTGATCCGGCTGTGCCTGAAAAATGAGACAGACATAAAAAAAACGCTCGATGTGTTCCCGTATGTGGAATTCTGCCTCTGGGACGCGATGGACGACAGCTCCAACTTCCAGCGGAACTTCTCGATCGGCGAGGTTGAGCTGGAACCGGAGGCCATTTATCACAAATCCGAATACCGCGAGCGGCGGAACCACTATGCCGTGCTCTGGGCAAACCGTCCGTATGACGGCTTTGACACCGCACGGGACGCCTTCATTGGCCCCTACGGCTCCCCCGCCCTGCCGGAGGCTGTCGCCGCCGGGTGCTGCACTGGTTCCATCGCGCACGGTTGGGCGCCGGTCGGCGCAATGCAGTTCCATCTGGAGCTGTGCCCCGGCGAGTCGCAGGAGCTTTTCTTTGGTCTTGGCTACGTAGAAAACCCGGAGGGCAAAAAATTCTCCGCACCCGGCGTGATCAACAAGACGCGCGCACACGCGATGATCGGAAAATACCGTACCCCGGCACAGTTTGACGCGGCAATGGACGCGCTGCACGGGCACTGGGACACACTGCTCTCCAACTACCACGCCGAGACCGGCGACGAGAAGGTCGACCGGATGGTGAATATCTGGAACCAGTACCAGTGCATGGTCACGTTCAACATGAGCCGCTCGGCCAGCTATTTTGAAAGCGGCATGGGCCGCGGGATGGGCTTCCGCGATTCGTGTCAGGACCTGCTCGGCTTTGTGCATATCATTCCGGAGCGCGCAAGAGAGCGGATCCTGGACATCGCCGCCACGCAGTTTGCGGACGGCAGCGCCTATCACCAGTATCAGCCGCTCACGAAAAAGGGAAATCTCGCCGTCGGCAGCGGCTTCAACGACGATCCGCTGTGGCTGATTGCAGGCGTGGACGCGTATCTGCGCGAGACCGGCGACTGGTCGATCCTGGACGAGGTCGTGACCTTTGACTGTGACCCGGACAACGCCGCGCCGCTCATGGAGCATCTGCGCCGCAGCTTCCGGTTCACCTGCACGCATCTTGGGCCACACAAGCTGCCGCTCATCGGCAGAGCCGACTGGAACGACTGCCTGAATCTCAACTGCTTCTCCGCCCACCCCGGCGAGAGCTTCCAGATCACCGGCCCCAGCGAAGGCCCGGTCGCGGAGTCGGTGTTCATCGCCGGGATGTTCGTCAAATACGGCAGGGCCTACGCCGATATTCTTCGCCATCTGGCGCTGACCGCAGAAGCTGCAGCGGCTGATGCCGCAGTCGCAGAGATGCAAACAGCCGTGCTGGATGCGGGCTGGGACGGCGCATGGTTCCGCAGGGCCTACGACGCGTTCGGCGCGCCCGTCGGAAGCAAAGACTGCGCCGAAGGGCAGATCTTCATTGAGCCGCAGGGCATGTGCGTCATGGCCGGCATCGGCAAGGAAACCGGCGAGGCTGCACAGGCGCTGAAAAGCGTGGAAGATCGGCTCGACAGCAGGTTCGGCATCGTCCTTCTGCAGCCGGCCTACACAAAATATTATCTGAATCTCGGCGAGATCAGCTCGTATCCGCCTGGATACAAGGAAAACGCGGGGATTTTCTGTCACAACAATCCCTGGATCACCTGCGCGGAGGCCGTCCTGGGGCACGGCGCACGCGCGTTTGAGACCTACCGGAAGATCTGCCCGGCCTATCTGGAAGCCGTCAGTGAGGTCCACCGCACGGAGCCGTATGTCTACAGCCAGATGGTCGCGGGCAAGGACGCGCCGACGTTCGGCGAGGCCAAAAACAGCTGGCTGACCGGCACAGCCGCATGGACGTTCGTGTCGATCTCGCAGGCCATTCTCGGTGTGCAGCCGGAGCTGGACGGGCTGCGGATCGACCCGTGTGTCCCGCCGGAATGGACGCACCTGACACTGACGCGGCGCTTCCGCGGCGCGCAGTACTGCATTACAGTCGAAAATCCGGACGGCGCGGAGCACGGCGTGCGGGAGCTGTATGTGGACGGCGTGCGGCAGGACGGGAATCTAATCGCCCCCGCCGCGCCGGGCAGCGTTGTTTCGGTGCGCGTGGTTCTGGGAGGCTGAGATGGCGTTTCGGGAGGATTTTGTCTGGGGCGCGGCGTCAAGCGCGTATCAGACCGAGGGCTTCCCGTCCGCGGATGGCGGCGGGGAGAGCATCTGGGACGCATTCTGCCGCCGGCCCGGCGCGATCGCAAATGGAGATAACGGCTCGATCGCCTGTGACGGCTATCACCGGTTTGAAGAGGACATCAGGCTTTTATCGTCGCTCGGGCTGCGTGCGTACCGCTTTTCCACGAGCTGGGCGCGCATCGACCCGAACGGAGACGGCCGGTGGAACGAGGCCGGGCTCCAATACTATGACCGCATGGTAGACTGCTGCCTTGCAAACGGCGTCACGCCGTGGATGACGCTCTATCACTGGGAGCTGCCGCAGGCGCTGGAGGAAACCGGCGGCTGGCAGGATCGCGGGACGGCGGAACGCTTTGCGCGGTTCGCGGGCATGATGGCGGCGCATTTTTCCGGCCGTGTTTCGCATTTTATCACGCTCAACGAGCCGCAGATCGTGCTCAAGCTCGGATACGCCGACGGGATCCATGCGCCCGGGAAGCGGCTTTTGCTTCCGGAACTCGTTTCGTGCTGGAAAAACCTCATGCTGGCGCATGGGCTTTCCTTCCGGGCCATCCGGAACGCTGCGCCGGAAGCTTTGATCGGTATTGCCTCCACCGGCAAGCTCTGCTATCCGCACAGCCCCGCCGACGAGGACGCCGCGCGGCAGGAGACCTTCCGCCTGACGGATTCCGACTGGATGTTTACGCACGCGATCGTTTTAGACGCCGTGTGCCTTGGCCGCGCTGAACCGGAGGCGGGAGCGCTTCGCAAACTTTTAAGCGAAGTTACGCTGGAGGAATGGGACACGATGCACGCTGTCCCGGATTTCATCGGCGTCAATTCGTATAACGGCAGCGAGATCGCCGCCGGGCCGGATGGCGCGCCGGTTTATCTGCCGCGGCCGCAGGGCTTTGCCTGCACGGCGCTCAAGTGGCCCATCACGCCGGAAATTATGGAGTACGGCTATGCGTTCCTCTATGAACGCTACCGGCTGCCGCTCTATGTGACGGAGTGCGGACTGAGCTGCAACGACCACATATTCCTGGACGGGCAGGTCCACGACGCGGATCGGATCGATTTTCTGCACCGCTATTTACTTGCGCTTTACAGAGGATGTGAACGGGCAGACATCCGCGGCTTCTTCCACTGGTCGCTGACCGACAATTTTGAGTGGCACAGCGGCTATGCCGAGCGCTTTGGCCTGATCTATGTCGACTATCCGACGCAAAAACGGATTTTGAAGGACAGCGCGCGCTGGTATGCGCAGACCGTCCGGGAAAACGGTAAAAATCTGCAGCGTCTGATTTCAGCAGCGCAAACGCACTGAAACGTACAAATGCCCCGCGATCCGGATGGAACGCGGGGCGTTGGTTTTGGTTTCTTACATTCTTTCCGGTGCGGAGAAGCCGAGCAGGTCGATGCACGTCTCCAGAACGCCGCGGGTCAGGTCGATAAGCGCGGCGTAGCTGGCCTGCCTGCGCTCGTCCGGCTCTGTGAGGATCTTGACATCGTGATAGAACTTGTTCGCGGCTGTCGCAAGCTCGTAGATATACGCGCAGACGGCGTTCGGCGCGGAATCGCGGTAGGCCGTCCAGAGCGCGTCCGACATACGGCTGAGCACGAGCATGAGCTGCTTCTGCTCCGCACTCTCAGGCGGCAGGAGCTGTGCGCCCGAAACAGGCTTTCCGTATTTCGCCAGAATGGACTTGATACGCACGATGGTATACAGAATATACGGGCCGGTGTTGCCCTCGAACGACGAGAAGCGGTCGAGGTCGAACACATAATCCTTCGTCGGCAGATTGCTGAGGTCGCCGTATTTGAGCGCCGCCATGGCGATGCATTTTGCCGTCTGCGGAAGCTCCTCGTCGGATACGGTCTGGTTCTCTTTGATCTTGCTGGTCACGTAATCCGTCACGTCCGCAATGAGCGTTTCCAGACGCATGACGCCGCCCGCACGGGTCTTGAAGGGTTTGCCGTCCTTGCCGTTCATCGTGCCGAAGCCGATGTGGCCGAGCTGCGTGCCCGCGCTGACAAGCCCGGCCTTTTTCGCCACGCGGAAGACCTGCTCAAAGTGCAGGTTCTGCCGCTTGTCGGTCAGGTACATATATTTCTGCGGGTGATAATCCTGCTCACGCTGGACGATGGTGGCAAGGTCGGTCGTGGCGTAGAGCGTCGCGCCGTCGGATTTGACGAGAATGCAGGGCGGGACCTCCTTCGCGTCCGTCTCCTCCTGCACCGGCACGACCAGCGCGCCCTCTGATTCCACGCAAAGCCCCTTTGCCTTGACGGTTTCGAGCATCTGCGGGATATACTTCTGCGCGTCGCTCTCGCCGAGCCACACATCAAAGCTCACGCCGAGATTGTCATAGTTGCGCTTGAGGTCTTCAACGGACACGCGCAGGATATGCTGCCAGAGTGCGCGCTCGCCGCGTTCGCCGTGCTGGAGGCGGAACGTCTCCTCATGCGCGCGGGCCGCAAAGGCTTCGTCCTCCTTGCTGCGGGCGCTGGCGGCGGGGTAAATGCGTTCAAGCTCGGAGATCGTGAACGGCGCTTCGGCGGGGTATTCGCCGGTGTAGTCCGGGTCAAAGTACGGAAGGCCCGGCTTTTCATCCTGCAGCTGCGCCATGATCAGGCCCATCTGCAATCCCCAGTCGCCCAGATGGATATCGCCGATCACATGATTGCCGAAGAACCGGTAAATGCGCTTGAGCGATTCGCCGATGATGGCGCTGCGCAGATGGCCGACATGCAGGGGCTTAGCCACGTTCGGCCCGCCGTAGTCCAGCACGATGGTGCAGGCATTGGGATCGTCCTGTGCGCCGTAGTGCGGGGTTTGTGCCATTTCGCGCAGATAGGAGGCAAGATAGTCCTCGGAGATCTTCAGGTTCAGAAAGCCCGGCATGACAGCTTCGGCGCTGGAAAACATCTCATTTTCGCCCAGCGCGTCCAGAACCGCGTTTGCGATCTGGATAGGGGCCTTGTGGTACTGCTTCGCGGCAGCCAGCGCGCCGTTGCACTGGTACTCGCAGAGGTCGGGGCGGTTGGAAAGCGTCGCCTTGCCGTAGGCCGCGTCGAATCCGGCCCGCTCAAACGCGCCCGCCAGCTGCTCGGAGATCAGATCGATCAGAAATTTCATGCGTGTCACCTTTATCCTGTCATAATTTTTTACATTATAACAGACACCGCCGCGGTTGTACAGAGGCAAAAACGGGCCGTGCCGCCCTTACGGGCGGCACGGTTTGTATTCGGGGAATGACGGAGCTTTGCGCTGCGGATCAATCGTAAACCAGCAGGGCGATCATCTCGTCGTCGATGTTGGAGGCATCGTACCACTGCGCGCCGGTGTCGACGTCCGCAACGGGCTCGCCGTTGGCAGCCGCGACGGCCAGAGCAACAGCCTGGTAGCCGATCTGGTACGGATCCTGGGTGACGGAGCCGTAGAACCAGCCCTGACGGACAGCGTTCTTCTGCGCAGCGCCTGCGTCAAAGCCGGCGACGACCAGACCCGCGTACTTGCCGCCCTCAGCCAGATCCTCGCCGTCGGAGACAGCAGCCAGGAAGCCGGTGACAGCGCCCTCGTTGGAGCAGAAGATCGCAACGGGATTCATGCCGAGCAGGGAGTTGGCAGCGGTCTGGACCGCGGTAGCCTCAGTGGTAGCGGAGATGGCGACCTCAATGATGATAGCGGGAGCATCGACCTTCTTTTCCCACTTGGCGTGGCCTTCGATGGAGACCTTGCCGGGCTGATAGGTCTCGGCGATCTTGGCCATTTCATTGACGAAGCCGGTGGTACGGCCGGAGACGGAAGCGGAGACAGCGTCCTGAGACAGGCAGCCGATGATGACGGGGTTGTCGGAGGTCGCGTTCTTCATGGCCTCAACGACAGTCTCGTTCTCGTTGAACTTGTCGGCAGCGATGGCGGCAGCGTTTTCGTTGTTGGTGCAGGCGGTCGCCTTGACAGCGCCGGTGGTATCGCCGGGAACGCCGGAGTCAAAGCCGATGACGGGGATGTTCTTTTCCGCGCACTCTTCCAGGATCTCGGTGACAGCGTCGGTGGACAGAGCAGCCAGCGCCATGGCCTTGGGGTTCTTGGCAAGCTCGGTCTTGACCATGTTGACCTGTGCGTCGATCTCAGTCTCGGAGGCGGGGCCGTCGAAGTAGATCTCTACGCCGAGATCCTTGGCAGCATCCTCGGAGCCCTTGGCGACTGCCTGCCAGAACTGATGCTGGAAGCCCTTCGCCATGACGGGGATGTACATCTTTTCGCCGGTGGTCTCCTCAGCGGGAGCCGGATCCTCGGTCTTGGTTTCTTCGGTTGTGGTCTGTTCGTTCTTGGTGTCGGTGGTTTCGGTCTTGGCCGGTTCCGTCTTGGCCGCGCAGGCAGCCAGAGCGAGAACCATGACCAGTGCCAGAAGCAGAGCGATCAGTTTTTTCATTTGGTGATTCCTCCTAAATTATTTTATCAAACACGATTTCCGTGCTCAATACATGATGAATATGGGACTTAACCCTTCTTGACGCGGTTGGCAGCCTTCGTTCTCGCGATGTCGAGCAGGACAGCGCCGATGACGACTGCGCCGGTCAGGAATGTCTGCCACGGGGCCTGCAGGCCGCAGTTGGCAAGGCCGGTCTTGAGGACGGACATGATGAACACGCCGATGAGCGTGCCGACCATCGTGCCGGAGCCGCCGGACATGGACGTACCGCCGATGATAACGCCGGTGATGCCGTTCATTTCCTGGCCTGCGCCGGTGCCCGGAGTGATGGTGGTGTAGGCAGCGGCATAGAACAGGGCGCACATGCCGATGAAGAAGCCGGAGAGCGTATAGACCGCGACCTTCCAGTTGTCGACCTTGATGCCGGACAGGCGGGTCGCCTCTTCGTTGGAGCCGATGGCATAGACATAGCGGCCGAACTTGGTCTTATGCAGGATCAGCGCTGCGATGATGAAGAAGCCGAGCAGCCAGAACGCGCCGACCGGGAAGCCCCTGACGCCGAACAGCTCCGCACGGATGAAGACCTTCTTGAACCAGCCGCCGACTTCGGCGGTGGCGGTGGGCCAGGTCTGGGACTGCACCTTGGTGATGATGGAGCCGAGGCCGGCGGCCATCATCTGCGTGCCAAGGGTCGCGATGAAGGGGGGCAGCTTGAGCTTGGCGATCAGAACGCCGTTGGCAAAGCCGAACGCGATGCCCACAAACAGCGTCAGCACGATCGCGAGGATCAGCGGCCAGCCCTGCTTGAACGCGTAGCCGCCCAACAGCGCCGCGCACATCATGACCGTGCCGAGCGACAGGTCGATGCCGCCGGTGATGATGATGAACGTCACGCCGAAGGCCATAAAGCCGATATAATAGCTGGATTCGAGAATATTCTTGACCGTATCGAGCGTCAGGAAGTTATTGCCGAAGATTGAAAACACGATATACAGAATGACCAGCGCAGCAGGCGCGAGCAGCTTCTGCATATCCAGCTTTTTCTTACCTATGTTTTCCATAATGATTACCCCACTTCTCTCTTGGTTGCATATGTCATGATGGTTTCCTGCGTGGCCTCGGAGATATCGAGTTCACCGGTGACGTGACCCTCGCACATGACGATCACGCGGTCGGACAGGCGGAGCAGCTCCGGCATATCGGAGGAGATCATGATGATGGACTTGCCTTCCTCTGCCAGCTGCGTCATGAGCTTGTAAATTTCGCTCTTTGCGCCGACGTCGATGCCGCGCGTCGGCTCGTCGAAGATCAGCACGTCGCAGTCGCGCAGGATCCATTTGGAAATGACGACCTTCTGCTGGTTGCCGCCGGAGAGGCTGCCGACGCGGGCGCGGACAGACGGCGTTTTCGTGCGGATCTGTTCGGCGTGCTCCTGTGCAAGCCGCTGCGCCTTTTTGTCATGAACAAACGGGCCCTTGAATATCTGCTCCAGGCTCGGCAGAACGGTGTTGTCCGCAACGGACAGGTTCAGGCACAGGCCGTAGCGCTTGCGATCCTCGGAGAGATAGCCGATGCCGTAGCGGACGGCGTCCTTCGGGCTGCGGATCTTCACATCTTTTCCGTTTACCCGGATCGTACCGGAATCCATCGGATCCGCGCCGCAGATCAGGCGCATCGTCTCGGTACGTCCCGCGCCGACCAGACCAGCGAAGCCAAGGATCTCGCCCTTGCGGAGCTTAAAGGAAACATCCTTCACATCGAGAGAGTTCAGATGCTCGGCCTCAAGCACGACGGGCGCGTCGGGCGGGCACATGGATTTTGTTTTCGGCTCCTCATAGATAGTACGGCCGACCATGAGCCGGATGACTTCGGAGATTTCCGCCGTGGGGGTGTCGAGCGTGGCGACATACTGGCCGTCGCGCATGACGGTAATGCGGTCGGTGATGCGCTTGAGCTCATCCATGCGGTGCGAGATATAGATGATGCCGACGCCGGTCTTCTTGAGCTGCCGGATGAAGACGAACAGGTCGTCGATCTCCGTGTCGGTCAGGACGGCGGAAGGCTCGTCAAGGATGAGCAGTCTTGTGTTCTCATGGGACAGCGCCTTTGTGATCTCGACCATCTGCTGCTTCGCGACTGACAGCGTCTTGACGACGGCCTTGGGGTCAAGCTCCAGATGCAGCTTGTCGAACAGCTCCTGCGTCATGGCGTTCTGCTTTGCCTTGTCGACGAACAGGCCCTTCATGGGCTCGCGGCCGATATAGATGTTTTCCGCCACAGTCAGGTGCTGCATGAGGTTCAGCTCCTGATGGACGATGCAGATGCCGAGCGCCTGCGCGTCGCGCGGGCCGTGGATCTCGACATGCTTTCCAAAGAATTCGATCGTGCCGCCGTCGCTCGGGTAGATGCCGGTCAGCACCTTCATAAGCGTCGACTTGCCGGCGCCGTTTTCGCCGACCAGCGCCATGACCTCACCCTCACGAACCTCCAGCTGCGCGTTGTCCAGCGCGTGGACGCCCGGGAAGTATTTCTGGATACCGGTCATTCTGAGAATCGTTTCGGCCATCTTTCTTTCACATTCCCCTTTCTCCTGCGGCGTGTTTTCCTGCTTGTGGAAAACGAAACGTTTTGCTCTTGCAGCGCGCAAACCCGCTTCGCGCCGGGCGGAGCCTGCTCCCATCCTGGAGCCGGGCGGGAGGCTGCGCTCCCGTGCCGCTTCGGCGGCACTCCTTCCTTACAGTCTCCATTGTAGCAGGCCCGCGGTGGAACAGGCATGAAAATTGTCCACAAAAAGGTGAAAATTGTGCGTTGAAATTATACAAATTTTTTTCTTCCGGGGATATGACGAAAACCCGCGGCCCACGTTTCTGTCCGTTCTCACTCGGACAGGCCGTTCCCAAAAACTTTCTTGCTGCATGGGCTTGCGCGGGGGGAGAATTTGGAGTATAATTCAAATCATCTATAAGTATCAGTGGGAGAATGACTGTATGGCTATGATCCGTGAATTCTTCCAGAATCTTCTGTATCAAGTCCCTTCTATCGGGATTTCAGATATTGTCGATATCCTGGTCGTTTCGATAATCTTCTATTCGCTCCTGCGTCTGATCCGCTCGACGAGCGCAGCGCGCGTGGCCCGCGCGATCTTGCTGCTGCTGGCCATCACGCTGCTGACGGACGTGCTGAATCTCTATACATTAAACTGGCTGCTCAACAAGATCCTTGAGGTCGGCGCGATCGCGCTCATCATCGTGTTCCAGCCGGAGCTTCGCCGCGCGCTTGAGCGTGTCGGCGCGCAGCTGCATTTCCATCTGCTCTCGTCCGAATCGGGCGCGACCACCGAGCAGAGCGCCATCTCCGCCACGGTGCAGGCCTGCGAGATCATGTCGCGTGAGCGTGTCGGCGTCCTGCTGATTTTCGAGCGCGAAACGCCGCTCGACGAGTATTTCAAGACCGGCACCATCGTCGACGCGCAGTTGTCCGAGCAGCTGCTGCGCAATCTCTTCTTTAAAAACTCACCCCTGCACGACGGCGCGGTCATTGTCCGCGGCGGCCGTGTGGCTGCGGCGGGCTGCGTCATGCCGCTGAGCGACAATCCGCACCTGCCGAGCGACCTCGGCACGCGCCACCGCGCAGGCGTTGGCACGAGCGAGGTTTCCGACGCGGTCGTCGTGATCGTCTCGGAGGAAAACGGCACGATCTCCGTCGCCATCGGCGGGATGCTCAAGCGCCATCTGGCCCCCCAGACGCTGCAGCGGCTGCTGTCCAATGAGCTGCTCGCGGACGAGGCTGAGAAGAAGACGCTGCTCAAACGGCTCGCCGGATGCTTCAGCAGGAAGGACGGTTCCAAATGAAAAGTAAGCTCTTCTCCCTGATCGTCTCCGTCCTTGCGGCCATGTGCCTGTGGGTCTACGTCATGACCGTCGTGAACCCGGACGTCGATCTGACCATCGGCAATATCCCCGTGACGTTCTCCGGCGCGGAGGTCCTGCGCGAGGATCACGGGCTTGTCATCACCGGCGACTATCAGGAGTTCGTCTCCGTGCATTTTTACGGCAAAAACGCTGATCTCAAGACGCTCGACCAGCATAAGGACGAGCTGAAGGCCGTGATCGACGTGTCCAAGGTGCGCAGCACGAAGGACTACACCATGTCCTACGACATCACGCTCCCCAGCGCCGTGTCCGCCTCGTCTATCACAAAGATGGACAAGTCCCCCGCCACGATCACCTTTACCGTCGAGCGGCAGATCCGCAAGTCCGTCGAGGTGCGGGGCGATTTCTCCAGCGTCAAGATCGCCGAGGGCTATATGCTCGACAGCACCAGCTTTGATTTTGATTCCATCACCATCGAGGGGCCGGAATCGGTCGTCAATACCGTCGACCACGTCCAGATCACCATCGAGCGCAGCAATGTGGACAAGACCATCACCGAATCCGTCCCCGTCGTGCTGCTGGACAAGGACGGCGCGCAGGTCGACCCGACGCAGCTGACGCTCAGCGCCGACGCGATCGAGGTCACGATGAAGATCGTCAAATATAAGGTCGTGCCCATCGAGGTGCAGTTCACCGAGGGCGGCGGCGCGAAGCTTTCCGATCTGGATTGGGACTACGAGCCCAAAGCCATCACGCTCTCCGGCGATTCCACCGTTCTCGACGGTCTCAATTCGATCCAGCTCGAGCCCATCGATCTTTCCACGCTGCCGAGCAACGACGAAACGGTCGATCGCGCCATTCTGATCCCGAACGAGGCCAAGAACGTCTCCGGCGAGGAGACGGTCTCCGTCCGGATCACCATCAAGGGCAAGCAGATCAAGACGCTCCGCACGACAAACATTGTATTTGTCGGCGTTGACGAGGAAAAATTCAAGGCTACGAGCCTGTCCCAGCAGGTGCAGGTCACCATCCGCGCCGCTGCGGCTGACGCGTCGCGGATCTCCGCGACCAGCATCCGCATCGTCGCCGACATGAGCGGCTATACGCAGGAGGGAACGTATCAGGTGCCGGTCACAGTCTATGTCGACGGCTTCGACTCTGCCGGAGCCATCGGACAGTATTCCATCGCCGCAACGCTTGCCGCAGCGGATGAGCCGGACGAACAGCCCTGAGGAAAATGGAGGAAACAACGTGATTAGAAGTATGACCGGCTATGGCCGCGCGGAAAAAATCATCGACGGACGTGAGATCACCGTCGAGCTGCGGGCAGTCAACAACCGCTATCTGGATCTGAACGTCAAGCTCCCGCGCGTCTATGGCTTTGCGGAGGATGCAGTCAAGTCGCTCGTCAAGGCGAACGTGAACCGCGGGAAGCTGGATATGTTCATCACCGTTAATGTCACCGAGGATACGAGCGTCAAGATTGCACTCAATAAGCCCGTTCTGGAAGGGTATCTGGCCGCGCTCAAGTCCATCGCCTCCGATTACGGCGTCCGAGACGACATTTCCGTCACTGCCCTGTCCCGTATGCCCGACGTCTTTGTGATTGAGAAGCAGGAGGAAGACGAGCAGAAGCTGACAGACGATATTCTGTCCGTCGTCAAGGAGGCGCTTGCCAAATTCAACGCCATGCGCGAGAAGGAGGGCGCGGCCATGGAGGCCGATCTCCGCAGCCGTGCGAAGACCGTTCTGGCGCTTGTGGAAAAGGTCGAGGCGCGCAGCCCCGTGACGCTTGCGGAGTACCGCGCCCGGCTGACCGAAAAAATGCAGGAGGTGCTCGGCGCGACGAATATCGACGAGGGCCGCATTCTGCAGGAGGCCGCCGTCTACGCCGACAAGATCGCCGTAGATGAAGAAACGGTCCGCCTGCGCAGCCATCTGAATCAGCTTGATCAGATGCTGACAACCGGCGGCCCCATTGGCCGCAAGCTGGACTTCCTGCTGCAGGAATTCAATCGTGAGTCCAACACCATCGGCTCCAAGGGCAACGATCTGGAGCAGGCCCGCACCGTCGTCGACCTCAAGGCGGAGCTGGAAAAGATCCGCGAGCAGACGCAGAACATCGAATAACCGGAGGCAGACATGAAGCTTATTTCGATCGGCTTCGGCAACGCCGTCGCCGCTGCGCGCATTCTCGCCGTCGTCAGCCCGGATTCCGCGCCCATCAAGCGCGTCGTGCAGGAAGCGCGGGAGCGCGGGATGCTGCTCGACGCCTCGTTCGGGCGCAGAACGAAGTCCGTTCTGCTCATGGACACCGACCATGTGATCCTCTCGTCCGTCACGCCCGAGACGATCTGCGCGCGCATGGAAGAAAAATCATCGGAGGAGACGAATTTGCAGCCATGAAGGGAAAACTGTTTGCGATCTCCGGCCCCTCCGGCGTCGGAAAAAATTCCGTGCTGAACCGCGTCATGCAGCTGCGTGACCGGGTGCAGTATTCCGTTTCCGCGACCTCCCGCCCCATGCGTCCCGGCGAGATCGACGGCAAAAGCTATTATTTTGTCACACGGGAGCAATTTGAACAGATGATCGCGGCGGGCGAGCTGCTGGAGCACGCCGAATACGTCGGCAACTACTACGGCACGCCCCTAAAGCCCATTCAGGCCGCGCTTGCCGCCGGGACCGACGTCGTGATGGACGTGGATGTGGTCGGTGCGCTGAACATCAAAAAGCGCCTGCCGGAGGCGGTTCTGGTCTTCATGGCCGCACCGTCGATGGCCGAGATCCGCCGCAGGCTCGCTTCGCGCGGCGATGTTTCGCCGGAGCTGATGGAAAAGCGGATGGACCGGGCAAAATGGGAATACAGCCAGGCCGGACAATACGATTATCTCGTCGTCAACGATACGGTCGAGCACGCGGCACAGGAGCTGCTTGCGATCATGACCGCAGAAAAGTGTAAAATGATGGATCGCATCCATTGCATAAAGGAGGAACTCTAATGCTTTACCCCGCCATGTCGGAACTTCTCAAAAATGTTGACAGCCGCTATCTGCTCGTCAACGTCGTCGCGCACCGCGCCCGTCAGCTGTCCATTGAGTCCGAGCTCACGCACGAGCCGCTTGAGGAAAAGCCTGTCACGCTCGCCATCCGCGAGGTCGCTGCCGGCCAGCTCAAGGCCGAGCTTGACGATAAATACAGACACTGAGCACCCATCCCGGCGCAGGCAGCTGGCCTGCGCCGGGTCTTTTGAATGCCGGAATCAGCTTATTTTTTCGAAAATTTGCGGCGAATCCGTACTTCCCTGCAAATTTTGAGCGCAAATCTGATTTATAGCAGCCATTCAAAGGCAACTGCTTGCAAATCTGTTGTCCCGTAACAGGCGGCGCGTACCAAAGCGCCCGTAAGGTGAGTATGTGTGTTCGCTGAGACTGTAAAACAAGTGCTTGCCTAGGGTGTATCTGAAAACTCCCAACGCACCCGGACAGCGGACCTTTTCACGCTGCGCTGCACCATTTTTCCTTGAAATACGTCAGTATTCCTGCGAAAAAATGTCTTGCTCAGCGCAAAAATTTCTCGCTGCCGGTCACATTGGGAGTTTTCAGATACACCCTAAACTGCACGCGCAGGATGCACCAAACGCGTCCAAGCACTCTTTTCTCCCCTGTCTTTTCTCTTGCAAGAGAAAAGACAGGGCCGTCGGAGACATAAGCGCGTCCAAACTTTCACCAGACAAAGGAGGAACAGGTCATGTCCAGAGTTGCACAGCTGGCTGTTGCGGCGGCGGTTTATGCCATTGACAGGCCCTATTCCTACCGTGTGCCGGAGGATATGCCGCTGGCAGCCGGGATGCGGGTGCTTGTGCCGTTCGGACACGGCAACCGGCGGACGGAGGGCATTGTTTTATCCGTGCAGGAGGGAGTCGCTGCCGGACTGAAGGCCGTCGAGCAGATGCTGGACGACGCGTCGATCCTTACCGGCGGACAGCTCCGCCTTGCCGCGTTTATGAAGGATCGCTATTTCTGCACGTTTTATGACGCGGTCAAGGCCATCCTTCCCGCCGGGTTATGGTTCGATGAAAAGCGGACGCTGATGCTTGTATCCGGCGCGCAGGACAAGCTGCCGCCCGGCATGGCGAATTCCGGCGCGGCAAGGCTCGTGCAGCTGCTGACCGATCTCGGCGGCAGCGCGCCGGAGCGGACGCTCCGGCAGCAGTTTGAATCGCCGCAGGCGTTCGACGCCGCTGTGCAGGCGCTGCGCAAGCGTCGGCTGCTGCGCGCAGACGCTTCGCTCACGCAGAAGGCCAGCGAGAAGACCATCAAGGTCGCCGCACTTGCTGTCAGCGCGGAGGAAGCAGAGCAGTTTGCCGCAAAAAAGCAGTTCTCCGCCCCCCTGCAGGCGGCGCTGCTGCGCCTGCTGTGCACCGTCGGCGCAGGCCCCTGCCGCGAATTATGCGAGCTGACCGGCGCCAGTATGCAGACCGTCTCCCGCCTCGCAAAGCTCGGCTTGATCGAGACATATGAGCAGGAGCAGCTGCGCAGCCCGAAGCGCGAGGACATCCCGCCCGCCGGGCTGCTGACGCTGAACGCGGAGCAGCAGATCGCCTTCGACGGTCTGAACCGGCAGATGACGCAGGAAAAGCCCGGCGCGGCGCTTCTCTATGGCGTGACGGGCAGCGGCAAGACCTCTGTATATCTCGCGCTGATCCGAAGTGCGCTGGACGCGGGCCGTTCCGCCATGCTGCTCGTGCCGGAGATCGCACTGACGCCGCAGCTGCTGCATAAAATGACCGCGCACTTCGGAAAAACCGTCGCGGTGCTCCACTCGAGCCTGCGCGTGGGCGAACGCTATGACGAATGGCGGCGCATCGCGCGCGGCGAAGCCCGCGTCGTGGTCGGCACGCGCTCGGCGGTCTTCGCACCGCTTCAAAATCCCGGCCTGCTGATCCTCGACGAGGAGCAGGAGCATACCTATAAATCCGAAAACGCCCCGCGCTATCACGCGCGGGAGATCGCGCTCTATCGCAGCGCGAGGGCGGGCGCACTCGTGCTTTTCGGCTCGGCCACGCCGTCCATCGAGACGATGTATCTGGCCAAAACAGGCGTTTACAGCCTCTATACGCTCAAAACCCGCTACAATGGCCGTGCGCTGCCCGACGCGCGCATCATCGACATGAAGCAGGAGCTTCGCGCGGGCAACGATCTGGATTTAAGCCGCGAACTGGAAGATGGCATCCGTGACGCGATCCTGGATAAAAAGCAGTCCATCCTGTTTCTGAACCGGCGCGGCAACAGCCGGTATCTGGTCTGCATGGACTGCGGTGACGTGCCGCAGTGCCCGCGGTGCAGCGTCCATCTGACGTACCACTCCTCCGGCCGCCGTCTGATGTGCCACTACTGCGGCTATGTCATGCCTGCGCACGCACGCTGCGAAAAATGCGGCGGGGCGATGAAGGCCATCGGCAGCGGCACGCAGAAGGTCGAGCAGGAGCTGAAGGCGCTGTTCCCCGACACGGAGGTTCTGCGCATGGACGCCGATACCGTGCCCGCCGCAGGCGGACATGAGGCGATGCTGAAACAATTCCGCGAACAGCAGATCCCCATTCTGCTCGGCACGCAGATGGTCGCCAAGGGCCTTGATTTCCCGTCCGTTACGCTTGTCGGCGTCATCGACGCGGACATGAGCCTGTATGTCGACAACTTCCGCGCCGCCGAGACGACGTTTTCGCTTATCACGCAGGTCGTGGGCCGTTCCGGACGGGGTGCGGACGCGGGCTGCGCCATGATCCAGACCATGACGCCGGAGCATCCTGTGCTGCGGCTTGCGGCCAAGCAGGATTACGACGCATTTTACGAGCTGGAGCTGCAGATGCGGCAGCTGCGCAGCTGCCCGCCGTTCTCGGATCTTTTCACCATCACGGTCGCAGGACTGGAGGAGCGCGGACTGATCGAGGCCAGCGTCCGCCTGCGCGACGCGCTGGCCGCCAATCTCCAGAAGGAGCCGTACTGCCGCGCACCCGCGCAGCTGCTCGGCCCGGCACCGGCCAGCGTCGCCCGCGTCAATTATTCCTATCGCTATCAGCTGACGCTGGTCTGCAAAAATTCCGCGGCTATCCGCCGCTTACTCTCCTATGTCCTTGCAGAGTTCTCCAGGGACCGCAGGAACAAGGGCATTACGGCCCTGATCGACGTAAATTCCTACCAATAAAATACGCTGCTGTTTGGTTGTTTCGCCCAAACAGTTGCAATTTGTAATCAAATCTGTTATACTATCCCCGATTTGATGCAAAGAAAGGAGCGTGACAGAATGAAACCCAGACTTCGCAGCCTGCTTTGGGGTTTCATGGCGCTGACCCTTCTTCTGGCCGGGACAACGCTTGTATGCGCATACGATATTTCCTTCTCCGACGTACCGGAGAGCAGCTGGTTCTATGAGGACGTGATGACGCTGTCCGAATCCGGCGTCGTCAGCGGCTATCCCGACGGTACATATCGCCCCACCAAAAAGGTCACGACCGGCGAGTCGCTCAAGATGATCCTGCTGGCCGCGGGCTACCCGGAGCCGGAGCGCGTGGATTCCCACTGGGCCAGAGGCTATCTGAATTTCGCCATCGATCAGGGCTTCCTTGTGCGCTATCAGGATATTTCCGATCTGGACGTCAATATGACGCGCGGGATGCTCGCCAAGCTTGCCGCAAACGCGCTCGGTCTGTCTGACCCCGGCACCTACGGCACGTTTACCGACACCGACAGCGTCTATGTCGAGGCGCTTTACGCCGCCGGGATCGTCGGCGGCTACCCGGATGGAACATACCGTCCGGACGCGTCCGTCTCCCGCGCGGAGATCGCCGCGATCGTCAACCGCATCTATCAGAGCCTTGACCCGGTGATCCCCACAGACCCGGATCAGGATCCGGCTGAGATCACGCTCCGCACGACCGAGCCGATGATCGACTTCATCAAGCAGAAGGAAGGCTTTCAGGAGAAGGCCGCCTGGGACTACGCCCAGTATTCCATCGGCTACGGCAGCGCCTGCGGCAAGGACGAATATCCCAACGGCATCACCAAAGCGCAGGCGGATGTTCTTCTGCGCCAGATGCTGCAGGGCTTTGAGGAAAAGCTGGACAGCTTCCTGACGGAAAACAATATTTCCCTGAGCGACAATCAGTATGACGCGCTCATCAGCCTGAGCTACAACATCGGCTCCGGCTGGATGAAAAACAGCGCGCTGTCTGCCCTGCTCAAGTCCGGATTCTACTCGACCAACGAGCTGGCCTCCGCGATGGGCATCTGGTGCCACGTGAAGGAATCGGGCGGGGACTATGTGATCCACGACGGGCTTGTCAGCCGCCGCATGGCAGAGCTGCGTGTGTTCCTCTACGCCGACTATTCCGGCTCGTCCAACGGCTTCTACTGGGTGCGCTTCGTGCAGACCGAAAAGGGCGACCGGGCGCGCGACATCGCGTTCTACGAGGCGGGCAGCACCTATGACCCGTCCTTTGACGCCACATCCGACACCGAGGTCTTCCTCGGCTGGTACACGGAATCCGGCGAGCTGCTGACCGATCTGACGGCCACGGAGAACCGCACCGTCTACGCGCAGTGGGAAAGCGATTTTTATGATTGATGTCTGACTTTTGAAAGTCCGGATTATTGGACACATCGTATGCTATACTGACCGCAGATCAACCGAAAGGGGAACTGCGTCATGGAAATTACGATGCG
>ENA-ORTG01001120-ORTG01001120.1-human-gut-metagenome-genome-assembly--contig:-NODE-1120-length-25648-cov-3.371117_pt1 | contig 25648 bp, 19 predicted proteins | sample MGYA00241906_ERZ509176 | MGnify/ENA primary metagenome ERZ509176 (study PRJEB26280, sample SAMEA2338811) | human gut metagenome | biome: human gut; feature: human-associated habitat; material: faeces...
TTCTCGAACGCTCTTATCCAGAAACAGGGAAGAACAGATGTAGACTATTCGACGGTATTCTTTTTCAATATATTTATCGGGATAGCCATGTACCTTCTCCTTTTCTCCACCGCTCCATTCATAGCCTCATTCTACAGCCAGCCTCAACTAGAAACCATCATAAAATTCGTAGGATTAAACTTAATCTTGACCTCATTCTGCGCCGTACAACGAGCACAACTGACCATTTCCCTCGATTTCAAAAAGCAAGCTATCATCTCATTCAGCACAGTAGCTATAAGTGGAGGAATAGGTATATGGCTGGCTTATCATGGTTATGCTGTATGGACACTGGTCATCCAAAGTTTACTCACGAATTTATTAGCTTTGATATTACTTTGGGGAAGTACCCGGTGGATTCCTCGCCTATGTTTCTCCAAAGAGTCTTTCAAGGAATTGTTCGGATTCGGATCTAAATTACTTGCCGGAGGATTGCTTCATACGATATATCTGAATCTATACTCATTGGTAATTGGTAAATATTTTTCATCCGCTGATCTGGGAAACTTCAACAGGGCTACTTCTCTTGCCCAATACGTTTCCGTTAATATAACAAGCATCATCACACGGGTCACTTATCCGATAGAATGCCAAATACAGCATGATAACGAGGAACTGCAACGAAAGTTCTTCATGTTCATCCGTATGACAGCCTTCATCATATTCCCGTTGATGATCGGCTTATGTGTACTGGCTGATCCATTAATTCGTGTTATCTTGACAGATAAGTGGGTACATACCATACCATATTTACAAATATTAAGTATCGCTTATATGTGGGACCCGATCTCACGCCTGAACTGGGATCTGCTCAACGTAAAACGGAGAAGTGATTATTCCCTGCGATCCGAGATCATAAAAAAGCTCATTGCGGTTACTATCTTAGTCATTACCATTCCATTTGGGATCACCATCATGTGCGCCGGTATCGCTGCTTATGCCTTATGTGACATCTATGTATTGACAAGATTCACTAAAAGACTTTTACCCGATGTTTACCTGCGAAAAGAGCTTAAGGCTTTATGTCCTATACTCTTGTTATCCATATCGATGGGACTAATCATATACATTTGCGTAAGTTTTATCCCTATCTTATTATTTAAACTCATTGTCGGTATAATTATAGGTATCTGCTATTATCTAACTCTATCCTATTTGCTTAAATGGGAAGAGATAGATTTCATTCTCTCGTTGATCCTAAAAAAACATAGACAGTAGAAACACAGTAATAACTTGAATAAAAAACACATCCTATGGATATTGTATGTTGCACAGACAATAATTATGTCATACCCTGTGGTGTATTAGTAACCTCTATTTGTGTGAATAACCCGAAAGAGGAGATTACGGTACATATCTTGACAGAGGAAATATCCCCTGAAAACCAAGAGGTATTGAAAAAGGTCGTAGCCAAATATGGCCAGCAAATCCAGTTCTATACTGTAGATAAAAAGGTTTTCGCCAACTGCCCGATAAGTAGACATATCACGTTAGCGACCTATTTTAGACTTATCATGACGGATATACTTCCCAAAAGCGTTGAGAAGGTCCTTTATCTCGACTGTGATGTTGTCGTCCGCCACTCACTACGCTCATTATGGGATACGGATATAAAAAGCTATGCCGCCGGAGTAATCCCTGACATGTCAATAGATGACATACGTATTTACAACCGGCTCCAATATTCCCCATCTCTTGGCTATTTCAACGCTGGGGTATTATTGGTCAACCTAAGATATTGGCGAGAAAATAATCTTTCAGAAAGCTTTTTCGAGATAATCAACAAATACCCTGAGAGACTTAGATACCATGATCAAGATGTATTGAATATAGTATTAAAAGAGATCAAGCTAACCCTGCCCATGAAGTACAATGTACAGCACGGATATTTTTTCAAGGACCCGTTGATTAGCCGAACTTACCGGGATGAAAGAGAGCAAGCTATCACTGACCCCGTTATCTTGCATTACAGCGGCAGCAAACCTTGGTTTATCGAATTTGAGCCTCCTTTCAAAAAAGATTTCGCTTTCTATTTAGACACATCCGGTTTGGACAAAAGCTTTATTAGGCATATCCCCATGAAGGCACGCATTAAGGCAAGATTCCGTTCGTTACTAGAAAAATTGGGGCTTATCGCTCCCAAGGATAGCCTATTCTAACTTACTTTTATCCACGCGTTCCACGTTTGTAATAATCTGTTCATGTCCAAATTATTACAAACGTGGATTATAATAGAAAAGAAAAAAATGAACATACATTTAAAAATCATCAATACGAGCTCATCCGATATTTAATGGTGATACGTATAAACCCAATCTATCAAGCCTCATTAAAGTGAACAACTTACGACTTGTCTAACCGTAGGCTTACGGCTATACCTAGTGCTACGCTTACGGCTTGTATAGTAAATAACTTACGGTTTGAATAATAGATAACGAATCGCTAAAGCTCTCATCTGAACAGCACCAGACTCCTAGCCAATATATAAAATTGGCAGGATCAACAAGCACATTTTACCTCAATATAGGTAATGTCCTCCCCCTTTCATACGACGAAGATGAGACTAAATTGGTGAAGCCTGTTTCATCAACAAAGTTAACTAGCTGGAATGCCTAAGTAAGTTAACTTACTTTGCCGATGAAGCCAACTTACTTTGTAACTACGGATATCCAAAAGAAAAAAGCCCTAAAACCACACATTCAATACGGATTATTTCATATGATCAAATTGGTCAACTTCACACAAAATATTTCTCCGGACATGATCATCCCACACGCTCAAACTTTCAACAACTATGCAGAATGACATATTCCACGGCAAACTGCCGCTTACTAGTTATCTAGCAAGCAGGAAAAATCTAAAACACTGATTTTGCCTAGTACCGCTTTATCTAGTAAGAGAAGGATTTTATGAGAAATGAAGTTTAATAAACAAGTTTCATAAAAATACCTACTATAATTTAAACCATATTTTTTCCGTATGATGAAATTGTGAATAAAATGTGAATAACCATATAAGTTCATATTTTCTACTTTTTTCTATATTTGTAACAATATTAATATTGGAGACCCTATCAATAGTTAAGAGACTATCGACTTTCAAATATCAACCTTAGTTGATTATATCGCAAAAAAGATGTTTAACCTATTAAATCCATAATTTCCCAAAGAATTAACACAAAAAGAATCATGCACAATTCATGTATTTCCATGCACTTGTTCATTTATAGTGGTGTAAAAACCACAAAGAAGCTCATTTAAATTGATTATATATCAATTTAGCAAGAAAAAAATCAATTATTTAATTCACAATATCATGAAAAAAAACATTATCCATATTTCTATTGCTATCAATAAAAATAGCAGTATTTTCCCAAACTAGCATCCTAGAAGACAACCTAATGAAAGATGCTGAAGTTGCTTTTCTACAAATAAATCCAACTATCGGTGGGGATGTCACTATTGAGTCAACAAAAACAGAATTAAAAGGAGAGAATATCTACAAGACATTTACAATAAATAGTTCTAAAAATGGAGACTACTACTTAAACGCTTGGATTATGGTACCTTTAACTCCAGAAGGATATCCTGAATATAAAGTAGAGGTTAATAGTATTGTTGTAAATTCAACATTAAAACCATCTAAAAACAATTGGCAATCAGTGGGACTCACAGATAAAAAAGGAAAAGCTTCTACGCTAACACTTGAAAAAGGAGTCAATACAATCTCTATAATCGCAAAAAATCCAGAGATACCAAGTGTAGAATTTGTGCGTTTATCAACAAATCCGATAAAAGCAGAAATATCAGACAATAATTACCAAGATTATGTCGCACAAATAAAATCTCAACCTGCAATAGTTGCGAGTTCACAAGATTTGCTCAACATAGCAGATAGCTCTTATATACAGACAAGGGGTACAGGAGGACAAGAGTATACTTATGGACTAAATATGCCTCTGCAATACACTACTTTTAAATCTTTTAATTTACAAGCTGGGCAATATTATACATTTTCTGCAACCGCATCCAATATCAATTATGAATTTGTTATTGAAGTATTTAATGCTCAAACGCCCAACGCATACTCATGGTCTCTATACGGCAAAGGAAATGCTACGATCCAAGTGCAAACACCCGTATCTGGTATATATTATGTCAGAATCCGTGCATATAACCAACTAACTACAGGTTCTGTAACTCTTAAGGCAGTCAACAATCAGTATACTTACACTAATTGCCCTGTCGGAGGTAATGCTCTAACCGTAAACGGAAGCATATCCGGCCCTAGGAATTTTTTTACTTGTAATGTAACTGCGGGTACTATTGCATGTATTTGGGTGGAAGAAGGTACAGCTGTTCCCGGCAAAATTACAGGCTATAACATGGGCTATACGGCTCCTTCTGATTACAACTGGGCTGGAGGTTCTAAATGTTATCTTAATGGAAGCGCATTCCGCGCAGGTCTGATATCCTCTTATAGTTCATTTAGTGGCAATGCAAAATGCGATGTATATATAAATCTTCCACAGAGTGATGTAACTTCAGTCTTTCCATATTTAAAGACTGGTGATGCTATACGTACAGCACCAGCAACTCAAGTTTATAATTGTATTGCTTGGACCATTGATAGAACTGATGATTGGATATGGCCCATAAGTGTCTATTCATCATACTATAAAGCAGGGGATCCTCTTGCTTCCTTTGATGCTTTATATGCACAATATAATTACACTCGCCAAGGCTCCTCTGTAGAAAAGGGAGTAGTTGCATTATGGGGTACAAGCTCAACTAATTTTACTCATGGATCAATTAAAAATAATGCTAATTCAATTTATCCTCATGGTTATGATTGGGAAAGTAAACCGGGAGCATTAATGCGAACTTTCCATCCTAAGCTCTCAATCAGAGGAGAGGATTATGGAGCCATTCAACATTATTATATACCAATTCCAAACAAAAGTAGAAACACGGTTATAAAGAATAAAATGGAAAAAGCAACTTTGTCCATAATAGAACAGAATAATATTTCTTTATTAAAAGCATCTATGCCAGCACAAATCCAACAAAAATTTAACGATTTATACAATAATTGGGAATTAACATGGAGTAATCCAATCATTGCTACACACAGTGATCCTAGGAAATATGCAGAATCTCAAGAATACTCAACCTTATTAGATCTATGTAAACAAATAGGAGAATCATCAATACTTCTAATTACAGAAAAACTATCTAATGGTGACCTCTTTGCTATAAATTTATTAGAAGACTTAACTTTATCTGAAGAGCAGAACAAATCTCTTTTAATTAAAGTCAAAGAATCAGCTAACAAATTTGCAAAAACAAACAATTATTATCCTAGCAGCATATATTCTAACGCATTAAATTACGCTAAGGAGCTTTTAAAAAGAGATGATCAAAAAATAAAATCCTCTATAAATAGCATCAAAAGCAAAGAATTAAACATTTCATCTAATTTGGATATTTCTATAAAAAACAATACTCTTATCATTACATCAAAAACAATAAAACCATCAAAAATAGATATTAATATTGTTGATATAAATGGCATAGAATTGCTAAAGGATAGCAGAAATAATATATCTTTTGATCAAAAGATAATCATCAATTTATCTTTCCTAAAAGACGGATTATATTTTATCAACACAAAGCAAGAGAATAATTATATTTCTAAAAAAATTCAGATCAATAAGAATTAAAGTTATCGATTAATTTTACATTTACAAACAATGGCTATAGTTACATATACAATCTATAGCCATTGTATATAGAAAATTTGCTCAACAAATTCATTTTTATATCCAAGTATTTATCAGCCTTTTTACACACATCATACAGCATCTTTGCAAAAAGACATCAGAGCATAATTGGGTATTAATTAACACAGCTACGCAAAAGAACAAATATACAAGCAACATGACTTATACTCTTAAAAATTTAAATTTTGTATTTTAATACAAAGATCAAAGCAGCATCCTAACACACCATAACTGAATTAAATTCAAAACCAACCCTCAAAACACAGTTAATATTACTCAACTTAAAATCATTAGTTCAAACTAAATAGATTTTTATACTCTTTATATTAAAATATTTCATTTTGAAAAGAAAAAAAGTAATAAAAGAAATTACCACCTTTTTGACAACAACAAATAAAGTCCCTTTACTATTTTATTTATAATTGAAAACATCATATTTCAGTTCATAACAACGGATAGAGCCCGGTTGATAACAGCAAACCAAGAAACTATTTGGTAAAGTAAGAACATCTCCGTAGCCGACATCAAAATTATCGCTTTCAAAAAGACTAGCAGGATTACTAGCCAACTTCCCATCTTTAAGAAGTACCGTATCAAAACTATATTTACCACGATTGGAGTCCTTAACATTCCGGTAAGTTAGTATAAAAGCATCCTTATAAGGAGTTAAAGAAGGAGCATGCCCTTCTATCGGTAAAAAACTCCATGTCCAAGTCACCCCCAAATCCTCACTAACTCCAATCTCAAGACGATTGTCTCCATTCTCTGACTGTTGACGACCCACGACGTACATTTTCCCATCATAATACCCCAGCGAGGCCTCATTAATACGTCCACATTCTATTTGATTTGTCCACAGACGCTCATCTAACCAAGATACAACCTCCCAACTCCTCCCAAAGTCTTCCGATTTTTCTAACCATGTAACAGCCCAACGATTATAACATACCGCATAAATTACATCATCTATTATAACCATATTCCCACGGGCTGCCGCAAATGTCTCGTCTTTTGGAAAAGGAAATAAAACAGGCGATCCATAGAAAATACCCCAATTCTCCGAACAAATGCTTTTCACAATGGATTCCGTCTCCGATTCTCTTTCAAAGAAACGGCAAAGTATACCGTTATTAGGTAATACTAAAAGCTGAGGATCCCTCACGTCATGCCCTTTAACTGGAGCAAATATAACCTTCCTGTTAACCCATGTTTTTCCTTTATCGAAACTCTCCATCTGTATTAACTTACTATCAAAACTAACGTGGCTCGAACCTTCTCTATAAACCACGATAATCTTACTTCGATCCTTATTCCCCGCAATGGCAGGAAAAGCCAAATGTAGGCTACTATCGTCAATAGACGTACTACGAAGCAAATTTGGGTTATATATTTCCTTTAGCTCATCATCACCACAAGCCATAAAAGGAAATAAAAATACCATAATAAATAAAAGTAGATGGTGTTTCATAAAGCATATATTTTAACTTTAGTTAATCATCTGATAAATACTCCCGCTTGAAAGGTTCTCCTTTTTTTATATCACATTTCACCTTTTTGCCCAATATATCCGGTAAATACTTAGGCGATAGACCATCAGAGGGTCTAACAGAACGAACATTTTCTTCTGTTACTGTATCACCAGCATACATATCTTGAGCGACAAATAAGGAACGGGCAAATTTCCTGTTATTCCTCACCTTTTCAGTTAACTCATAGGTTGGCTTTCCCAATGCCATCTCGACTTCTCTTACACATCGAACCATTTCGGAGAACTCCTCCTTATTCATAGAAAAAGCCGCATCCGGTCCACCTATACCCCGATCCAAAATAAAATGCTTCTCGAGAATTCGAGCACCCAACGCAACCGAGGCTACCGCCACCGAACTAGACATCGTATGATCTGAAAGCCCTACAGGAAGTTTGAAACGCTTTCTCATATCAGGAATCGTCCTCAAGTTCGCAAGCGCCACAGGAGCCGGATAAGAAGATGTACATTTCAATAAGGCAATCTGATCATTACCGACTCTTTTGCAAGCGGCTATCGCCCCCTCAATATCCTCATAAGTAGCTATTCCCGTTGATATTATGACTGGTTTCATCTTTGAGGCCACATACTCGATCAAAGGAATATCCGTAATCTCAAAGCTAGCGATCTTATATGCCGGAACATCCATAGCCTCCAAGAAATCCACAGATGTTTTGTCAAATGGAGATGAGAAACAAATCAGACCTTCCTCTTCCGCAATACGTTTTAATTCAGGTTGCCATTTCCAAGGAGTAAAGGCGTTCTGATATAATTTATACAATGTGGTTCCATCCCATAAAGTATCTTGCTTTATTTGAAAATAAGCATTATCACAATCTAATGTAAGAGTATCCGCCGTATAGGTTTGCAATTTGATGGCATCCGCACCAGCAGCCTTGGCTGCTTTCACGGTCTCTACGGCGATGTTGAAATCATGATTATGATTCGCAGACATTTCCGCTATAATAAATACCCGATCGGAATCTTCCCGATCAAGACCAAAATATTCGAATAAATTAGTTTCCATACACATAACAATACTTCAACGCATGTTTATTATCACTAACACAATCCTTAAAACCAGCACGAATAAACGCATATCTTGAAGCCATATTCTCGGTTTTCACATATGCGTAAATCTTACTTATTTGCCTTTCACGCTCATGGAAATGCCTCAAAGCCTTTTCCAATAAGCAAAGAGCAAGTCCAAATCCTCTGTAGTTAGCTCCGATACTTATACTAATCACCGCACTGTTATTTTCCTCAATATCGAAACGGACTTGTCCAATTAATTTCTCTTTCTCGTAAAAGACAAATAGTCTTCTTGCTCTATTCTTTAAGGTCGCATAAAACCAATTTCTATGTTCATCCAATGATATAGCGTGGGTCGAAAAAGAATTTTGCCGTACCATCCGATCATTCGTAAGCTCGAACAGAGGTAGTAAGTCTTCTTCTTTAGCCAATCTCATATCCATATTCATCTCATAAAACATCCGGGTTACAGCTTTCATAATCCGATGAGCCCCTTTTCCATCGATTTGACTTATCCCCCGACAAAAAATCTCCCGCCGATATTCGGAGTTCTCAAATTTTAACATAATCTTATCCAGATCATCTATATGCCAATCTTTTGTGGCATCAATAAATTCATCGACAAAGCCAATATTCTTCCACCCCGCAATATTGTTACCTTGGTTTTCAGCCACCTTAAAGATAACGGATGGCAGACCTGTTATCGCCAATTCGTTTATCGTCTGTCCAGCCGCAGAGATCGCAAGATCCGCAGCTAACATCAAATCTCTCATCACTTCAGCCTCTACATTACGGTATATAACCGTATTATCATCCGCCATCCTCTCTATTTCTGCCTTATGAGAAAATGCAGGCCCTAAGATAACGATTTTCCTCAAATTAGCATAGCAATTCGTCAACTTCTCCAAAATTTTTGGCGTTAGATTTAAAGGATCACTACCTCCGAAAGTAATTAGGACAGTCTTTATTTTCTCCCGGATTTCTCTATGACCACATAAGTTTTTAAATGCCTCACGTAAAATCACATAATCCTTTCCTAACAAATAACGTTGTCCAAGATTCCGTTTATAGGGAATCAATTCCGCACCGACTGTCCCATTTATGATGATTCCCTCCGGATATTCCAAACGATTAAAATCATCTAAATAAGCAGCAACCTTTACCCGCTGTCTTATTTCGGTATAAAGTCCTTTTCCTGCCAAATAGGAATCAATAACTATTATGTCATCTTGAGATAGATACTCAAGCAAACGTTCCGTGTTCTCCAACCAATTAAAGACAAACAGAGGATAAGATTGTACTAAATTTTTTACACTCTCATCCCCATTCACAATAAAGGTTACATTTGCGTTTCTCTCCCGAAATACTTGGGCAATAGCCGTACAACGGGAAATATGCCCATAGCCTGTGTGCGAATATCCCTCAGTTAAAATCAGAACTCTCATATCAACTCATATGAAGTAGTTTATATTTCATCTCCGCTAAAGCCCAATCTGTATCCGTATCAATATCTTGTACACGAAACTCATCCAGAACAATCGCCGTGCCATTCTCACTTAGCAATTTTTTATCTTTTAATAGAGAAGAGGTCTTTATCCAATAAAACGTACCACTATCATGATAGGCGGGGCGCAAATCTTGACTCCGGCTAAATCTATACTCTGGCCAATTCATGTTTAAATTTCCTTTTTCATCTATCGATAAAGAACGCAGTATCGGATATGAGAAAGCGACCACCGGACAGATAGAATCAAAGGTAGACATAACTAACTGATCATAAGCAGAACGAACATCCTCGGAAGAAATCAATGGGGCTGTTGGAAGCAAACAACAGATCAAGTCAAACTCATACCCTCTCCCTTTATAGGCATTGACAACCTCGACCAATACATCCGCCAATGTAGCATAGTCATTAGCATTTTCCGTAGAACGCAGAAAAGGGACAGAAGCCCCTTCTTGACGGGCTATCTCGGCGATTTCCACATCATCCGTCGAAACCATCACCTCCTCAAACAGTCCGGAACCAAGAGCGGCCTCTATTGAATATGCTATTATCGGTCTGCCCAAAAAAGGTTTTATATTTTTATGAGGAATCCGTTTACTACCTCCTCGTGCTGGTATTATTGCCAAACATTTCATTTTTTCGTTATTTTTATGATCTTAATTTAACCAAAATCTGATACAAGCTTATGCCCAAATCAGTCTGAAAATAAATAGCACGAAGCAATATACGAAGTTTCAATGGAACTTTTGTCTTGTAATAACTATTCTTCATGAAACAAGGAAATATCTCTTCCATCTCCCGCTTGATTTGATTCACATACTTTTTCTCAGGAGGATCAAACTGTGATATGGCGCCTAGAATTGAGTTTACATAAAAAAGCTCAGTAAATCGAAACTCTACTTCTTCCGGATATATCTCATAGATACCTAATCTACGCATATTATCCAAAAACATTTTAGAAGTCTTCAAACGGTCAAAAAAGCGATAGTTATTAATACTCCGAGTCGTAGAAATATTATTACAACGATAATAATAATAAGGATGGGTATCCTTCACGATCTTTCTCGCGCTCAAATATAGAGCAGTTACAATCGCATTATCTTCATAGAATAGCTCCTCAGGAAATTCTATTTTATTTCTGATAAAGACTTCTTTTTTGATTATATTAGTCCAAATCCGACATTCACCTTCAATAAAACGCTTATTTCTTTCATGTTCAGGCAATGAAAACCATTCAGGTTTACAGTTAATCCGTAAACGAATATCTTGTTCACTATAATACTGAAAATAGTCACCACATACCATTTCCGCATCATGCGTAACCGCTAATGTATAGAGATTTTCATACATGTCAAGAGAAACCCAATCATCGCTATCAACAAAACCAAGGAAAGGAGCCCTCGCTTTTTTTATCCCGACATTACGGGCTCCCCCTTGTTTTATATTGCGAGGTAAATCAATAACAACAATACGATTATCCTTTGCCTCATAATCCCGAAGTATATCTAATGATTTATCTGTAGAGCAATCGTTCACACAGATAATCTCAATATTATGCAATGTCTGGGAAATCAACGAATCCAAACATTTCCCAATGTATTTTTCCACATTAAATACTGGGATAACAATGCTAACCGCAGGAATATTTTGGTCCATCTCTCTATTTGTTTTTTAAGAAAGGAATTCTTTAATCTTCGCTATTACATATTCCTGCTCTTCATCAGTCAGTGTCGGATACATTGGCAGACTCAAACAATGCTTATAATATTCCTCCATCACAGGTTGATCTCCTTCTTTATTTCCTAACTGCCTATAATAAGGGGTCAGATGCAAAGGGACATAATGAACTTGCGCATAAATATTATTCTTATGCAAATAATCATATAATCCTAATCTGTCCTCCACTTGGATTATAAATAAATGATAGGCATGAAAGACCTGATCCGATACAAAAGGGAGTGAAACCCCCTTCAGATCGGAAAGACCTTCCCTATATCGCCGGGCAATCTCTTGCCGCCGTGCCAATCCCATATCGGCTCTTTTCAATTGTGATATTCCTAAAGCTGCCTGAAAATCAGTAATCCGATAATTATATCCAAGCTCTTGCATCTCATAATACCAGCCACCATGGTTCTCGCACAAAAGTGCCGGATCCTTGGTAATGCCGTGTGTACGGTATAGACAAAGTTTTTCATATAATTTCTTACTATTTGTCGTAGCCATCCCCCCCTCGCCAGTCGCAATATGTTTTACCGGATGAAACGAAAAAACACTAATATCCGCAAAGTTCCCATTGCCACATAGCTGCTTTTCACCTTTACTATCAATAAAATATCCACCCGGAGCATGACAAGCATCTTCTATAATCCATAAGCCGTACTCATCCGCCAATTGACGAAAGGCCTCCAAATTGGCTGGATAACCCGCAAAATCAACCAAAACAATTCCCTTATAAGTGCCTTTGGGAGATTGTGACAATAAACGGCTTAATTTCTTTATATCCATCAAATAGGTATCTTCCTCTACATCACAGAACACAACCTCACCTCCCCGAAAGCGAATACAATTAGCGCTAGCCGCAAAAGTCAAAGGAGTCACAATCACTTTATCACCCAGATTCACATCAAGTGCCGTAGCCGCTAAATGAAGACCCGCCGTAGCATTATTAACTGCTATAGCATATTTACAGCCGACATAAGAGGCAAAAGCCTCCTCAAATTCTTTTATTTTTGGCCCTTGAGTTAAATAATCCGACTTTAAGGCATCTATTACACATTGAATATCCTCATCCGTAATATGCTGACGTCCATAAGGAATAGGTTTAGTAATCATTTTATCTCAAAATTAGGATCTACATATTTCTTTATTTTTTCCCGCATAGACTCTACAGTCTCCCATTCCGTATTCGTATCAGAACTATAATGGAATCCCTCTGGAACCTTAACCGCATTATGATGATTTACATAGTCTTCATATTTATGATTAAACGCAACAGAGGGCAAGATCGCATAATAAGGACCTAGATCTATAGTATTCATGGCATCCGTGACCGTAATCATTTCCTCATGCAATTTTTCCCCGGGGCGTATACCGACCTCCACCAATGGAAGGTTAGGCGCAATAGCCTTCGCAACATCCACTATTCGATAAGATGGAATCTTAGGAATAAAAATCTCACCTCCTAAATGATGACCGATAGCGAACATGACCAAAGCAACTCCCGCTTCTAACGAAATATTGAAACGAGTCATCTTCATATTCGTAATAGGTAACTCTACCGCACCTGAATCTCTCCTGTTAATGAAAAAAGGAATAACAGAGCCCCTTGATCCCATAACATTGCCATAACGGACCACTGAAAACTTGATATCCCGCGGACCACTAATATTATTTGCGGCAACAAACAACTTATCAGAAGTCAGCTTTGTAGCCCCATATAAATTAATCGGAGCACAAGCCTTATCCGTAGATAAAGCCACAACATGCTTTACTTTTGTACGCAAGGCTGCATTAATCACATTTTGAGCTCCATGTACATTTGTCTTTATGCATTCATCCGGATTATATTCGGCCGTATCCACTTGCTTAATAGCCGCAGCATGAATAATTACATCTATGCCTTCGCAAGCACGTTCCAAACGTTCTCCATCCCGGACGTCTCCAATAAAGAAACGTAATTGAGGATACTTTGACGCAGGGTATTTTTGCTTCAGCTCAAACTGTTTCAACTCGTCACGTGAATAAATAACAATTCTTTTCACTTGAGGATAATCACGAAGGATTGTCTCCACGAATTTTTTACCAAAAGAACCTGTTCCTCCAGTAATTAAAACAGACTTTTCATTTAACATATTACTTCTATTTATATCTATTCTATAACTCCTTCGATTGTATATAAGAAGCTACAATATCATACTCTTCAAATGGTTGTCCCATATTTTTATTAATAATACGATCCTGAAACCAAATCACTGATGTACTATTTTCATGAAAAACAGAAAGTTTATTTCCATTATCCAACAAGATTAGAATTAAAAACTCAACCATTATGTTTGATTGTACTATTTTTAATCCATATTGATACAAATCCTCTGTTTTTTTTATATGAGGATGCAATTTCACATAAACATAATCAAAATCATTTTTCTCTTTATCCAGAGCTTTCAATATGTTTACATTAATTTGATGATTAGTTAAATAAATTCCAACCGATTTATTTTTCACAGATAAAAATTCTTCATATCCCGTAGAAAAATTCAAAAACAATGGTAATTCTTCCCTTAACCTCTTAACAAAGGGCTTCTGGAATGATTTCAAAGATTTTGAATATCCTGGGAACTGAGACCTATACAAATCCGGCAAATAAAGAAACTGCCCCGTAAGAAACTTTGAAAAACCAATATGGTCACCAACACCCGTAAGCTTATTTATTATATTCTTCAAGCCTTTTGAATTATCAAAACGATCTCTTCTGTAGCTTCCGAATCCTTCTTCAAACATATACATTCGTTTAAATCGGGATAGCTTAAAAAATATTCCATAAACAAAAGAAGCATCTACCTCTACGAACAACGTATTTACTGGGTGAAAAAACAAATATAAATCCAAATGAAACAAATCTTTGAAATATAATATATCATTCCATGTATCATCAAATGTCTTAACTTGATGAAAGAACAATTCCGCATCCCTAAAATGTCCTAAAATAATTAGAACCTTTTTTGAAGATGCATTTCCATATCCAATATTTCTTACATTAAAATATTGCAATGGCTTAGAACATATATATATATCAGTATCCATTATATCACGCCAGCTTGTTTCCTTGTTTTATCGTATTCTCTTTTTAGTTCTATAAGTTGCTCTTTACAGAATAAATATACGATAGGAACCACAATTGTCAATAAAAACACGGCGAGAGCAGCATATAGTTTACGAGGGGCCACGGGTGTACTCTTCACAAATGCCTCATCAACAATCAATGCCCTATTCATACTTTTATTTAATTTCAATAATGCCTCTTCTCGTTTTTGTAATAATATCAAATAAACACCTTGAGCAATCTCTTGATCACGCTTATAATTCATGAATTCTCGTTCTTGAGTTGGAACGTTACCCATTTTATCCAAAATAGCCTTCTCCTTAGACTTGAGATCTTTCAATGTCAAATTCAGGCTTTCTTGCGCATTCTTGATCGTAAGGGCAACACTCTTACGCATTTGATCTAATTGCTTATCCATCACAGTAAATAAAGGGTTGTCCTCTTTCGAGTTTTGCAACATTCGCTGACGATTTACCAACAACTCATTATAAGTAGTTATGGAACCGCCTTTCTCTCCTTCTTGGACATTCATCAATACGGGTACCAAATTATACTTATTAGCAGGATTTTGCACGAAGTCTTCCATAAATCTAATAGCATGCCCTTGAGCCTCCATCTCAACAATTTTCGTTTGGATCTCTTTCATTTGATCCACATAAAATTGCACATCGGCTGTCAAGTCAGTCATTTGGTTATTTTTCTTATAGATCTCTATAGATCGTTCAGCATTAGCTAAATCCGATATTACCTTATTGATTCGCTCATCCAAAAACTGTATTGTAGCACGAGCTTCTTTATTATTTATTGAATCGGCACGATTATTATATTCAAACATTAATGCGTTTAAAACGTCAATACCTCGTTTTTTCTCATATTCCCTCAAAGTACATTCTATAACATTTGAATTATCTGAGTAAGTCTCAATTTCTATATCCTGCGCAAAATCATCTCCAACAAAACCAGCCGGCCTCATGGTTATATAAAGTTTCATGCTTTCTCCCAATTTATGGTTGGCTCCATAACTTAGGATAAACCGATTATTACCGAATTCAACGATCGCAGGTAATGAAGAAAACTCATAAGACCGCTTCTGACTTTTTGTCTTCCCTTCGATCTTTATTTTTCCCTCACGATCTTCCCGGACATAAAACTCTATTGTTTCCTCTTGAGATTTCAATGTGCTAGAATCTGCAACCATCAGAAAAGGGGTATTCACATACTGTTTATATTTCCAAGTTAACGGTTCAACATACTCTGCATTTAAGCCCAATTTTGAAACAACCTCATACCATAAAGTATGAGACTTTAACACCGCTAATTCATCATCAATAACAATACCCGCACTACCTCCTCCATTCAAACCAAAAGATTTCATCAAACCTGCCGCATCTCCCAAAGACATATTTCCTGAGGACATGGAAGTATCATCTTGAACTTTAAAACGAGCCATTACTTCGTAAGTTGTCGGATAATAAATCAAATATAATACAGCTGGTATTAGAGATATAACAAAAGTGCCTAGAAATAATCTCCAGTGCCTTAGATACCCTATTAGAATAGACTTTAAACTTATAGTCTCATTTCCTATATTTGTTGAATCCATAGCTAAACAATTACTTCTTAATATTAATAATCGTGATCACCATCGAAGAAATAACAGAAATCGCACTAATTATCGAGGAGAATACAGTTATATTATACTGTTTGCTTTGACTAAATCGAGAATTACGCTGCTTTGCCAAATTGGGCTCAACATAAATAACGTCATTTTGCCTTAAATAAAAATAGGGAGATGTAAATAGCGAAGGATCAGTTATATCCATACGAACAAATTCTTTTTGCCCATCATTATCTCTTATCAGCAAAATATTCTTCCTATTGGCTGTAATCGCCAAATCTCCAACATACCCAAACGCATCTAAAATAGAGATTCGATCATTCTTTATAGTAAAAGTACCGGGACGATTTACCTCTCCCATTACCGTAATTCTATAATTTGTAATCTGCACGTTAACCAATGGGTTTTCTATGTATTTTGACAATTTACTTTGTAACTCATCACACAGTTCTTGTTTTGATAAACCTGCGACATGAATCTTCCCTAATACAGGGAAATTTATATTACCATCCGAATCAACAAGGTAAGTATACATTGATTGAGAGGCAGCGATAGGTTGGTCACCTTGCTGCGCATACGCAAAAACAGGGGGATTAAATGGCGTCGTCACGGACGGATCCGGAGCTGTAACAGATATCGCCAGTAAATCATCTTTACTGATACGAGACGTATAAGTTTGATTCATTTGACTAATCTGTTCTGGAGTCAAAGTATCTACTCCTTGCAAATACACTACGTCTTTAGGTGCGGAACAAGCCCCTAGCAACAAGACAAACAATATCACTACTGATATTAATTTAATTCTCATAATCTTTGTTTTCTTCAAATAAGATGCAAATATACAATTTTTAGTTGAACTCAAGGGCATAAAGCACCCGTAAGTCCAAAGATACTTCTATAACGATGCAATTGTCTAGATATTGCTGCATGCTAAATCAAAATTATAGTTGTTTTTACCGCTTTTTCATGATTATTGCGTAAGTTTGTGACAAAACAAAAATATATGGTTGAGATAGGAAAATATAACACGCTGAAAATAGTGAAAGACCTTGACTTCGGGGTTTATCTGGATGGCGGTAACGGGGTGGAGATCTTGTTGCCGACTCGTTACGTACCTAAAAACGTGAAGCCCGGGGATGAGGTCGAGGTGTTTATTTATCATGATAATGAAGGGAGGTTGATCGCTACTACCGCACGTCCTCTGGCAACGGTCGGGGAGTTCCAGTTCATGGAGGTAAAAGACGTGAATAATGCCGGCGCATTTCTGGAATGGGGTATCATGAAAGATTTGCTCGTTCCTTTCAAGGAGCAGAAAATGCCGATGAGAGAGGGGAAATGGTACTTGGTCTATGTCCGGCTGGATCATGTGACAGGACGTATCATGGCATCCGCACGTATCGAGAAGTTCTTGAACAATACCCCTATCGATTACGAGCAGAATCAAGAGGTTCAATTATTGGTAGCCGACGAGACGGATCTTGGCTATAAGGTGATCATCAATAACCAGCATTGGGGATTGATCTATTATAATGAGGTATTCCAGCGTCTTGAGAAAGGCGAGCATCTGAAAGGCTATATAAAAGAGGTACGTGAGGATGATAAGATAGATGTGAGCCTAACGCCGCAAGGCTACCAAAAGGTAGAGGGGATCGCCGGCGTCATTCTGGAAGCGATGAAAACACAAGGGGGATACATCCCGGTACACGACAAGAGCGATCCGGACGTGATCTATTCCTTATTCCGCTGTAGCAAGAAAGCTTTCAAACAAGCGATCGGGGCACTCTATAAGCAACATCTTATCACGCTGGAAGATGGCGGGATACGGCTCGTAAACGAGAAGTGACCCATTTATATAAAAAAGTCAATGGAATCCGTTACAGAATCCATTGACTTTTCTTTATAAATCCATTGAGTTAGCGAACGGATTCCATTGACTTTCTAATCCAACTTCAATACGGCCAGGAACGCTTTTTGCGGAACTTCTACCGTACCGATCTGCTTCATTCGTTTCTTTCCCTCTTTCTGCTTTTCCAGCAATTTACGCTTACGGGAGATATCGCCTCCATAACACTTCGCCGTCACGTCCTTACGGACAGCCTTGATCGTCTCACGAGCGATGATCTTTGCGCCTATCGCCGCTTGGATAGCGATATCGAATTGCTGGCGAGGGATCAACTCTTTCAGTTTCTCGCACATACGACGTCCGAAAGTAACGCTATTATCCACGTGCGTCAATGTAGACAAAGCGTCTACCGGCTCACCGTTCAACAGGATATCTAATTTAGCCAACTTACTGGGACGGAAATCATGTAAATGGTAATCGAAAGAAGCGTACCCTTTTGAAATACTCTTCAACTTATCATAAAAGTCGATTACGATCTCGCCCAACGGCAAGTCATAATGAATCTCGACACGATCACCAGAAATATATTCTTGCTTAAGCAGGACGCCACGCTTACCCAGACAGAGTGTCATGATCGGGCCGATATAGGTAGTGTTCGTGATCACGGAAGCACGGATAAACGGCTCGTCGATATGATCAATCAAGGTCGGGTCCGGCAAGCCTCCCGGATTATGTACCTCGATCTCCTCCCCTTTCTTTGTATGCACGATATAAGAAACGTTCGGTACAGTGGTTATCACATCCATATTGAACTCACGATCCAAACGCTCCTGAACAATCTCCATATGCAACAAGCCCAAGAAACCGCAACGGAACCCAAAACCCAGCGCGGCGGAACTCTCCGGCTGGAAAGTCAAGGAAGCGTCGTTCAACTGTAATTTCTCCAATGACGCACGAAGGTTCTCGAAATCCTCGCTATCGATTGGATAGACACCGGCGAAGACCATCGGCTTCACCTCCTCAAAACCGGCGATCGCGTCTTTAGCCGGGCGAGACACATGAGTGATCGTATCACCGACACGCACCTCCCGGGACGTCTTGATACCGGAAATGATATATCCTACGTCTCCCGTCCGTATCTCCTCACGGGGGCACATATCTAATTTCAATATACCTACCTCGTCGGCGTCATACTCTTTTCCTGTAGCGATAAACTTCACATGGTCACCTTTACGGATCACGCCGTTTACCACCTTGAAGTAAGCGATAATACCACGGAACGGATTAAAGACGGAGTCAAAAATCAAACATTGCAACGGGGCCTCCGGATCACCTTTCGGAGCCGGGACCTTCTCCACGATCGTATTCAAGATCTCGGTCACTCCCTCGCCTGTCTTTCCGCTCGCTCGTAAGATATCCTCGCGAGGGCAGCCCAACAGTTCCACGATCTGGTCTTCGACCTCCTCCGGCATGGCGCTAGGCAAGTCGATCTTGTTCATCACCGGAATAATCTCTAAGTCATTCTCTATCGCCATATACAGGTTAGAGATGGTTTGCGCCTGAATACCTTGAGCCGCGTCCACGATCAGCAACGCACCCTCGCAGGCGGCGATAGAGCGGGAAACCTCATACGAGAAGTCCACGTGCCCCGGAGTATCGATCAGGTTCAGTATATATTCTTCACCCTTATAATTATACTTCATCTGGATCGCATGGCTCTTGATCGTAATACCACGCTCACGCTCTAAATCCATGTCGTCAAGGACTTGAGCTTGCATGTCTTTACCTTCTACTGTCTTGGTATACTCAAGCAAACGGTCTGCCAAGGTACTTTTCCCATGGTCAATATGAGCAATAATACAGAAATTGCGGATATTCTTCATCTGCTAAATTTATTTTTAGGTACGCGAAGATAGGAAATTTAGCCTAAATACTATACTTTTGGCATACCATTTGTTGTTAATAGTATATGACAATACAAGAAATAAATAAAGCATACAACCGAATTATCGGTTCATTAGACGAAAAGGAGCTAAAGAATGCGTTCGATTTTCTCCAAGGTTTAATAGCGGGAATACGTGAGTACTCATTCCAAGACAGGTTGAACGAGCTACAAGATACTTATAAATATATGTTGCGATACCGGATCGAGGGGGCTAAAGATCCGATGCAAGACCAGATATACAACAACTTGATCGCATCCAGCTATGAGTTCGCGGATATAGTGAAGCACAAGGCCTTATCGGTAGATTCGCCTCTCTCCTATTATAGCCGTAGGCGAATGATGCAAAAGGAGCTTACCAACTATGACCAGCTCCACAAGGTCTTGAGAAACGCCTCTCTGGTGAAGATAGAGACTCCGACCGGAACCATCACGGAGCAGCAGCAAATCGAATCCGCCACGATCCTATTATTCAATAAGATCTGGACCTCGAATCCTCTCAATAAGGAAGAAATAGCCTCCATCAGGAACCTATTGAATGACCAAGAGTTGCCTTTTATCATCGGTAGCCAAATCGTATCGGCATTAATGTTGGGATTGCAAGCCGCTTTCGATAAGGAGAAACTGCTATTATTATTCGATGCGGCCAATATCCAAGAAGACGAGATTCGTTACCGCGCGTTGATCGGGATTCTCCTGACGCTCTATACCTATAGGAAACGTACGGCGCTATATCCGCAGATAGCGGATCGACTAGCGGCTTTATCCGAGGGATTTCCTAATTTCACGAAAGCGATCCGAACGATTACCCTTCGTTTTATCCTAGCCCGTGAGACAGAGAAGATCACCCGTAAGCTACAAGACGAGATCATTCCGGAGATGATCAAGCTAGGCCCTAAAATCAGTCAAAAGATAAACTTAAAGGATATCAATCCGGAACTTCTCGGAAACGAGATGAATCCGGAGTGGCAGAATATGTTATCGAACAGCTCCTTAGGGAAGAAAATGGAGGAGTTCAGCGAACTGCAACAAGAAGGCGCGGACGTAATGCACTCTACTTTCGTGCATCTAAAGCATTTCCCCTTTTTCCGGGAACTGGGTAACTGGTTCATGCCATTCACGACCGAGCATTCCGCTTTTGGCAATCAGTTGAGCAAGAATCAAACGGAAAAGGACATGCTAGATTCCATGACTCTTGCGGCATTCATGTGTAATTCCGATAAATACTCCTTATATTTCAGTATGATGCAATTGCCGGATCAAGCCCGTCAAATGATGATGGGACAATTTGGTAGCCAAGCCTCCGAGATGATTCAGCAAACAAAGGAGGAATTAATCAGTAAACGGGGAAAACTGGAAATCATATCCGGACAGTACATACAGGACTTGTATCGTTTCTTCAAACTTTATCCGGGACATCTGGATTTTGATGACATATTTACATCTGCGCTAGACTTTCATAACCTGCCAATTTTGCAGCCTTACGTCAGTGATGAGGAAAGTTTGACAACTATAGCGGAGTATTATCTCCGGAAGAATTACTTCCTTGACGCACTCACGATCTACAATCGCTTATCCGACGCAAATCAAGAAAGTGATATCTTATTCCAGAAAATCGGTTACTGCAAACAAATGAATGGCGATATACAAGGCGCCTTGGAGGCTTATTTACATGCGGATCTTATCAATCCGGACAGTAAATGGGTTATTCGCCGGATCGCCGGTTGTTACCGTACCTTAAAGCAACCGGAAGAAGCGTTGAAATACTATCATCGTTACGAGGCTTTCAATCCGGATGATTTATCGATCCAAATATGTATCGGCCACTGCCATCTTGAACTCAAGAATTATAATGAGGCGCTGAAATATTATTTCAAGGTAGATTATCTGGACAATAAAAGCACGAAGGCTTGGCGTCCGATCGCTTGGTGTTCTTTCTTGACCGGTAAATACGATCAGGCCCGTAATTATTACAAAAAGATCATGGATAATCAACCCAACACCCAAGATTTCTTGAATGCGGGACATACGGAATGGGCATTACAGAATATAAAGGGAGCGCTTGCTTTTTATAAAAAAGCCGTGGAGAAAGAGTCCGGTGATTTCTCGAAGTTCCAAGAGCAGTTCAATCAAGATATCCCCGATCTTCTTGTAGCGGGAATCGAGGAGGCGGAAGTGCCGTTGATGATGGATCAACTCCGGTATTCCTTGAGCGATATATTCTAACTAGTCATCCAACAATTTGAGAAGACAAGAAAAAATATCGTATGAAAGAGATGATACTAAAGACAAAGCGACTCCTATTAAGGGAATTAAAACAAGATGATTTTGATGATATCTGTAAGCTTTTACAAGATCCGATTGTAATGTACGCTTACGAAGGAGCGTTCAGTAAAAAAGAGGTACAAGAATGGCTTGATAAGCAATTAAGGAGGTATCAAAACGATGGCTTTGGCTTATGGGGGATGATAGAGAAAGGCAGCGGAGAGCTTATCGGTCAGTGTGGTCTCACCTATCAAGAATTCAACGGTCAACAGGTTCCAGAGATCGGTTATTTGCTTAGGGCGGAATACTGGCATAAAGGTTATGCTACCGAGGCCGCCATAGCTTGTAAGGAATACGCCTTCAATATCCTTAACTTCGACAAAGTATACTCCATCATACGGGACACAAATATCCCCTCTCAAAAAGTAGCACTAAGAAACGATATGAGGGAAATCGCAAATTTCATAAAACATTATCGCAATATCGATATGCTTCATTTAGTATTCTGCGTGGATAAGTCATAGTTATCAAGCGGAAAGACTGGGATTCGAACCCAGGGAGCGGTTACCCGCTCACCGCATTTCGAGTGCGGATAATACAATTTGATTATCAATTTGTTACAACAGATACTGTAAATACATAGTAAAAACGACATTTATAGTCGTCTTTTTTGATGCAGGTCTATCATCCAGTTAGCCCATTCATCCGTCCCGTAAGCAGGAATATCGAACCACTCCTTTTCGCTCAAATGAGGCAAGAGTTGCATGATCCGCTCCAGCTCACTCCGGAACCTGAAAATATCTTCTTCCATCAGCCTTACCGAATAATGCATCTTGCATTCCTTTAATCCGGGAAAGGTTTGAAGCAATTCTAATATCTCTGAGAAAGCAGAAGATTTACCCTTGTCTATCTTTAACGTGATTCCGGACATACAACATTATTCTTTTTCGTAAGTTGATATTTAAGCAATGCGTTCTCTTGCTCCAATGCGCTCACCTGTCTAACGGCTTCTTTAAGCTGTGCACGTAGCGAGGCGATTATCTTATCCTTGTCTTCCATTTTATTAGTCTTGCATTACCGTCAATTTGCCATCTTCAAAATACAAATACTGATAACCATAGCACCATTGTTCATGGACTCCAAAACTTCCAATGGTTCTATTAATATCATCTGGGTCCCCCCATGATTCTCTTACCATTTCCTTTGTCATGCCTATCTGAACTTTATTAGATAGGATTAATTTCGCATAGTATTTGCCAAACTTTTTAATTAGATTGTTATTATACTCTATTCTTTTCCGCTCTTCTTCTTTTCTATCATTTTCCTTTCGTTCTATTTCTTTCTTTAATTCATATTCATATTTTTCAGGCTCTATGATAGATAAATAGTGCAAATCTGGATTATTAAATGACTCATCTTTCTTATAAGAAAACAAAGAAGGATATGACCCTATTTTAACAAACATAGTCTCCGCATCATTTTTAAATACTAAATGTGGAATTTGGTATTGTTTTCTTTTACCGAAAAAAATCAAGTCTACACATTTGAATTTTGAGCCATTAATATAAAATTCTTTGTCTAAATAGATATTTTTTAATTTATCTAAATATCCTTTTATTACAACAGGATAGAATATACTATTACATGGATATGAACTTGGAGCTTTTGCATACCAATAAATACTATCACCATTATTTGTCTGTAAAGTAAATCGTGCTGCATATATAGATTCTACTGAGCCTTGAGAATATTTTGATATATCTAATATCTTAAATACTTTCCCTTCAATCTCTTCGTAAGGAGTATAATATCCAGAATTTCTATTAACATTATCCATATATTCATTATCATAGTATTTTGTTATATTATCATGAAATGAACACTCAATAGGCTCTGCACCACAATAAGTAATAAAAGCGTTTTTAAAGTATCTTGCTGAATATTTATTTGAATATACATCAGACACTTTATAATCTTTAGGTTTTACTCTTTTTCTTCTCTTAATCCAAATAGTATCTGATGCGACTTTGATTTTTTGTGGAATCTCAAAATTAATATAAGCAATAGGGAGACTTTCATCTGAAGAGGCACGCTTTAGAAATATTATTTCTTGCCCAATATATTTCGTAATATCATCCAATTTATCTTTAGGCATGATATCTATATTAGAAAGCGAATCATATTTTGTATGATATACTTCGATAGAATTAATCATATTATCTTCCATAATTATATCTTGACAACTTAGTCCATACAAACTTGAATATACAAACAGTGCTATAAAAAAGAATAGATATTTCATTTTGTTGATATATTAAATTATTACAATATCACATCCGCAACCACATGTTGCTTCACAATCCACAAACCACGCACCTGTTCAATATCAATATCGAAATCATCATGGTTCTCCCGATCTATAGACCGGGCTATCCAAAATCGTTTGGCCAAAGAAGGATCGCTATAACGGCGCAAGATCTTAATATGGCCATGATAATCTCCGGTCTGCTTATCTTCGACAACAATTCCGAATACATTTCCAAACGGGATTTGATTGGGGAACTCTTTCTCAAAACTGAAACGTTTCAAGGCAATCCAACAACCGGATGGATAGGCCGGAGCCATCGAATTACCTGCGACTTGGGCAATTGCTTCACAATCCTTGCAATCAGGTAAATACCAATATCGCTTTACAGCATCTGTGCTACCTAATAACTCAGCCTTTCCTCCTGAGAACTTGAAATCAACCTCTGGCAATAACTTTAATCCTTTCTCCATAGCTTCTTTATATTCTGTTTCGGTATTAATTATCAAGTTAGAATCAGATAGTTCCAATTCCTTTTTATTGAAATAATCTATTATAATGTTAGCATTCGCCAAAGTCGGTTTTGTATTTCCGTTTCTATAATTCCCTATAGATGCTTCTGTTATACCAGTATCTTTCGCTATTTTATAATTTGACAAATCTGAATTAGAAATCTGATCAATCGCTCTTTGGATAATTTTATCTTTATCAGATTGTATATCAGCCAACATCGATCCATCTCCTTCAAGAATCCACTTGGTATTGAATATTGACCCAAATGCCAAATTGAGTTCTTCTACAAAACTATCCGTTAGATATTTCCTGTCTCCTTTTAGAGCGGAAGTAGTATTAGGATAGTTATATCTCATCTTTTCAGCGACATCTTTCTTCTTTGAAACATATCCGTTTCGTAGAAGATAACTGGGAAAACCCATCAACTGGTTCAGCTGGTCTTGGTTGGGAAGTTTGGC
>ENA-ORTG01001147-ORTG01001147.1-human-gut-metagenome-genome-assembly--contig:-NODE-1147-length-25331-cov-13.107770_pt1 | contig 25331 bp, 22 predicted proteins | sample MGYA00241906_ERZ509176 | MGnify/ENA primary metagenome ERZ509176 (study PRJEB26280, sample SAMEA2338811) | human gut metagenome | biome: human gut; feature: human-associated habitat; material: faeces...
CTCCCTGACCCTTGCACCGTTACCCGTTACGGAAAGGAGCGAACCGTTATGAAGTTCACATTTACCTGCAAGAAGATCTCCCTGAACGACTCCGTCAAGGCGTATGCCGAGAAAAAGATCGGCAAGCTGGAGAAGTATTTTAAGGAGGAACCCGAAGCAACTGTGACCTTCGCCGTGGAGAAGAAGAATCGCTGCATTGTCGAGGTGATGCTCCGCGGTGCCAACGGCACACTGTTCCGTGCGGTCTGTGAGGACGCCGACGGCGATATGCGCGGCGCGATCGACGAGGCGGTGAGCCAGATCGACCGCAAGATCCGTAAGAACAAGACCCGCCTTGCCAAGAACCTGCGCAGCGATGCCATCGTACCCGAGGTCCCCGAGGAGTTCGACATCCACGAGGAGCGCGAGTTCGACATCGTGCGCACCAAGCGCTTTGCCGTCAAGCCCATGAGCCCCGAGGAGGCCATTTTGCAGATGAACCTTCTGGGCCACAGCTTCTTCGTCTTCCGCAACACGGACGATGACAACGCCATCTGTGTCGTCTACACGCGCAACAGCGGCGGCTACGGCATCATCGAGACCAGCGAACAGGCTTAAGGCAACACCGCCTTAATACAAACTTAAACCGCAGGGGGTTGACCGTTTGGTCAGCCCCCTTTATGATAGATCCATCTCCTACGAAAGTGAGGTCGGCCCATGCCGCTCCAGACTCTCCCCTGCCGCGCCTTCCAGCGCGGCTTCGCCCTCGGCGCGCGGCTTCTGCCGTGGCGCACGCCCACCGTCCTTAGCGGCGCGGGCAGCCTGCTGAAGCTTCCCGACGTCTTTTCGCGCGAGGGCGCCTCGCGCCCCCTCGTCGTCGCCAGCCGCCGTCAATGCGCGGACGAGCGCTTCCTCGCCCTGCGCGCCGCGCTCGAGGGGCGCGGCGTCCGCCCATCCGTCTTTTCTGGCGTTGAGCCCGACCCGAGCGTCGCCACCGTTGAGAAGCTCGCCGCGCAGTACCGCGCCGACGGCTGCGACAGCTTCCTCGTCCTCGGCGGCGGCTCGCCCATCGACGCGGCAAAGGTCGCCGCGGCCCGCGTCGTCCGCCCCGATAAGACCGTCGCCCAGCTCGGCGGACTCCTGAAGGTTCGCCGCCCGCTCCCGCTCTTTATCGCCGTTCCCACCACCGCCGGAACCGGCTCAGAGGCCACCATCGCCGCCGTCGTCACCGGAGAGGAGCACCGTAAATACGCCGTCAGCGACCTCTGCCTGATCCCCCGCTATGCTGTCCTCGACCCCACGCTCACGCTCTCGCTCCCGCCCGCCGTCACCGCGCAGACGGGCATGGACGCCCTCACCCACGCGGTCGAGGCCTACCTGAGCCTTTACTACAACACGCGCGAGACCCGCGCGCTCGCGGAGTCCGCCGTGCGCGACATTTTCCGTTATCTCCCTGTCGCCTGCCGCGACGGCCAGTCCCTCACCGCGCGCGAGCGGATGCTCCGCGCCTCCTTCGATGCCGGCTGCGCCTTCACACGCGCAAGCGTCGGCAACGTCCACGCCATCGCCCACACCCTCGGCGGACTTTACGGCATTCCCCACGGCCTTGCCTGCGCCGTGACGCTTCCGGTCGTGCTCGAGGACTACGGCGTGGCCGTCCATCCCCGCCTTGCCCGCCTCGGCTCCCTCATCGGCCTCACCGGCACGGAGCGGGTGCGCGCCGTCGGCTTCCTCGCCGCGATCCGCGCGCTCAATGCCTCCCTCGGCATCCCCGACCGCTTCGACGGCATCCGCGGTGAGGACCTCCCCCGCATGGCGGCCTGGGCCGCCGCCGAGGCCAACCCCGTCTACCCCGTCCCCGTCGTGTACGCTCAGGCGCGCTTCCGCCGCGTGCTCGAGCGGCTGCGCGCCTGAGCCGCCCCATGCGTCACATCTTTGCAGATGCTTAACAAAGCCCCCTCTAACTTTTCTTGCAAAGCCTCCGTTCCTTTGCTATAATGATTCCATCAATTTTCAGAAATGAAGGAACGCCCATGATCGGAGTTTACGACTATACCGTTCTTGCGACCTACCTCTCGCTGGCCTTCGGCGTCAGCGGCATTCTCGCGGCCATGAACGGCAGCCCCTATTCCGCCCTGCTGTGCCTGATGGTCTCGGGCCTGCTGGACGCCTTCGACGGCCGCATCGCCCGCACGAAGAAAAACCGCACCGAGCAGGAAAAGCGCTTCGGCATTCAGATCGACTCGCTCAACGACGTGGTCTGCTTCGGCGTGCTCCCCGGCGTCATCGGCGCCTCCCTCGGCGGCGGCGAGTGGTGGCTGCGCGCGAGCGTCCTTTTCTATATTCTCGCCGCGCTCATCCGCCTTGCCTACTTCAACGTCACGGAGGAGGAGCGCCAGAGCGCCACGAATGAGCACCGGCATTACTACCTTGGCGTCCCCGTCACCGCCGCCTCCTTTGTCATGCCGCTTTTCTGGGCGCTGCCGCTGCGCCTCGGCTCTGCGCCGGCCGTGATCTATGCCGTCGGCCTCACCCTCCTCGCCTTCCTTTTCATCGCGCCGCTGCGCATCCCAAAGCCGGGCCTCAAGGGCATCCTCTGCATGGTTCTCCTCGGCGTAATCGAGCTGTACATGATGTTTTACGGCGCCATGCCCCTTTGACCCCGCTCACGGCCGCTCTTACGCAAAAGCTCCGTATGGCTTTCGCCATACGGAGCTTTTTCTATTCCTTTATCGGAGCGCCGCTTACTTGCCGCTCGGCGCGTCCTGCGGCACCTCGCGCTTTTCGGGCACGATCAGACCGCTGTCCACGGCGACCATGTGCTCAAGCAGACGCACGACCATATTGGAGTAGCCGTACTCGTTGTCGTACCACGCGATGAGCTTGACGAAGTCGTCGTCGAGCATGATGCCCGCGGTCTCGTCGAAGATGCAGGGGCAGGGATTGGCGATCAGGTCGGCGGAAACCACCTGGTCGGCGGTGTAGCCGATGATGCCCTTCATGTTGGTCTCGCTCGCGTGACGGATGGCGTAGCAGATATCGGCATAGGTCGTGCTGGTCTTGAGGTGCGCGGTCAGGTCGACCACGGACACGTCGGAGGTCGGCACACGGAAGCTCATGCCGGTCATCTTGCCCTTGAGCGCGGGGATCACGCGGCCGACGGCCTTCGCCGCGCCGGTGGAAGAGGGAATGATGTTGTTGAACACGCTGCGGCCCGTGCGCCAGTCGCTGCCGCCGCGGGAATCGACGGGCTTCTGCTTGCTCGTCGCGGCATGGATGGTGGACATCAGGCTCTGCTCGATGCCGAACTCCTCATGCACGACCTTGGCGAGCGGCGCGAGGCAGTTGGTGGTGCAGCTCGCGTTGGACACCACGCGCATATCGCTGCGGTAGAGCATATGGTTCACGCCCATGACGAAGGTCGGGGTCGCCTCGTCCTTGGCGGGCGCGGTGATGATGACCTTCTTCGCGCCGCCCTTGAAGTGGCGGGACGCCTTCTCGGTGTTGTTGTACGCGCCGGTGGATTCGATGACGTATTCCGCGCCGCAGCTCTCCCAGGGGATCATGGCGGCGTCCGCCTCGCTGAACACGCGGATCCTGTGGCCGTTGACGATGAGGTCCTGATCCTCACGCTCCACCGTGCCGGTGAACTGACGGAACACGGAATCGTACTTGATCATATAGACCATGTAATCCACGTCCGCCTTGCGGAGATTGATGCCGCAGATGTCAAACGTCTCCGGACGCTCCATCATGATGCGCAGGACGACACGTCCGATTCGGCCGAAGCCGTTGATGCCGACTTTGATCGCCATAGCTGAGTTTCCTCCTAATATCCCCGTTCGGGTATTTCGGCGGCGCGCCGCCTCGCTCGTAAGCCTATCGTAACACAGGCCGGAAGCTTTGTGTACCCCCTTTTGCACAAAACGCATGACGAAAAAAAGTTGCATTTTTTCCTGTTTTCACAGCTTTTTCACGAATGGATAGTACAAGGAATTTGAAATATTCCATACGTTTGCTACCGCCCGACCGGCAGAAAAGAAAGCGGCAGTCCCCCGCCGCTTTCTTTTTTCTCCCTTTTAAGATAATGGTTGCTGCTGCTTAGGCAGCCGGCGTCCATGTAGACTTAGTTCATCCGCCGGAAAATAAACAAGAGCAAGCCTCAGTTGCACCTTGCTCTTGTTATGCGGCGTATAGTTTTCAATTTGCCAGTTCAAAAGTTGCTAGTCTGTTCTTTGACCACGATATCATAGTTTTTATCCAGCGCTCAGTAATTGATTTGCATAGCGGCTAAGCCTCTCACACGGTTCGTATTTTGCCTTATATCCTACGCCGTTGATTATGACAAACGGATTGAATGCTGTAATTTTTTCCTGAGCCCCATCAGCCATTGTTAGCGTGAACAAGACCGTTTGACCGCAATAGTCGTTATATGAATGATCTTCATTATAGATGGTAACCTCGCCGAGATATGAAACAAGTTCTTCTACATCTGTAATTTGGACTGTCTTATCGGGCGGAAAGAAATAGACTGTTGCGGAAACAATATCGGAGGCTTTCAAATCTTTATAAGGCATTTTCCCTCTCAAAATAATCACGCCTGCCGTCAGAACGATGATCGCAACTGCCATAGTGATAGCTACTTTCTTTCTCATACGGACAACTCCTTTCGAAATATATCATGGTAGTTTGGACAGGCAATCTGCCCAGCAACCATTAACTTAAAAGGGAGTCTTTTTTTCACTTCTCAGTCCACCACTCTCGTGAAGCTCGTGCCGCTCTTCTGGAAGCACACGTCCAGCCGCACGCGGTCGCCGCGCATATAGCTCGACGTACACTCGTACACCAGACCGTTCTCCATCGTCGTGCGCCGCTGGTGATGGAAGGCCGCCGCTCCCGGCACGCAACCGAGCAGCTTCGCCTCGTACTCGCCAAGCGTCACCGCCTCATAGCTGTCCTCCGCCGCGAACGGCACCACGCCGACGTGGTAGAGCAGGCTGTAAAAGCTGTGCGTTTCCAGCATCTCGCGCGTCAGATTCGGATAGATGTGCTGCGGATAGTACGAGGTCTCCAAGATCAGCGGCTCGTTGTCCACGTTGCGCACGCGCGTGAAGCAGTAGACCTTCACGCCGTCCTCCAGCGCCATCAGACGCTTGATCTTCGGCGCGGGGTCGATAATATCAAAGCTCACCAGTGTGGACGAGGGGTGCTTGCCCATCGACGAGATCTCCGTCGTGAACGAATACTGCACGCCCTTGCGCCGCGTGCTCGGATCGGCGACGAAGGTACCCTTGCCGCGCTTGCGCACGACGAAGCCGGCCTCCTCCAGCGAGCCGATGGCCTGCCGCACGGTGTTGCGGCTGATCTCGAATTTATCGCAAAGCTCCGCCTCGCTCGGCAGCAGATCGCCCACCCGCAGCGTACCGGACGTGATGGTATTCTTGATGATGCCGGTCAGCTGCGCGTACAGCGGAATATCGCTCGCCATCGAGAGTGAAGCCTTCAAAATCGGATTTTCTTCCATTTCTGCCTCCCCGGACACAAATCGGGTCATCCCGTTTTGTCCTATTGGTGCCGATTGTATCACAAACATTTGGTACATTCCAGTCCCTACGGCACTTTTTCCGCAAATTCAGCAAAACGGCAGAAAAACGTCTGTTTTCTTGCCCTTTTGCCCAATCGGGAACAGGCGGCACGCACCGCACAGCAAAGGAAGCAGGCAGCCCGATTGGGCCGTCTGCTTCCTTATGTACGGTTTTCAATGCCGCGCAAAAGCGCGACCGCTTAGAACTTGGGCTTCTGGGCCTTGACCTGCGGCTCCTGACCGTTGCAGACGGCAACGATGTCGTTGGCGACGGAAGTGCAGCAGTTGAGCACGCTCTGCTCGGTGGTAGCGGCCATGTGCGGGGTCATGATCACGTTGTCGAGATCGAACAGCGCACGGCTGGACTCCTGAATGGGCTCATGCTCAAAGACGTCCAGACCGGCCTGGAACAGGGTGCCGTCCTGCAGGCAGGCGACCAGCTCATCTTCCTTGATGAGGGCGCCGCGCGCGCAGTTGATGAAGGAAGCGGTGGGCTTCATCCAGCTGAACTGCTCACGGCCGATGGAGTGCTCGGTGGAGGGAACGACGGGCAGATGCACGGACACGAAATCGGCCTGCTCCCAGACCTCTTTCGCGGTGGCCTTGAGCTCGCACAGATCGCCGATCTTCTCCTGCGTCATGTACGGGTCGTAGCCGATGACCTTCATGCCGAAGCCGTACTTGCACTTCTTCATGGCAAGCTGGGAGATGCGGCCGCAGCCGATCATGCCGAGGGTCTTGCCGCCCAGCTCGTAGGTGTGCTCCATGTCCATGCGGACGAGGAAGTTGCCGCCGCGGAACTGGCGGTCAACATAGGTGAAGCGCTTGGCGCACATGAGCATCAGCATCACGGCGTGCTCGGCAACGGCGTTGGCGTTGCCGGCGGGCGCGTAGACGACGGTAATGTCCTTGGCGTGGGCATGATCCATGTCAATGTTGTCGAGGCCGGCGCCCTGCTTGCCGATGACCTTGAGATTGGTGCAGGTATCCATCATCTTGGCGGTGATGGGCTCAGTGCGGCACATGATGGCGTCGGGCTGGAACGCGGCGAGCTCCTTGACGTAGGTCTCCTCGTCGTTGTGGCTGCACAGCTTCACCTCGAAGTCGTTGGACTCGAAGATATGCGTCGCGATCTCATTGAGCTCGATGGTGTAATAAACCTTGAACTTAGCCATGATAAAAAACCCCTCTCAAAATATTATAATTGTTGATTTTATTTCCCGATTTCCCGATCTTCTGTCAGTTCGTTCATTGTACACCCGCTCTTTCATAAAAGCAAGCGATTTGCCGATTTTTTGCAGGAATTTATGCATTTTCTTTGCGTCTTACCACTAATTTTGAAAACATGCTTTCACAAAATTGAACACATTTACAAAAATGCACAAGTTCTCTCGGAAAACTTGTGCATTTTATCAAAAGGGGCCCTCCGCGGCAGCGGAGGACTCCTTTCTTTTTCTCTTATGCCGCCGGCGCCGTCTCGGACGTCTGCGGCGTCTCCGGTATCGCCGGCGTCTGCGTCGGATCGACATCCGGCACGCCCGGGTCCGTCATCGTTGCTCCCGGGTCCGTCGTCGGCACGCCCGGGTCGCTCCCCGGCACCGTCGGATCCATTGCCGGCACATTCGGGTCGACCGTCGGATCCGCCGCCTTGCCGACGAGAATGATGCGGTTGCGGCTCTTGTAGCGGCTCGTCGCCTCATAAGTCGAAGAGAGCAGCGTCCCGTCGCCCGCGTACACATTGCGGTAGGTCTTGACCACATAGCCGGTATACGGCGTCTGCTCCACCTTCTGCTCGCCCGGCGCGAGCGTGTCGGTCTCGACGAGCTCCTCCTCGTAGGGCGTCGTGCTGATGAGCTCCGTCACGATCTTCACATAATGGTCGTCGGTCTTGGTGCCGAGAAGGGTGATCTTGATGTAGTCCTTTTTATCCTTCGTAAAAAAGTCCGCCTGCACCTTGATGGGGTAGAGCGTATTGTTGCGGAACTCAAACTCTGGTCCGCCGCTCGCCACCGTCGCGTCCAATCCAAGGCCGATGTAGTCGGAGGCGTAGCCGTGGTTCACGCGCTGCACGATCTCAAGGTTCGCGTACAGCACCGCCGCGTAGAGCGTCGAGCTCGCCTGGCACGCGCCGCCGCCGATCATGTCCACGGTCTTGCCGTTGAGATAGCCCGGCGCGGGCGAATAGCCGTTTTCCGCCGTGAACGGCGTCACCAGCGGGCCGTACTTCATCGTGTCGCCCGCGTTGAGGATGTAGCCCGTGATGCGCTCTGCCGTCAGCTTCACGTTCTTGTGCCGCCCCGGCGCGCCGCCGACGCGCGTGGTGTAGCTGCTCAGCTCGTCGCGGAACAGTCCCGCCTCCAGCTGCTCGGTCGTGACCTCCGGCCGCTCGACCGTCGCCCGGACGGTGAAGGTCTCCCCCGGCGCCGCCGCGTCGTAAGCGCTCTGCAAGTCGGCGAGCGTAAAGCTCACCCCCGCATGGCTCGGGATGATCTTCTCATTTTCTATGTCGTAGCTCGCGTTGACCTTCTCACCCACGAGCTTTTCCCGCTCCGCCGCCAGATCGACCGCCTGCGCGGGTACGGTCTCGTAGCTCGCCTCCGCGTCCGGATCGCCGTACAGCGTCACCTGGAGCGGGCAGCCGCCGCCAAGGTATGCGCCGCGCAGCGCGTCGCCGATCACACGCCGCGCCTGCTCCCGATCCGGGATATGGCGGCCGTCCCTGCTTTTGGTCACGCTGATCGCACTCTCGGTCGTCAGAGCGATGGCAAACTCCACCGGCTCGCACTCCAGCGCATCCAGCACCGGCTCCACCGCCGCGCAAAACGGCTCCTCGGATACGATGCTCTCCTCAGGCTCGGTAAAAAGCGAGAAAAGGAAGCCCGCGCCGCTCTTGAAAAAGCCGTCGCCCTTCGCGCTGTGCACCCGCGCCAGCATATCCGCGGCCTTCCGGCAGTCGATGTCCGCCGGAATATCGCCCAGCGCCACACCCGCGATCACCTCGCAGCTGTCTCCCTCCATCACGGCAAAGTCGAGCCGTGCGCTCTGCGCGTCAATGACCCGCCGCGTCAGCTCCGCCGCCGCCTGTTCCTCGGTCATGCCGCCGTAGTCCACGCCGCCGACCGTCGTGTTGGGATAGATGGTCCCGCTCAGCGTCGCGTAGGCGCACAGCCCCAGATACGCCGCAGCCAGCACGCCGAGCGCGATACCGGCAATGGCCCATCCTCTTTTGCCGCCCTTCGCCAAATGCTTGCCGCCCTTGCCGGCGCTCTCCGCCGTCTCCGCGGCCTCGTTTCTCTTTTCCTCAAAGGCACCCAGGTTTTCTTCCATTCCGGCACCCTCCTGCTGTTCTGAATCAATATCCCGCTGTGTATACCACAGCCAGTCTATTGCAGTATAGCATAGATTTTGCGAAAAAGAGTAACGATTTGGTTACAATTTTTACGCCGTTTTGGCAGCCCCCGTGCGCGGGATGCGGATGGTCAGCCGGATCTCCTCGTCCGTGTCCTCCCGCTCGCACGCCGCGTCCACCCCCGCGCGCTGCATGATGCCCATGCTCCGCCGGATGGTGTTGAGAAACAGCCGCACGTCCTTCACGATGAACGTCGGCCTCCGCCGCGGCGGCGTGACCGCCGCGCGCTGCAAAACCGACTCGATGTACGCCTCCGCCTGCGCCACGTTGCAGCCCCGCTCCACGATGACGCGCAGCGCCGCCAGACGCTCGTTCTCGTCGCTCAATCGCAGCAGGACGCGCGCGTGCCGCTCGGAAAGCCCTCCCTCGCGCAGCAGCGCCACGCACGCGGGCGAGAGGCGCAGCAGCCTCAGCTTGTTCGCCACCGCGCTCTGCGACTTGCCCAGCCTCTCCGCCGCCTGTTCCTGCGACAGGCCGTAGACCGCGATGAGCTTTGCGATGGCGGCGGCCTCCTCCATGTAGTGCAGGTCCTGCCGCTGCAAATTTTCGATCAGCGAGAGCAGCGCCGACTCCTCCTCGTCCGACCGCACCGCAAGGCACGGCACCTCCCGCAGACCCGCGAGCTTCGCCGCCCGCAGCCGCCGCTCTCCTGCGATCAGCTCGTAGCCGTCCTCCCCGCGCCGCACGGTCAGCGGCTGCAAAATGCCGTAGCGCCCGATGCTCTCCGCCAGCTCGCGCAGCGCCTCCGGCTCAAAGTATTTCCGCGGCTGATCGGGATTCGCGCGGATCGCGTCCACGCTCAGATACAGCACGCGCCGGCCCGTCCACATTCCCTTGTGCATGATCTCCATGGCGTCCCCTCCTATCGCGGTCTCCCCGCATCCTTGTCCCCATTCTAAAAGCGGCGGCACGCAAAGCCGCGCGAATTTTGTCAGGGAATCGGGAAAATTTTCATTTCCCCGATCTTCCTATTTACGAATCGCTCCGCTTCGTGTAAAATAAAGGGACTTATGATCGAACGAAGGGAGGCGCGCTATGGCCGGCTATGTTCTGCACCTGAGCGAGCAGGAGAATATCACCCTGTCCGCCGCCGTGACGCGCCGCCTGATCGACGGCGGGGACGGCGACGCCGCCCTGCTCTACCTGTGCCTGCTCAAAAACCGCGGCAGCGCCTCCCCCGAAACGCTCCGCGCCGAGCTCAAATGGGACGAGGCGCGCCGCTCACGCGCCGAGGCCGCCCTTGCCCGCATGGGACTCGTCAACGCCCCGAAGCCGGAGGAGCCCACTCCCTCGCCCGTCCCCGCGCCCACCGCCGAGCGCCCCGCCTATTCGCGCGAGGACGTCGCCCGCAAGTTAGAGCAGGACGCGAGCTTTTCCGCGCTTCTGCGCGAGGTCGAGCGCAAGCTCGGCCCGCTCTCCACACCGTCCGTCGGCAAGCTCCTCGGGCTTTACGAGGACCTCGGCCTGCCCGCCGACGTGCTCTTTCTCCTCGTCAACCACTGCATCGCCCGCCACGCCGCACAGTACGGCGCGGGGCGGCTGCCCACCATGCGCCGGATCGAGCAGGAGGGCTACGTCTGGGCGAGAAAGGGCCTCCTTTCCTCGACCAGCGCAAACGACTACCTCAACGCCCTCCACGCGCGCGAGCAGAAGTACCCCGCCTACATGGCAGTCCTTCAGCTCGGCGAACGCAAGCCCTCCCCGAGCGAGGAGAAATACCTCGCCGCCTGGGTGGACATGGGCTTCCCCGCCGAGACCGTCGCCCTCGCGTATGATAAGACCGTCCTGCGCTGCCACGAATTCAAGTGGGCGTACTGCAACGGCATCCTGAAGCGCTGGCACGAAAAGGGGCTTCACACCCCCGCGGAGACCGCGGCGGAAAACGCCGCGCCGAAAAAAGAAGAAAAACCGTCCGGCGGCAAGAACGACTGGATGAAGCAATACCTGTAAGGGAGGGGATCTCATGTCCTACGACGGAAAGCTCATGCGCCGCGCGATGGTCCGCTTTGAGGAGGCGAAGCAGCGCCGCGCCGACGCGCTGCACGCGCGCGAGCGCGCGGTCTATGCCGCCGTCCCCCGCATCGCGGAGATCGACGCCGCCCTGCGCGAGACCATGTCCAAGCTCATTTCCTCCGCCCTGCGCCGCGGCACGGACCCCCGTCCCGCCATCGAGGCGCTCAAGGAGGAAAACCTCGCCCTCCAGCGCGAGCGCGCCGAGCTGCTCGTCGCCCGCGGCTATCCCGCCGACTACCTCGAGGATAAGCCCAACTGTCCCCTCTGCGGCGACACCGGCTGGCGCGGCAGCGAGGTCTGCTCCTGTCTGAACGACTACTATGCCCGCGTCCAGCTCGAGGAGCTCTCCCGGCTCCTCGACCTCGGCACGCAGAGCTTCGAGACCTTCTCCTTTGACGTCTACTCCCCCTACGCCCCCCTTGATCAGGACATTTCCCCCCGCTCGAACATGGAGCGCATCTACGACGCCTGCCGCGACTATGCCTACGAATTTTCCCCCCGCAGCGGCAATCTTCTGCTCTCGGGCGATCCCGGGCTGGGCAAGACTTTTCTCTCCGCCTGCATCGCACGCGTCGTGAGCGAGACGGGCCACTCCGTTGTCTACGACACCGCCGCCCACATCTTCGAGCGCTTCGAGGCGCAGAAATTCTCCCGCGACGAGACCGGCGGCGCGGACGAGGACGTCTCCCGCCTTCTCCGCTGCGACCTGCTCATCATCGACGATCTCGGCACCGAGCTGACTACCGAGTTCGTCCGCAGCGCCTTCTACCAGATCGTCAACACGCGTCTGATGACGAACAAAAAGACCATCATCTCCACCAACCTCTCCCCCGCCGAGCTCTCACGCCGCTACGGCGCGAACATCCTCTCGCGCATCGAGGGCGCCTACCGCATCCTCCCCTTCTTCGGCGACGACATCCGCAAGCAGAAAAAGTAAAGCGCACGCAAAGAAGCGGCCTCCCCTGCGGGAGACCGCTTCCGTCTTTTATTGGATGAGCATATTTTCGCCCACGACCGCCTTCGCCTCGTCCACCGAGGTGAAGTAGGCGTTGAGGATCTGCACCGCGGTCGAGGCCAGCGCGCCGCCGCTGCCGCCCTTTTCGATCACCACCGCCAGCGCGATCTGCGGATCGTCGTAGGGCGCGAACGCCACGAATACGCCGTTGCTGACCTTGCCGCCGGTCTGCGCCGTGCCGGTCTTGGCGGCGGCGTCCACCACGCAGTCCTTGAAATAATACGCCACGCTGCCCGACACGACCAGGTCGCGCATTCCCTGCAAGACCGCCTGCAAATTCTCCGGCTCGATGTCGATGATCTCCGCCGGCGGCTCGTCGTACAAGTCGACGAGCTCGGCGCTGTCGTAGGTCCGCACCTCCTTGAGCAGATGCGCGTTGTACCGCGTCCCGCCACCCGCGAGCGTCGCAACGTAGTTCGCAAGCTGCAGGGGCGTAAAGAGCGAGTACGACTGGCCGATGGCGGCGGTCAGCGTCTGACCGTCCGTCCAGTAATGCCCGTCGAGCGAGTTGACGTAGTCCGGCGTGGTCATCACGCCGATCTTCTCCGGGATCTCGATGCCCGTCGGCTCACCGAGCCCGAAGGCCGAGGCATAGCGCGCGATCGTGGAGATGCCCGTCCTGCGTCCGATGTCATAGAAGAAATAGTTGCACGACACCTTGATGGCCTCGGTCACGTCGATGCGCCCGTGCGTGCCGCCGTTCTGGTTGTAGAGCCAGCATTTGTAGGCCCAGTCGCCGTAGTGATACACGCCCTTTGTCAGAATGGTGGACTTCGGCGTGATGATGCCGGTCTCCAGCGCCGCGATGGCCGTCACCGGCTTGAAGGTCGAGCCGGGCGCGTAGGTGCCCTGCGTCGCGCGATTCCAGAACGGCTGGAGCGGATCGGTGTTGTTCTCCGTGTAATCCTCGTTGAAGGTCTTGAGCGAGAAGGTCGGGTACGACGCGAGCGAGAGCACCTCGCCCGTGCCGACCTGCACCACCGCCGCGGCGGCGCCGCGGTCGATGTCGTCCTCCGCCGTCATGCTCTCCACTGTCTCGGCGAGAATGCGCTCCACATCCTCCTGAAAGTCGATGTCCAGCGTCAGCGCGACCGTATTGCCCGGCTCCGGCTCGACGGAGTAGATCTCCCCCGTCACCTTGCCCGCCGTATTGGTCTCCACGATGCGCCGCCCGTTCCTGCCGCGCAGATAGTCCTCGAAGGCCAGCTCCACGCCGTCGTAGCCGACGTAGGCGTTCATCGCGTAGCCCTTTTCCTTGTATTCGTTCCATTTCTCGCGCGGGATCTTCGTAACGCGGCCGAGAATGTGCGCCGCCGCGTCGGTCTGGTACTCGCGCACGGACGAGGTGCCGATGTGGATGGGCGCATACGCGCCGTCCTTCAGCTCCGCGATCAGCTCCACGGAAATGTCCGACGCGATGGCCGCCGTCGAGAGCTGGTTGAGCTTCGTCACCGCGAGGCAGTAGCGCAGGCCGACGAGCTTGCGCGCCTCCGCGTCGGTCAGCTCACCGTCCACCTTGAACTCCGTGCGCAGCCGCGAGAGCAGCGCCTCGGGGCTCAGCGGCGGGTCGGTATCGGTCGTCAGCGTGTCCTCGTCCGCCCACTTCTTGCTCACAAGGTAACTGTTGAGCGCCGTGTGCGAGCCGGAGACGGAAAAATCATAGGTGAACGGCGCGCCCGCCGTCAGCGGCAGCGTGTCCTCCCAGACGATCCCCCGGTTTTCCAGCAGCTCGATGAGCCGCAGCAGCTCCTTGTTGAGCGCCGCGTCGTCCGACGGCGCGAGCGAAGTGTCCAGCTCGAGCGTATACACGCTCCGGTTCGTCACCAGCGCCTTGCCGTTCCGGTCGGTCAGGATGCCGCGCGAGGTCACCACCGTCTCGCTCTTCGTGTTCGCACGGATGGACCGCGCGCGGTACTCCGCGCCGTGTACGATCTGCGCGTCAAAGAGCGTCACGAAATACGCCGCCAGCACCAGCGAGAAGAGCACGCCGATCGCGAGCAGGCGTCGGCTGAATTGCTTTTTGTCGTCCACGGCAGGCCCTCCCTTCGCGGTTCTTTGCCGTTGTTACAGGGTAAATTTCCGATGCAGGAACGCCAGCACCGGGTGGCACACGATCAGCAGCGGCAGCGAGAGCGCCAGCTCCTGCACCGCGCGCAGCGCGATGGCGGACAGCTCCGAGCGTCCGCCGGCGAGCAGCGTGACCGCCGTGATGAGGTCCACGAGCACGAATGCCGCCGTGCTCACCGCCAGCGAGCACAGGATGCCCGGCTGCAGCACACTCCTCGCGATGAGCGCCGCGAGCAGCGCCGTGAGCGGGAACGCGATCGTGTACAGGCACGGCAGCGGGGCGGTCAGCGCCAGGTCGCACAGCACGCCGAACGCCAGCGCGAACACAAAGCCCTCCAGCCGGTCCTCCATCGACGCGAGCACCGCCGGTAGCAGCGGCGGCAGAAAGGGCGCGATGCCCCACACGCGCAGATGGGCAAGCGTCAGCTCATGCCCAAAGAGCAGCAGCAGACACGCAAGCGCGTAAGCGGTCCATTTGACCGCCGTATCACGCGTGGTCGACGGCGACATGGCAGCGCCTCCCTTCCGAAAAATGCTTCACCGTCAGTCGACGATGTCAAAATCCTTGATGATGAATACCTCGCTCAGCTCGCCGAGCCGCGCCGCGGGCGCAAGCACTGCGTACTGCGCCAGTCCGTCGTCGCCCGTGCGCACGGACTCCACCGTCCCGATGACCAGCCCGCCCGGGTAGAACCCGCCGAGGCCCGAGGTCGTCACTACATCGCCCGAGAGCAGCTGCGCGTCGGCGGAAAGATAGCTCAGCTTGAGCTTTCCCTCGCCCATCAGCGCCAGATCGCCCTCCGCGACCGCGACCTCCTGCGTGCGGAACACCCGCGCGCCCAGCTCCGTGTCGGTGTCGATCACCGTCAGCACCGTGCACCAGTTGTAGCCCACCGCGGACACCACGCCCACCAGGTCGCCCTCGGCGGACACCACGCAGTCGTTTTTCTCCACGCCGTGCGCCGTGCCGCGGTTGAGCGTCAGCGCGCTCGTCCAGTTCGTGCTCTCGCGGTCGATGACCGCCGCGGACTCGAACACAAGGTCGCGCCGCTGCGCGCGCAGCTCCAAAAGCTCGCGCAGCAGGGCGTTCTCCGCGCGGTCGGCCTCGGCCTGCCGCGCGTCGCGCTCCAGCTCGGCCACGCGCTCGCGCAGCGCCTCGTTTTCCGCTATGAGGTCGGAGTAGTCCTTATAATAGCGCTGCTTGTCCTCCGCCCACGTCGCCACCGCCGTGACCGCCGAGCGGAACGGATAGGTCAGCACGCCCACCGCATTCTGCAAAAAGCCCGACGTCGCGCTCACAAAGCTCAGCACGCTGATGAGCACCGCGCAGACGGTCGTAATAATGAGCAGCCGCAGGCCGTATTTTTCCAGAAATTCGCGCAAAGCGCAGCCCTCCCTTCGGGGGTCGTTATTTTAGAAGAAGCGCACGCCGAAATGCTTCGTCAGGCATTGCCCCAGCTTCTCCACCGGCAGTCCCATGACGTTGTAGAAGTCGCCATCGATGTGCTCGACGAGCAGCGCGCCCAGGCTCTGCACGCCGTAAGCGCCCGCCTTGTCCATCGGCTCGCCGGTGGCAATGTAGGCGCGCAGCTCCTCCTCCGTGCAAGGACGGAAGTACACGTCCGTCGATACCGTAAAGGCTTCCGCCTTGCCGCCCTTCCGCACCGTCACGCCCGTGCAGACCGTGTGGCGGTTTCCCGCCAGCTCCGTGAGCATCCGCAGCGCGTCCGCCTCGTCACGCGGCTTGCCGAGCCGGTCGTTCTCCAAAAACACCATCGTGTCCGCCGTGATGAGAATATCCTCCGGCCCGACCAGCGGCGCCGCCGCATCGGATTTCAGGCGCGCGATGTGCGCGACGATCTCCTGCGGCGCAAGCCCCTCGGGATAGGTCTCCTCCACGTCGGGAACGACCACGGAAAAATCGGTGATGCCCATGCGCCGCAGCAGCTCATGGCGGCGCGGCGACTTGGAAGCCAGCACGATATGCGGCATGATCTCAGTCCTCTTTTCAATACAAATCGTAATATCACGCAGAAAAACTACGTTTCGTTTTCATTTTTACTCCACGCCGCGGTAGAAAAGCCCGCGCGTGATGTCCTTGGGCGTGTATTCCTCCCGCCCCTTGTAGGCCCGCAGCACGCGCACGCACTCCTCCGCCGACTCGGTCGTAAAGCGCAGCCGCGCGTAGGTCAAACCGATTTTCCGGTACTCCGGCTTGTCTGCCAGCCACAGCGTCTTGCCGTTCTGGAGCTCGCTCCGGCAGCCGTAGGCGTGCAGCACCGGGAACCGCTCGCCCACGCGGTCGGTCAGCTCCGGCGCTCCGGCGCACGCGCTGTCCGCGCAGAGAGCGTCGCAGCGCCCCTTAAAGTGCCGGCAGCCGAACTCGTTCGCCACGATGCAGTTTTCCGTGATCATCAGCGGCAGCCGCCCGTAGACGATGGCCTCGCAGGGGATGCACTTGCTGATGTCCCGCAGCTGCTCGTGCCGCAGCTCGAACGACAGCGTCGCGCCCGATAGCCCCTGCTCCTGCAAAAACCGCAGCGCCGCGGAGTTGAACACATTCAGCCCGAAGTCCCCGCGCAGCTCCATATCCAGCCCGCGCACGAGCGCGAAATGTCCCAGATTCCCCAGCACCGCGCACTCCACGCCACGCTCCTTCGCCGTGCGAAGCTGTTCGCGCAGACCTTCCTCGTCCGCCGTCCGCCACACGCGCGGCAGCACGGCGGCAAATTTCGTCCGCCCACGGTATTTCTCCACCTCGACCGACGGCAGCAGCTCCAGCGGCACATACACCGTCTCCACGCCCTCATTCACCAGCGCATCGGTAAGCTGCCCGGCACGGTAGATCGACGCCGTGAAGCGCGGCGGCTCCGTCGGGTTTTTGATCCTCTCAGCCGGGACAAACGTCCCCTCGCGCCGCTCGGGTATCTCCGTCCGCATCGCCTCCAGCGCCGCGAGCGCGTCGCGCCGCAGCGCGTTGAGCGCGCTCGCCGGAACGGACAGCCCGTCCTCCGCTGTCACCGCGCAGTCCGACACCGTGAACGCCGTCCCGCCGGTCTTGCGCAGACGGGCCTCGATCTCCCCGGCTGTCACCGCGCGGCTTCGCGCCGCCTCCGGCGCGACTCCCGTGACCGTGACGCAATGCCCGTCGCCGTCCTCGGCGGTCAGCACCATCGGCTCGCCCAAACGAAGCGCCGCGCGGAAGCGCACCGGCACGAGCCGCATATCCTCTTTTTCATAGGCCGCCCGCAGCGTGCCGAACCACTCCTCCGGCCAGCGCGCATTTTCCGGGCGAACGCCGAACATTTCCTTCCCGCGCCGGCCGCGGTAATAGCCGTCCGTGAACCCGTCGCGTGAGAATGCCAGCGCGAGCTTTTTCTGCTCGTCCGCCGTCGGTGCGCGATGCTCGCGCAGCAGCGCGGCATAGATGCCCGTCACCGCCGCCACATACTCGGGTCGCTTCATGCGCCCCTCGAGCTTCAGGCAAGCCACGCCCATCTCCGCCATCTCGCCGGCATACGCCGCGAGATTCGCGTCCTTGAGCGACAGCGGATTCGCGTCCGCCTTCCCGTGCCAGCCATAGCGCAGACGGCAGGGCTGCGCGCACGCGCCGCGGTTGCCGCTCCGCCCGCCGATCACCGCGGACATCTCGCACATCCCCGAATAGCACATACAAAGCGCCCCGTGCGCAAAGGTCTCGATCTCGATCGGCGCGCGCTCTGCGATCTCGCGGATCTCCTCGCCCGACAGCTCGCGCGCGAGCACTGCCCGCGTCATGCCGAGCCTCGCCGCCTCCTCCACACCCGAGAGCGTGTGCAGCGCCATCTGTGTGCTCGCGTGCAGCGGCACATCGGGGATCACCGCGCGCAGCGTCTCGTAAACGCCCCAGTCCTGCACCAATATCGCGTCCACGCCGTATTCGCTCGCCCGCCGCGCCGTCTCGGCGAGCGCGGGCAGCTCGCGGTCGGTCACCAGCGTGTTGAGCGTCAGGTAGACCTTCACGCCCCACAAATGGCAATAACGCACCGCCGCCAGAAATTCCTCATCGCTGAAGTTTCTGGCGCTGCGGCGCGCGTTGAAGCTGCCAAAGCCCATATACACGGCGTCCGCGCCGTTCTGCACGGCGGCGACCAGCGCCTCGCGTCCGCCCGCGGGAGAGAGCAGCTCCGTCATTATTTCTTGTTCTGCAATTTGAACAGCTCGCGCTTGAGCTCGCTGACCTCGTTCTTCGCCTGCGCGGCGTCGTCGATGTACTGCTTGAGCTGGCGGCGCAGCGCCTCGCTGGCCTCGCGCTCCTTGAAGAGCTCGTCGGCGATGTTCGCCGCGGCGAGCACGGCGGCGTCGGTGCGTCCCACCTTCGCGCCGGTGAGCATTTCGTCCATCTTCGTGCCGACGTAAGCGCCGACCTTCTGCATATAAGAGGGGGCCTCCTCGGCGACAAAGGTATACTCCTCGCCGCAGATGCTGACGGTAACGCGGTTTTCCATCGTATGATCTCCTTTCTCTTCCCCGGGAGCAGACGTAATAATACAGTTTTTAATATAACACAAAGTGTATTGGGATAAAAGAGGGATTTTAAAAATTTACAATTTTTGCCGCCGAGGGCGGCGGGGCTTGCCGCACGAAGCGCGGCGCTTGTCAAAGGGGGTATTCTCTTGGTTGAAGAGAATACCCCCTTTGGAACCCCCAGAGACAACGAGGGGACACCCCTCGACCCCGCATTGTCTGTCCCTGCAAGGAATCACTGCACGCGCTGCGCAAAGAACTGCCTGCGGTTTCCTGTTGCCGCTTTCGATCTGGTCTGCGCCTATGTCCGCTCAGCCGCTCCTGCGGCGGGGTTACGGCGGTGCGCAGCGCTTCGCCGCTGCTGCGGCGGGGTTACGGAAGGCGTCGGCCTTCGGCGACACCGCTTTTTTGCGCGAAAAAGCGGTGAGAAAACGCGCAAGGGGCTGTCGCCCCTTGACCCCCAAACTTCCAATATTGAATTTCATTTCAGCAGCCGTATGTGAGTACACCGGCGCGGCACAGCCGCGCTTATTGCCGCTTTCGACTTGGTCTGCGTCTATGTCCGCTCAGCCGCTGCTGCGGCGGGGTTACGGCGGTGCGCAGCGCTTCGCCGATCGCATGGTCAAGATAGTAATACATCCTCTGATACGCCGTCATTTTTTTCACCTCTCCCTTGCATTTTAAGGGAAATACCCTTAAAATGCAATAAGGAATATTCCCTTATTGCATACTAAAGCCGCGAGGTGATAGTATGTATGAGCACTTGCGCGCCCTGCGCGAGGATAAGGACTTATCCCAAAAACAGCTTGCCGACCTGCTTCAGGTTCATCAGACGACTTATTCCGACTACGAGCGCGGAAATGTCAACATTCCCGTCCCCGCCCTGATCAAGCTCGCGGACTTTTATAAAACCAGCATCGACTATCTGGTCGATCATACTGACGACCCAAGACCCTGCCGTAAAAGAAAATAACCTCCGCCGCGCAAGCCCCGCCGCAGTCACATCCCGCCGAAACCCCGCCGCAGAGCGGCAGCGGCCGCAAGACGCACACCAAATCGAAAGCGGCAGAAAGCGCGGCTGTGCCGCGCCGATACACTCACATACGGTTGCTGAACGGTAATTTGACCGCCGCAGTTCGGGGGTCAAGGGGCGACAGCCCCTTGCGTTCTCTTGGGGTCGCGCAGGGGCGGTTCTCTTTTGGAAAGAGAATCGCCCTTGCGAAATGTGCCGCACAAAGTGCGGCGAGTTCCGCCGCCCTCGGCGGCAAAAAAGGAGCAACACCATGTCCATTCTCTTTGATCCCCGCGACGCGCGCTGCAAGTCCCCCTTCGGCGCGGTCACGACCTTCGCCGCGGTGGACTTCACCTTCTACCCGCGCGGGCACGCCGTCACCGGCTGCACGCTGCTCGCCCACCACGAGTTCTCCGACCGCTGGATGGAGACCGAGCTTTTCCCCACCACGGACGAGGACGGCGCCCCCGCCTTTTCCGGCACCTTCTTCGCCCCCTCGCAGCCGGAGCTGATCTGGTATCACTTCCGCCTGCGCTGGGCGGACGGCGGCGAGAGCTGCTATGGTAAGGACGGCTTCCAAAGCTGGGATAAGGTAACGCCCTGGCAGCTGACCGTCTACGATGGCCGCGCCAAAACGCCCGACTGGTTCGGCCGCGGCGTCACCTATCAAATTTTTCCCGACCGCTTTTACCGCAAAAAGGCGCGCGGCGTGGACGATCTGATCGGCTGCCGCACGCTTCACGAGCGCTGGGACGAAACGCCGCTCTGCGGCCCCAACGAGCGCGGCGACTACTGCGAGGACTTCTTCGGCGGCGACCTCGCCGGCATCACGGAAAAGCTTGACTACCTCGCCTCGCTCCACGTCACCACGCTCTACCTCAACCCGATCTTCGAGGCCGCCTCCAACCATCGCTACGATACCGCCGACTACGAAACGGTCGACCCGCTCCTCGGCGACGAGCAGGACTTCCGCACCCTCTGCACGGAGGCAGAAAAGCGCGGCATCCGCGTCATGCTCGACGGCGTGTTCAACCACACCGGCGCAAAAAGCCGTTACTTCAACGCCGACGGCTTCTATCCCGCGCCCGGCGCGGCGCAGGGCCCCATCTCCCCCTACTATTCGTGGTACAGCTTCCACCCCTTCCCCACGGACTATGACGCCTGGTGGGGCATCAAGAATCTGCCCGCTGTGAACGAGCGGAACGAAAGTTATGTCAACTACATCATCACCGGCGAGAACTCCATCGTCCGCCGCTGGCTCCGCGCGGGCGCAAGCGCGTGGCGGCTCGATGTCGCCGACGAGCTGCCCGACGAATTTATCTTCGCCATCCGCGCCGTCATGCAGCAGGACTTCCCCGACGCCTACCTTCTCGGCGAGGTGTGGGAGGACGGCACCACCAAAGTCGCCTACTCCAAGCGTCGCCGTTACCTGCTCGGCGGCGGTCTGCACGGCCTGATGAACTATCCCTTCCGCACCGCGCTGCTGTCCTACCTTGCCGGCACGTCCGGCGCGGAGGACTTCCGCGACGCGATGGAGACCATCCGTGAGAACTACCCCTCCCCCGCCTTCTACGGCGCGATGAACTTCCTCTCCACGCACGACACGCCGCGCCTGCTGACGCTTCTCGGCTGTAAGCAGCCGCCGGCGGACTGCGATGCGCGCGCGCACTACCGCCTTTCCCCCGCCGAGCGCGAGCGCGGCACGGCGCTGCTCAAGCTCGCCGCGCTGGTGCTTTACGCCTTCCCCGGCTCGCCCACGGTCTACTACGGCGACGAGGCCGGCATGGAGGGCTTTGAGGACCCGTTCAACCGCCGCACCTACCCATGGGGGCATGAGGATACCGCGCTGCTCGATTGGTTCCGCACGCTCGGCCGGCTCCGCGCCGAACGGGAGTCGCTGCAAAGCGGCGGCATCACTTATCCTCTTGCTGCGGGCCGCGTGCTCTGCTTTGCCCGCCGCGCGGGCGATGAGGTCTCCCTTTGCGCCGTCAACGCCGGTGCGGAGAGCGCCTCGGTCGACCTGCCGTGGGCAGCGCCGCTCGCGCACGACGCGCTCAGCGGCCAGTCGTTTTTAGCCGAAGGCGGTCGGCTGCATATCACCCTCGCCCCCTACGCCGCTCTGCTGCTGACGGAGTAAATCGCCTTCTCCCGTTCGATTTTCCGTGCTGCCGCTTATTTGCGCTCTGCCGGTTCTTTTCCGCTGAACTGCGCGGCGCAGTCTCAAAATGTTTCACGTGAAACATTTTGCCTCGCTTTACACTTTGGTCATTGCCCTCGTTTTACGGGGAGTGATGTTTCACGTGAAACATCACTCCCCGTTTTTGCATATCGCGCAGAAATTTCGTGCAAAATTTTTTCTCTTTCCGGTTGAAATCAGTCTGATTTGTGCTATACTGTTTTCTACTATACTTGAATGGCCGGGATCAAGCCGTTCCGGCAGAAGGCGGGTGTCGTTTTTGGCAAAAATCATAGCGATCGTCAATCAAAAGGGCGGTGTCGGCAAGACGACCACCTGCGTCAATCTGACCGCCGTGCTGCGCGAGCGCGGCAAGCGCGTGCTGCTGTGCGACTTTGACCCGCAGGCGAACTCCACCTCCGGCATGGGCGTGGACAAGACCGTGTCACAGGGCGTCTACGACGTGCTCATCAACGGCGCGGATGTGAAGTCCGCCGTCGTCGCCACGCGCTACGGCGACGTGCTGCCCTCCTCCAAGGCGCTGGCCGGCGCGGGCATTGAGATGATCGACCTGCCGGACCGCCAGTTCCGGCTCAAGCAGGCGCTCGACGTTCTCGCCCCCGACTACGACTACATTCTCATCGACTGCCCGCCCTCGCTCGAGCTGCTGACGCTCAACGCGCTGTGCGCGGCGGACTCCCTGCTCGTGCCCGTGCAGGGCGAGTATTACGCGCTCGAGGGTCTTTCCGATCTGATGAACACCGTGCGCATCGTGCGCCGCAGCATGAACCCGCGGCTGGAGCTGGAGGGCGTGCTGCTGACGATGTTCGACGGGCGCACCAACCTCGCCATGCAGGTCGCCGAGGAGGTCAAGCGCTACTTCCCCGGCAAGGTGTATGCGACGGTCATTCCGCGCAACGTGCGCCTTTCTGAGGCGCCGAGCCACGGCAAGCCCATCAACGCCTACGACCGCACCTCCCGCGGCGCGGAGGCCTACGGCGCCTTCGCCGACGAGTTCCTGAAGAAGAACGGCTGAGCGGCGGCACAGGCAAAAGCAGTCGGATACGGCCCCGCTTCGCAGCAGCCCAACCTTATTAAAAGGACAGCCGTGGGCGGGACGCCCGGGCTGTTCCGATCATCACACCCCGACAGAAAGGAGAATTTTCATGGCAAACGCAAACCGCGGGCTCGGCCGTGGGCTTGGCGCGCTGCTCGGCGATGCCGCCTTGCAGACCGAAAGCGCCGACAGCCTCTACCTCCCCATTTCGCAGGTGGAGAGCTGCGCCGGTCAGCCGCGCAAGCATTTTGACGACGCCGCGCTCGCCGATTTGGCGGACTCCATCCGCGAACACGGCATCATTCAGCCCCTGACCGTGCGCAAGCTCGCCTCGGGCTACTATCAGATCATTGCCGGCGAACGCCGCTGGCGGGCTGCGAGGCTTGCCGGTCTGACGCAGGTGCCCGCCATCGTCATCGAGGCGGACGACCGCAAGGCGATGGAGCTGGCGCTCATTGAAAACCTGCAGCGCGAGGACCTGAACCCCATCGAAGAGGCCGAGGGCTACAAAACGCTCATTGAGACCTATCACATGACGCAGGAGGATGCCGCCGCGACGGTCGGCAAGTCGCGCCCCGCCGTCGCCAACGCCATGCGTCTGCTCACGCTGGACGAGAGCGTGCGCGAGGCGGTGAAGGACGGCAGGCTGTCCGCGGGCCACGCCCGCGCACTGCTCCCCCTCCCTGCCGCCAGGCAGCGCGAGGCCGCGGAGACCATTGCAGCGCAGGGGCTGAGCGTCCGCCAGACTGAGGCGCTCGTCAAGCGCCTGACGATGGAAAAGAAGGAGCGTGAGCCGTCCATCGAGGAGATCACGCACAAGCTGCACGCCCACATCGCGGAGGAGGAGCTGGCCCAGTCGCTCGGCCGCGGCGTAAAGATCGTGGCGGGCCGCAAGAAAGGCCGCATCGAGCTGGACTATTACGACATGGACGACCTGAACGATCTGCTCGACGCGCTCGGGACCTTGCAGCAGCGCAAAAACGGAGGAACCAAAAAGTGACCGATTTCATTCACGAAGCACCGCCGCCGGAGAACCCGAAGCCCGCGGCTCCCGAAAAGCCGACCAGTGAAAAGGAGCGGCAGAAGCGCGTTTACGCCTACATTGCCGTGCTGTTCACCGTCGCCTTCATCCTTATCCTGTGGTCGTTTTTAGCGAACCACCGCTCGAACCAGCAGGTCATCGACCAGCTCAAGGGCAGCACGAGCATGATGCAGTCTACGCTCGAACAGAACGCCAAGCTGGAGGACGAGGTCAAGGCGCTGGAAACGGAGATCGAGGAGCAAAAGCAGGCATTCGCCAAGGCCGAAGACGCATATCGCGCGTCCGCCGACCGGCAGGCGGCCATTATCACCGCACTCGACTGGCTCGGCGAGCTGGAGCGCTACTACAACGCCGGTAAGCTGAACACGGCACGTGAGACCGCGCAGGCGATGCGCGACAACGGACTCGTTCCGTTTCTTCCGGACTATCCGCTGCACACCTCGGCCGACGGCGACTATGAAGCGCCTGCCGAGCGGTACCAGACGATCGCAGACAAGCTGTTCCCGAATGGAATGGACTGAAACAGTCGACTATATTTACTTTATAACGATAGTGAGGTAAATCATTATGCTTGATATGAAATTCGTACGGGAAAACCCCGAACTTGTGCGGGAAAACATCAAGAAAAAGTTTCAGGACGCCAAGCTCCCCCTCGTGGACGAGGTACTGGAGCTGGACGAGAAGAAGCGCGCCGCCATCACCGAGGCGAGCGAGCTGCGCGCCCAGCGCAACACGCTGAGCAAGCAGGTCGGTATGCTGATGGGACAGGCCAAGAAGGACCCGAGCAAGCTCGAGGAGGCCGAGGCCATCAAGGCCAAGGTCAAGGCGCAGGCGGAGCGTTTGGCGGAGCTGGAAAAGTTAGAGGTCGAGTACGAGGAGAAGCTGCACCAGGATATGCTGCAGATCCCGAACATCATCGACCCCAGCGTGCCCATCGGCCCCGACGACAGCTATAACGTCGAGGTGCAGCGCTTCGGCGAGCCGAAGACGCCGGATTTTGAAATTCCCTACCACACGGAGATCATGGAGCGCTTTGACGGCGTGGATATGGACGCCGCGGGCCGCGTGTCCGGCGCGGGCTTCTACTACCTGCTCGGCGACGTCGCGCGGCTGCACGAGGGCGTGCTCGCCTACGCGCGCGACTTTATGATCGACAAGGGCTTTACGTTCTGCATCCCGCCGTTCATGATCCACGGCAACGTGGTCGAGGGCGTGATGAGCCAAACCGACATGGACGCGATGATGTACAAGATCGAGGGTGAGGACCTCTATCTAATCGGCACGAGCGAGCACTCGATGGTCGGCCGCTTCATCGGCGAGATCCTGCCCGAGGAGAGCCTGCCGCAGACGCTGACCTCCTACTCCCCCTGTTTCCGCAAGGAGAAGGGCTCCCACGGCATCGAGGAGCGCGGCGTGTACCGCATCCACCAGTTTGAAAAGCAGGAAATGATCGTGGTCTGCAAGCCCGAGG
>ENA-ORTG01001155-ORTG01001155.1-human-gut-metagenome-genome-assembly--contig:-NODE-1155-length-25217-cov-7.866545_pt1 | contig 25217 bp, 25 predicted proteins | sample MGYA00241906_ERZ509176 | MGnify/ENA primary metagenome ERZ509176 (study PRJEB26280, sample SAMEA2338811) | human gut metagenome | biome: human gut; feature: human-associated habitat; material: faeces...
GAGGACGCTGTAAATTTTAAGCAAGACACGGAGAATATCGAATTACCGCGGGTCGATGTGGGCATCGACCCCTACGAAACTGAAATTGTCCAAGGTGCGGCGCACCGAAAGGACAAGGTTTTCCGTGTCAGTGTTATCAGCAGCGGCGACCCGCTGGAGATTTATACGGAGAAGGACGGCGAGGTGATCTTTAAGAAATACTCGCCGATGGGCGATCTGGGGGAATTTGCGGGACAGATCTGTGAAGCGATTGGGAAGAACACCGGATATATCGCGGCGGTCTGCGACCGGGACGCGATCATTGCGGTGCATGGCGTGCAGAAGCGGGAGCTTCTGGACAAGCGCTGCTCGCAGGAGCTGGAGCAGCTCATGGAGCTGCGGCGCAGCTACCGCTATCAGGACGGCGATCTGCCCGTCCGGCCGACGGACGCATCCGACCGCTACCGCGTCGGCGCTGCGGCCCCCATTGTGACAGAGGGCGACTTAATGGGCTGCGTCCTGCTTCTGAGCGAGGACGGCGCGCCTGCGCTCGGCGAGGCGGAGCAGCGGCTCGTGCAGACCGTCGCGGGCTTTCTCGGACGGCAGATGGAGAGCTGAACAAGCAGGCAGGGATTCGGTTCCCTGCCTGTTTTTGCGGGTGGAGAAAAAACAGTAGCAAAGCGGCGGAAAATCTGTTATACTACTATAATATAAGGCGAAGTATAGGCCGAGAAAGGAACACCGAACATGGACTTTACCGGCTTTCTGGGAAATGACGCCGTCAAGGCGCGTCTGAGCGGCGCATTCGCCAGCGGACGCGTGGCGCACAGCTATCTGCTCTGCGGGCCTGCCGGTTCGGGCAAGCATACGCTCACGCGGATCTTATCGGCGGCAATGCAGTGCGAGGGGCGCAGCGGAAAGATCCCCTGCGGCGTCTGCTCCGGCTGCCGCAAGGCGCTTGAGGGTGTCCACCCGGATATCATCACCGTCGACGATCCCGACCACAAGGCCATGACCGTCGACCCCATCCGCGCAGCCAGAAGCGATATGTTCATCCGCCCGAACGAGGGAAAGCGCAAGATCTACATCATCCCGCGCGGGCAGGATATGAACGAATCCGCGCAGAACGCGCTGCTGAAGATTCTGGAGGAGCCGCCGGATTACGGCGTGTTCCTGATCCTGTCGACCAACGCGGAGCGGCTGCTGCCGACCATCCGCAGCCGCTGCGCGGAGCTGCAGCTCGGCCCGGTGGCGCAGGATAAGGCGCTGCCGTTTCTGCGGCAGAATGCGCCGAACAAGCCTGACGGCGTTCTGCGCGCGGCCTATCTGCGCGCGGGCGGCTTTCTGGGTCAGGCGCTGACGCTTTTGCAGGATGCGGAGGACGAGCCGTTCGTCCGGCAGTTTGCCGCGGCCTATGCCGCGCATGACCGGATGGCGCTGCTGCGCGTGCTGCTGCCCATGGAAAAGGCGAAGCGGGAGCAGCTGCTTCCCGCGCTGCAGCAGCTGCGCGCGTGCATCTGCGGTGCGCTGACGCAAAGAGGCGGACTGGACACCGCGTCGGAAAGCGCCGCGCAGATCGTCGCCAGCCGCTCCGGCTCAGAGCTTTTGCAGGCGTCCGACAGCATTCAGGCTGCCATTGACGCGCTGGCCGCCAATGCGTCGGCAGGCGCGGTCACCGGCTATCTTGCGATGAAGCTGCGCTGAGCGCCGAATCTGAAATTTTACCTTGCCGCAGGCTCTGCGGCAGATTGGAGAGAACCATGCAAGAACAGAATCCCGATACCGTTCTGGAGCAGCAGCCCGCCGCCGCAGAACCGGAAGCCGCAGCGCAGCAGCCTGCGGCGGATACACAGCAGCCCGCGGAAGCCGCCGCGCCTGCAAAGGAGGAAGCGCCCGCCCAACCGGCGGAGCCTGCCGCCGTTACCGTGGTGGACATCCGCTTCCGCAATAATGCAAAATCCTATTATTTCGACCCTGCCGGACTGACGCTGCAGGCCGGTGCGCACGTCATCATTGACACGGCGCGCGGAGACGAATTCGGCGTCTGCGCTGCCGGCAACCACCCGGTCAAGCCGCGTGAGCTGGTGCTGCCGCTGCGCAGGGTGCTGCGCGTAGCGACGCAGCAGGACGAGCGCGCGAACGCAGAGAACCAGGAAAAGGAAAAGAAGGCCTTTGAGATCTGCCAGCAGAAGATCGCCGCGCACGGGCTGGAAATGCAGCTTGTCTCGGCGGAATGTGCCTTTGACGGCAGCAAGCTTCTGTTTTTCTTCACGGCGGACGGCCGCGTCGATTTCCGCGAGCTGGTCAAGGATCTGGCCTCCGTCTTCCGCACGCGCATTGAGCTGCGGCAGATCGGCGTGCGCGACAAGGCCAAGATGGTCGGCGGACTCGGCGTATGCGGCAGGCCCTTCTGCTGCAAGGAATTCCTCGATGATTTCCAGCCCGTTTCTATCAAAATGGCCAAGACACAGAACCTCAGCCTGAACCCGACGAAGATCTCCGGCACGTGCGGCAGGCTCATGTGCTGCCTGAAATACGAGCAGGAGGCCTATGAGGACCTCATCAAGACCGCGCCGAAGATGGAATCCTTTGTCGACACGCCCGACGGACGCGGGACGGTCGTCGAGGTCAATCTCCTGCGCCAGAGCGTCAGAGTCCGCATGGAAGACCACCCGGAGACGATCGGCAGCTATAAAAATACGGATATCTACATCCTGCGCAGCGGAAAGGCCCGCAAAAACGACCCGCCGATCCCGCGCGATTTTGCGCCCATTTCCTCCAAACCGCGTCCGGTGCAGAAGACGGAGGCGTTTTTCGAGGAGCTGCCGGAGGTCATCTATCCGGATGCCGTCGCCGTGATCGAGCCGGAAGCGCTGGACACAGCGGAGGCAGCCGGCGAAGAAGCCGGAAAGAGCGCGAATCGCCGCCGCCGGCGCGGCGGCCGCCGCACGAAGCCCGCAGGCGAACGCCCGCAGGAGACTGCCGCCCCGGAAAAACCCGCGCCCGCGCCAAAGGATCAACCGCGCACTGACGCCCCCCGCAGGGACCGCCCCAAGAAGGAGCGCCCGCCCCAGCAGGACAAGCCCGACCGCAAGCCCGCCCCGCAGAAGCAGGAGCGTCCGGAAAAAGCGGAAGCAGCCGACGGCCAATCCAAGCCCCGCCGCCGCAGACGCCGCAGCGGAGGCCCCAGAAAGCCGTCGGGCGAGGGCCAGCCGCCGAAAGCCGAATAACAGACAAGCCCCCGGCCAGCCGCTTTACAAGCGGACGGCCGGGGGTATTTTGGTCCTGCAGAGCCGGTTCAGCCCTGAAACGGCTCTGCGTAGGATGCGTAATAGGATACTGGTTCTCCGCCGATCAGAAGGTGCGAGGTATCGCCCATCATCTGGCAGCGGAAGTATGCAATGCCGGGCTGGCGCTCCTCCGTGTTCAGAACCGTTACGGACGTCGGGGCGAGGAATGCCCCGTGCAGCACGGCAAACGGGCTGACGTTCCACAGGTGAGACAGCAGAACAGCCGTGACGCCGAAATGACAGAAGCAGACGATGGTTTTTTCACAGGTCTCGCGGCAGGTATAATATCCGCCGTGCCGGGTGTAGCCGTATGACGCGAGCAGCGCGTCCAGTCCGGCGGTCACGCGGTCGTATTCGGCCTTGACGTTCGTACCCTGTAAGAGCGGCGCGGCCTCCCAGCCGGTGGGCTTCAGCAGCTCCGGCTGCGCCGTCCAGTCGGCGGGCATCAGATCCCAGCAGAGGCGCGTTCCGCCGGCCCCGTCCGGCACCTTGCCCAGAAATTCATGCAGCCAATCCATGATCTCTGCCGTCTTTCCGTGCGCTTTGAGCGTAAAGGACGCAGTATCCCGCGCACGGCCAAGCGGGGAAATGTAGAAATCATCGACATGCCAGTCCTTTGTGCGGGCTGCCAACAGCTTTGCCTCGCGCCAGCCCTTTTCGGTGAGCGAATCGTGCTCGTAATCGGGTTCGCCGTGGCGGATGAAAATAAGACGCATAAAAAAACTCCTTTGTTATCCCCACAGGGCGGTCAGCATTGGGATGACCTGCTTTTTCCGGGACACAACGCCCGGCAGGAAGCAGGTGTGATCCTTGAGCTGGACACCGAAGGCCTGCGTGATGATATCCTCGTCGCCGAGATACAGAAGGTGCGTGCCCTCCAGCAGCACGTCCGTCAGCATGAGGATCATGAGCGTATAGCCGCGCTCCTCCATCGTCTTCTGCATGACGGCCAGGAACTCGTCCTTGCGCTGCATCATGCGCTCGGAGTCGACGCAGGTGATCTGGCTGACGCCGAAATCGTGATCGGCGATATGGAAATCCTTGAAATCCGTGAACAGCAGCGCGTCGGCGGGCTTGTCGTCGGAGATGGACGCGGAGAAGATGGTCTTGCCCAGCTCGTCGAGCGAGATATTGGCGATGCGCGCCATGCGGTCGGCCATGCGGCGGTCGACGGCGGTGGACGTCGGGGATTTGAACATGACCGTGTCGGCGACGATGGCCGCCGCGATCAGACCGGCCAGCTTTGCGGGCGGCATGAGGCCGCGCTCCTGATACATTTCAGAGATGATCGTCGCAGTCGAGCCGACCGGCTCGTTCCGGAAGTAAATGGGGCCGCCGGTCTGGATATCGGCCAGCCGGTGGTGGTCGATGATCTCGACGATCTCCCCCTGTTCAAGACCCGGGACGGACTGCGCCGCCTCGTTATGATCGACCAGCACAACGCGCTTGCGGCGCGGTTTGATCAGATGATAGCGGGAGAGCGTGCCGACGACCTTGTCGTTTTCATCGAGGATCGGGTAGCTGCGGTGGCGGCTTTTGAGCACAACCTCGCGCACGTCGTCCACGAAATCGGTCAGGTGGAACGCCTCAAGATCCTCCGTGCGGCACACGCGCGCGACCTCAATGGCATAATAGACCATGCGGGCGGCCTTGTACGCGTCGAAGGGCGTGGCGATGATGCAGGTGTTTGTCTGCATCTGCCGCAGCTGCTCCGGCAGCTCGGCCTGGCACACGATCAGGCAGCTGACCTGCTGCTCGACAGCGCGGCGCGCCATTTCCGGCTGTTCGCCGACGATGACGATGGCGTCCGGGCCTTTAAAGAGCAGGTTTTCATTGTTCTGCGGCAGGGCGATGGATACCTCGCCGCTAATCGTGTCGGCCAGATACCCGGACTCGTTCAGGATCTTGCCGTCCAGAACGCTCAGGAGATTAAAAACCGGGATCCTGTCGACGCGGGAATCGGAAAGCGTGCGCATATCATAGCTTGCGATCTCGCTGGGTGAGAGCATCCCGTACAGCTCGCCGTTTTCGTTCGTCACGGGGATAGCGGGGATGGATTTTGCCTTGTTGGTCTGCAGTGCCGCCCAGGCCCGGCTGACGGTGACCGCGCCGGACAGGGCCGGGGGCGTGTCATAGTCCAGATCGCGCACCTGCGTGCGCATGGTCTGGATGCGCACAGGCGGCTCGAAGCCGAAGCGATCGAGCACGAGCCGCGTCTCATCGGAGATATGCCCCAGACGCGCGGGAACAAATTCCCGATCGCCCAGCGCGTTTCGCAGCGCGGCATAGGCCATGGCGGAAACAATGGAATCGGTATCGGGATTGCGGTGGCCGGTGACATAGATGGGTTCCATGAGAAGCCTCCTTATGCGCGGGGAAACTCGATCCCCTGATGATGCAGAATGAAGCGGACGGGATAATAGCGGTCCAGATAGTGCCTGCAATACCATTCATAGGTTGCATCCGGCAGGTGCACCAGCTCCGGCGCCTGCGTGCGGAAGAGCTTGAAGGTCGTCTCGTCGCCGGAAAGCAGCGCCGCGATCAGCTCCATCTCGCCCTCCTGCTCCAGCCGGTACAGGCATTTGTCCATAATGGCCGCGCACGCCTGCTCATCCTCGCCTGCCAGCAGCTCCATATTGCCGAGCCAGGCAAGAAAATCGTCCAGCTTCAGCTCGGTGCGGGCCGCCGCGTGGGACAGCTTGGCAAATTCCGGCTCGGAGCGGCGCTTTAAAATGTCGATCAGATATGTCAGCAGAGCATCGTCCAGACACACGCTGTCGAGGAAAATTTCGAAGATATCGCGCGTTTCGGTCCTGACCGGCTCCTGCGGCGCTTCCTCCGCCGGCTCCTGCGGCTGGGAGGCTGCGGCAAGCTGCGCGATAGCCGTGTTCAGCTCAGCCGGGTCGAAGCTGTCATATTCCTCCTGCGGAATTTCCGTCCCGTCAGCCTCGGCGCAGGCTTTGACAAAGGCGGGAATGCCCAGCTTCGTGATCTCGGCCTGCAATTGCAGCGCCTTTTTCAGATCCTCCTGCTCCGTGAGCACAATGCCCGCAGGCGCCTTGCGCGTGCCCTCGCAGATCTCGGATACGTATTGCAGATAGTAAGGAATGAGAGACATAAACGTCCTCCTGTTTTTTCTTTCAGTGTAGCACGGGGAACGGAAAATGTCAAAAGCTTGGTGCGCGCTTCTGAAAAACAGCAAAAGATTTTTGTTTCCATGGAATACACAGCAAAACAGGAACACCGTTCGGCTGCTGCAAATTTTTGTTTGATGTGCTGAATTATTTTGTGGATTGACAGATTTTTTTATCAGAATTATAATATGACGTGAACAGCCATTCACGTCATATTGAGGTGTTTTATGTATCGGAAGCTGGACGAAGCGGCGCTGGGCACGATTCTGGAGGCGGGCATTGCGGAATTTGCCCGCTGCGGCTTTCAGCCCGCGTCGGTCGCGTCGGTCGCGAAGAATGCGGGTGTAAGCGTCGGCGTGATTTATAAATACTTTGGAGACAAGGACGCGTTCTTCCTCGCCTGCGTGCGGCATTCGCTTGAGCTGCTGGACGCGACCTTGCAGGAGGCCGCCGCGGGCAGCGGGCCGCTGGAGGTGCGGATGCAGAGGCTCATTCTTGCACTCATCCGCCAATCGCGCAGCCACGCGAGCTATAACGCGATGTACAACGAGATCACCTCCGGCAGCTGCCGGAAGTATGCCGGAACGCTTGCCCGCGAGATCGAGTCGCGCACGGCGGCGCTTTATACGCGCCTGTTTGACGGCGCGCAGCAGGGCGGCCAGCTTACAGAGCGGATCGAGCCGCAGCTGTTTGCGTTTTTCTTTGACAATCTGCTGATGATGCTGCAGTTTTCCTATAGCTGCGAATATTATCAGGAGCGGATGCGGATCTTCTGCGGCGAGGCCGCTTTGGAGGATACAAAAATGGCCGACAGGCTGACGCGCTTTTTGCTGGGCGCGATGAAAGGAGACGTATGCAGTATCTCATCGCTTACGACTTCGGAACGACCGGAGTCAAGACCTGCCTGTTCGGAGCCGAACAGGATATCCGGCTGATCGCGAGCGCATACGCGGGCTATGGGCTTTACATTCTGCCGGACGGCGGCGCGGAGCAGGACGCGGACGAATGGTGGGACGCCATGTGCCGCACGACGAAGTCCGTGTTCGAAAAGACCGACGTAACGCCTGCACAGGTGACCGGCATTTCGTTCTGCTCCCAGATGCAGGGCATGGTGCTCGTGGACGAGTATGGCCGCGCGCTGCACCGCCCGATGAGCTATATGGATCAGCGGGCTTCGGCGGAATTCAAAGCCTGCCAGACGCACGGGCCGTGCGTTTCCGGCGTGAACATCGGGATGCTGCTGCGCTCTTTGCGCGCGACGCACGCCGCGTCCACAAGCGTCAAGGACCCGCTCTGGAAATACAAATGGGTGCAGGCGCACGAGCCGGAGATCTTCCAAGAAGCCCACAAATGGCTGGACGTGAAGGAATCTCTGATCGCGCGGGCGACCGGCGAATTTGTCATGACGCGCGACTCGGCCTATTCGACGTTCCTTTACGACACGCGGCCCGGTCATGAGGGCTGGAACGAAGGGCTTTGCCGGATGTACGGCGTCGAGACGCGCCATCTGGCGAAGATCATTGAATGCACCGACGTGGCGGGGCTTCTGACGGAGCAGGCCGCGCGGGAGCTGGGCCTCTGTCCTGGCACAAGGGTCTACGGAGGCGGCGGGGACGCGACGCTCATCGGCGTGGGCGCGGGCTGCACTGCCGTCGGCAGCACGCATATCTATTCCGGCACGTCCGGCTGGGTCGGAACGGTGATGGACCATCAGGCGGTCGATCTCGTGTCGATGATCGCGGGCATTGTCGGCGCGGAAAAGGGAAAATACAATTATTTCGCCGAAATGGAGACGGCAGGCAAGTGCTTCGAATGGGTCAAGGATCATCTGGTGCTCGACGAGGTCAATATCTATCTGTCCAAGACCGACGTGGCCGAGAGCCAGGAAAGCGTCTACGAGAGCCTGTATGATTATATGTCTGACACCGTCGCGCGGGTTGCACCCGGCTCCGGCGGCGTGATCTTTACGCCGTGGCTGCACGGCAACCGCTGTCCGTTTGAGGACCCGGCGGCAGCCGGGATATTCTTCAACATTCAGCTGGAGACGGGCAAGGCGCAGATGCTGCGGGCGGTTCTGGAGGGCATCTGCTTCCACCAGCGCTGGATGCTCGAATGCGAGGAACGGAAAACAAAGACGGCCCCGGTCATCCGGTTCGTCGGCGGCGGGGCGCTTTCAAAGGTGACGTGTCAGATGCTGGCCGACATTACAGGCCGGACGGTCGAGACAGTTGAAAACACGAAGGACGTCGGGGCTATCGGCGCGGCGATGCTGGCGGCGGTCGGAAGCGGGCTGTTTCCGGATCTGGCGCAGGCTGCTTCGCACGTGAAGGTCAACGGACGCTATGAGCCGAACGCGGCCTTAAAGCCGGTCTATGACCGCAATTACCGCGTATTCCGGCAGCTGCACGCGTCGAATAAGAAGAATTTTGCACTGCTGAACAGACTGAAGGAGGGATAAGCAATGGACGATCAGGCTTTACGGACGTGTATCTGTGAAACGGGCCGCGAGCTGCTGGAAAACGGGCTTGTCGCCCGGACGTGGGGCAATGTTTCGGCCCGCGCGGACGGCGAACATTACCTCGTCACGCCCAGCGGCATGGACTACGGCAGCATCGCGCCGGAGGATATCGCGCTGTGCGATCTGGCGACCGGCAAATGGACCGGCCCGCGCAGGCCGTCCGGCGAACGGGCGGTGCACGCGCTTGCCTATTCGATGTTTGAGGACGTCAATTTTGTCATTCACACGCACCAGACCTACGCCTCGGCGCTGGGCCTGTGCGGATACAAGCCCGGCTGCTTTACCGGCGAGGAGCGGCAGCAGCTCGGCGGCGTGACCGTGGCGGGCTATGGCCTGCCGGGCACAAAGACGCTGCAAAGCGCGATGCGCGAGGCCATGTCGCGCGGGGCCAGAACGATTTTGATGGCGCACCACGGCGTTCTGATCTGCGCGCGCAGCCACGACGAAGCGCTTCACCGTGCGCAGCTGCTCGAACGGCTCTGCCGCCGCTGCTGGCAGGGCGTACTGGAGGAAGCCGCGCCGGTCATGGAGCAGAAGCAACTGGATTCCGTGCTTGCCAAGGTTCGCCACGCACATCCGCTGGCCTGTGCCGCGCGGACGGACGCACTTCTGACTATGGCGGCGCTGAATCGGCCCATCCGCGCCCAACTGGACGACATGGCGCAGATGATCGGCCCGGTGATCCCGGTCACGCAGAGCGCTGCGGCGGGTGAGATTTCCGCCGCGCTGGATAAGCGCTGCGCGGTGCTGGTCCCGGGCGTGGGCGCGGTCGTCTGCGGGAAGGACGAGGATGATACGCAGGCGCTGGCAGTTCTCGCGGACAAGGCTGCCGTCTGTGCGCTGCATACGGCGGCGCTCGGACAGCGCGCACAGCTTTCCCGCGCGGATATTGCCCTGCAGCATCTGGTCTATCAGCAGAAATACGCAAAGCAGAAGGAGGCAGGAAAATGACCGGAGAAAAAAAGAAAGAAATTTGGCGGGTTGTCAAATTTGTGCTGTTTTCGGCCTCGGCAGGTATCATCCAGATCGGACTGTTCACGCTGCTCAATGAACTGTGCAAATGGAGCTACTGGCCGTGCTATCTGATCGCGCTGGTGGCGTCTGTGGTGTGGAACTTCACGCTCAACCGGAAATTCACGTTCAAAAGCGCCAACAATGTGCCGAAGGCCATGGCGCTGGTTTTGTGCTATTACGCCGTGTTCACACCCCTGTCAACCCTTCTCGGCAACTGGCTGGTCGAAAGCTGCGGCTGGAACGAATATCTGGTCACCGTTATGAATATGCTTTTGAATTTTGTCACGGAATACCTGTTTGACACATTCGTCGTGTTCCGGGGCAGCATGGACACCAATGACCTTGCGAAAAAGGAGGAACAGAAATGAACAACTGCGGCATCAGCCGTTGGGACGATCCCAACGAGATCAATGCGAGGCTCAAGGCGCTGACCAGTCAGCCCATATGGGAGGTCACGGACGACTATTACAACAATGTAATCCTCAAGTATTTCGATGAAAAGTGCAAAGCCTCCAAGGCTGTGTATGAGGAGTCGAAGGAGTATATCCCCGGCGGCGTCCAGCATAATCTGGCCTTCAACAAGCCGTTTCCCATGTGCATGGCGCGGGCCGACGGCGCGTATCTCTACGACAAGGACGGCAACCAGTACATTGACTTCCTGCAGGCCGGCGGCCCGACGATCCTCGGCAGCAACTATCCCGTCATCCGGGAAAAGGTGATTGAACTGCTGAACGAATGCGGCCCGGTGACAGGTCTGCTGCACGAATCCGAGCTGATGATCGCGAAAGAGATCAACCGGCATATGCCGAACGTCGAGATGTTCCGTATGCTCGGCAGCGGCACGGAGTCCGTCATGGCGGCGCTCCGCATCGCGCGCATTGCGACGGGCAAAAAGCGCATCATCAAGGTCGGCGGCGCGTACCACGGCTGGTCCGACCAGATGGTCTACGGTCTGAAAATCCCCGGCAGCCGGGCACTTCTGGAATCGCACGGGATTCCCGGCGGCTGCTATGAGGCGACGGACGAGGTGCGGCCGAACGATCTGACCATGCTGGAGGATATGCTCAAGCGCAACGTGCTGCTCGGCGGTACAGCGGGCGTCATTGTCGAGCCGGTCGGCCCCGAGAGCGGCACGCGGCCCGTTGCGCACGATTATAACGCGGGCGTGCGGACGCTGTGCGATAAATACGGCGCGCTGATGATCTTCGACGAGGTCGTCACGGGCTTCCGCGTCGCGCTTTCGGGCGCGCAGGGCTATTTCGGCATCGTGCCGGATCTGACGGTCTTCGGCAAGATCGTCGCGGGCGGGTACCCGTCGGCGGGCGGCGTCGGCGGCAAGAAGGAATACGCGCAGCTCATGGCGGCCGGTCTTGCCACAGGCAAGCACCGGGCGTATGTCGGCGGCACACTGGCGGCCAATCCTCTGTCCTGCCTCGCCGGGTACACGGCCATCCGTGAGATCGAGCGCACGAACGCCTGCGAGATCGCGGGAAAAATGGGCGACCGCCTGTGTGACGGCCTCAAGGGGCTGCTTGACCGGTACGGCCTGCCGTTTGTGGCCTATAACCAGGGCTCCATCGTACATCTCGAGTGTACGGGCGCGATGAGCTTTGATTTCTCGTCCATGTCGTTTGCAAAGTCCGCGGTCGGTCTGCTCAAGCACAAGGATATGATGTATGTCCGCAAGGATTCGATGGAGCGCATGGGCGCGGCCTATATGGCAAACGGCATCGTCACGCTGGCCGGCAGCCGCCTGTACACCTCCATGGCCGACACGCCGGAGATCATCGACGAGGCGCTGAACCGCTTCGAAGAGGTCTTCAAGCACGTCAGAAAGACCAACAAGGGCCTGCTGCCCTGACCTCCAAATATGCGAAAAGCCGCCTCCTGCTGTTACGGCAGGAGGCGGCCCTGTCATTTTCGTTTACATGCCGAAATACTCCCGGTTGGCGCGGGAATTGCGGATGGCGTACCAGACGAGCGAGGCCAGCACGGCGGCCAGGATCACCAGCGGCCACGGGTACGGGAGGAAGGGCGTTTCGCGCAGGTCGTTGAGCAGCATGCACACGCCGTAGCCCATGGTCATGACGGCCATGACCGCAAGCGGCGGCATCATATAGCCGATGTACATCTGCTCGTCCGCGCAGTCGGAGATTTTTTTCTCCTTCGGCACCAGCAGACCGTTTTTGAACAGCCGCTTCGTGACGGCAAGACGCAGGAACGTATACATACAGTACGCGCCGCTGGCTATCAGGATCAGGTCGAGAAATAATGTCATATCATTCATCCGTGTGTTCCTCCTGTTCGTTCTGCGCGTCCTGCTTCCACTCGCGCACGCTCCGGACTGCGGTGATCACCAGCAGAGCCGCGCCGATGATGGAAAACGCGATTGCTCCGCACAGCGCGATGATACGGTCACTGGACCAGACGCCGCTGGCGGCAAGCCCCGGATAATCCCGTCCCATCTTGATGGCGAGATAGATCAGATATCCGCCGCAGAGCACATACATCAGCTTCCGCCGGTTGTCAAAGTCGTTTTTTCGTTCCGGCTTCTTTTCCGCAGACTTCTGCGGCGCGTCCGGCTTTTTTTCCAGCTCGTCCATATCGCGGCCTCCCATACGATCATATATATAATATATCATACACGATTGCGCAGAAAAAAGAAAGAGAAAAAACGGGCCTGTCGAAAAAAGCAGCGTGCGCCGCCGGCTTCCCTTGCGCACAAGGGGAGCCGATGCGGGCGCGTGCCGGGCGGCATTATTTGAGGCAGCTTCTGATGTGCTTTGCGATTTCCAGGATCTCACGCTCGGTGTTAAACGCGGAGAGGCTGAAGCGGACGGTCCCGGTTTCGAGCGTTCCTGCGGACTCGTGCGCAAGCGGCGCGCAGTGCAGGCCCGCGCGCACACAGATCCCCTCGGATGCAAGCCGCGCGGCAAGCGTCTCGCAGTCCGTCTGCGCCGCGCAGAGGCTGAGTGTCCCGCTCTGCGCCTCGCCTGTAAACAGACGAATACCCGGAATATCCTCCAACATGGATGCAAGCAGCCTTCTAAGGCGGATTTCGTGCGCAAGCAGGCGCTGCGGGGTCTGCTGCCGCACAAAGCGCAGCCCGGCGGCAAGGCCGCAGATGCCGCAGACGTTCTGCGTCCCGGCCTCCGCGTGATCCGGCAGCTCCGGCGGCATATCCGGCAGGCGCGAGGCGCTGCCGCTGCCGCCCTCCAGAAGCGTATCCGGCATACGGGCGCACAGGAGCAGCCCCGTGCCCTGCGGGCCGTAGAGCGCTTTATGGCCCGGCATACCGATAAAATCCGCGCCCAGCTCCGCAAGGCGCACGGGCAGCAGCCCCGCCGACTGCGACGCGTCGAGCACGAACGGAACGCCGCGCGCACGGCACAGGGCCGCAATTTCTTCGACAGGCAGGATATACCCGAACACGTTGGACACGTGTGTGCAGATCACGGCGCTTGTGCCCGGCGTGATGGCGCGGTCGAACGCGGAAATCGTATCCGCCGGGTCAAACAGCCGCCGTCCGGCGACGATGATCTCTGCGCCAAGATGGTGCAGCGGCCGCAGGACCGCGTTATGCTCAAAACCGGAAATAACCGCACGTCCGCCAGGCTTTACGAGCGTTTTGATCGCCAGATTCAGCGCATGGGTCGCATTCATGGTGAATACGACCTGCTCCGGCTGCGCGTCAAACAGCGCCCCTGCCAGACAGCGGCAGTCATAGACCGCGTCGGCTGCGCGCATGGCGGGCGGATGCCCGCCGCGCCCGGGTGTCGCCATGCGGCGCATGGCGCTCTGCACCGCAAGGGCAACAGCGTGCGGCTTCTGGAGCGTGGTGGCTCCGGCGTCCAGGTAGATCATAGCTGCGCCTTCTCCAGAAAGCCGTTCGGATGGACGCGGTAAGCGCCGGAAACGGGGCTGCTCCATGCGCGCAGGAGCTGTGCGGCGTGCACGCCGTCGGCCCCCTCCACATAAACGCCCCACGTGCAGCCGAGGCTCGACACCTCCTGCGGCGCACGGCGCAGCTGCGTCCAAAGCCCCGCCTCATAGAGGATCCGCCTGCCGGACTGCGCCGCTGTCTGGCTGCGGAACGTAAAGAGATAGGAAAACATGATACTCTCCTCCCGCTCTATCGTATGCGCAGGCCCCGGAATCCGCCACGGTTCGGCAGAATAATATTTATTCAGAAAAGATTCATAAATATTCTTGACATTTCTTTATCACGCTGTATAATGAAACCCGTTATGAGAGAGGCTGCGGCTGACAGGAGTAGGGCGCGTATCCGGCGGGAACCGGGCGTCTGAAAGGGGAAGCCGCCGAAGAGCCGCCGCCGTTCCCGCAGCGCCGGTATCTGGGACGCAGGGAGAAGATCCTGCGGACTGTCACGGGGTTTGCCCCGTGGAGAGCTGTCATGCGCGAACACGAGATTTGATGTGCGTCATGATGGAAGATCATGACGCATTTTTATTTAGGAGTGAGATCCATGAACCCCAAAGCATCCAGATCCAAAACGATCCTGACCACGCTCGTCGCAGTCGTCATTCTGGCGCTGCTCGTCGTCGCGGCGGTCAAGTGCGCAAACGGCGCATCGCTTGCAAACACGGCCTGGTCGCTGCTGCCGCCGGTCATCGCGATCGTGCTGGCACTTATCACAAAGGAAGCCTACAGCGCGCTGTTCATCGGCGTTCTGGTCGGCAGCCTGTTCACCTGCGGCTTTGCGCCCGTCGCGACGCTCGACACCATCCTGAATGACGGTCTGATCGCCGCGATCTCCGCCAACGCGGGCATTTTCCTGTTCCTCGTGCTGCTGGGCATTATTGTCGCGCTGGTCAACGCGGCGGGCGGCTCGGCTGCCTTTGGCCGCTGGGCCGAGACGCACATCAAGACGCACGCAGGCGCGCAGCTGGCGACGTTCGTGCTCGGCATTCTGATTTTCATTGACGATTACTTTAACTGCCTGACCGTCGGTTCCGTCATGCGCCCGGTCACGGACAGCCACAAAATTTCCCGTCCCAAGCTGGCGTATCTGATCGACGCCACGGCGGCTCCCGTGTGCATGATCGCGCCGATCTCGTCCTGGGCGGCGGCAGTTTCCTCCACGGCCGAGGGCCTCGACACCGGCATGAGCGGCATTGAGCTGTTCGTCAAGGCCATTCCCTATAACCTCTATTCCATTCTGACCTTCGTGTTCATTCTCGCGATCATCGCCATGAAGCTCGATTACGGCCCCATGCGCAAATTTGAGGCCAAGGCCGCGAAGGGCGATCTGTCTGCACTGGTGGAGGAAGCCGGTGAATCGGCCAACCCGAACGGGCGCGTGATCGACCTCATTCTCCCGGTGCTGGTGCTGATCGTGACCTGCACGATCGGCATGATCTATGTCGGCGGCTTCTTCGGCGCCGATATGTCCGGCGATCCGTCGTTCACGGGCGATTTTATCGGCGCCTTCGGCAATACGAACGCCTTCGTCGGTCTGCCGTGGGGCGGTATCATCGCGCTGGTGCTGACGGTCATTTATCTCGTCGCGCGGAAGGTTCTGACCTTCAAGGAGGCCATGGCCTGCGTGCCCAAGGGCTTTATTGCCATGGTCCCGCCGATCATCATCCTGACGCTGGCCGTCTCGCTGAAGGCCATGATCAACGCCCTTGGCGCGGATGTATATGTCTACGATCTGATGTACGCCGCTTCTGCGTGGCTGTACAGTATGCTGCCCGCCGTCATTTTCGTCGTGGCCTGCATTCTGGCCTTTGCCTCCGGCACGAGCTGGGGCACGTTCGGCATTCTGATCCCGATCGTTACCGCCGTCTTCCCTGCTGACAGCAAGCTGCTCATCATCGGCATCTCCGCCTGCTGCGCGGGCGCCGTGTGCGGCGACCACTGCTCCCCCATCTCCGACACGACCATCATGGCCTCCGCCGGTGCGCAGTGTGAGCATCTTGACCATGTTTCCACGCAGCTTCCCTATGCGCTCACCGTCGCGATCGTCAGCTTTATCGGCTTCATCGTCGCAGGCTTCGTGCAGAATGTGTACATCACCTGGCTGGCCAGCGCAGCGCTGCTGCTCGGCGTGCTGCTGTTCCTGCGCGCAAGAGAAAGAAAACAGGCAGAATAACGAACGCATCCAACTCCCCCTCCGCACTTCACTGCGGAGGGGGAGTTTTCACGCATTTGATTTTACATTCCACGCAAAAATTTGACCAAAGTTTTACCGAACCGTGCTTTCGAATTTTAGACAGCGGCGATATCCTTATGACCGTAGACGAGATGTCAAACAAATCAAAAAGGAGATCATCAAAATGAAAAAGATGAACAAAATTCTGACGACTGTACTTGTCATTGCCCTCGCCGCGCTGACACTGGCCGGCTGCGCGAAGAAGGACGCCTCCCCTGTCACGACCGACGGCTCGACCTCGATGGAAAAGGTCATCGGCACACTCGGCGAAGCGTTCACCGAAAAGGAAGGCATTGACGTGACCTATAACCCCACCGGCTCCGGCTCCGGCATTCAGGCTGTTTCCGAAGGCCGCTGCGACATTGGCCTGTCCAGCCGTGCACTGAAGGACGATGAGAAGGCAGCGCTGACCGAAACGACCGTCGCGCTCGACGGCATTGCCATGATCGTGAACCCCGAAAACCCCGTTTCCGACCTGACGGTCGAGCAGATCGCCGATATCTACACCGGCAAGATCACCAACTGGTCCGAGGTTGGCGGCAATGACGCAGCTATCGTTCTCATCGGCCGTGAAGCTGGTTCCGGCACCCGCGACGGCTTCGAGTCCATCACCGGCACCAAGGATGCCTGCCAGTACCGTCAGGAGCTGACCTCCACCGGCGACGTCATCACCACCGTCTCCCAGAACCCGGACGCCATCGGCTATGCTTCCCTTGCAGCGCTGAAGGACAACGTCAAGGCTCTGACCGTCGGCGGCGTGGCCCCCACGGAGGATACCGTCAAGGACGGCAGCTATGTCATCCAGCGACCGTTCGTTCTCGTGACCAAGACCGGCGCGAAGCTCTCCGAGAACGCACAGAAGTTCTTCGACTTCGCCCTGAGCGCGGAAGCCGCCCAGTACATTACCTCCGCCGGTGCTGTTCCGGTGAACGGCTGATATGAAAAAGAAACAGACAATGGAAGGCGTCGTACACGGCGTCTTCCTCCTGTTAGGATTGGTCACAGTCGGGTGTGTGCTGCTCATTACCGTGTACCTGATCCTGTCCGGCCTGCCGGCCATCACAAAGATCGGCCTCGGAAAGTTCCTGTTCGGCAGCGAATGGGCCTCGACGGCCGCCGAGCCGAAATACGGCATTCTCCCCTTCATCCTCACCAGCGTATACGGCACGTGCGGTGCAATTCTGCTCGGCGTGCCGGTCGGGTTCCTGACGGCGGTGTTTCTTTCCAAAATGGCCCCGAAGAAGCTCCGCTCCGTCATGGAATCGGCGGTCAGTTTGCTTGCCGGTATCCCGTCGGTTGTCTATGGTCTGGTCGGTATGCTGGTGCTCGTTCCCGGCATCCGGAAGCTGTTCCACGTGCCGGACGGCGCAAGCCTGCTTGCCGCGATGGTCGTGCTGGCAATTATGATCCTGCCGTCCATTATTAAGGTTTCCGTCAACGCGCTCGACGCGGTTCCGAAGGAGTATGAGGACGCGTCGCTGGCGCTCGGCGCAACGCCGGTTGAAACCTGGTTCCGCGTATCGGCTCCGGCGGCCAGAAGCGGCATTGCCGCTGCCGTCGTGCTCGGCGTAGGCCGGGCCATCGGCGAGGCCATGGCCGTCATGATGGTGTCGGGCAACGCGCCGAATATGCCGTCGCTGTTTGAAAGCGTGCGCTTTCTGACCACGGCGGTCGCAAGCGAAATGTCCTATGCGTCCGGCCTGCAGCGGCAGGCGCTGTTCTCCATCGCACTGGTTCTGTACCTGTTCATCATGCTCATCAACGCGGCGCTCAACTTCTTCCTGAAGCGCAAAAAGGAGTGAAACCATGCTGACAAACAAGCTTTCCGCGTCCAGACGGGTGTATACCGCTGTCATGCGCGCGCTGCTGCTCCTCGCCGCCGTGCTGACGGCCGCGCTGGTCGTGTTCATGATCGTATATGTGCTCTATAAGGGCCTGCCGTATGTCACATGGCACCTGATCTCGACGAAGCCGAGCTATATCACCGGCGCCATCGGCATTCTGCCGGATATCTGCAACACCATGCAGATCCTGCTCGCTTCCCTGCTCATTGTCCTGCCCCTCGGCGTGGGCGCGGCGGTCTATCTGACGGAGTACGCGCAGAACAAAAAGCTCGTCGCGGCCATTGAATACGCCGCCGAGACGCTTTCCGGCATTCCGTCCATCATTTACGGTCTGGTCGGTATGCTGTTCTTCTGTGAATTTCTCGGTATGCAGACGAGCCTCCTGGCCGGTGCCCTGACGCTCGTGATCATGAACCTGCCGACCGTCCTGCGCACGACGCAGGAGAGTCTGCGGACGGTTCCGCAGAGCTACCGCGAGGGTGCGTTCGGCCTTGGCGCGGGCAAATGGCGCGTGGTGCGCACGGTCGTGCTGCCGGGCTGCATCGACGGCATTGTGACCGGCTGTATACTCTCCGCTGGCCGTATTCTGGGCGAATCCGCCGCGCTTTTATTCACGGCTGGCTTTGCCCACACGCTGAACAAATTCGTCATCGGGCTTGCCAGCCCCGGCGCGACGCTGACGGTCGCGCTGTACGCCTACGCGAAGGAGGAGGGCGAATTTGACGTTGCCTTCGCCATCGCGGCCATTCTTATGATCTTAACGCTTCTGATCAATCTTGCCGCCGGGATCGTCGGAAAACAGATCCAGAAACGGAGCCAGCAATGAAATCTGTCAACCCCTGCGGTTTGATGCGGGCCGCGCTGATCAACGACCTGTCTTGCTTCGGCAAGTGCTCCCTGAGCGTAGCAATTCCAATTCTGTCCAGCTACGGTGTGGAGACGGTTCCGCTGCCGACGGCGATCTTATCGACGCACACGGGCGGCTTTACCGGCTTCGTCGTGCAGGATATGACGGAGAATATGCGGCTGTTCGCCGCGCACTGGAAAAAGCTAGGCGTGAAATTTGACGCCATTATCACCGGCTACTGCTGCACAGTCGAGCAGATCAGGCTGACAGCGGAATTCATCCGCAGCTTTGCCGAGTCCGACACGCTTGTGATCGTCGATCCCGTGCTCGGCGACCACGAAGCGCTCTACACCGGCTTTTCCGACGCGCACGTCGACGCCATGCGCGAGCTGTGCAGTCTGGCCGATCTGATCACGCCCAACCGCACGGAGGCCGCGCTGCTGGCTGGGCTGTCCTTCTCCAGCGCAGACGAAACGCTTTTATACGCGCAGCAGGTCAAGGACGCGGTCATTACCAGCGTCGGCTCCGGCAACCGCATCGGCTATCTGGCGCGGCTTGACGGGCGCGTGATGCTTGTGCAGAAGGAAGCCGTCGATATGACCGTGCATGGCGCAGGCGATGTGTTCACCAGCGCGCTGAGCGGTGAGCTTCTGAGCGGACAGGCGCCGCAGACGGCGCTGCTGCGCGCGGCGGACTTCTGCGACAGCTGCATCCATGAAACGGCCAAGCGGCAGCCCGGCCACTGGTACGGGCTGGCCTTCGAGCCGGTATTGAAAGGAACTCGTGTATGAACGATATTATCACAGTCAAAGACTTACAGCTCTGGTACGGGCAGACGAAGGCGCTCAAGGGCGTGTCGATGAACATCCCGGAAAAGAGCATCACGGCCCTCATCGGCCCCTCCGGCTGCGGCAAATCAACGTTTCTCAAGACGCTCGACCGCATGAACGATCTGGTTCCGGGTGTGCGCATTGAGGGCGAGGTCAAATATAATGGACAGGATATCTTCGCACCATCCGTGGACGTGAACGAGCTGCGGCGCGAGATCGGCATGGTCTTCCAGAAGCCGAATCCCTTCCCCATGAGCATCTACGACAACATCGCCTATGGCCCCCGGACGCACGGCGTGCGCAAAAAGGATGAGCTGGACGAGATCGTCGAGCAGTCGCTGCGCGGCGCGGCGATCTGGGACGAGGTCAAGACCGGCTGAAAAAGAGCGCGCTGGGCCTCTCCGGCGGGCAGCAGCAGCGGCTTTGCATCGCGCGGGCGCTGGCCGTGCAGCCGCAGGTTCTGCTGATGGACGAGCCGACGAGTGCGCTCGACCCCATCTCGACCTCCAAGATCGAGGAGCTTGCCACGAATCTGAAAGAACAATATACGATCATCATCGTCACGCACAACATGCAGCAGGCGCTGCGCATTTCGGACAAAACGGCGTTTTTCCTGCTGGGTGAGCTGATCGAATACGACGACACGCAGACGCTGTTCTACCAGCCGAAGGAGAAGCGCACCGAGGATTACATCACCGGGAGGTTCGGATAATGAGAAGCAAATTTGACCAGCAGCTTGCCCTGCTGAATGAAGAGCTGACGCAAATGGGCGAAACGTGCGCAAAGGCCATCGGTCTTGCCGCGCAGGCGCTCGAAAATCAGGACGCGGCGACCGCCGCACCGGTCGCGGAGCTGGAGGAGCAGACAAACGAGCAGGAACGGAGCATCGAAGCGCTGTGTCTGAAGCTGCTTTTGCAGCAGCAGCCGGTCGCGCGTGATCTGCGGCAGATTTCGGCAGCACTCAAAATGATCACGGATATGGAGCGCATCGGCGATCAGGCGGCGGATATTGCGGAGATCATCCCGTTTTTCCTCAGCCACAACACGTTTGACTGCACGCTCGTCTGCCGCATGGCGCAGCAGGCCAGCTCCATGGTCACGCAGAGCGTGGACGCGTTCGTCCGGCGCGATGTTGATTTGGCTCGCTCGATTGCAAAACAGGACGATCTGGTCGATGAGGATTTTTTCAACGTCAAGCAGGCACTGATATCCGCGATTGCCCGCGAACCCGGTCAGGGCGAGGTCGCGCTGGATCTGCTGATGATCGCAAAGTATTTCGAGCGCATCGGCGACCATGCGGTCAACCTGTCCGAATGGGTCGAATTCTCCGTCACCGGCGTGCACAAGCACGACGGCGTGGAATACGAATGATCCCCTCTCTCAAAAAGCCGCAGGCCCCTTTTCCGGGCTTGCGGCTTTTTGCTGCGTGTATTATAATCAATAAAAAGGAGAGCTGTCTATGGAATATTTGATCACCCGGCTCACGGACAGGCCGGAATTGAAAGCGCAGGCCGCCGCATGGTTTCACGCAAAATGGGGCGTGCCGGAGCAGGCATATCTGGACAGCATGGATGATGCGCTGCGCAGGGCAGCCCCTGTCCCGCAGTGGTATCTGGCGATGGAGGGGCCGCGCATCATCGGCGGCATGGGCGTGATCGAGAACGATTTTCATGACCGTAAGGATCTGACGCCGAATGTCTGCGCCGTCTATACCGAATCGGACTTCCGCCGCCGCGGCATCGCGGGCGCACTTCTGCAATTCGTCTGCCGGGATATGCACGAAAAAGGCATCGACACGCTCTATCTGCTGACCGATCACACCGGCTTCTACGAGCGCTGCGGCTGGGAATTCTTCTGCATGGCCCAGGGCGACGGAGAAGAAGTTCTGTCGAGGATGTATGTGCACCGATACCAGGAATGAGGCTGCTTATGAAAAAAGTCAGAATCACGGTCATGAAGATGGGGTGTTATCCCGATCTGATGGCGGAATATGAGAACCCGATGGAGCATCCTTGCGATATGGTGCTCGGGCAGGTGTTTGTGGCGGACGGGTGGAACCGGCCGGAGGGGCTTTGTCTGAGCGCGTGGGAGAGTATGTCGCCGTTTGTGCTGGCGCTGGCCAGCGGCGGGGAGAATCTCTATGCCGGGTGGATGAAAAATCCGCGCTCGGCCATGATCTCCTGCAACGACGGCTTCCGGCCCGTGAGCTTTCTGTTGGAGGCAATAGACACTTGACACGTTTACTATACTGAAAGCAGAATATGAAACAGGAGGTTTTTCTCATGGGTAAAACACTTGTCGCTTATTTTTCGGCGTCCGGCGTAACGAAAAAGCTGGCGCAGACGCTGGCGGACGCCATCGGGGCCGATCTGTTTGCAATCGAACCGAAGGTTCCCTACACGCGTGCCGATCTCAACTGGATGGACAAGCAGTCCCGCAGCACCATTGAGATGCAGAACCCCGCGTCCCGTCCTGAAATCGCAGGCACCTGCGCGAACATCGCGGACTACGACACCGTTTTTGTCGGCTTCCCCATCTGGTGGTATGTCGCGCCGACCATCGTCAACACGTTTCTGGAGAGCTGCGATCTGACGGGCAGGACCGTCGTTCCGTTTGCCACCTCCGGCGGCAGCGGCATGGGCGGCACAAACAAGGCGCTCGCACCGAGCTGCACGGGCGCACGTCTGCTCGAAGGCAAGGTCTTCCGAAGCAACACGAACGCTGATACCCTGCGCGAGTGGGTCAAGACACTGAAATAAGCCGCATATATAAAACCAGCCCCCGCTGCGGCGGAGACTGGTTTTGCGTATGCTGCAATTTCTCTGGTTTGGTTGTAGGGGCCGATGCCCACATCGGCCCCTACATTGCAGTACGTTTTTGTATCGTTTCATAAAAAATAGGCTTCTGGATTATCAGGTGTTGCGGAATCGTGCCAAGAAATCCTTTGTCTGCTGGTGCTGCGGGTCGCCAAAGATCGCTTCGGGGGAACCCTGTTCCAGGATCACACCCTCGTGCATGAACACGACGCGCTCGCTCACATCGCGGGCGAAGGCCATCTCATGCGTCACGACGAGCATGGTCATGCCCTCGTGCGCAAGGTCCTGCATGACGGAGAGCACCTCGCCGACCATTTCCGGGTCAAGCGCGCTTGTCGGCTCGTCGAACAGAAGCACCTCAGGGTTCATGGCAAGTGCACGTGCAATGGCGACACGCTGCTTCTGGCCGCCGGAGAGCTGACGCGGCTTGGCGTTGACATAGGGCGCCATGCCGACCTTTTCAAGGTACCGCATGGCCTGCTGCTCCGCCTCGGCCTTACTGCGGCCAAGCACCTTCATCTGACCCACCATACAGTTTTTCAGAACCGTCATATTATTGAACAGATTAAACGACTGGAACACCATGCCGACGTGGGAGCGGTATTTCGCGGCGTTGACGCTTTTACCGGTGACATTTTCGCCGTGGTAGAGAATATCGCCGCTCGTTGGCGTTTCCAACAGATTCACGCAGCGCAGCAGCGTCGATTTGCCGGAGCCGGACGCGCCGATGATGGAGATCACGTCGCCTTTTTTGACATCAAAGTCGATATCGCGCAGGACTTCGTGCGTGCCAAAGGACTTGCTCAGGTGCTGGATCTCAAGAATATTGTCTGCCATATCAGCGATCCCCCCTGCTGCGTCCGAATTTAAGTTCCTGCTCCGTGCGCTCGCGGAACTCCTTGCTCTGCTCGTCATAGTTGCTGCCGCGCTTCGGGTGCGAATACGTGCCTGCGGTCATGGTGAGCGGATCCTCCTGCACGAGCTCGTAGCTGTCGGAGCCGTCCATCAGCTTTTCGACCAGCCGCAGAATGCCGGATGCAATCAGCGTCATGGCCAGATACCCGGCCATTTCGATCACAGCAGATGGGAAATATTTATTGTTGATACCGACGATATAGCGGTGCGAAGCAAAGAACTCCGTAAAGCCGATGATGAACATGACGGAGGTATCTTTTACGTTGATGATATAGTTGTTGCCGATCTGGGGCAGGATATTGCGGATGGCCTGCGGCAAAATGACGCTGGTCATGGTCTGGAAATGCGTCATGCCGATGGCCTTCGCGCCCTCGGTCTGGCCGGGGTCGATGGAGATAATGCCGCCGCGGACGGACTCGGCCATGTACGCGCCGGTATTGATCGAAACGATCAGGATGGACGCGGCCCAGATGTTATCGAAGCGCAGGGCATTATCCGTGAAATACGGCAGGGCGTAGAAAATGAACACGGCCTGCAGCATCATCGGCGTGCCGCGGAAAACCTCGACGTAGATGCGGATGATGACGCGGAGGATTTTCAGAAGGATACGCTTGGGCAGCGGATCGTTTTTGGCGCACGGGATGGTATTGAGAATGCCGCAGAGCAGGCCGATGATACAGCCGATCGCGGTCGCGGCCAGCGCAAGGCCGAGCGTGTTGAGCATACCGTTCAGGTACATCATGCGGTACTTTTCCCACAGAATCCCGATGTCCTGCATGAGCTTGGCGAGCTTATCCACGGGGTAGTCTCCTTTCACTTTTGATTTGCCCGCGCCGGAGGCGCGGGCAAACAGTTAAACCTCCGGCTGGATGCGGATGGCTTCGTCCATGAGCTGGTTGAAGTCGTCCTCCGTCATCTGGGAGAGAACCTTGTCAATGGCGTCCTTCAGGACCGTGTTGCCCTTGCGGACGGAGATGCCGATGTTGACGTTTTCAGCGCGCTCAGCCTCGGAGGCAAACTGGAAATCGCCGGGCGTGCCGGAGAAGTTCAGAATGACGAGATTGTCGTCCTGTGCGGCAGCGCCCATGGCGGTGGGCATATCGGTGCAGATGAAGTCGACCGCGCCGGTCTGCAGCTGCATGATCATGGCCGGAGCCGTCTCAGCGGGAGCCAGAAGCTCGGCGTTTTCGATCTGCGGCAGGCAGGAATCGTACCAGATCGTGCCGGACTGCGCGGTGCACTTGCCGCCCGCGAGGTCGGCAATGGAGGTCGCACTGGCATAGGGGCTGTCCTTCGTGGTGACGCAGACGATGGTGGCGTAGTAGTACGGGCCTGCCATGTCGACCTCCTGCATGCGGTCGGCGGTCATGGACTGACCGGCAATGTTCGCGTCCATCGTGCCGGACTGCACAGCCGGGCAGAGAGAATCCCATGCGGAGGAGACGATCTCAAGCTGCCAGCCGTTGGCCTCGCAGATCTTCTGGGCGATCATAACGTCATAGCCGTTGGCGTAAGCGCCGGGAACGTTGGAAATGGGGACAGCGCCGTTGGAATCGTCCATCTGCGTCCAGTTATAGGGCGCGTAGGCGCATTCCATGCCGACGGTGAGAACGCCGTCTTCCACGCCGGTCACGGCTTCGGTATTCGTGTCTGCGGCGGCTTCAGCCGCTGCGGGGGTGGAGGCGGCGCAGGCCGCCATGCTCAGCAGCATCATGGCTGCCAGGACGAGGGCAAGGATTCTTTTCATTGTTTTCATTCACCTTTCGTTTTATTTTCCCAGACAGGCCCTACAGAAGCAACAAAAAGTGGGTCGCTTCTGTAAAGCGATCCACGGAATGAACAGAAAACGGAATCC
>ENA-ORTG01001181-ORTG01001181.1-human-gut-metagenome-genome-assembly--contig:-NODE-1181-length-24902-cov-3.940838_pt1 | contig 24902 bp, 16 predicted proteins | sample MGYA00241906_ERZ509176 | MGnify/ENA primary metagenome ERZ509176 (study PRJEB26280, sample SAMEA2338811) | human gut metagenome | biome: human gut; feature: human-associated habitat; material: faeces...
GATGGATTTTCGCTTGAACTTGCATGGAGGATATTTCTCTCCTTGGATTCAGTTGCAGGGTAAACGTTCTCCATTCTATTTTACGGGAATCTCCGTAAATAAGGATTTCTTGAAGAAAAAGCTCTCGGTTCAGTTGTCTTTCCAGAACCCGTTCTGGAAACGAATGAAGATGGAAAACACTTCTTCAGACGATACGTTCTTCCGCCGTGAGACCAATTACCGAACGATGCGCATGTTACAAGTTAGCGTATCCTATCGTTTCGGTACCTTGAAAGATGCTATCAAGAAAGTAAAACGCGGTATCAATAACGATGATGTGAAGAGCGGCGGCTCTGGCGGCGGCGAGCAGCAGATGTAAGTACAGGATTGAACACGGAACACATAGCGATACACTGAGGTATATAGTATCAGTCCGTGTGTTTCGTGTATTCTGTGTTCAATATAATAATTAAACCTTTTCTTTTGCCGTCTTCTATATACTTTCTATCTTTACGATCCGAAAAACAGTTGGAGAATGAAGAATAGACTATTTGTTAACAATAATACCATTATACTATTCCTTTTTATTATAGGAAGTTTCCTATTCATAGAGTTGAATTTTCGGTATTGGTATCGTTTTCTGGAGCAGTATATGATGTTTCAGACTACCGGTAGTTATTTCCAAGACCGATTGGCCGAACCGGGTGGATTGAATGAATATGTGACTGAGTTCTTATCGCTCGCGTTTATCCATCCTTATGGAGCTTCGGTAGTGATCGCTTTATTATTAGGACTGATCTCCGGCTGTTTTTTCCTTTACTTAAAAGCTTGTGGGGCGCGTGCCTCTATGTTGGCGGCTATTCTTCCCTCTTTTTTAATTTGGATCTATCCGCAGGAGTCAATCGCCTTGTTGACGATGCTCGCTTTCGTGCAGGTTCTTGCGTATTTGTATACTTCAATCAAGATTGATTGGCTTCGTTATCTCTTTGGCTTCTTGTTTTTGGGGGGCTCTTATTTTTTTGCGGCACCCGCTAATTTATTATTGGCCTTATTGATCGCGGTTTATGAGTGTTGTGCTAAAGAGGATAAGGCTCGTTTTGGAGTAGCCATTATCGCTATCGCTTGGGGAGGTTTGCTACCGTTGATCGCCATGCGTACGGTTTATATTCTTCCGATGCGGGAAGCGTTCTTCAGCAAACATCTATGCCATCCCGAATATCCGATACCTAATTCTTTAGGATATATCGGGCTTTCATATCCTTTGATCGTTTTAATTCTTTATTATGTAAGGAACCGGGTTTTTATCCGTAAGGAATCTTGGAAGCGAATCGTTTCTTACGCTTTCCTTCTGATAGCGATGACTTATGGGATTCTCTATAAGAAAGACCCGATGGAGCAGGCCTATCGGTACGATTACTATGCACGGCAGGGAGAATGGCAAGAGATAGTCTCACATGCTCGTGCGCATTCGGTCCGGGATATGGATGCCCTGATTTATTTGAATCTGGCTTTATCACATACGGGACGATTTTCTGGCGATTTGATGCGTTTCCCTCAGATCGGGGTGGAGGGCTTTATCCCGCACGATCCGAAAAGCCGGATGGGATTGATCGAGGCGAGCGAGGTTGCTTGGCAAGTAGGGCAGGTAAACGCAGCGCAACGTTTCGCCTTTGTGGGTGTATTAAGCTCGCAACGTTGCGTGCAGCCTCGTTTGATGAAGCGTTTGGTGGAGACTTATCTGGTAACCGGCGAATACCGTGCCGCCGAGAAATATATTAAGATCCTTGAATCGACTCCCCACTACAGGGATTGGGCAAAAGCGCAGCGCCCGTTGCTCGACTCCGTGGTTTGTGCCTCTACCGATTGGATAAAGGCGAAGCGGGCGGTACTTCCGGTAACGGATAATCCCTTAGACTTGACCTTGACATTTCCCAATGCGCTGGCTTTCTTGATCGACGATCATGCCGATAATCGTCCGGCTTTTGAGTATGGAATGGGATACTTGTTGGTTTATAAAGACTTGATGACATTTATGCATTATATGGAATTGATGAAAGAGCGAGGCGAGTCATTTCCCGTTCTCTATCAGGAGGCTATATGCCTGTTTTTCGCTGCCGTGCAGAAAGACCCGGAGGCGTTCAAAAGCTATCCGATCAGTTCGGAGGTACAAAACCGCTTTCTGCAATTTATGAAAGTGGCTCGAGGCATGCCTCCTGCCGCCTTGAAAGCGCAGTTTGGCGATACCTATTATTATTACGCTCAATTTACCCCGACTCCTAAACGACAATAATTATGATGGATAATACGAGGAAACGAAAGATCGTCCGAAACTTTGTGATCGGATATTTACTATTGCAAGTTCTGGTTATTGTACTATACTTGGGTTTTTGGGCGGTACATCCGGGTGGCTTTGTTGTTGCCGAGAACGAACGCATGTCTCCCCCGCCGATGTTCCCGGATTACCAAGGGGTTACTATACCTTATAATATAGCCCCATTGAATTTCCGTATTGACGTGCCCGCTGAAAAATGCTATGCGAAGATCGAGGGTAGCGAGCAGGGGGTGTTTGAGTATTACGGAACGAATACGATCTGTTTTAAGTCCAAGGATTGGGAACGGCTTACCCGTGCGAATAAAGGTAAAGCCTTTTTTGTAACGATCACGACGAAAGAGGGAGACGAATGAACTAAATGGGCACCATTCTCTGTCTATATCAGTGATCAAGCGATCGACTCTCATTTAGTATACCGTTTGATAGAGCCGGGATACGAGAAATGGCATATTGTGGGTATTTATCAGCGGAATTTGGAGTCGTTTGACGAACAGCCGATTATCCGTAACGATATGACTGGCTATAATTGTATGAACTGCCATTCTTTTTGTATGGGAGACCCGGGGCAGATGATGTTCCATATGCGTGCGGCGAATGGGGGAACTTATATTGTCCAAGACAAGAAAATCAGTAAATTGAATACGAAAACGAATGGGACGATCAGTAATATGACGTATCCTTTCTGGCATCCTTCCGGGCGCTATATCACCACATCGGTAAATGATATCAAACAGTTTTTCCATTCCGTGAAAGAGAAAAAGATGGAAGTGTTCGACTTGGAGTCCGATGTGGTGGTGTATGACGTGAAAAACAAAGAAATCCTTTCGAAAGCCTCATTGATCACAAAAGATGCATTCGAGACTTTCCCTGCGTTCTCTCCGGATGGTAAATGGCTTTATTTCTGTACGGCCCCGGCCCAGAAGATGCCGGAGAATTATGATAAGGTACGTTATAATCTCTGTCGTGTTGCGTTTGATCCGGATCGTGGCGAGATCAGCTTCCCGATCGATACGTTGGTACATGCGGATAGCTTGAGCTATACATTTCCCCGTATCTCTCCCGATGGACGTTTCCTGATGTACACGGAAACCGCTTATGGGCAGTTCCCTATTTGGCACCCGGATGCGGAGATCCGGATGATGGATTTGGAGAATCGGACAGCGATGGATATGTCTGCGTTGAATAGCCCGGATACGGATAGCTATCATTCTTGGAGTAGTAATAGTGATTGGGTCGTATTTAGTAGCCGCCGGGATAACGGTTTATATACTTTACCTTATATTTGTCATATAGGGAAAGACGGTAAGCCTTCGAAACCGTTCTTATTGCCTCAAGAAGATCCGGATAAGTATGACTATCAGTTGTATTCCTACAATATTCCGGAATTGACGAAAGGTGCCGTAGAGGTCAGCCCCTATGAGATCCAGCAAGTAGCCGAGAAAAATAAACCGGAGCAGGTTCGGTTTAAATGACCGGATCTATTTATATTCGCGTATAAATAAGAGATAAGATGACAAAAGATATTATAGCCGAATCTGTACAAAACGATTTACGGTATTTGCAATTGTTGGCACGGAGTTTCCCGACGATCGCGGATGCCAGTACGGAGATCATTAATCTGGAGGCGATCTTGAACCTACCGAAGGGTACGGAGCACTTCTTGAGTGATTTGCATGGCGAGGATCAAGCCTTTAGCCATGTGCTGAGAAACGCTTCCGGTGCCGTAAAGCGCAAGGTGAACGAGATTTTCAGTAATACGCTCCGGGAATCCGAGAAGAAGGAGCTTTGTTCCTTGATTTATTATCCGGAGGATAAGCTGGAACTGATCAAGAGCCAAGAGCAAGATCTGGAAGATTGGTATCAAGTTACCTTGAATCAATTGGTACGTGTTTGCCGGAACGTGTCCTCCAAATACACCCGTTCGAAAGTACGTAAGGCTTTACCCAAGGAGTTCTCCTATATTATTCAGGAGTTATTGCACGAGTCTTCCGTAGAGCCGAATAAATCCGCTTATGTGGATCAGATTATTTGTACGATCATCTCCACGGGACGTGCGGACGATTTCATTATCGCTATGTGTAACTTGATCCAACGGTTGACAATCGACCTGTTACATATCATCGGCGATATTTACGATCGGGGTCCGGGCGCTCATCTGATCATGGATATCCTTTGCGATTACCATAATTTCGATGTTCAATGGGGTAATCATGATATCTTGTGGATGGGAGCCGCTTCCGGTAATTTGGTAAGTATCGCCAACGTGATTCGTATGTGTTTACGCTTTGGTAATATGGCTACCTTAGAAGATGGATATGGTATCAATCTTTTGCCGTTGGCCACTTTCGCGATGGAGGCGTATGGGGATGATCCTTGCGTGTTATTCATACCGAAAACAAAGTTCGCCGATAATGCAATGGATGAGAAGACCACCCGTTTGATCGCCCAGATGCACAAGGCGATCACCATCATCCAGTTCAAGCTGGAGGGTGAGATCATCCGCCGTCGTCCGGAGTTTGAGATGGATGACCGGATGTTGTTGCACCATATCGATCTGAAGCGGGGAGTGGTTCATATCGATGGAAAGGATTATACGCTTAAAGATACTAACTGGCCTACTTTAGACCCGAAAGATCCGTATCGTCTTTCTATTGAGGAGGAGGATTTGATCCGAAAGATATTGCATTCTTTTGAGAGCAGCGAGAAGATGAAAAAGCATATGCGTTGTTTCTTCCGGCATGGGGGAATGTATCAGGTTTGTAATTCCAATTTACTGTTTCATGCCTCTATCCCGATGAATCCGGATGGTACATTTAAGTCAGTACGTATCTTGGGGCAGGATTATAAGGGCCGTGCTTTGTTGGACCGTGTAGACCAACTGATCCGTACGGCTTATTTCAAGACCGGGGAACAGGAAGAAGTGGAATATGCGCATGATTATATCTGGTATCTTTGGGGCGGCAAGGACTCCCCGTTATTCGATAAAAGCAAGATGGCTACTTTCGAGCGTGCCTTTATCGAAGAGGCCGAGACTCATAAGGAGGAAAAAGGCGCTTATTATACGTTACGAGAGCAAGAGGAAATTTGTGATAAGATATTGGATGAGTTTGGGGTGACCGGTATGCATCGGCATATCATCAACGGACATGTCCCTGTCCGTTCCAATCAAGGTGAGAATCCCATCAAGGCGAATGGCAAGATGCTGGTAATCGATGGCGGTTTCTCCCGTCCGTATCATTTGGAAACCGGTATCGCGGGCTATACATTAGTATATCACTCCCGTGGTTTCCAGCTTGTGCAACACGAACCCTTCGAATCCCGGGCGAAAGCGATCGAGGAAGGCTTGGATATCAAATCCACCACGATCGTGGTAGAATTAAGCTCCCATCGCCAGATGGTGAAAGATACGGATAAGGGTGCGGATCTTCAAAGCCAGATCAAGGACTTGGAGAAACTGCTTTATGCGTATCGGAATGGGTTGATAAAGGAGAAGGAGAGGATGGAGAGATAGATTTTAGCGTAGTCCGTCCAGAACTATAGACAAGGATAAAGGGAGATTGACAAATTGACATTTTGTATTTTAAAGTCCCGGAGAATCGATTTTTCCGGGCTTATGGGCGTAAGGCTTCCGAAATTGAATGAAAATAATGGCAACACCTTGTCTTGTAGATGTATATCGTTTCCCTCCCTTTTCTTCCAGCGAAAAAGAGAGCTTCTATTTCTTGCTTAACAAGTAAAAGGAGGCTTTTTTATTCGGAAGTGATTGGTTTTTCATTCGGAAGTGATGCGAATCACAGTCGGAAGTATGCTACAACACTACCGTAAGTACCTTATAATACTACTGTAAGTATCTTACAACAGGGTTGTAATCGAGGGAAAAGTACTCTTTTTCTACCTTAAAACCACTAAAGAAACGATTTTCTCCTTATTTATGTTTGTAAATGAGCCTGTCGGGGAAAAGGATGTGTCACTATAAGTGGCTTATCGAAATGAAAACGTCACTCTTTAGGTTTATCCGTTGACATTTATTTTGATCTACCGAAAGACCTCCTGTTTGATTTTCCTTACTTTTTTACATAATCATAGTTTATTTTAAAAAATTAAGTTACATTTGCCATGGAAATTCTCAATTGTATTTGTGAATTAAATGATCGTTAACCTAAAAATTAAGTAATTATGCAACGAAAGAAAATCTTTGATTCTTTCAAACACTGGAATGTAGCCATACTTTCCGTGTTAATGTCTTTTTGCATGACAGCCGCTTTTGCCCAGTCTGGCGCTGTTAAAGGAAAAGTTCTGGACGAACTAGGTGAGCCTATTATCGGGGCGAATATCGTGGAAAAAGGTACTACCAACGGTACCATCACTGATATTGACGGTAACTACACCCTTAGTGTGAATGACCTGAAAAAAGCAATTCTCCAAGTGTCTTTTATCGGTTACAACTCGGTAGAGGAAGCTGTGAAAGGGCGCTCTGCCGTAGATGTTAAGCTTGGTGCCTCTGTCGTGAATCTGGGAGAGGTTGTAGCTATCGGTTATGGTACGCAGACTCGTAGGGAGATTACCGGTTCCGTAGCGAACATTTCCGAGGAAAATTTTAATAAAGGAGTGAATCGTGACGCGTCCGACTTGCTGCAAGGTAAGGTAGCGGGTCTGACTATTACGTCTGGTTCCGGTGATGTAACTCGTAGTTCCCAGATTCAATTACGTGGTACTTCTACCTTGCAGAACGACCAAGGCCCGATGATCGTGATCGATGGTGTTCCGGGTGGTGATATGTCTACTGTATCACCTTCGGATATTGAGTCAATCTCTGTATTGAAAGATGCTTCTTCTGCCGCTATTTACGGTTCTCGTGCCGCTGGTGGTGTAATCTTGATCACAACGAAGAGAGGTTCCGGTTCCAGAACCCAGATCAATTATGATGGTTATCTTACCGCCTCTACCATTGCGAACAAGCCCGACATGTTGAACGCTTCTGAGTGGCGTGCCGCTAATAAGGCGTTGGGTAAAGATATCTCTACTTATGATAAGTACAACTCGGACACGGATTGGTTCGATGAGATGACTCGTGTAGGTGTTTCTCAACAACACGCTCTTTCTTTGTCGGGTGGTTCTTCTAAGAGTAATTATCGTGCTTCTTATACTTTCTTGGATCGTAACGGTGTGGCTCGCGATAACTACATGACTCGTCATAGCTTCCGTTTCCAGTTCCAGCAACGTGCTATCAACGACCGTTTACGTATTGGATTAACGGGTGCCGCAACGCTGACGGATATGCAGATGCCGTTTTCTGATGACTATATCTTGGCTTACAATATGCTTCCGGTTTATCCGGTTTATAATGCGGACGGCTCTTATTTCACGGATGCCAACCACAATTATGATCAAGGTAACCCGGTTCAGAACCAAGATCAGAACTATAAGAAAGCAGCTAATAACTACTTCTATGGACAAGGTGATGTACAGTTCTCTATTTTGGATGGACTGACAACCAAGGTGAACCTGTATAAGAGCCGTTTCTCATCTGACTATAGCGAATGGCAAGATCCTCGGAACTCTCGTGGACAGGGTGATACGGGTAAGGCAATCCGTCGTAATAGACTATGGGATCGTAACTTGTTAGAGTGGACCGCTAATTATACGAAAGCTTTTGGCTCGGCAGAGGAGCATAAGGTCGATGCTATCGTTGGTTATTCTTGGGAAAATAACTTGTACGCCGACCAGAAATCGGAGGCTACGAATTTCGCCGTAGGATCGATGGGCGCTGATAATATCCAATCCGGAAACTTGCTGAAGATCGGTAATGTTACTTCCAGCCGGAATGAATATAAACTGATCTCTTTGTTCGCTCGTGCGCATTATAGCTTTAAAGAGCGGTATATGATTACGGCTACGGTTCGCCGAGATGGTTCTTCCAAATTCGGTGCTAACCATAAGTGGGGTACTTTCCCTTCAGTTTCCGCTGCTTGGGGTATCAGCCAAGAGTCTTTCATGAAAGATACGAAGTGGATCAATGATTTGAAATTACGTGCAGGTTACGGAATTACCGGTAACCAAGATGGTTTGAGACCTTATAAGTCATTGGATTTGTATTCAGCTTCTGGTACTTATTATAACAACGGATCTTGGCCGACAGCTTTCCGTCCTTCACAGAACGCGAACCCGAACTTGAAATGGGAGCAGACTGCTATGTTAAATATCGGTTTGGACTTCACCTTGTTCAATAGTCGTTTGAGCGGTACGATCGAATGGTACGACAAGCGTACGAAAGATATGCTTTACAACTATGAGGTTTCTACTCCTACTTACGTATACAATCAGATTCAAGCGAATGTAGGTGATATGAAGAATACAGGTGTTGAGATCTTATTGAACTTAGACGTGATCCGTAATAAGGACTTTACGTGGACAACCTCTCTCAATCTTGCTCATAACAAGAATGAGATCACAAAACTGTCTAATGAATTGTTCTCTACGGGACGTGTTTACGTGGGTGATCCTTGGATTCGCGGTGCTTCAGGTGTGACTTCACACGTAGTTGAGGAAGGTCGCCCGGTCGGACAGTTCTTCATGCTGAAATGTAATGGCCTTGATGAGAATGGTAAATTTATCATTGAGGATATAAATGGTGACGGACAGATCACGGATGATGACCGTACGTATGTTGGTGACGCTCAACCTGATTTGACATATGGTTGGAATAACACATTCAACTGGAAAAACTGGGACGCAAGTTTCTTCTTCCGTGGAACAATTGGCAATAAGGTATTGAACAACCCATTGGCAGCTTACGGTAATAATACATATATCGATGGAACGAATGTAATGGATAACGATAATCTGTTGACATTAAGTGAAAACTCTCGTGTATGTTCTTATTATGTAGAAAACGCTTCATTCTTGCGATTGGATAACTTATCGATTGGTTATACATTCAATACGAAGAAAATCGATTGGTTGGATAAGGCTCGCTTATATGTAGCCGGTCAGAATCTATTCGTGATTACAGGTTATAAAGGATTGGATCCAGAAGTTGAGAATTTCCGTGGTGAGGCTAGCGATGACAACGCAGGTTTGTCTCCGGGTATTGAACCTCGTAACTACATGCCGAAGGCACGTTCATTTACATTTGGTGTTAACTTAACATTCTAATTAAAAAGATAAGCTTATTATGAAACGGAAAACTATATTATCATTTATAACTGGATTGTTTTTATTAGGAGGACTTTCTTCCTGTATGGACTTGGATGAAACAGTATATGACAAGTTGCCCGCTGATGATTTTGGCCAGTCAACGGCCGAGTTGAATGCTTTGATCGGTAACTCACATAATACGATGAAGAAGTTTTGGACAGAGTATATGCATTTGTCCGAATGCTCCGGTTCTATGGCTGTGACTCCGACTCGTCGAGGTGGTGACTGGTATGATGGTGGTCAATACCGGGAAATCTATATGCATACATGGACCTCTCAGACCTCAAGAGTTAAAAGCGCATGGAAAGCGGCCACAGAAGCGATTGGTACTTGTAACGAGGCTATCCGTAAATTGCAGAACTCAGAGATCCTTACCGAAGAGGAGAAGGCTCAAGACGTGGCAGACTTGCGTGGTGTCCGTGCTTTCTGGATCTATGTGATGATGGATTATTGGGGAAATATTCCTTTGCTGACGGAGTTCCACCCTACGGATAAAGTATTCCCGGGGAATTCTTCCCGTCAGGAAGTATTTGATTGGTTGATTCAGGAAGTAGAGGAAATCAAGGATATCTGTCCTCCGGCTACAACTGAGAATTATGGTTCATTTACGCAGGGTGCCGCTTATTCATTGTTGGCAAAACTGTATCTGAACGCTGAGGCTTGGGGGGTTACGTTCTCCGGTAACGCTTATCAGAAAGTTATCGATAACTGTGATAAGGTGATGGCTATGGGATATATCTTAGAGCCTAATTGGAAAGACAACTTCTCCGTGACAAATGAGAATTCAAAGGAGGCTATCTTGGCCGCTACGTTCTCTAGCAGTGATACGGGTAATGATGGAAACGTGAAGAATGAGTTGCACAATAATACGTTGCATTATAAAGATTATCTGTCTTTGGGTATTACCGCTAGTGGTACTTGGAATGGTATTTGCGCTCAACCGGAGTATGTACGTTTGTTCGATGAGGAAGACGCTCGCTTGGACGGTACGTTCTTGACTGGCTTGATGATAGACAAATCAACAGGCAAGCCGATTATGACCGATCATAACAACGAATTGAACCATACGATCGATGTGAACATGATTCCGGGCATGGAATATGATGGAACCAATTGGAGTGCCGTGGAACAGCATGATGGAGCTCGTTGCTTCAAGTGGGAGTTCGCTTCGGATTTGACAAGTTCTATGGGAAATGATTTCCATATTTTCCGTTTGGCGGATATCTATTTAATGAAAGCTGAAGCTTTGTTACGCGGAGGGGGAAGTGTTAGTGAAGCTACCGCTTTGGTGAATACGATTCGTGAGAGAGGATATGGCAATAGCGACCATAATTATGCGACTGTAACTTTGAAGGAAGTACAATTGGAACGTCGTTTGGAATTAGCGTGGGAGGTTTATTCCCGTCAGGATGATATCCGTTTCGGATGTTTCACTACAGGAATGTGGCCGCAATCTAATTGTGAGCGTAAAGCTGATGACTACTTGAAGTTGTTACCTGTATCGCAGGATGCTTGGCAGGTGAATCCGAACTTAAAACAGAATCCGGGTTATGCGGCATTCTCAAAATAAAAGAATCGGATAACTAAGAATAATTTAGGCCATCTCTTACTGTAAGGGATGGCCTTTTTATTGATTTACCATTCACTGTATAACTCCGCTTTTTTGTATACCTTTGCGCCATGAACAAACAAGCGCTACTTTTTTATCCGTTATTAGGGGTGGTTCTTTTGGGGCTTTTTGTTGGGGGGCTGGCGTATGGGGCCGTACCGATTCCTTTGGATCACGTGATGGATATTTTGCTGGGGAAGGGATCTGATAAGATCGCATGGCAGAATATTGTGTTGCAATCTCGTTTGCCTCAGGCTATAACCGCATTATTGGCGGGGGCTTCCTTGGCTACCAGCGGGTTGCTATTACAGACATTGTTCCGGAATCCGTTGGCGGGACCTTCCATATTGGGCATTAGTGATGGCGCTAATCTTGGAGTAGCCGCTATCATGCTCTATTTCGGTGGTACGTTGGGGCGGTTCACGGATTGGCCAATTAGCGGATATATGGCGGTGATCCTCGCGGCCTTTGTGGGGGCTTGCGTGATACTGGGACTGATTATCTATTTTTCGGCAAAAGTGAAGAATAATGTCATGCTTCTGATTATCGGAATCATGATTGGCTATCTAGCTTCTTCGGTTATTTCTATCTTGAATTATTATTCATCTACAGACCGGGTACATGCGTTCGTGATGTGGGGGCTTGGTAATTTTTCCGGTGTATCCTTGGAACAATTACCATTCTTTGGAACTTGTGCGTTAATCGGGCTGTTATTAGCAATCTTGCTGATCAAGCCTTTGAATGCCTTATTATTGGGAGAAATGTATGCTGCTAATTTAGGTATCCAGATCAAACGAACACGGATCGTGATTCTTTTGTGTACGGGAATATTAACGGCTACAACTACTGCTTTTTGCGGCCCCATTTCCTTTGTCGGATTAGCAGTTCCACATATCGCCCGGTTGATGTTAGGCTCTTCCAATCATAAGATATTGGTGCCAGTTACAATGCTGACAGGTTCCTGTGTTGCTCTTCTATGTAATATGCTGATGGTAGTACCGGGCAATAATACGATCCTGCCATTGAATGCCGTTACCCCTATGCTTGGGGCGCCTGTTATTATTTACGTAATCGTGAACCGGAAAAATATTCAATATTTTAATTAGTGGCTATGGAACGGATCCCTGTGATAAAGACAAGTGATTTAAGTATTGGGTATATATTGAAAGGCGGACAGAAAAAGTGCGTGCATGATGCGTTGGATCTGAATCTATATCCGGGTGAAGTGACCTGTCTTCTCGGATTAAATGGAGCGGGAAAGTCTACCTTATTGAGGACATTATGTGGTTTTCAACCTCCTCTGGGAGGAGAAATCGAGCTAATGGGGAAGCCGCTGAATTCTTATTCACAAGGTAATTTCTCACGGTTGGTGGGAGTTGTCTTGACAGAGAAGACAAATGCCGGTGGAATAACGGTTTACGAGTTAGTCTCTTTAGGAAGGCATCCCTATACCGGCTTTTTCGGACAATTAAGGCTGGAAGATCGCAGGATTATCGAGGAATCGCTTGCTGCCGCCGGTATCGCTCATAAGGCTTATAATTATGTGTCGGAACTTAGTGATGGCGAGCGTCAGAAAGCCATGATCGCCAAAGCGCTGGCACAGCAATGCCCCATCATATTGTTGGATGAGCCGACGGCCTTTTTAGATGTGACAAGTCGGATAGAGACTATGGTCTTGTTACATACTTTAGCGGTAGAGCAACAAAAAGCGATTCTGCTATCGACGCATGATCTTGATTTGGCGATCCAGCTGGGAGACTGTCTATGGTTACAGGAGAAAAGTCGCCCAATGGCATGTGGAACGCCGGAGGACTTGATTATGGGAGGAGCTTTCGAGACTTTCTTTAGCAAGGAAGGAATCGTGTTTGATCCGAATACCGGGAAATTGAATACGGTAGCTCCAACAAAGCTTATTGGGGTTGCGGGGGATTTTATGACTTCTTATTGGGTTGGGAATGCCTTGATCCGGAATGGCTTTAAGCCCTCGTCGGTTAGCGAGGATTATATAAGTGTTTATTGTAATGCTCCGGATAGCCTGCGTATTCAGTTCCCTGCGGAAGAGGGCACGAGAATCGTAGGAAGTGTGGCGGAGATGATCTCAATCATAATTCATAAATCATAAGTTATATATGTCAAATGAGATTACATGGCGGCTGGAAAATGAGAATATAGGCCGTTTGTTGGTACATTATGCGATTCCCGCCGTTATCGGGACCATGGTTAATGCTCTTTATAATATCGTAGATCGTATATTTATCGGACAAGGAGTGGGTGCGCTAGCTATCTCCGGATTGACTTTGACTTTCCCGATACTACTCTTTATGCAGGCATTTGGAATGTTGATCGGTGCGGGAGCCGCTACAAGGGTCTCCATTCATCTAGGCCGTAAGGCGAATGATCTGGCAGATAACGTATTAGGAAACGCTTTCACTTTGACATTCATTATCGGAGCCTTGACGATTATCCCCAGTATGATTTTCTTGGATGATTTGTTAACGTGGTTCGGAGGAAGCGAGCAGACGATACCTTATGCGAAAGACTATTTATATATCGCTATCCCGGGTAATTTGCTGGCTACATTAAGCTTTAGCTTTAATGCCGTGATGCGTGCTTCCGGATATCCGAAAAAGGCGATGTTCACGATGATGATCGGTGCCGTCTTGAACGTGATCCTAGATCCGATCTTTATCTTTTGGCTGGATATGGGGATACAGGGTGCCGCTATCGCTACGGTGATCTCCATGGCCGCCGGTGCCGCTTTCGTGATGAGTCATTTTATCAGCAAGGATAGTATCGTACGTTTCCATACGAAATATTTCCGGTTGAAAGGTCCCATTATTTGGAATATATTTACGATCGGCATGTCTCCATTTTCCATGCAGCTGGCGGGCAGTGTGGTTGTGGTGATCATGAACCATGCGTTGAAAGAGAATGGAGGCGATTTGGCGATTGGTGCCAGCGGTATTATTTCCAGTATCGCCATGCTGCTGGTTATGTTGATTATCGGTATCGCCCAAGGGATGCAACCGATTGTCGGGTTTAATCATGGCGCTGGGCATCATGACCGGGTATTGGCTACCTTGCGGTTGTCTATTATAGTATCGACCTTGATTACAGGGGTAGGATGTATCGTCAGTTTATTATTCCCTAGACTGATCGTTAGCGTATTCTCGACGGATGCCGAATTGGTGTCGATTACGGACAATGGATTACGTCTGACGATGCTGGTCTTTTTCGTTGTCGGTTCCCAGATTACGATCAGCCAGTTTTTTCAAAGTATCGGTGTCGCATGGAAAGCGATGTTTCTGAGTCTAAGTCGGCAGGTTTTATTCCTGATACCGGCTATCCTGCTATTTCCTCCGATCTGGGGATTGGATGGCGTTTGGCTAGCGCAACCTTTCTCCGATTTCATTGCGGCGGTAACCGCATGGGGCTTTTTATGGTATCATGTTAAAAACGTGAAAAATAAGGGTTAAAGATGAACTTATGTCGATGTTAATTGTATTTTTATTGTATGTATAAAAGTACTTTTATAGACAAACCTTTAAAAATGAGTTAATATGAAGAAGATTGTATTATTGCTCGCCGTTTTATTATTTGGTGCAGGGTCGATGATGGCACAGCAGGACAAGTCAGCAGAGAAAGCTGCGAAGCAGGCCGAGAAAGAAGCAAAGAAAGCAAAGAAAGCAGAGAAGGCAGCGAAGAAAGCTGCGGAGGAAGCCGAGGCTAACGCATTGTTTGAACAAGCGGTGCAAGCTTTGAAGAATAAGGATTTCGTATTGGAAGCGGATCGTATAGAGTTTAAGCGCGGTAGTTTTGTTTATGTTACTCCGAACACGAACTTCGTTTCGGTGAAGGGTGAGAAGGCTACCATTCAGTTAGCGTTTAATACTCCGGCGGCCGGTCCTAACGGAATAGGAGGTATAACGGTTGATGGAACAACTTCCGGTGTACAGATGAAGACTGACAAAAAAGGAAACGTTATGTACGAGATGAATGTGCAGGGTGTAGCGGTATCCGCTAGGGTTACGTTCCGTATGGCGAAAGGTACGAATAAATGTACTGCCACGGTATCGCCTAACTTTAATAGCAACCGTATATCCTTTACGGGAAATCTCTATCCTTCGAGCGAGTCGAATGTGTTCAAGGGACGTTCTATTTAATGTAGATACAAAGAATCGTGAAGGCGGACTTTCTTTCGGGAAGCCCGCCTTTCTGTTTATAAGAAGGATGAGATTGGACTATTTCCAAGCATCATTTTGTACCAGATAAGCTTGGCCGTTCTCATCGTTTCCTGCGGTCTGGATCTCTGTCTCGGGAATCGGGAACATCGTCTTAGAAGCGGTTGGAGCGGATACACCATAGAATTTAGTTAGGTATTGCTTCTCATAATTTATATATGCCGTCAATTCCTTGTTCATATAATCACCTCCCCAACGAACCAGATCGAAAAATCGTTGTCCTTCCATCGCAAGTTCCAGCTTACGTTCCATATGAATCGCCTTGATACAAGTTTCCTTGTTGCTGAATGCGGCGTGACTGGATGGATAAGGTTTCACCAAATAATTGGCGGCAGGCGTTCCGTCTTCCAAATAAATGATATTGTCCGGTTTGGCTGCACGTTCACGGATATCGTTTACTTGCTGCATGGCGGCACTTAATTCTCCGTCGTTCGCTAGGCATTCCGCATATAACAATTTACAATCACGTAGGCATAGATATTGTAAATTCATGGCAGAACCGGGAGCCCAGCCGGATGAATAGGTGGAGCCAGCTAATCCGGCATCCTGTTCCGCTTTGCTATAGACATGCTTTTTGGGTAGGAATACCCCACCGCTGCTTACATTTCGTACCCAATCATTAGCGGGCAATCCCCAATCTTTATAAGGAATCTCCATACGTCCTACGGCGAAATCTAGACGAGGGTCTACGGCGATCGTCTTATCATTCTTAGAGATGTAATCATAATCGGTAACACGTTCTGTCACGGATTTTTTATTTCTGTACTCTCCCTCAAGATAAGGAAGCCCATTTTCGTCTACTTGGAATGAGTTTACCAATTCGTAAGAGGGTTGATAAAATCCGCAACATCCACCGGGGCCTGTGTTATGAGGATAATTCAGTAAAAATCCGTAATTCCCGTTATTATTGGCTCCGACAGAGAATTGTACCTCAAAGATAGACTCTTTCCCATTTTCGGTAGTTGCGTTAAAATTTGCGTCCAGATCATCTTGTAAGGCCAATCTCTCTCCTTTAGGACTTAATCCGTTTGCGATAATATCGGCCAAGATGCCTGCCATATCACCTTGCTGCATCAGTATTTTAGCCTTTAACGCTTTTGCCGCTGTTTTCGTAGGACGTGCCACTTCGGTCTGTTTTTCGGGCAATCCTTCAATGGCCGCTTCTACGTCTGCTAAAATATTAGGATAGATATCCGTACCGTTATGAACTTTCGGATCGTTTTCTTCAGCGGCGATCGTCTCATCGATATAGGGCATGCCGGTCGGTCCGAAAATCTTTACCCCTTCGAACATGAATAGGGCACGTAAGAATTTCAGCTCCGCGGTCCGGTTGGCCTTGGTCGTCTCGTCCATATCTGCCGCTTCTTTCATCACATTGAGCGCTAAGTTGCAACGTTGTGCTCCATAATACGCGTCTTTCCACTTATTCAGTAAATAATCGTTTGTGGCGGTGACAGCATACGTCTCTACGGAGTTCAATACGGATTGGTCATTGGATTCGGAGCCTTTATTGGCGTCACCTCCGTATACACCGCCGAATACCCAGTTGAACATATTGTCATATCCGGTCGGCCGGGTCAAACCGGCATAAGCGTTGACCACCAATAACTCAACCCCTTCTGCGTTTGTTAATGCTTCTTGGTCAATACTGCCTTGAGGAGCTTTATACAGGAAATCTTCACCGCAAGAACTCAAGGTAAATAAAGCAGCTGCGCTTACTATTAATATTTTATGTCTCATACTAGTCGTTTTTATTATAAAATGGATTTAGAAAGTAAAATTCACGCCCAATAAGAACCGCATGGTTGTTGGCCAGCCTCCCATATCGACTCCTCTTTTTAAGTCTACACGTCCGGCTCCATCGTTGTCAGAATCGCTTTGCCGTAAATAAGCGTTGGTAAACTCTGGGTCTAAGCCTGTATATCCGGTGATCGTAAGGATATTCTCGGCTTGTAAGTACAGGCGGAGATTCTGGATACCGGCCTTCTTGAGTAATTCCTTTGGCAAGGAATATCCCAATACGAGATTTTTCAGGCGTAAGAAGGAGGCGTCTTCTACGTAATAAGAGCTAGAATAAGCTCCGGAATAGTTATCTTCCGTATTCAGCATAGGAAGGATAGCATTACTGTTATCGCCATTCAATGTCCATGATTGATCTCTGAGGCGTGAGGATTTATTACCGTTGAAAGTCCAGAAATCGGTAAAATATTTTGTGTTATTATATAAGTCATTGCCGATAGAGAAGTTCCAGAACATAGTAAAGTCCCAGTTTTTCCATGTTAACGTGGCGTTGAGGCCTCCGGTTAAGTCCGGATGAGGAGAGCCGATAAAGGTCCGGTCGCTATCATCCAATTTGCCGTCTCCGTTCAAGTCCTCGAAACGGAAGCGGCCGACATAAGCGGCAGCGTCTGCCTCTGTGATATCACTTTGTCCAAATGGCTTGGTTGCCATAACATCGGCTACGGACTCATAAAAACCATTTTGCTTCAACCCCCAGAATTCAGACACGGCATGTCCTTTTGTCGTACGGGTTACGTATCCTTCGATGCGCGTACCGCTAGCCCATAGAGAATAATCGTCAGCTTCCGCGAGTTTCAAGACCTCATTTTTATAATGGGATAAATTCAAGGATAGATCCCATGCCCAGTCTCCTTTTCGGTCACGGTAATTAAACATGAAGTCGAAACCGGTGTTCTTTATATCTCCGAAGTTGATATAAGGGCTTCCGGATTCTCCGGCCATCGAGGTGTAGGCCGCTTGTATCAACATATTGGATGTCTTCTTCGTATACCATTCGAATGAACCGCTCAATTTACCATTCTGGAAGGTCGCGTCCAGACCCAAGTTGACCATCTTGGTCATTTCCCATTTCGTATCAGTGTTACCGTAGGTACTGAGGCGGAATCCGGTTGTCTCGCTATTGTTCGCTCCGGTCATGTCGTAATTCGTATAGGAGGTGCTGGTCGTGAACAAATTGGCGAAATTAGTCGCGACAGGAATCTCTGAGTTACCCGTGACGCCGTAACCGGCTCGTATCTTTAAGTCGTCCAGCCAATCTCGGCTTGGTTCCATAAATGCCTCCTCTGACATACGCCAACCGGCGGAGATAGAAGGAAAGACTCCGTAACGATTACTTTCCGAGAAACGGGAAACACCGTCCCGGCGGATAATACCGGTTAATAGATACTTATCCTTATATCCATAGTCTGCACGGGCAAACATACCAAATAGTGCGAATTCTCCATTGTAAGTGGAAGAGTTGGTACGTTGGCTATTGTTCTCGCCCATATCCAAGGTGTATGTATTGGTATTGTCTTCGAATAAATAGTTATATCTACGTGCGTTGAGGGATCTGCCTAAACCATCCCGAATAGCCTCTGTTCCCAATAAGATGTTCAAGGAATGGATCTCATTGAATGTCCGGCTGAAAGATAGCGTATTGGTCCAAACCCAACGATAATTGAAGTAATTACTTTCGTAGAAATTATTTTGGCCACCGGACTCGGAGAACTCCGGGTTGTTCTTGGTCATCGAGTAAGAATAATCATTACGATAATCGATACCGAAGTTTGTTTTAAAAGTCAGCCCGGTCCATAGGTCTGCTTCTCCATACACGTTGCCAAATACACGTTGGGTAGTGGCATAATTATCCTTATTTCTTTCACGAATAGCTACAGGATTCTGGAAATTGCCGGTCCCGGCGAATAAGGAGCCTGCATAATTGCCCGCATAGTCATAAACCGGTACATAAGGAGAGGCCCGATAAGTCCATGAGTAGATGTTGGACTCTGTACCTGAGAAGCTAAGTCCGTTGTTTTTGCTAAAACTATAAGTTAGGTTCTCTCCGAATCGCAACCATGGGCGGACGTTATACGATGAATTAGCACGTGCTTGATAGCGTGTGAAATAAGATTCGATAGCAGTACCTTGCTGGTCGAAATAGTTCATGCTCATGGTGTATTGCCCTTTATCGGTACCTCCAGACAAGGACAACTGGTGATTCTGCATCCAACCGAGTTGGCTGATTTCATCCCACCAGTTCGTATCGCCTACGGGCGCATAGACTACGTTGTTCGCTTGATCGTAATCGCTAGGATCGATGGAGGTGCTACCACCGGCGCCGGTTACGGTCATGTAATTAGGGAGATGATTAACCCAAGAGTCGGAAGTGCTTCCGAATTGCTGGTGGTAAGGTAATTCTCCATTGGCGCTGGCTCCTGTTAGGTCCAGATTGTTTTTCGAGGCTTGCCATTCGACATCAATACGGTCATAAGCGTTTAAGACGTCATAGCGTTTACCTGTTTTAGAGAAACCGTAATATCCGTCATAGGTTAATCTCGGCTGTCCCGTTTTTGTCCCTTTCTTGGTCGTGATCAAAATGACGCCATTCGCTGCTTGCGCTCCGTAGATCGCTGCGGAGGAGGCGTCTTTCAATACTTGCATACTCTCGATGTCATTGGGATTGATAGAGCTTAGGTCTTGGTCACGAGTGGATACACCATCGATAACATACAAAGGTCCGTTGTCATTGATGGAATTAATACCTCGGATGCGTACCATCGTGGCTGAACCGGGAGCACCAGAGGTACCGATGTTTACGCCCGCCGCTTTACCTTGCAACTGTTGTGTGGCGGAAGAACCGGAAGACGCCAATAGCTCTTCAGTATCGATAACCGCTACGGAACCTGTGATGTCCTTTTTCTGTTGGGTACCGTAACCGACAACGACTACCTCGTCTAGATTTTGGGTGTCTTCCTTTAAGGTAATGTTCATGACGTTCCCGCTTGCAGGTGTTTGTTGAGTTACGTACCCGATGTAAGAGATGACCAGAATGGCATTCGGCTCTACTTCTAATACGTATTTACCATCCAGATCGGTGATCGTTCCGTTCGTGGTACCCTTTACGACTACGTTAACACCTAATAGGGGCTCTCCTTTAGCGTCGGTGATCGTACCCGTTATTTTCCGGGATTGTTGCGTAACGGAGGTTTCCGCTTTTAATACGGAACTTTGCGGTATGATAGCACCGCCTGCCAACATAAAGCATAAAGCTAGTCCCAGCCTGCTTCTAAAGATCGCATGTCTGTGTTTCATAATAAAATAGGTTAATAAAGTATAGTAAACTAGGTTCAATATTAAAGTTTGTTTAGAGTCTGAGCAATAAAAGTCAGTGAATGGGCGGATTTATTCTGTGAAATCGTGTTTTTTATCGGTGAACAACTTTTGATAGAATCCGATTGTTTTCTGATGGGGATAAATGAGAAAGGGCAGCCGAAAGTGCCCTTTTCCTTAATGTTTACCTATTCTGCCGGTCTGTATGATGAACCGGATTGTTATGGCTTTCACAAGTTCTAACGGTGTAAATGTAAATCAAGGGAAAAACTTAGGAAAATATAATCTGTGAACGAGCGGATTTATTCAACGAACAGGGTTTTTTGTTCGGTAAACTTTCCGTAAGTTCGCGAAATAAAAATTTAACATCTTATAATCATGCAACTATCCATAGATCAAAAAGACATCGATAAATTCCTGATGATAGGCGATAAAGTATTGATTAAGCCTAAGAATCCACAGAGCCAGACGAAGACCGGATTGTATCTGCCTCCCTCGGTTCAACAAGGGGAGAAGATACAAGCGGGTTATATCATAAAGACGGGGCCCGGATATCCGTTGCCTTCTCAATCTGAGGAGCATGAGGTCTGGGAGAAAAAGAAAGGGGAGGAGGTGCAATACTTGCCGCTTCAAGCCCGTGAAGGTGATTTGGCTGTCTATTTGCAGAACGCCGCTTACGAGATCAATTTTAATGACGAGAAGTTCTTGATTGTCCCTCATTCCGCTATTTTGATGTTAGTGCGTGATGAAGGTTTGTTTGAATAAAGCCTTTTGTTAAGGAAAATAGGGCTATATTCACTTTTTTATCTTATTTTTGCCAGCAAAACAAGACAAACTATCAACAGTAGCGATTATAATGAATAAGATTGTAAGTAAAGAACATTTCTCAGCCAACGTGGTGAAGCTGGAAGTCGAGGCTCCTTTGATCGCCCGCTCCCGCAAGGCCGGTCACTTCGTGATCGTGAAGGTTGGCGAAAAAGGCGAACGTATACCTCTTACCATTGCCGGGGCGGATACCGAGAAAGGTACCATCACCTTGGTGATCCAAGCGGTAGGCGGCTCATCCCGTAAGATCTGTGAATTGAACGAGGGTGACTATATCACGGATGTGGTGGGTCCGTTAGGGCAGGCTACCCATATCGAGAAGGTTGGAACGGTTGTTTGTGCCGGTGGTGGCGTAGGTGTCGCTCCGTTGTTGCCGATCGTGGAGGCTTTCCATAAGGCGGGAAACCGTGTGATCGTCGTATTGGCGGCCCGTACCAAGGACTTGGTGATCCTTGAGGAGCAGATGCGCCAAAACTCGGATGAGGTAATTATCATGACCGATGACGGATCGTATGGTACGAAAGGCTTGGTGACGAATGGCGTGGAGAGCGTGATCAACCGGGAGAGGGTGGATTTATGCGTTACGATCGGTCCGGCTATTATGATGAAATTCGTTTCCGCTCTTACAAAGAAATACGAGATTCCTACCGTAGCTTCCTTGAATACGATTATGGTGGACGGAACGGGTATGTGTGGTGCTTGCCGTATCACGGTAGGCGGGAAGACCAAGTTCGTTTGTGTGGACGGACCGGAGTTCGATGCTCATCAAGTGGATTTTGATGAGATGATCATGCGTCTCGGCGCTTATAAGGATATAGAGAAGAAATAACGAAACCACGTAATTGAATCATGACAACAGATGAATTAATCGCTGCTCGTCGTGCCGAACCTTGGCGGGAGGCACTTCGCAAAAGCAAGAAAAATAAAGAACGTGCGGATATCCCCCGTGTGAAGATGAACGAGTTGGACCCGGAATACCGGAGTCATACCCGTTTGGAGGAAGTTAACTTAGGCTTGACAAAAGAACAGGCCATGCAAGAGGCCGAGCGCTGTTTGGATTGTCCGAATCCCACTTGTATGCAGGGATGTCCGGTAAATATCAATATACCTACTTTTATCAAGAATATCGAGCGTGGGGAATTCTTGGAGGCCGCTAAGACCTTGAAAGAGACAAGTGCCCTGCCCGCTGTTTGCGGTCGTGTCTGTCCGCAGGAGAAACAATGCGAGAGCAAGTGTATCCATTTGAAAATGGGTAAGGAAGCGGTTGCCATTGGCTACTTGGAGCGTTTCGCCGCTGATTACGAACGTGAGAGCGGTAATATCTCGGTTCCGGAGATCGCGGAGAAGAACGGTATCAAGATTGCCGTGGTAGGTTCCGGTCCTGCCGGATTGTCTTTTGCCGGAGATATGGCGAAGCGTGGATATGATGTGACTGTGTTCGAGGCATTGCATGAGATCGGTGGTGTATTGAAATATGGTATCCCGGAGTTCCGCCTACCGAATAAGATCGTGGACGTGGAGATTGATGGCCTTCGGAAGATGGGCGTACAGTTTGAGAAAGATTGTATCGTGGGCAAGACGATCAGTTATGATGATTTGCATGCGGATGGCTTTAAGGGCGTGTTTGTGGCAAGTGGCGCCGGTCTGCCTAACTTTATGAACATTCCGGGTGAGAACTTTGTGGGCGTGATGTCGTCCAACGAGTATTTGACCCGTGTAAACTTAATGGATGCGGCGAATCCGGAAAGTGATACGCCGGTGCTACAAGGGAAGAAGGTGGCCGTGATCGGAGGTGGCAATACAGCTATGGACTCTGTCCGTACTGCTCGCCGTCTGGGCGCTGAGCGTGCTATGATTGTCTACCGTCGTAGCGAGGAGGAGATGCCCGCTCGTTTGGAAGAGGTGAAACATGCGAAGGAAGAAGGTGTAGAGTTCTTGACGCTTCATAATCCGATTGAATATATAGGAGATGAAAGAGGTCGTGTTAAGCAGATGCGCTTGCAGAAGATGGAGCTAGGTGAGGCGGATGCCTCTGGTCGCCGTCGTCCGGTACCTATCGAGGGAGCTATCGAAACAATCGATGTGGATGAGGTGATCGTTAGCGTCGGTGTATCTCCGAATCCATTAATACCCCGTGCCTTTGGAGGCTTGGAGGTGAGCAAGAAGGGTACGATCGTAGTGGAGGAAGACAGTATGCGCTCCGCTTTAGGCGATGTGTATGCCGGTGGTGACATCGTTCGTGGTGGAGCTACCGTGATTCTGGCGATGGGAGACGGTCGTAAGGCCGCCGCCGCTATGGATGCGGACTTAAGAGGATAAGTATAATATCTATTAGTTCTATAAGGAAAGACGGGTTGTTTGGACGATCCGTCTTTTTTCTTTTATCATGATACGGAGATTTATGTTTATTATCTATAAGACTAATTCTTGAAATAATCTCTCAAATGTCTGTTCTAGATCGTTGGAAAAACCGGGATGTGGACGCGAGGTTTGGATAGAGGCACTTCTTATGGCGGTAAGCCAACGAAAGCGCTCCGGAATATCTAGGCTGGCTATAGGACCTCCATCCTTCGCGCCGGAACATATCTTATCGAAAACGTGGAGATTCGTACACAAAGATTCCTTATCTATATCTGATGTGAACAGACGAAGTTTCTCCTCGTTTACATGATAGCGAGCCTTGATGAATTTAGGCCGTTTACAGAACATGATAAGGCCTACATTGATAAACTCCTCCCGTTCGATTTTCGGTACGATACGGATTACGGCATATTCATATAAGTGTTTGTCTTGCATGTCGAGCTTCATTTATAAACGTGTCAGAATGGGCGATTCGGTCAATTAAGAACCGGATATATACATCACGTATCTCTTGAGGCGTACCGGGACTATCGTTCCAATGCAACCAATCGTCGGGTACTAGACCTACGATCTCACGAATTTTCTCTTCCGTTAAGATACGTTTGAAATCTTTGTTTACTTCCTCCAGCAGCGTCGCTTGTGGCAATAATACATGATCCTTGATATGGATGAAAGGGCCGATCGCATGTTTTTGCCAATTTACCCATGAGAAATGGAAAAATAAGGAAGCTCCATGATCGATGAGCCAAAGTTCTTTATTCCATATCAACATATTCGTATTCCGGACCGTGCGGTCTATATTTGTCAAAAGAGCATCGAGCCATACGACTTGTGAGGCGAGTTTGGGATCTACACGATTGACTACCGGATCGAAAGTCAAGGCTCCGGATAAAAAATGTAATCCCAGATTGAGCCCTTGACTTGCTTGTAGTAAGTCTTGTATCTCCTCGTCACCTTCCGACCGCCCGAAAGCCTCGTCAAGATTCAGGAAGACCAATTCCGGTACATGGAAACCCAAGCAACGAGCGATCTCACCTCCGATCAACTCGGCTATCAAGGCTTTTGTCCCATGTCCGGCTCCCCGGAACTTAACGACATATTTAAACTCATCGTCCGCCTCCGCTAAAGCAGGCAATGATCCGCCTTCCCGCAGAGGCATGATATATCGGGTAACATTCGCTGTACGTAATTCCATAACCCTCACTTTAATTGAAGATAAAGATACGATTATATTTTAGAAATAAAA
>ENA-ORTG01001193-ORTG01001193.1-human-gut-metagenome-genome-assembly--contig:-NODE-1193-length-24682-cov-3.800544_pt1 | contig 24682 bp, 46 predicted proteins | sample MGYA00241906_ERZ509176 | MGnify/ENA primary metagenome ERZ509176 (study PRJEB26280, sample SAMEA2338811) | human gut metagenome | biome: human gut; feature: human-associated habitat; material: faeces...
AATATAGATTCATTAATCTGAATAGTGTATCTACAGAAGTACATAAGAAATTAATCCCTTAGTACCTACCATTTAATACAGCTTATAATTTATACTAGAAAGCAAAACATATTGGCAATACAGATGATGGTTGGGCTTACATAGTAGAAGTAGATGATTCATATTATCATATTACTATAGATAATGGGGATATTTATATGACAGAAATAGAAATACTAGAATAATGAATACAAAGGTAACTAGAAAACAAGTTGAAGAAGCTAGAAATTACTTATATAACATTAATACGCAATTAGGTATGACACTATACGATCCAGAATTAGCAGAGATAATCAAGAATAGAGAAGTAGTAGAAATTCAAGGTAAAAGATACCATATAGAGAGTTCTCCTCTAGGAACTTGTGATGGTTGTTGCTTTATGGGTAAACAATGCCCACAGAGAGCTGTAACATATTGTACTTCAAATGGAGGAAATATTATAGTAGAAGCAGAACCAAAGAAGAAATAATACGTTATAAGTAGAAACTAAGTAAAAAGAATATGGAAGATAAAGTACTAGAAACAGTAGTCAATGGAATAGGATGGGGTATGTTGAAAGATGTTTTAATTAAACCCCTTCCTCCTACCATGGTTACTAAAGAGTTTACAGAACAAATACCTAATGGTAAAGTAGATGAGAATGGATTTAATGAGTATGATACTAAGACAGAGACTAAGGAAGTAGAGTCCGATTGGGCTACAGGTATTGTATTGCAGATTCCATCACACTTGACAGATGTTAAATTTAAGGTTGGTGATACAGTTGCTTATAATAAGAAGTTTGCAATGTATTTTGATCTGGTAAAAGATACCCAATTAGTGAAACCTTATGACATTATTGCCGTTAAGTAATATAAATTAAGTTTTGCATAATAGAATGGAGCTCGACTTAGGTCGGGCTTTCTTTTTATATGTTAATTAATTGTTAACAAATGTTAAAAGCTATTAACAATTATTTACAATTAACGTTTTATAGGCATATGGAAAAATTAATAGTAATGGGTCTCTGCTTTTCCATGATATGGTTAGCCATATGGGGACTTAATGATAAAAATAAGAAATAATATGGAATATACATTTAAGAAAGATTTCGGCTTTTTCAAAGCAAACGATGTACTTACTTGGAATGAAGATGTTGATGCCTTTACTATGGATGTAGAGGAGGGTAATAGTTTTAGATCTGCAATGATTGACGAACGTACTGTTGAAGATCTGCGTTTGGAAGGTTTGCTGGTAGCTAATACTGAACCTAAAAATGATAAGATCAACACTACTATTGAATTCATTGATTCTTTACTTAAACAATACGAAGATGATTACAAAGAAGTAACACAGAAGTATAAAGAAGGTAAAGTTCAACCGTGTGTTAAAGTAGAAGCTGAAACAGTTTATTTTAACCTTACTAAGGTATTAAATAATATTAAAGAGGAATTGACGAATGAATAAATTGGTTAAGAAAGTATCTAAAACCGATTTGTATAAAGAATTCTTAAAAAGCCTTAATGGTATATTAGACCTTACTAATAGGGAGTTAGAATTATTAGCTACGTTTATAGACTTAGATATTAATACTCCTAAGCTCCCTAACATTAGTAAGAATGTAATAAGCGCTGAAAATAGGAAGTACATTAAGCGTACTCTAGGTATTACTCCTGATAATTTAAGTAGATACATAGCTAAATTCAAGAGTTAGGGTATACTAGTAAAAGGTGAAATAGAAGATGAAGTGAAGGTAAATAAAGTATTAATACCTGAAATAATCGGTGATAGAGTACAAATTACAATCATATTAAGATTAAATAAAGATGAAAATGAGATCATTCCTGCTTGAGGCAGGAACAATAATAGCATGGAAGAAGTATCCGTATATCAAGAAACTGTGGAATAAGATTAGAGGTAAACAGCTACCGTTTAACATGTTTACTATAGTACCTAGTCGAACAGAGTTGCTTACCTCGGATGATATGAAAGATATAGAAATATATGAACCTATACGTAAGTATAATAAACAAGAACAATCTAAGATAAGCACTCTTGCTAAGGATACTTTATATAGTAGCGATTGGGTAGATGTAGCATCACTAATAAATATAGTAAGACCTAACACATTATTAGGATCTATTACATTAGCCACATGTAAATATTATAAGAAAGTAGAATGGAATGAGAAATTAGACGAGTATATATACTAAATTAAGTAACAAGTATAACATTCCATATCAAGTTATTGAAGTAATATGTAATAGCCCGTTTAAATTTACTAATCAGATTATAACAGATTTAGATCCTAAACCAGTAATGTTTGCTTACTTAGGTAAATTCAAAATAAAGAAAAGATATGAAGAAGATGCCAAAAATAGACATGTACGATCCTCAGATATACCCGAGAAGACTATATGTAGCAGTAGAAGTTGAGGATTTACACAAATACTTTAGATTACTAAGTACGGATAGTGAAGTTGAATTTACTGAGAATGAGGCTAGAGAAGCCTTTCAAGAAAAAGGTTATGCAATGGTGACTCGTTCTGTAATAAATAAAGAAGATGGTAAATATGGAGCATTAATTCAGATACCTGATTTAGACGAAATAGATCAAACTGATATATCACATGAGGCGGTACATGCAGCAGATTATATATATCAGGAATTAGGAATGTACACATATGACTTCAAGGATGGTAATGAAGGTTATGCTTACTTGGTAGGATGGATAGCTGGTTGTATTAGTAAAAGTATAATTAAAGCAAAACAGAATTTAACATAACACTTCCTTAATAAATAATGATATGACAATAGAAGAAAGCAAGGCGATGTGGAACATCGAGAAGAGTAATGTTGACCAAGTTAACTTTACTAAAGGAATGAAGGATTTATATAAAGCTGTGGATAAAGTTATCGAAAATGGTATTATTACTTATGAAGACTTCACTAACGATACGATTGATGAACTTACTACCTTAATGGTACAAGAAGGTAAAGGAGAAATTGATACTGCAGATAGAGTGGAACAAATAGATCTAATGTGTAAGCGTTTAACTAAGAGATATGAAGAAAAATATAACGCCAGAGAGCTTGGAACAGGAATTACAGAACTTTCAACAGATAGTGCAGAAGTATCAGACCCTGAAAAACTACACGAATCCGAATGTATCGCTGAGGAGAGCGTTAGCGATAATACAGAGATTGAATAAAGAAAAATATTTAGGTTATAGAATTGATTGATTATGGTAAAATATTGTGCAAAAACAAAGAACGCTAATATCTACAAAGTAGATTTTGAGAAAGAAGAATTCGAACCTGTTAGTTACTTTAGTGATATTGACTATCGTTATATTATACCAGAAGATGGTATTTTAGAGATAACTGATGAAGATGGTAATAAGAAATCTATTGAAGTGAAACAGTATGATATGGTACTTAAGATGTATAGTACCACTGATAATTATCAGGATAAGGAGTATATAGTAATAGATAATCCAGAATTGAAGGACTATTATCGTAGAAGAATTGAGAGACTGGAAGCTGATAGAAAAGAGAGAGAATTAGCAACGAATAAGAAAGGTTGTTGTGATTATGTACTTACAGGAACAGTGTAATGGAAAAGATTTTAATCACAGATGGTCGTATCGTAGTATACGATACTGACACTAACAGCATAGGATATTGTAGCCCAACATATGCATATAGTAATGAAATGTACTCTCCACAGAAGAATGGACAAGTAATTACATAGACTCAGATAATTGATGTTAATGCTGATGATATTATCATCCCATTACGTTATTACTCTAATAAGGAGCATAAGGAAATGACTGAAGTAATGGTCATTACAGATAAAGTTGCTGCTTATGATCTGAATAAAGCTATAGAAAAGATGAAGTATCACATAGAATACAAGGAAGAGAAAAATGAATCTTGTTGATATAGTAGGCGGTAAAGTAGTAATTCATCCTGATCTATACTTTGTACCAGCATTCAAAAGACTATATGAACATGATACTTCAGAAGACAAAGTTCATCAAGAGCTTGTTATTACTTATATAGTACTTATGCACAAGTGGAGTAGTCCATATAAGAAGAGTATGGATGCTTGTACTAGAGAAATAAGACTCAAAGAACAGGTATTCGAAGATCCAAACTATGAACTTACTGAAGAAGAAAAGGTAGCTGAATAGGAGTACATAGATTGGCAAAATACTAGAATACTAAAGATGCTAGATGCTCAAATGAACAAATTAGACTCAGTTACTAAGTGGTATGAAGAGTCATTAGATGATTGTTTGGATGAGAAGAAGATCAAAGATTTGCTAGCTGGAATGGGTTCTACAGCTAATACTATTAAGAGTATAGAAGCATTAAAATCTATGGTTCAAGCTGAGGAATTAACTATGGGTAAAGTAAAGGGAGATGCCAAGGTTAATCCTTATGAGTTGGCAGGATAATACAGTTAAAGATAACCAAAATTAAACAATACGTTTATAATAATATAATTTTGAATAAAATGAAAAAGCAAGTAAATATTGTAATTGATATGAATAAAACCCAAGAAGAAGTATGGCAGCAGATGGAAGAAGCATATGCAGTTTTACATAAACTTGGTCAAAGAAAACCTTGGTATAAGAGACTGTTCTCTTGGTTTTGATATTTAAAAGTCTGACAGGGACAGACATTAAATATTCCCTGAAATATATTGCCCTATAGTGTAATGGTAAGCACAAGAGGCTCTTTGAAAGTTTGATGATTAATTGAATGCGATAATATGACAAATAAAATATATGAACTTACAGACGAACAGTTTGTAGATTTATTAAAAAATAGTACAGCAATATCTGAAGTTTTGTTTAAACTAGGATATACAGTAAAAGGAAATTCTTGGGGTTATTCTCAAGTAAAACAGAGAATGACAGATTTAAACTTAGATTTCTCAATATTTAAAGGAAAAAAGAGTATATACAAAAATACAGTAGTTAAAACCGTAACTCCAGAAATGGTGTTGAAAGATAACTGCAAACACACAAGAACAGTACTTAGACGTTGTATATTAAAACATGGTTTATTACCATACAAATGTGATATCTGTGGAATAACTGAATGGAATAATAAAACATTAAGCTTGGAACTAGATCATATAAATGGTAAAAATAATGATAACAGATTAGAAAACTTAAGATTTTTATGTCCTAATTGTCATAGCCAGACTTCTACTTATGGTAGTAGAAACCAACAATTAAATTCTAAAGTTTCAGATTATAATATATCTGAAGAACTATATAAGTTAATTGTAGATACTTATGAAAAATACAAAAGTGTAAAAACCACTTCTAGTGTATTAGGAATAAGAAGATGTGTTGTTACTAAAGTAGTAAATGAAACTGGTCAAAAGCATTCTAACCAAAAATACGTGATTAGATATGATAAAAATCATAATGAAATCAAACGTTATGGTAGTCTAGTAGAAGCTGCAAAAGATTTAATATCTAATAATGAAGTTAAAACAAAAAAGGTTAAGACTTGTACTAGAACTATTATGTATAACAGAAATAATTTTTGGTTAAATAGTTATTGGACTGTGTTGGATGGTAGTGGGATAATAAATAATCCACTATTAGAATCTTCTCTAATTGACTCGGAAGATAGAAATATTGACGAGGCGCAAGCGAAAGCAGCGTGACAGACTAAACGAGAAGACTGATCTTAGGATTGGATGCAATAGTCGATAAAATGAACCCTCTTGGTCTGCGTTCGAATCGTAGTAGGGCTACTAATAAAGGTAAGTTTGCAGTAGCTGTGAGTAGATCCGAACTTCTGAAAGATGATAAGAAGACTCTCTACTTACCTTTAACTTATTTATTAAAGAGGTCAATTCACGGTTTGGGTAATGCGCAAAAATAACTGAGACGTTGGCATTTTATTTTACGAACCTCCTTACTCTACAATATCATGAGAAAGTTTGAAATATGGACAGGGTATTATTCGGTAGATGGTTCATCACCATGCGAACCTGAGTTACACGCTGTGGTTGAAGCGTTGGATTTTAAGTCAGCTTGCATGAAATATGAACTACAGAGTAGACTTAATAGTATCGAGTTGCAAGAAAAACAGGGTTACGTGTGCAAGCAGTCATATGTGGACTTCTATAACCCGGATACACAAACAAACAGTTGGATTGGTAAGTATTATCCATCGAAAGAAGAAGCGCAAAAATCGTTTGAAAAACAGTGAAGTATGGCGCGCATACAACGTAAACACCTAAGTCACTTATTGTGTAATTAACAATAAACACAGCTCATGATGGTCCTAATCGTAAGTAGGCAGGTAGGCGGTTATCTTGGTTTTTGTGTATATAAAACCGCTTATGTAAACTACTATAGAATATGACAGTAGATTTCGAGAAATAGATCAAGAATAGTGACAAGTTTAGAGGCCCAGCGCTATAGTATTTAGCTACTGGGCATTATAGTATAATATAATGAGTAGTACAGAATTAGCTTACAATTTGGGGTACAGAGTAGATAAGAATGGAAAATTGTTTTTGAATACAGTGCCATTTGATAGAATTCTTTTTGTAAAAAAGAAAAAGAATGGAAGAAATTTATTGGGGTTTCATCTGGCTAAGAGCAATAAACTAGTATATCTATCTAAGTTGCAAGCTTATCAAAAATATGGGGATAAAGCATTATATGAAAACTGTCTATATTTAGATGGTGATACACTGAATTGTTCTTATGAGAACATTTGTATAAAATCAGAATTAGATCAATATTTAGAGAATAATTCTAAAGTATACTGTAATTCTTGTCACAAAATTGTAGACGTTAGTGAAGCATATAGTAATACAAATCCTCACAGAATAAGAAAATGTAAAAACTGTTTAAAACAGCAGCGTAAATATAAGAGTTCATATATGACGAAGTTTAAAGAGGATGGCTGCTGTATATGCGGAGAAACAGATGTAGCATGTTTGGACTTTCATCATATCAATGATAAGAAGTATCAGGTATCTCATATGCTTACGCATAGCTATGACAAGATAAAAGAGGAAATAAATAAATGCGTCGTATTATGCGCTAATTGTCATAGAAAATTACATTATTATAATCTAACTATAGAAGAACTCAAAAATGATTGATTTCGAAAAGAAAATATTAAATTCTGATAAATTTAGATAGCCTGCATTAACATTTCTGTCTACTGGAAGATACTGTCCGTATCCTGAGTCTACTTCAGAATTCTTCGCGTACTGGGATGAACAGATGGATAGATGTAAGAATGGTTATACAGCGGATGATGGAGATTTCATCAGCGGGTATAACTATTTTTATTTAAACTTTTGTCCTATTCAAAGAATTATCTATACTACTATAAACAATCCAGATGGATCTACTAAGATAAAAAAGACACGTGATCTATAGTTCCCAGACTTCTATGATTACGACTATTACTTCTTTCAAGCAGTAGAAGATGCTGAAGGAGAAGGTAAACATTTGTGTGCATTGAAGAGTCGACGCAAGGGTTACTCATATAAGAACGCTTCTATGGCATGCCGTAACTACTACTTATTCCCAGGTAGTAAGACATATATATATGCTAGTAATAAGCAGTATTTAACAGAAGACGGGATTCTTACTAAAGCATGGGACTATATGGACTTTATAGATAAGAATACAGCCTGGGGTAAAAAGAGATCTGTTAATACTCAGATGCGTAAACGTGCCGGATTCTTTACTAAAGATGAGTATGGTAATGAGATAGAATTAGGTTTCAAGTCAGAAATAATAGGTGTTACTCTAAAAGATAACCCTGACGTAGTTCGTGGTAAAGCTGGTAAGTTAATTATCTTTGAAGAAGCTGGTTCATTCTCAGAACTAGGTGCCGCATGGCAGATTGCTAGACCATCTGTAGAACAAGATGGTATGGCGTTCGGAACAATGATTGCATTTGGTACAGGCGGTGACGAAGATAGCCATTTTGAGACTCTTAAAGATATGTTCTATAATCCTGATGGTTATAACTGTATAGGATTTGATAACATATGGGATGAAACTCCATCAGACAAGAAGTGTGGATTCTTTATACCTCAGTATACTAATATGGACTTCCGTGATGACAATGGTAACAGAATGTTCATGGATATTGACGGGAATACTTTGCGTAAGAAGTCTGTAGAATATATCTTATCAGAACGTAGAAAGGTAATAGAGAATGCTACTAACTCTGTAGCAGTAGATAGGTACGTTGCAGAACACTGTATAACGCCCTAGGAAGCATGTTTGGAGTTTGGTGGTAACATATTCCCTAAGAAAGAGTTATAGGAATAGTTAGCTACTATACGTACTAATAAACACTTAAGTAATCATAAATAGATTGGAGACTTGATATGGGAAAAGGATGGCACACTAAAGTGGGTGATTAAAAAATTTGGAGATATAACTCATTATCCGTTAAAAAAGGATGATGATCCAACAGGAAGTATAGTTATATGGGAACATCCAGTTAAAGATGCTCCTATAGGTTTATATATACTAGGCGTTGACCCTTATGATCATGATCAATCTGGTACTAATTCGTTGGGATCTACATTTGTTTATAAACGCTTTCAAGACTTCGAAAACTATTATGATATTATTGTTGCTGAGTATACTGGCCGCCCATCTACAGCTGAAGAGTATTATGAAAATTTACGCAAGTTAGCCGTATATTATAATGGCAGAATCATGTACGAGAATGAGCGCAAAGGCTTGTTCCCTTATTTTACTGCTAAGCATTGCGACTATTTACTGGCTGACCAACCCGATATTATTTCCGATGTAGTTGGTAATTCCAAAGTACAAAGAAAAAAAGGTTGCCACATGAATAAATAGATCAAGCAATGGGGAGAAGGCTTGATTAAAGACTGGTTAAATGAAGAATAGGCTCCTGGTAAAAAGAACCTGCACAACATATTGTCAGAGCCGCTATTAGAAGAGCTAATAAGCTATAATGATACAGGAAACTTTGATAGAGTCATGGCGTTGATGCAGGTGATGATTTATAGAGAGTAGCTCTATAATGTGAAGGTTAAAGAGAAGAAAAAAGAGAATAAAAATAGGGTACTATTTGAAGGTCCTATTTTTACTCAAGAATGGTATCGTGACGACGATACTATTGATAATATAAAAGCATATATGTTTTAACTATGAAAAATATCAATCAATTTCCACTATAGAAACTACCTATGTCTAAAAAGACAGAAGACTGGAAGAAAAGTTGTGTAGACTATATAATTGGTAAAAGTCAAGGTGGTTCTAGAAATGGTAACAATAGAACTCGTAAAGAAGAGATGTAGACATACTATGATTTGTATAATAGTATATACAATGAAAAAGATTTAAAGTATGTTACAAATCCATTTAAACAATAGGACGGGTTTCCAGCTATGGCTTAGGATTATAATATAATCAAACCCAAGATAGACCTGTTACTTGGAGAAGAGACTAAAAGACCATTTAATTTCAGAGTAGTTCGTACTAGTGAAATAGCTACTAGTGAAATGCAAGATAAAGCTAAACAGATGTTGATAGACTATATTCAGGCTACTATCATGAGTAAACTGGGGCCAGAAGAACAAGCTAGATATCAACAAGCTTTAGAGTCTGGAGAAATTATGCCTCCAGAATAGATACAAAAGTATATGAGTAAAGACTATAAGGATATTGCCGAAATAACTGCATACCATAGCCTAAATTATTTAAAGAATAAGTTAAATATTACTCATGAGTTCTTCAAAGGTTGGAAAGATGCCTTAATAGGAGGAGAAGAAATCTATTATGTAGGTATATTAAATGGGGAACCTTGTTTAGAACGAATCAATCCTCTGTATTTTGATTATGATACTGAAACATCAGATCTAGAATTTATTCATGATGCACAGTGGTGTGTTTATGAAATGAAACTATCTGTTACTGACATATACGATAGATATTATGATAAATTGTCTGAAAAACAATTAAACGAGCTTCTAGATCTTATGAGTGACTCAGCAAAAGGAGGAGTTAATCCTGAGGTACGTAAAACTTCATTAGATTATCCTCATATTAAAACCCACACCATTAATGGTTTTAGTACTAATCCTTTTGAGGACGGGAGTAACATAAGCGTATGGCATACATGTTGGCAAGGTTTTAAGAAAATAGGTTTTGTTACCATTACTGATCCAGAAACTGGAGAGCCTGTAGAATATGTAGTGGATGAGACTTACAATGTTACTGGTATGGAGTTAAATGTAGAATGGAAATGGATTATAGAGACATATGAAGGATATAGAGCCGGAGAAGATCTATACTTCGGGATGGGTCCTATAGAATATCAATTTATATCAGCCGATAATCCCAATGCTTAGAGATTACCATATACTGGGGTAATATATAATAATACTAATAGTAAACCTAGATCTTTGGTAAGCATGATGAAACCGTTACAGTATATGTATATTGTATTATGGTATCGTCTAGAGTTAGCAATGGCTAGAGATAAAGGTAAAGTAGTGAATATGGATATTACTCAGATACCTAAGTCTATGAATATAGATGTATCTAAATGGATGCATTACTTGTCAGCTCTAGGGGTTAATTTTATTAATCCGTATGAAGAAGGTTGGGATATACCTGGTAGAGAAGGAGGCAAGCCTGCTCAATTTAATCAGATTACAGCATTAGATCTTACTATGGCTAATACTATTAATTAGTACATTATGTTAATGGATAAGATAGAATCTATGTTATCTGAAATATCTGGAGTAAGTAAGCAAAGGGAAGGTAGTATATCCTCTAATGAATTGGTAGGCAATGTAGAAAGATCTGTAGTATAGTCTGCTCATATTACTGAACCGTGGTTTTGGACTCATAATCAAGTAAAGAGATAGGCTATTAGTATGCTTTTAAACACTTCTAAATGGGCTTGGAAAGACAATAAAACAAATCTACAGTACATATTAGATGATGCCGCCAGGGCCTTTATAACATTGTCAGACAGCTTCTTCTATGAAGATTATGATGTATTTGTTGAAGATACTACTAAAAATCAACAACAAATAGACGCACTTAAGAACCTCATGCAACCAGCTATGCAAAATGGAGCTAGCTTACTTGATATCACAGAGATCATTACTATGGATAATGTAACTATGATCAAAAATAAGCTTGAAGAAATTGAATAGAAGAGAATGGAACAACAACAAGCTATGGAACAACAACAAGCCGAACGTGAACAATAGATGTTGCAGATGTAGAACGAGGTTAAAGAAGAGGAACTTATGCTTAAAGAAGCTGAAATGGATCTCAAGAAATATGAAATTGATTCTAACAATGCAACTAAGATTACTGTAGCTCAATTGAATGCTTATAGAGGTGCAGAGAACATGGATTAGGATAATGACGGTCAAATTGACGTAATTGAAATTGGTAATTAGGCTTTACAGCAATAGAAAATTAATTCAGATGCAGCAAGTAAATAGCTGGAATTAAACAATAAGGCTAGAGAAGCTAAAATGAAGAAAGAAATAGAAGATAAAAAATTACAGCTAGAGAAAGATAGAATGAAACATGAAACAGAACTGCAAAAGCAAAAAGATGCAGAAGCATATAAACGTGAACAACTTAAAGCCAAGACCGCATTAAAAAATAAAACTAACGCTGAAGCAGCTAGAAGTAAAAAATAATTCTTATGAAAGAAGAATGGCGAACAATTAAAGGGACGGATGATAGGAGAGAAGTAATATGAAAAAGATTTGGAAGTCTATTAAGAACACAGTATCATATATTTGGTAGCTACCTCAAAATATATTAGGTGCAATACTCTGTTATATTTATTGTAGTGATGGAGATATATATGATTGGAATAAAGCTACTAGTGATGTGAAGGTAAACTGCTATTCTAAAAAGATGAGAGGAGGAATCACATTAGGTAAATATATAATTATTGGAGACGTTAGTTATGCTTATCACGAATTTGGGCATACTATCCAAAGTAAGATACTAGGCCCTTTGTATTTACTAGTGATAGGATTACCTTCTATAATTCATGCCGCATTACACAAACATGTATGCAAGAATAAAGACTACTATCACTTTTGGACTGAAAAGTGGGCTAATAACTTAGTAGATAAACATTATAAGAAGTTAAAGGAGGATTAATTATGGGATGCAAGAAAGGCGGAAAGAAACCTGTAAAGAAATAAGGTTATGGATAGACAAGCATTTAAATAGAGAATGCAATAGTTAAAGTAGTACCGGGAGTAGAATCCCGGTAAAACTTACCTTGATTGGAAAAATTCATTACCAAGTAATTTATAGGACGAGAGTAATTATAATCTACGTAGAGCTTATGAGCTTGGATATGAACCGGAATGGAATGAAGATGATAAGTCTTATCACCTACCTACTAGAGATAGTGAAACTGGAGAAATACTTAAGAAGCCATGGCATCCTACATTTCTGATAGGATTACAAGAAGATGCCAAATTAGGTTATTATCCATAGATTAAAAACGGCACTATGTATACTACTACATGGGAAGGTAATGAGAATCCTATCTATAAGTACGCAGATGGTGGTGAAATACCACCCAATAATAAACCAATAATTCCTGAAGAGCCTCAACCATATAAAGGTAAATTATATAAAGATAGATATGGGCGTAAGTATACTGAAGATCAGTTGGCTGATTATTATGACAATAGCAGTGATGAGATTGATAGATTTACTGGTAAACCATTTATTAGAGGTTTGAAACCGATAGTAGATCTTGAAGACGCTGCAAATGTAACTCCTATTGGTGATGCCATATCTATATATGATACTTACGAAGCTTTAAGAAATAAAGATTGGGGAAACGCAGGATTAGCCGCTTTAGGTCTAGTTCCTTTTATGCCTAGATTTGGGGGAGTTGCTGTTAAATCTTCTAAGAAAATTAGTAAACCTAAGAGTACTTATATTCCTAAAGTGGATCCTAACTATAAATAGAATGTTATAGATAAGGCTCTACATGAGCAGAAAAGTTATTCAGACATGCCATTAAGTCTGGTTGAAGAGATAAATGATCAACGCAATAGAACATACGATTTAATGCAGGAACCATACGCTAGAGAAAGAGCAAAAGCTGTGGATCATCAGTATGGTACAGATTATCTGAAGGTGTATGATAGTATGTTAGAGAAATATGTTGATATTGATGAGTATTTCCAACTTCCAGAACCGAAATATAAAAAGATGGAAAGACCTACTATTGGAGCACAAGTTACTCCTTCAGAAGGAAATACAATATATTTCAATAGAGACATGATCAAAGTACCAGAAGATATTCCAAATAGTGTAGTACTTCATGAAATGGGTCACTTGGTAGATGGTGCAACTGGTATGAATAATGAGTTCTTAAGAAAACTTGGAGATAAGAGCAAATTTGTCCCATTCAATTAGGCTAAAACTATGTATCCTAATATGACCAGAGATATGTATAATAATATATTGCAGGGCATTGAAATCAAGAGTTACATGAATCAGTTTAGGAATTACTTAGATCAGAAAGGTAAGCTAAATAGAGGAAACTACACAGGTAGCTATAAGAATTTGAAGAAGGAGATAATTGATGCTCCTAGAGAAAGCTTTAACAACATTAAAGCAATCTTCAATCTTTATAGAAGCCCTAAGTTATTCAATAAGGACTTTTAGATGATTCCTATAGTAAATAATAATGATAATAATACTATAGTATAATGGATAATTCATATCAAATAGACATGGCGCTGATAATGCCAGAATATCCAATTCCTAAGTATAAGGATGGTGGCATACATATCAAGAAAAAGAATAGAGGTAAGTTTAATGCATTAAAGAAACGTACTGGCAAAAGTACTGAAGAACTTACACATAGCAAGAACCCATTGACTCGTAAGAGAGCTATCCTTGCTTAGAACGCTAAGAAATGGAAACACAAAGGAAGAAAGAGAAAATAAATCTAATTATATATAATTATGGAAAAAGAAACATTAAACGGTTTTGAAATATTTGAAGATTTCATGCCAGGAGCTAATGTATTTACTAAGACAGAAATCAAGCAACCTGGCGAAGATGCTGAGGTAGATGATACTAAGGTAGATGAAGATGCTGTAACAGAAGAGTTAACTGACGAAGAACTAGAAGGATTGCGTAATCCTAAAAAGGACAAGAAAGATGATAATTCGGCTAAAGAGGATGAAGAGTAGGACCTGTCTGTTAAAAAGAAAACCGGAAAGGATAAAGAAGTTGAAAAAGATGATGATTCAACTAGAGAAGACGAAGGAAGTACAAACACTGAAAAAACTGATGATGACACTAATGCAGTAAGTGCATTCTTTGGAGTAATGGCAGAAAAAATGGGCTGGGATCTCGATGAAGAAGAGGAAATTCCTTCTACTCCTGAGGAGCTCGTTGACTATTTTCAATCAGTAATTGAAGAGAATTCAGTACCTCAATATGCCAGTGAAGAAGTAGAGGCACTGGATAATTTTGTTAAGAATGGTGGTAATTTAAGAGACTATTTCGAAATTGATGGCGAACTTGATCTTGAAGAAATTAGTATTGAAGAAGATGAAACAAATCAAAAACTTGTATTGAAAGAATTCTTAAAGGAAAAAGGTTTTAATAGCAAACAAATAGAGAAAAAGTTAACTAAGTACGAGGATGCAGGTTTACTTGAGGATGAAGCTGAAGATGCCTTGGAAGCCTTGAAAGAGATAAGAGAACAGAAGAAACAACAGCTATTGAAAGATCAAGAAAACCAAGCTAAGGCGGCTCAGAAGCGTCAACAGGAATACTTTTAGAACGTTGTCAACGAAATAAAAGGCATGGATAATATACGCGGTATTAAGATACCTGAAAAAGATAAAAAGGTATTACTGGAGTATATATTTAAACCTGACGCTGACGGTATGACCAGATTTCAAAAAGATTGGTCTAAGAGCGTAAAGAACTTACTTGAGTCTGCTTACTTTACTATGAAGGGAGACACGTTGTTAAAAGCTGCTAAAAGTGAAGGTTCTAATAATGCTATTAGTAGATTCAAAAACAGTTTAAGTAAAACAGGAGTAAGTAGGAAGACTAAAAAACAGGAAATCTCTAATGAAGATACTACTTTATGGAATTCCTTTGCACGACAATTACGTGTAGATTAATAATAACTAATTAAATTAGTTCATGAAAGAGAAAGAAGTCTGGAAAGATATTCCAGGATATCCTGATTACTAGATTAGTAGTCTTGGTAGAGTAAAGTCTCTATAGCATACTGTGTTTCATTCACCTTCTAGAAGATTTCCAAATGGTAGGTAGGTAACGTATAAAGAAAAAATTTTAGTTCCAGCTATAGAAGGAGGAGGTTATTACTTTGTAGTCTTATATAAAGATAAAGTAAAAAGAAGTTATAGAATACACAGATTGGTTGCATAGATGTTTTTAAATAATCCAAATAATTATGATTAGGTTAATCATAAAGATGAAGACAAATTAAATAACTGTGTAGATAATCTAGAATGGTGTGATGCTAAGTATAATGTTAATTATGGCACTGGAAAATATAGGAAAACTTTAAGTAGACGTATTCCAGTATTACAATTTACACTTGACGGAGTATTCATAAGAGAACACGATAGTGCTACTGAAGCGGCATACTCTTTAGGATTAAAATAGTTTTATGCTAGAGACATTCTTAGAGCATGTAGTGGACGATATAAAACAGTAAAAAATTTTATTTGGAAATTTAAAAATAATAACTAAAATATATGGATAACAATATATTAAATAATTTGGTTTTGTACAAAGGCAAGTGGTTCAGTGATCTGGTTGATACTGCTAAAATTTCAGCAGCTTCACAATAGAATCCGTATCAGGTTGCTACCGTATTGTCTTATGTATTTGGTACTAAAGATAATGGTTACAACACTTCTTTGGATATGCTCACTGGTGGTCTTGGTAATGTGATGACCATTGATCAGCCTAGTTGGGAGTGGAATGTAATGATTGATGCTGATAGAGCAGTAACAATTAGAGATGCTAAATGGAATGGCGCGGCTATCACAGATACAACTACAGCTGGTTTGGGTAATACTCCAATCATGTTGTGGCTGGAAGATAATTGGTTTGGACCTACTGCTGTATTGGAATTTGACAACAAAGACTTCCAAGTACGCGTTGCAGGTGCTCCTTACCAAGATGGCAATTTATGGGTTTATACCTGTTATATTGCAGACGGCCAACCTACTTCTTATATTCCTGCTGAATACCTGAAACCTGGTTGCCAAGTATCACGTCTAGCTTCTGCTGTAGAAGAATATAGTGAAGAAGGTGATATCCTGAACTATAATACTGCATTTAAGATGCGTAATTATTTAACTACAATTCGTATCAATTATGATATTACTGGTTCAGCTTATTCTACAGTAATGGCTATTGCATTGCAGGATCCTAAGACAGGTAAGAAATCTTATCTGTGGGCAGACTACCAAGAATGGGTTGCTATGAGAGAGTGGTATAAGAGATGTGAAAGAATGTTGGTTTACATGAAGAACAATGTAAACAAAGATGGTACTTGTAATCTGAAAGGTACTAACGGGCGTCCTGTATTTATGGGTGCTGGTTTGTTGGAACAGATTGCTCCGTCTAACAAACGTTACTATACTAGACTTACTGCAGAATTGTTGGAAGACTTCTTATTTGATCTGTCATATAATGTACTTGGTACTAATGAACGTAAGTTTGTTGCATTGACCGGTGAGATGGGTATGAGAGAATTTGATAGAATTCTGAAAGAAAAGATGGTTAACATGAATCTTATTGACACAGTATTTGTTACAGGTTCTGGTGATAATCTTACTTTTGGTGGTCAGTTTAAGACTTACAAAATGACTAATGGTATTGAATTGACTCTGAAGTACTTCCCGTTGTATGATGATGTTACTTATAATCGTCAATTACATCCTGTTACGTTGAAACCTCTAGAATCATATCGTATGACATTCTTAGATCTTGGTAGACGTGATGGTGAAGCTAACATCGTAAAAGTAGTTCGTAAAGATCGCGAGTTTGTTACTTGGTATACTGGTGGTGCAGTTGCTCCGTCTGGTTATGCAAACTCTAAGAATACTCTGAGATCTAATGGTAAGGATGGTTATACTGTATTCTTCCTTGGAGAAATGGGTATTATGCTCAGAGATCCCCGCGCATGTGGCGAGCTCATAATGGAAAGTGAGTAACCATAATTAATTCAACTTCATTAGCAACTTTTTATGGAATCATACGTTACATATAATGTAAATTAAATAATACATTATGAAAAGTAACGAAGTATATAAGATAACTAATAAGGTAACTAATAAAGTTTATATTGGTATAACCAATCAAGGTTCTGGTGCGAGATATCGCCATCATTGGTATGAATCTCGCATCGGAGAACCTTCTCCCATTCATCGTTCAATGGCAAAATATGGTGAAGAAAATTTCACATTAGAAATAATAGATTTTGCAGATACATATGATGAATTAAAAGAAAAAGAAAAATACTGGATAAAGCAGTACAATTCTACAGATAGAACTATTGGTTATAACCTTACAGAAGGTGGAGATGGAACTTTTGGAAAGAAACATTCTGAAGAGACTAAAGATAAGATTAGACAGAAAGCTATTGGTAGAAAACATTCTGAAGAAACTAAGAAAAAAATGTCTGAATCTAGAACTGGTATAGTATCAGAAAAAAAGAAGAAGCACATAGAATCTATGATTGAACTTGGCAAGAAAAAAGTAATAGCTGAGTTTATGATATTAGACAGTAATACTAATCAAGAAATAGAATGTTCTAAAGAATTTAATTCAATGAAAGAATGTGCTGAATACTTCAATATAAGTAAAGATACTGTTACAAAGTATTGTAAATCTGGAGAGTACTGCAAAAAATGTAAATCCTATTTTTCTTATAAATAATAACTAACTGAACAATCTAATATTTAATATTATGGAAATAATCGTTAGAATAATTAAATCAAATCCTTGGACAGGGATTACAAAATGGCCTACATGTTATGATTATGTAAGCTCATACTGGACTAGATCTGGTAATTTATATACTGGTTTAACTGCAGAAGATGCAGCTAGATTAGAAAAAGAATTAGGTTTTGCAGAAGGTCATTTGGCACCTAATAGTAACTATTGGGATACTTTTGCCATTAAGATCGGCAAAAAAGATGTATTACTTGATACTGATAAACCTGAAGATGAACTAAAATATCTGTTCCTTAAAGGGCATAAGAGAGTGGCAAATGGGTTGAATAAAATAACACCTGCTACTGATTATGTTATCATTAACAAGAACAGTGAAGCTGAAGAAGCTAATAAGATCAATAAGATCAAACGTGAAGCATATAGAGAAATGGATAAGATGTCCATTGAAGACATGCGTAAGTGTTTAAGACTTTATGGAATTAGAACTGAAAACATGTCTAATGAGCTTATTGAAGCTAAATTGACAGAACAGATTGAAAAAGATCCTAGATCTTACATACTTAAATGGGTAGAAAACCCAAACAAAGAAATAAACTTTGTAATTGAAGAAGCTATTGCAAAGAATATCATTAGAAAGAATAGGGCTCAATATTACTTTGGTACGGATCTGATTGGTAATGGTTTGGAAGATGTAATAGCTTATTTGAAAGATAAGAAGAATAATGATATTAAGATGGCAATCTTAAATGAAATTAAGTCTAAATAATGAATAACCGTACTGCACATATTTAGTTTAAAGTTATCCTAGATAAGAATGCTTAGGGAGTTGCCTTTGGGGGAGCTCCTGCATTCCTACCTTAGGAGATAGATTTGTTTCTTAACTAGGCTTAGGATGATGTAATAAGCAACAAAATAAGCGGTAATAATGTACTAAAGTTAGGTTTTGAAGGATCATTATAGAGAATATCTGAATTAGATAAGCTCATACGTACAGATGAAAATATAATAATGCAGAAGAATGTATATAATGAATTTGTATTAGATAATGTACATGCTGATGGAAATAGAGTAACGATATGGGCGGTAACGCTAAAGTATGGCAATAATTTTGCCAACTGCATGATTGTTGATCATAATACTGCACTGTTATTCAAACAGACTTATAATAATATACCTTGGGTAGAAGTACCAGTAGTAGTATTGGAAGATAATAAAATGTTACTGTACGTTGATCCAATATTAATGCAGCAGACAGCTTATGCTCCCTCTAACAATAAATATGCAGTAAATATTACTTACATAAAGAAACCTACTCAATTTGACTATACTAATCTAGACGGTGAATTAGATTTACCGGATGATGTAATGTCAGAAGTAATAAATAGAGCTGTAGTGTTAGCATTAGAAAATATTGAATCTCAAAGAACCTCTAGTAAATTATAGTTAAACCAATTATCTGAATAATTATGACAGAAAGAGAATTGCAAATAGCATTTGAAAGGTAGTTGAGTACTATAGTTCCTGGTTACAATCTAAAGGTAAAGTTACCTTCAGATACTATATTTTTCTACCTCAATAAAGCTAAAGATGAATACGTAAAACAGGTATATAGAGTATTCCAACAGAATCAAGAACTATCTGATAAGTTACGTACATTAGTATAGACAAATACGTATAATTCTTTAGACTTTAAAGTACAGGATAACAAATGGATAGTACAATATCCCAATAACTATTTATTCAGTTTAGGAGAAGAAGTTTAGATTAAAATACTTGACAATAAATGTCCTAACTTAATAACTAAAACTAGAGATGTCATTGAAGCCACTATTGAAACGGTAGATCGAATACTGGAAAACAGTCTTTCGGAATATCACTTACATCATAATTAGGCCAGACCAGTTAGATTGCAAACAGAAAACAATATTGTATTGTATACTGACGGTAATTATGCTATTCACAAATATACCCTCACTTTTCTAAGGTCTGCAAAAAATATAGGTTAGAATTTAACCAAAGAGTACACAGAATTACCTGAGCATACTCATTAGGAAATTGTAGATGCAGCTGTAAATATGTATATAGCACAAGCTGCTTCAACACAAAGATCAGAGAAATCTGATGAACAATAATGCGTTCATGAACGTGGAAATCTGAAATAAGGAAAGTAGAACATGAACTAAGTTTACATGAGCGCGCATTTATGTTAAACTAAAAATAAATTTTAAAATGATTCAACACGTAAATACCGTTTTGATCGGTAAAAATCTTCCGTCAGCTTATACTACTGCTGATGCACTTTCTGCAGGTGATGTTGCTCTGTTTGACCAGAATAGAGCTATTATCAAAACAGCTGCTGACGCAGCTAAGGCTACTTCTTTGTATATAGGTGTAGCTCAGAATAAAGTAAAAGTTACTATGCCTAACGGTAGTGTAGCTGATAAAGCCAATATTAAATTTGGTAATGAAATTCAGAAGAATTCTAATCCAAGTGCAGTTATTGGAGAATATGTAGCTCCGGTTTAGGACAAAATAGTTATTACTCTTACCGATGCTACTATCATTGCAGGTCACAGATATGTACTGAGAATAGTATATAAAGACATGTATGAAGCTCCGGGTCAGTTTACGCACACATACGAAGTATTTGCTGCTAACACTACTGCTGCTGACTTAGCTACCGCTATCGTTGAAAAGATTAACAAACATGCTAACCGTAGAGTTAATGCGTCTGCATCTGCTGCAGTTATTACTTTAACTGCAATGGAAAAAGATGACAATAACGGTGTATATTCATTGAATGAATACTCTGTAGTAGATATGGAAGCTAGTCTGTACGTTACTATTCCTGGTGCTATTTTGAGTAATCAGCCTGATGCTATTCCTGGTGCTAAGATTGTTAAAACTCCTGGTAATCCTGGTAAAGGTTACTGGAAACAAGTACGTGATGCTGAGGTACGCTATATGGGTTACCAAGGTCATGTGTTTACTGGAGCTTATCCTGAAGTAGTACAAGATAGAATGGTAGAGCAAGATGCTACTTACGATTACATTACTGTAGAAAATGATAATAAGTATTTGAGTAACGATAATCAATACATCAAAACCACTCCGCTTACTACTGAACTGTACGTTAAGCATTCAACTGGTTTTGCTTCTTCTATTGTAGCAAAAGGTATCGAAAACTTCATCGCTGCCTAATAATTAACATTTTACTAAACGAAAGTGGGGCGGGTTGGATTATTCCTTCCCACTCCACTTTTTTATTTTATGATTATGAATAAAATAGTTAATGTAAACTTTAAAAACGATACTATGACTTTTGAAGTATATAGTACTATATCTATAGTAAATACTAATGACATAGTTCTATATATTGACGAATGTTTAAATGTCGCTAATATTTACTGTGATAGTCCAGATAATCATGATTATGTATTGAATTACACTAATTGTGAGTTCACTCTGAAAGAAATCGTAAGAGATGGAGAAGAGAAGGAAGTAACTACACAGTATGCGTATGAGATATCTGCTGCATCAGATATTATATCTAAGTTTGATACTAATATTAAGTACATTAAAATGTTTTGTACTACAGAGAGATATGCAAATGATTATGCAGATGGAGTGTACTATAATCCTAACATACTTTATAATGCTGAAATAAGAGCATTACACAATTATTGTAGCACCTGTTTAGATGATAGACAAATGCAAACTATAATGTTAATAGTCTTTAAAAGACAGCTTCTAGAATAGGCTATTGCTACTTCTCATAATAAAGAGGCTTTGCAGTTTTACTTAGAATTAAGTAAGTTATTAGACGTTAATATAGACAGTAATGTAGCTAGCACTCCTTGTAATAAATGTATTAACGGAGTATGTAAATTATAAAAATATTATGTGCACATGTAATGAATTAAAATAGTTCTTATATGTTGCTCTAGACTTCTAGGGTAACATCGTAGTAATATCAGATTATGCTAGTTATCCTAATGTAGAAGTTGATCCAAAAGATAACTAGATTACTTTTGATGAACCAGATGTTAAAGACTTTATTAAACCAGATACAAAATTAATTTTTTAGAATGGAATACACAAAATTATTAGGTAAAGTTACTCTTACTTGTGACGGTAAGCATGATTCTTCTAAAGAATATGATAGATTATGTTTAGTCTATGACGAACAATATAGGTCTTTCATATCTATAAAAGAAGTACCAAGTAATATAAGTTTGACTAACGAATCATATTGGCAGCCTATAAGTGTAGTATATGCTGATGGTGAGGATATAAAAGTAGATGATGATCTTAGTCTTAAATTTGCTGATAAAGAGTATAATCCTAGCAAATATAGTGGATTAGGTAGAAAAATTCTACGAAAAAGAATAGTTAATAACAAAAATATACTGCTACAAACTGATTTTGATAGCAGTGATACTATATATGTAATTCAATACGAATTTGATTTACAAGGTAAAACTATCACTATACCAAACAATAGTATATTGTTATTCGAAGGAGGTAAGTTTGTAAACGGTGACGTAGTATTAAATGATACTATGATATTACCATAGGGTATTGATGTAGCAGAACATATAGAAGGAAATATTACAGGTACCTATAAAGATGGATAGATATACTACGATTCAATTAAGGATAGCTTAATAGCAGTAGTAAATAATAACAAGATAGATCTTTCTACACCTAATATTACTAATGAGTATACCAAATTTACTTGGATTAAATATTCTCCTTCTCAATATGGAGACTAGATGACAGATCAACCGGAAGAAGACTCACAGTATATTGGTATTGCTTCCAATAAAGAAACCGAAGAACCAAGTAATAATCCATTAGATTACATGTGGGCTAAATTTGTAGGTCCACAGGGTGCACAAGGTTTAAGAGGGGAAAGAGGCTTTCAAGGTCCTCAAGGAGAACAAGGGCCTCCTGGTAAAGATGGATTAGATGGAAAACCAGGGCAATCTGTAAAACCAAATTGGAATACATGGGTATTTAAGCAAGCAGAATTGCAGCCATCTAAACCTACTTTTGTTATCCCTACTCCTGGAGTATCTGGTATTGACGGTTGGTTTGATGGTCCTAGCGCTGAAGGTAAATGGTGGATGTCTATGGGTTTAGTAGATGGTAGTACAAATACTGTAGCTACTTGGTCTGATCCTGTATAGTGCACGGCTGAAGACGGTAAAACTAATACCTATATGGATTTCAAATATTCTAAGAGTGTATCCATAAATATAATACCAGTCTTAAATAAAACTAGTAGAAACCCTGTTGGTTGGGAAGATACTCCACCTACATTAGCTCCAGGTGAGTTTATGTGGATGATCAATGCTCTTATAGATGAGAACAATGAGTTAGTCAAGGAATGGTAGGGTCCGATAAGAATAACTGGTGAACAAGGGCCACAAGGTGAACCTGGATAGGGAGAACCTGGAGATACTTATAACACGGTGTTCGCGTATAAATCTAGTATAGAAAAACCAGAAAAACCAGTAGGAGGAGAATGGGATGCTGACACTAATATTATAGTATATCCAGAAGGTTGGTCTAGTAATGACGAAGAATTAACTCCACCTGTATGGATGTCCAATAAAGTGTTTACATCTAATCCTAACATACAAGGAGAATGGTCAGAACCTATAAAGATATCTGGACAAGATGGTGCAGCTGGAACTGATGGTAATTCAGTAGAATTTATTTATACTCGTACAACTGATTCGGGAGTAGGTGATGCTCCTGAAACTCCTGTAGGAGAAGACGTAGATGATTTTATTCCTCTTAATTGGACAGATAATCCTAAGGGAGTAACCTCTATATTAAAAGCAGAATGGGTTAGTACCAGAAGTAAAAAGGATAATAAATGGGGAGAATTCAGCACCCCCGCATTATGGTCTAAGTGGGGAGAGAACGGATAGGACGGAGATGGAGTTCAATATATATTCTATAGAACTGCTACGAACAACGATCCTGATAATCCTACTCCAAATAATACTAATTCAGATGCATATCAAGAAACTGGAGACTTCGAAGGTATTGAATATGTACCAGGAGATGGATGGACTGATAACCCTCAAGGAGTTACTAAAGAACTATAGTATGAATGGGTATGTCAAAGAAAATTTAGAGGGGGACGATGGAGAGCTTACACAGGACCCTCGTTATGGGCCAAATACGGCAAAGATGGTTTAGATGGACTAGGTAGTGTCGTATTAGACTTGGACAATGAAGTTCAATCGGTAGCTACAGATAATTTGGGGGCGGTAATATCTGGATTGCCGGTTACTACCAAATTGACTATGTATTATGGTATTACCGAACTGGATCTTAGTTCTTTAAGTGTACGTCAAGTAGATGGAATTACAGCTACAGCAGATAGAAAGACTGGTATAATAACAGTAAGCACCATAACCCCTTCGGCTCCTACTAATATTCGTATACCTATTGATGCTTCATGCATATGGAATGATGAGTTAATAGAAAGAACTACTTATCTTACTATTAATAAAATTAAACCAGGAGCAGATGGTCAGGATGCAATATTATATTCTTTAGTGCCTTCTGTAGATGCTATGCATGTGGACAAAAAAGGAGTAGCTGATGTTAAGTTTATCAGCTGT